>JACCDS010148607.1_pt1 | contig 26100 bp, 24 predicted proteins | sample 7446441 | NCBI WGS metagenome assembly JACCDS01 (sample SAMN15323445, study PRJNA562643) | freshwater metagenome | isolation source: river surface water | place: USA:Blue River Watershed | collected 2017-08-17 | reverse complement strand
CTCAACGGCATGAGCCCTTTGGACTTGTGCATTGATGCCTTGCTGGGCATAGGCGCAGAACGTCCGCTGAGTGCGGCTCTGCAAACAGCTGTGCAGGCCCTGAATCGAAGCCCTGCCCTGACCCTCTCTTTGGATGCGCCCACGGGTTTGAACCCTGAGTCAGGACAAGCGTTGAGCCCGGACAGCGCGCATAGGGTGTGCGCCGATCACACCCTGACATTCATTGCCGCCAAACCGGGCTTGTTCATGGGTCAGGGTCGTGATGCCTGTGGCGTGATCTGGCTAGAAGACCTGGGCTTTGATGAGCAAGCACAAGACCCTCGACCTCACGCACAAGCCCTTTTGAATCCGTGCGCACCCCATCGTGTGAATCGCCACGCCAGTCACAAAGGACTGCAAGGGGATGTGGCGGTCATTGGGGGCGAGTCCATTGGCTCAGAGGGTTTCGGCATGCGCGGGGCTGCACTTTTGGCCGCCAGTGCAGCGGTTCATGCGGGGGCTGGCCGCGTGATCTTGAGTTTGCTTTCAGGTCAAGCGCTTGAATCTGCCCCATTTGACTTGATGCAACGCGATTGGCGACAACTTGAGCTGCGCCAGCTGAATGTGGTGTGTGGTTGTGGCGGCGGGCAATCGGTGCGAGCGGCCCTGCCTGAAGTGCTGCAACAAAGCGCCCAATTGGTTTTAGACGCCGATGCCTTGAACGCCTTGGCGCAAGACGCCTTGCTGCAAGACCTGCTCAAACAACGTGGTGCCCATCAACCCACCGTCATCACCCCTCACCCACTCGAAGCCGCTCGGTTGCTACAGACCCACACGGCCGAAGTCCAACAAGACCGCCTGCTGGCCGCGCAAAGGTTGGCGCGCCTGTTCAATTGCACGGTGGTGTTGAAGGGCTCAGGCAGCGTTATTGCCGCGCCAGGTCAAACTCCGCGCATCAACACCTCCGGCAACGGCCGCTTGGCCATTGGCGGTACAGGCGATGTGTTGGCAGGTCTGATCGGTGCACGCTTGGCGCAGGGAGCGAGTGCGTTTGACGCAGCACTTTTTGCAGTAGCTCAGCACGGGCAATTGGCCAACGATTGGCCCGCTCATCAACCGCTCACCGCCAGCCAATTGGCACGCAAGCTCAACTGAAACAAAAAAGCCAGATGGGTCCATCTGGCTTTTGGGGGCTTCAGCGTCGGGGCTTGGGTGGTCGCTTGCCTTTTTTCTTGGCCGCCGCTTTTTTCACCGACGCTTTGAGCGCTTGAATGGGAGAACGGTTGCGCTCAGCATCTGCCATACGGCGGTCTTGCGAGACGTGTTTTTTGGCACGCCCGTTGTCTGCGGCAGTGGACACCCCTTTGTCACGCATGGCACGTGGCACCAAGTCATCGCCAGCATGGACCAAACGGAAGTCGATCTTTCGACCGTCCAGATCCACTCGACTGACTTGCACTTGCACTCGGCTGCCAATGGCATAACGGATGCCCGTACGCTCACCACGCAACTCTTGGCGCAATTCGTCAAAACGGAAGTACTCGCCACCCAACTCGGTGATGTGCACCAAGCCTTCGACATACAACGAGTCGAGGGTCACGAAGATACCGAAACTGGTAGCCGCGGAGACCACTCCCCCGTATTCCTCACCCAAATGCTCGCGCATGTATTTGCACTTCAGCCAAGCCTCCACATCGCGGCTGGCTTCGTCTGCGCGGCGTTCATTGGCGCTGCAATGCAAGCCCGCGGCCTCCCAAGCACGCTGATCGGCGGCAGACATCTTGACCCGCGGTGAGGGCGACTCGGGTGCTTCACCTTTGGCCGCTCGGCTTTTCTCCAGCCGTTTGCTGAGCTTGGCATGCGCCTCACCCGGCACAGGCAGGCTGGGCAACGTGTATTTGCGGCCCAACAAAATGGACTTGATCACCCGATGCACCAGCAAATCGGGATAGCGTCGAATTGGGCTGGTGAAATGGGTGTACGCCTCATACGCCAAGCCAAAGTGCCCACTGTTCATGGGCGTGTAAATGGCTTGCTGCATCGAGCGCAGCAACATGGTGTGAATCTGCTGCGCGTCTGGTCGGTCTTTGGTGGCCTGCGCAATTTTTTGGAACTCAGAGGTGTGCGGGTCATCGCTGATGCTGATGCCCAGACCCAAGGCCTTGAGGTAGTTGCGCAGAATGTCTTTTTTCTCTGCCGTTGGGCCTTCGTGCACCCGAAACAAGCCCGGGTGTTTGCCTTGCTGGATGAAGTCGGCGCTGCACACGTTGGCGGCCAACATCGCCTCTTCAATCAAGCGATGGGCTTCGTTGCGCACGCGGGGCACAATTTTTTCGATACGACCGCTTTCATCGCAAACAATTTGGGTCTCTGTGGTTTCAAAATCAACTGCCCCTCGCACCGCTCTGGAGGCGAGCAGCGCCTTGTAAACGTCCTGCAGATTCATCAAGTCGTTCACACGGTCTTTGCGCTTGGCAGCTTCAGGACCCCGCGTGTTGGCCAAAATGGCCGCCACCTCGGTGTAAGTGAACCGTGCGTGGCTGTGCATCACGGCCGGATAAAACTGGTAGGCATGCACATCGCCTTTGGCATTGACCAGCATGTCACAGACCATGCACAAACGGTCCACATCGGGGTTCAGCGAGCACAGGCCGTTCGACAATTTCTCGGGCAACATCGGAATCACCCGACGCGGAAAATACACGCTGGTGGCGCGGTCGTAAGCATCCACATCGATGGCGCTGCCCGTTTGCACATAGTGGCTCACATCGGCAATGGCCACCAACAAACGCCAACCCTTGCCGCGACCCACTTTGGCAGGCTCGCAATACACCGCATCGTCAAAGTCGCGGGCATCTTCTCCGTCAATCGTCACCAAAGGAATGTCGCGCAGATCAACACGGTCCTTGCGGTCTTTTGCCAACACCTTGTCGGGCAAGCCTTTGGCTTGGTCCAAACAAGCCGCAGAAAACTCGTGCGGCACGCTGTATTTGCGCACCGCAATCTCAATCTCCATGCCGGGGTCGTCAATCTCACCCAGCACTTCTTTCACACGTCCCACAGGCTGACCAAACAAGGCCGGGGGCTCGGTCAATTCGACCACCACCACTTGCCCTGGCTTGGCAGTGCCAGTGGCGCCCTTGGGGATCATCACATCTTGGCCGTAACGCTTGTCTTCGGGGGCAACCAACCACAAGCCGCCTTCATGCAGCAAGCGACCAATGATGGGCTGCTCGGGGCGCTCCAGAATTTCAACAATGCGCCCCTCCGGCCGGCCTTTTCGGTCTTGCCGAACGATGCGCACTTTGACACGATCGCGGTGCAAAACGGCGCGCATTTCGTTGGGCGACAGGTAAATGTCTGACTCGCCGTTGTCGCGAATCAAGAAGCCGTGACCGTCCCGGTGACCCTGGACCGAGCCTTCAATTTCTTCCAGCAATCCGCTGGGTGGAGCTGCTTTTTTGATATACAATCCTTTATTCCTGAGGCGCCCAGATGGCGGAATTGGTAGACGCACTAGTTTCAGGTACTAGCGAGTAACATCGTGGAGGTTCGAGTCCTCTTCTGGGCACCAATCTTATCGAACCTGATAAGCTGCCAACAACCCCAAACGCACCGTCAGCCGTTGATTTTTTATCAACGGCTTTTTTGTTGGTCGCTCGTTGGTGAAGAGGTTCATGAGTGGTCTTGTGAAGCATCACCATGACCTTCAGCGCACAGGCCGACTGAAGATGCCGGCGACTGACATGGCGTGCCTTCAAACAGGCACCCCCACCAAGTCATGCCCCTCCACCCGCACAATGCGCGCGCGCGTGAACTCACCAACCTTGAGCGTTTTGCTGAGCTTTTCGGGAGGCAACAAACGCACCACACCGTCGATTTCTGGCGCATCGCCAAAAGACCGCCCCACACCGCCCCGCCGCCCCAACGCTGGCGCAGAGTCCACCAACACCTGCAGGGTCGAGCCAACGCGTTGGTGCAGCCGGGCAATGGACACTTCTTCTGCAACGGCCATGAAACGCGCTCGGCGCTCTTCGCGCACAGCTTCGGGCAACATGCCGGGCAAATCGTTCGCGGTGGCACCTTTCACGGGGCTGTATGCGAAGCAACCTGCGCGGTCAATTTGAGCTTCGCGCAAGAAGGCCAACAGATGCTCGAACTCTTCTTCTGTCTCACCAGGGAATCCAGCAATGAAGGTGCTGCGAATCACCAACTCAGGGCAGAGTTCGCGCCAGCGCTGAATGCGTTCTAAATTTTTCTCGCCACTGGCTGGCCGCTTCATGCGCTTGAGCACATCGGGGTGGCTGTGCTGAAACGGCACATCCAAGTAAGGCAACACCAGTCCCTCGGCCATCAAGGGAATGATGTCGTCAACACTGGGGTAAGGATAGACATAGTGCAACCGCACCCATGCATCGTGTTCACGGGCCATTTGGCCCAGTGTTTGCACCAACTCCAGCATGCGCGTTTTGACGGGCTTGCCATCCCAAAAACCGGTCCGGTATTTCACATCGACGCCATAAGCCGAAGTGTCTTGGCTGATGACCAGCAATTCTTTGACGCCCCCCTCAAACAAAGCCTTGGCTTCTTTGAGCACATCACCAATGGGGCGTGACACCAAATCACCGCGCATGGACGGGATGATGCAAAAAGTACAACGGTGATTGCACCCTTCGCTGATTTTTAAATAAGCGTAGTGACGGGGGGTGAGTTTCAGACCAGCATCACCAAAGCCGCCGGGCACCAAATCCAAAAACGGATCATGTGGCTTGGGCAAATGGGTGTGGACCGCGTCCATCACCTCTTGGGTGGCATGGGGGCCCGTCACAGCCAACACACTGGGGTGCATTTCCAGCACCATGTTGCCGCCGCCCTCGCCCGTCTTGGCGCCCAAACAGCCAGTCACAATGACCTTGCCGTTTTCGTTCAAGGCCTCGGCAATCGTGTCCAAGCTTTCCTTGATGGCTTCGTCAATGAAGCCACACGTGTTGACGATGACGAGATCCGCGCCGTCAAATGTTTTGGAGGTTTGATAACCCTCGGCACTCAATTGCGTCAGGATCAGTTCGGAATCGGTCAGGGCTTTGGGGCATCCCAAGCTGACGAAACCCACTTTGGGGGTGGGCATGTTGGCGGTAGCGGTCGTTTCACTCATGCCCGCATTGTCCCCGCAAAAACGACTCTCTTGTGACAAAGGGGCATGAAGCGCCCTTCAAGTTTTTAAACCCATCACACCCAACAGCTGCTCGGTGTTCTTGTGGATCTGTTTTTGCATTTGCTCTTGCATTTGGGCCATCACATTTTGAGACGGATCGGCCAAGCCTGAAAACATGTTTTGCATCAAGGGAGTCTGCCACTTCATGAACTGGCTCCACACCTCTGGGCTCAGGGCCGGACTGGCTTCACCCAGCTTACTTTGCCAATCCATGAACGACTGGACATGGTTCTCCAAATAAGAGCCCATATGGCCTTGCATGGCATGCCCATAAAAACGGATGATGTTGGACAGCACCGCCTCGCTGAACATGGGCACGCCCGCAGACTCTTCTTCCAAGATGATCTGCAACAAAATAGAGCGCGTCAGGTCTTCCCCAGTTTTGGCATCGAGCACCACCACAGGAGAGGCGGTCATGACCATTTTTTTGATCTCGGCCAACGTCACATAGGTCGACGTTTGCGTGTCGTACAAGCGGCGATTGGGGTATTTTTTGATGGTTCGGACGTGATCATTCCCAAGCACTGCGGCTTTGGGGCTGGGCTTGGCCGACTTGGCTGGTGGCTTGACCGGCAATGAAAACTCCTGATGGCTGTCTGAAAATAGCATTTCTGATGCAATGCAGCATTTTAGGCACACTCCATGCACCCCAAGCCTTGGTTAACCCTGATGGGTCTCGCACGCCTGGCTCGGCTTTCCGTGGGCGTTTTTTTGTTGTCGCCGCCCGATTCACCCTCATAACCTGCGAAAATAGTCCACTATGTTCACCGGAATCATCACCGGCGTGGGGCGAATCGTCGCCATCCACGACCTGGGTCGCTCTTTACAACACGGCAAGCGCCTCACGCTGGAGGCTCCCGCCGGGTACCTCGACGATGTGGGCTTGGGCGACAGCATCGCCCTGAACGGGGCTTGTATGACGGTCACCACCTTTAGCCCCGAAAATCGTCAATTCACCATCGACATCTCCGCCGAGTCGCTCGACAAAACCAGCGGCCTTGACCAATTGGGTCAGGTCAACCTCGAAAAAGCCCTGCGCGCCCATGACCGTTTGGGCGGCCACATCGTCTCGGGCCATGTCGATGGCGTGGGCCACATCAGCCACTTTGCCCCCTTGGGCGAAAGCTGGGAACTGCGCATCTTGGCGCCCCTTTCTTTGGCCAAATACCTCGCCTACAAAGGCTCCATCACCGTCAATGGGGTGAGCCTCACCGTCAATCAAGTCACCGATTTGGCGGAAGGCTGCGAAATCAGCATCAACCTCATTCCGCACACCGTCGACAACACCGCCTTGGGCAGTCTGCAAGCCGGCAGCCGCGTGAACCTCGAAATCGACACCGTGGCCCGATATGTTGAGCGCATGCTCAGCGCAGGCCTTGCCCCCACCGCATCACTCCCATCCAAGCCATGAACGCCCCAATGCAACCCCATCCCGTGGCGATATCGCCAGTAGAAGACATCGTGGCCGAGATGAAGGCGGGCCGCATCGTGATTTTGGTGGACGAAGAAGACCGCGAAAACGAAGGCGATTTGGTGCTGGCCTCTGACCATGTCACCCCCGAAGCCATCAACTTCATGGCCCGTTTTGGGCGTGGCTTGATTTGCCTGACCCTCACCCGCGAACGCTGCGAATACCTCAAACTGCCGCCCATGGCTGCCCGCAATGGCACGGTTTACAGCACAGCCTTCACCGTCTCGATCGAAGCCGCTGAAGGGGTGACCACCGGCATTTCGGCAGCCGATCGTGCCAAAACCGTGCAAGTCGCGGTGGCCAAAAACAGCCTGCCCACCGACTTGGTGCAGCCCGGTCACATTTTCCCGTTGCAAGCCGTGGATGGTGGCGTGCTCATGCGCGCTGGACACACCGAGGCAGGTTGCGATTTGGCCGCCATGGCAGGTTGCAGCCCCTCATCCGTGATTTGCGAGATCATGAAAGACGATGGCACCATGGCCCGGTTGCCTGATCTGCAAATTTTTGCTGCCGAGCATGGCCTCAAAATCGGCACCATTGCCGACCTGATTCAGTACCGTAGCCGCAACGAGACTCTGGTTGAGCGCATTGGCAGCCGTCCACTGCAAACCGCGCATGGCGATTTCACGGCCTACGCATTCCGCGATCAACCCAGCCAAACCGTGCACCTGGCGTTGGTCAAAGGCGAATGGACTGCCGACACCGAAGTGCCGGTGCGCGTGCACGAACCCCTGTCGGTGTTAGACGCTTTGGAAGTCAATCGCTCGATGCACTCGTGGAGCCTGGACACCAGCTTGCAATACATCAACAAGCAAGGACGCGGTGTGGCCGTGTTGCTCAATTGCGGTGAGTCTGCCGACCAATTGTTGGCGCAGTTTGAGGGCCGCGCTCGCTCGGCACAAGCACCCGAACGCGGCAAGATGGACTTGCGCACCTATGGCGTTGGCGCACAAATTTTGCGTGAATGCGGCGTGCACAAAATGAAACTCATGGGCCAACCCCGTCGCATGCCCAGCATGACCGGCTACGGGCTCGAAATCACCGGTTACATCCCCAAGGAATAAACATGCTCGACGCCAACAAAGGCCAAGCCGAAGAACTCGACGGCCAATTTCTGCACATCGGCATCGTTCAAGCCCGCTTCAACGAAGACATCACGAACGCTTTGGCCAAGGCCTGCATTGAAGAACTGGAAGCGCTGGGCGTGACCAGCATCGACCACGTCATGGTGCCCGGCGCACTCGAAGTGCCGGTGGCCCTGCAAGCCATGGCTGAGCGTGCTGAGTACGACGCACTGATCGCCTTGGGCTGCATCATTCGCGGTGAAACCTACCACATTGAGTTGGTGGCCAACGAGTCAGGCGCTGGCGTGAGCCGCGTGTCCTTGGACTACAACTTGCCCATTGCCAATGCGATTTTGACCACCGAAGATCTGGCTCAAGCCGTGGCCCGCCAAACTGAAAAAGGCCGTGACGCCGCCCGCGTTGCAGTCGAGATGGCCTGCATCATGGACGACCTGTCGGCTGACATGGCCGAATTGGCCGAAGAACTTGAAGACGAAAAGAACGCGTGATGACAGACGAAATCCGCAGCATGGACAGCCCCACCGAAAAAACCAAACCCGCCGCCTCGGGCACCCGCAAGTCGTCCGCCAAACCGGCACGCAGCCGCTCGCGCGAATTTGCGCTGCAAGCGCTTTACCAATTCATTGTGGGTCGCAACGAAGCCAGCGACATCGATGTGTTCACACGCGATTTATCGGGTTTTCACAAGGCCGATGCCGCCCATTACGACGCCCTGTTTTTTGGTTGTACAGAACAGGCCGCCTCTTTGGACGCCATGATTGGGCCCAAACTCGACCGCAGTTTTGCTGAAATTTCACCGGTGGAACACGCCATCATGTGGATCGGCGCCTATGAAATGCAGCACTGCTTGGATGTGCCTTGGCGCGTGGTGCTGAACGAATGCATTGAGCTGGCCAAAGACTTTGGCGGCACCGATGGCCACAAGTATGTCAACGCCGTGTTGAACGGCTTGGCCCCTGAATTGCGCCGTGCCGAGGTGAACGCCGACCGGCAGTCCGGCCGAGCCAAATAACTGACCATGCGCATCTCCGAGCGAGCCGAGCGAATCGAGCCCTTCTGGGTGATGGAGGTGGCCAAGGCCGCCTCGCTCAAAGCGCGTGAGGTGGCCAACACCGACCGCCCGGTGGTGTTTCTCAACATCGGAGAACCCGATTTCACCGCCCCGCTGTTGGTGCAGCAAGCGGCACAAAAAACCATCTCTGACGGCGCCACCCAATACACCCCCGCATTGGGCTTGGATGCTTTGCGCCAGAGCATCAGCGGTTGGTACAGCACTCGCTTTGGGGTGAACGTGCCGGCCAGCCGCATCGTGGTCACAGCGGGCGCATCGGCCGCTTTGCAGTTGGCTTGCCTGGCGCTGATTGACCTAGGCGATGAAATACTCATGCCCGACCCGAGCTACCCCTGCAACCGGCATTTTGTGAGCGCTGCTGAGGGCACGGCCGTGTTGGTGCCCACCACTGCTGAAGAGCGCTTTCAGCTCAGCGCCGCCAAGGTGGCTGCGGCGTGGGGACCCCAAACCCGCGGTGTGCTGTTGGCTTCGCCCTCCAACCCCACTGGCACCTCGATCGACCCCGAAGAGCTTCAGCGCATCGTGCAAGTGGTCCGCGCGCACCAGGGCATCACCCTCGTCGACGAAATTTACTTGGGCCTCAGCCATGAAGCCGCTTTTGGTCAAAGCGCTTTGGCATGGGGCGATGACATCATCAGCATCAACAGTTTCAGCAAATACTTCAACATGACCGGCTGGCGCTTGGGCTGGCTGGTGGTGCCTGAGGCCTTGGTCCCCGTGCTGGAGCGGTTGGCGCAAAACCTCTTTATTTGTGCCAGCAGCGTGGCCCAGCAAGCCGCACTGGCCTGCTTTGAGCCCCAGAGTTTGGTCGAGTATGAACAACGCCGCGCCGAGTTCAAAGCCCGCCGCGACTACTTCATACCCGCCCTGAACGACGTGGGTTTGCCCGTACCCGTGGCACCCGATGGGGCTTTTTATGCGTGGGCCGACTGCTCTGCGGCTTGTCAAAAATTGGGGCTGAAAGACAGCTGGGAGTTTGCCATTGCCGCCCTCGAACATGCGCATGTGGCCATCACCCCGGGCCGCGACTTTGGCACCGACCAAACAGCACGATTTGTGCGTTTTTCGACCGCCAACTCGATGGCCGAATTGCACACAGCCATCGCCCGCCTGAAAGCGTGGTTGCAGCCATGACCGACCAACACCGCACAGACGCGCAAACGCCCGCTCAAATGCAGGCTCAATCGCCCGCTCAAGCGATCGCACAAGCAACCACACAAGGGTTTGCTCAGACTCCGTCACCAACCCAGACTCAGGGCACACCATTTGCCCACAGCATCCGCGTTTATTGGGAAGACACCGATGCCGGCGGCATTGTGTTTTACGCCAACTACCTGAAGTTTTTTGAGCGCGCACGCACCGAATGGTTGCGCGCCTTGGGCTTTGGTCAACAAGTGCTGCGCGACGAGTCCGGGGGCATGTTTGTGGTGAGCGAGACGACCGTCAAGTACCATTCACCCGCCCGTCTGGACGACACCTTGCGGGTCACCGCCGTGTTGCAATCCGGTGGCAAAGCCAGCCTGACCATTGCCCAGCAGGCCTTTTTACAGCGCGCTGGCCAAGCTGACCAACTGCTGGCCGAAGGCACCATTCGACTCGGTTGGGTCGACAGCACCACTTTGAAACCAGGCCGCATACCGGCCCTTGTTCTGGAAGCCCTGAAATGAACCAAGACATGTCCATCGTCTCGCTATTGTTGAACGCCAGTTTTGTGGTGCAACTTGTGGTTTTGCTGTTGATCGCGATCTCGGTCGCCAGCTGGGCAGCGATTGTGCGCAAACTCGGCGCCATCAAACGCATCAAAAATTTGAACGACGAATTTGAGCGTGTGTTCTGGTCTGGCACCAGCCTGAACGAGCTGTTCAACTCGGCCAGCCAAAACGCCAAGCTGGCGGGCCCGATGGAGCGCATTTTTGCCAGCGGCATGCGCGAATACCAAAAACTGCGCGAGCGTCACATCAGCGATGCAGGCACTTTGCTGGACGGTGCGCGACGCGCCATGCGCGCCAGTTTTCAGCGCGAAATGGATGTCGCCGAGTCGCAATTGGCCTTCTTGGCTTCGGTCGGCTCCATCTCGCCCTATGTGGGTTTGTTTGGCACGGTGTGGGGCATCATGCACGCCTTCACGGGCTTGGCCAGCCTGCAACAAGTGACCTTGGCCACCGTGGCGCCCGGCATTGCAGAAGCCCTGGTGGCCACCGCGATTGGTTTGTTCGCGGCCATTCCCGCGGTGTTGGCCTACAACCGTTTTTCGCACGATGTCGACCGCATTGCCATCAAGCTGGAAACCTTCATTGAAGAGTTTTCTAACATCTTGCAGCGCAGCTTGGGTGGTGCCAACCATTCGGCATCGGGCCACTGAAGGGAGGCCCAGATGCCAGCCGTTTCATCCCGAGGCCGTGGTCGCCGCACCATCGCCGAAATCAACATGGTGCCCTTCATCGATGTGATGTTGGTGCTACTGATTATCTTTATGGTGACGGCCCCCATGATCACGCCCAGCATGGTGGATTTGCCCAGTGTGGGCAAAGCCGCCAAGCAACCCGACAAAGTCATTCAGGTGGTGATTCAAAAAGACGAACGCCTTGAATTGGTCAGCGATGGCAAAACCGACAGCGCCACGTTGTCCAGTGTGGCCAACAGTGTCAAACGCTTGGTGGGCAACGAGTCGAACACAGCCGTCGTCATCAGCGCCGACCGCAACGTGAAATACGAAACGGTCGTGCAAGTCATGGACAGCCTGCAACGCGCGGGCATTGCGCGCGTGGGCCTGTCGGTTCAATTGGCCCCCTAACAGGACCACTGGTTTGAACGCCAAGGCGACCCCCAACCTCGAATTTGCCCCACCCAAACCCCCGGGCGCGGGTCGCGCTTGGATGGTGGCCGGTATCGCGCATGCCTTGTTGTTCCTGGCTTTGGGGCTGGCCACGGCCTGGAAAACCCAGCCTCAAACTGCGCAAGCCGAAGCCGAACTCTGGTCTGCCGTGCCGCAAGCGGCGGCGCCGAAACTGCAAGAGCCGCCACCCGAGCCACAACCCGAACCCACGCCCACGCCCCAACCTGTGAAGCCCACACCGCCGCCTCCTCCGGCCCCCGACCCTGCGCAAGAACGCTTGGATGCCCAAATTGCGCTTGAAAAGAAAAAGCAGGAAGAGAAGAAAAAAAATGACAAGCTGAAGGCGGACAAGGAAAAAGCAGAGAAAGCAAAAGCTGAGAAAGACAAGGCCGAAAAAGAGAAGGCTGAGAAAGAAAAAGCCAACAAAGACAAATTGGCCAAAGAAAAAGCCGCGAAAGACGCCAAAGAAAAAGAAGCCAAAGAGCGCGACAAGAAAAAGGCCGCTGAAAAGGCCGCTGCCGAAAGCAAAGCCGACGCCGCACGCGCAGAAGCCATGCGCAGTGAAAACCTGAAACGCATGCAGGGCATGGCCGGTGCCTCGGGCGGAGAAAACGCAACAGGAACGGCCCTGAAGTCGTCAGGCCCATCGGCCAGTTATGCCGGCCGTTTGGTGGGGCGCATCAAGCCCAACATCACTTATCCGGGTGATGTGGTGGGCAACCCGCGTGCCGAGGTCGAGGTCAAGGTCGGTATGGATGGCGTCATTCAAAGTCGCCGCATTGTTCAATCAAGTGGCAACAAAGCTTGGGACGACGCGGTGCTGCGAGCCATCGACAAGACCGAGGTCTTTCCCAAAGACACCGATGGCCGCATTCCTCCGGTGATCGTGTTGGGCTTCAGACCGCAGGACTGAAGTCCTAACGGCTGATGACTCAGTCGTAAACAATCCGAGCTTGACCTTGGTCAGCCTGCGCCATCCAACTGGCCAGCGCCGCATCGGTAGGGAAAAAGCGAGCCGATTCACCCAAGGCCAATTCGGCGCGTGCGGCCAATTGGTCGTTGCTGCGCTCCAGCACCAAGCGCACCGGCAAGCCCCGCACCAAATCGCCCTGCTCGGTTTGTTCGCGTTGCGCCGGAAACTCTTTCACCAAACGCGCGATGTCGGGTGCGCGGCCGTTCACCGCCACGCGCAGGTATTTACCATAGCGGCAGCGGGCAGTTCCCAAATCCATGATCTGTTCAATCTTGAGGCGAAAGCCACCCGAAAAACGGTCGGCCTGCATCTTGGCCGTGACGATGATCAACTCATCGTCTTTCAACAAATGCTTGGCCGAGTTGAGCAAGGCTTCATCGGCGGAAGCCTCCATCACGCCCGACTTGTCGTCCAGTTTGAAAATCGCCACCTTGCCGCGCTGGCCATTGATGACCCGCAAGTCGCTGACGATACCGGCCAACACCATGGACTCGCGGCTGTCGATCAAGTCGTCGATTTTTCGGCGGGCAAATTGACGTACTTCGCGCTCGACCGCGTCAAACAAATGCCCTGACAGGAAAAATCCGACCGCAGTTTTCTCCAGCAGCAAACGCTCTTTAATGCCCCACGGCATAACCTCGACCAACTCAGGCTCTTGCGTGCTGGAGCCATGCGAGTCGTCGCCCAACATGTCGAACAAGCCGCCTTGGTTGGCGTTGGCCGTGGTGGCGTTGGAGAATTCAAATGCGCGGTCGATGCTGGCCGACAAAGCGGCCCGATTCATATGGAGCGAATCAAACGCACCGGCTTTGATGAGGGCGTCCACGGTTCGTTTGTTGATGCGGGTGCGGTCCACGCGCACCGCAAAGTCAAACAAACTGGTGAAAGGCCCACCCTCATTGCGGGCAGCCACAATCGCCTCGATCGCTTGCTGGCCCGTGCCCTTGATGGCCCCGAGTCCGTAGCGGATGACTTTGTCGGTGACGGGTTCAAAGCGGTGGGTGCCGCGGTTCACATCGGGCGGGTCAAAGGTGATGCCAAACTTCAAGGCATCTTCGTAGAGCACCTTGAGTTTGTCGGTGTCGTCCATCTCCACCGTCATGTTGGCGCAGAAAAACTCGGCGGTGTAATGCACCTTAAGCCAACCGGTGTGGTACGCCAACAAAGAGTACGCCGCAGCGTGTGACTTGTTGCAGCCGTAGCCCGCAAACCGCTCCATCAAGTCGAACACCTCATCGGCTTTTTCAGCGGAGATGTTGTTCTTGGCGGCCCCCTCGCGGAAGATGGCGCGGTGCTCGGCCATTTCTTCGGCCTTCTTCTTGCCCATGGCCCGGCGCAACATGTCGGCGCCACCCAAGCTGTAGCCGCCCAAAATCTGCGCGGTCTGCATCACCTGCTCTTGGTACACCATGATGCCGTAGGTCTCGCTCAGCATCTCGGCCACCAAGGGGTGCGGGTACTCGATCACTTCGCGGCCATGTTTGCGCGCCACAAAGCTCGGGATCAAGTCCATGGGCCCGGGTCGGTATAAAGCGTTCAACGCAATCAGGTCTTCCAGTCGGTTGGGCCGTGCATCGCGCAACATGCCTTGCATGCCGCGGCTTTCAAACTGGAAAACGGCTTCGGTTTTGCCTTCAGAAAACAGCTTGTAGGTCGCCACATCGTCGAGCGGGATGTTCTCAAAGGCAAAGTTTTCTTGGCCCTGATGGCGTTGCATGATGAACTCGCGGGCGATTTCAAGAATCGTCAGCGTGGCCAACCCCAAAAAGTCGAACTTCACCAACCCCGCCGACTCCACGTCGTCTTTGTCGTATTGGCTAACGGCAGATTCGCTGCCGGGTTGTTGGTAAAGCGGACAAAAATCGGTCAGCTTGCCGGGTGCGATCAAGACACCGCCAGCGTGCATGCCAATGTTGCGGGTCATCCCCTCGAGCTTTTGTGCCAGCTCGATCAGCGTCTTCACATCTTCTTCTCGCTCAATGCGCTCGGCCAGTATCGGCTCCATGGCAATGGCGTAGTTGTTCTTGTCGCCCTCTTTGGGCGTCGCAGGCGGGTATTGCAGCGTGACCGACATGCCCGGTTTGTTGGGAATGAGTTTGCTGATGCCATCACAAAAGGTGTAGCTCATGTCCAGCACACGGCCCACGTCGCGAATGGCCGCACGCGCCGCCATGGTGCCAAACGTGGCGATCTGGCTGACCGCATCGCGGCCATATTTGTCTTTCACGTAATCGATCACCCGATCGCGGTTGCTTTGGCAAAAGTCGATGTCAAAGTCAGGCATTGACACACGTTCGGGGTTCAAGAAACGCTCAAACAGCAGGTTGTATTGCAAGGGGTCGAGGTCGGTGATCTTGAGGGCATACGCCACCAACGAACCCGCCCCCGAGCCACGACCCGGCCCGACGGGACAGCCATTCGACTTGGCCCACTGGATGAAGTCACCCACAATCAAAAAGTAACCCGGAAAGCCCATCTTCAAGATGGTTTTCAGCTCAAACTCCAGTCGCTCCACATAACGGGGTTTTTCGGCTTCGCGCTTGGCCTCATCGGGGTAGAGATGTTGCAGGCGGGCTTCAAGGCCTTCAAAAGACACATGGCGAAAATAGTCGTCCACCGACATGACCACACCATTCACTGGCGGGATCGGGAAATGGGGCAATTGCGGCTTGCCCAACACCAGCGTCAAATTGCAGCGCTTGGCAATTTCGAGGGTGTTGGCAATGGCGCTCGGCACATCGGCAAAAAGCGCGCACATTTGCTCAGCTGATTTGAAATATTGCTCACGCGTGAAACGGCGAACACGGCGCTGATTGGCCAATATTTCGCCTTCAGAAATACACACCCGCGCCTCGTGCGCCTCGTAATCCTCGGCCGCATGAAACTGCACCGGATGCGTGGCCACCACCGGCAAGTGCAAGCGGGCGGCCAACGCCACCGCACCCGCCACTTGGGGCTCGTCTTCGGGGCGGCCTGCGCGTTGCAGCTCGAGATAAAAACGGTGCGGAAACATGGAAGCCAACTGCAACGCCACATCGGCCGCTTTGTCGGCGTCACCTTGAACCAAGGCCTGCCCCACAGGGCCCGCTTGTGCGCCAGAAAGCAAAATCAAGCCTTCAGAGAGCTCTTTGAGCCAGGCCATTTTGACCACCGCCACGCCACGGGCCACGTTTTGCGTCCAGGCACGCGCCAACAACTCGCAAATGTTCAAGTAGCCAGGGTGGTTTTGCACCAGCAACACAACCCGGCTGATGGCGGCCGGGTCGGCGCCCATGCCTTCGAGATTGATTTCTGCGCCCAAGATGGGCTTGACCCCTTTGACGCGCGCTTCTTTGTAAAACTTGACGCCACCAAACAGGTTGTTCAGGTCGGTGATGGCCAGCGCGGGCTGAGCGTCTTTGGCCGCGATTTTGACCACATCGTCAATGCGACAAGTGGAGTCAACGACTGAAAATTCGGTGTGGAGACGCAGGTGAACAAACATAGGCCACTATTGTAGAAGGTCACCCCCTGCAAAAGGGTGTTTTCAGCTCAGTCGCGCAAGACTTGCAGCACATCCGAGCGAAACTCTCGGCCATACAAAATCACCACCACCAAGGCCGTGCCCAAGACCAAGGCCAAGGGTGAGAAAAACCAGGCCATCGCGGCAAACGAGAAGTAATAGGCACGCAGCCCGTCGTTGAAAGTTTCGGCCGCCGCGCTGACCAAATTACCGGCCCGCACGGCAAATTGTTCGCGGTCATGCAACTGGCTGCTGAACTCTTCGGGGGGCGGCATGGCACCGATCACGAGCGCCACAAAGGTGTACTGCCGCATAGACCACGAAAAGCGGAAAAACGCGTAAACAAAAATGCCCACCAACACCAAAATTTTGAACTCAAACACCAAGATGGGCGTGGGCTGGGCAAACGGAATTTCGCGCACCAGCTCGGCGGCCTTGTCGGTGGTGCCCAGCAAGGCAAAAAGACCACCCATGATGATGATGCTGGTCGAGGAGAAAAAGGCTGGCGTTTGAGAGAGGTTTTGCGTGATCAAACCGTCCAGCATGCGCGGATCGCGCGCGGTGGTTTGCAGCATCCACTTCTGGCGGTACATGTTGGTGGTGGCAATCAGGCTTTGGTCACGCAAGCCGCGCACTTTGGCCACCCAAGCGTAGCCAATCCACATGCCAAAAAAAGAAAACAGGGCCAACCAATCGGCCCAGGGCAGCATCGAGATGATTTTCATGCCGCCATGCTAACCGAGACAAGAGCCCTTTCCCTGTCGAAAAAGGGCTCTTGATTGCGCATTAACCGCGCAGTTTGGTGGCCACAGCGGTCACGCGCTCGCCATAGGCTTTGGCGGTGTCCAAGTCACCTTGAGGAATGTCTTCCGCAGGGCTGGTGGGGCCAACTTGGGCCATCAAGCCCGAGTTAGAGCCAATGCGGTTGATAGTGCCGTCGTTCATCGCGGGCTGGCCCACCCAGACCATGCCTTGCTGCATCGCCAAGGTGATGAAGTATTGGATGGTGGAGAGCTTGTCACCGCTGGGGCTGGCCGAGATGGTGAAGCCGCCAGCCACTTTGTCTTTCCAGGCCGAAGTGAACCAACGCTTGGAGGTCGCGTCTGCAAACTTTTTGAACTGCCAAGAAGCCATGCCCATGTAGGTGGGCGAGCCAAAGATGATGGCGTCTGCAGCGTCCAAAGCCAACCAATCGGCATCGGAGATGTTGCCATCGGCATCAATGGCGATGAGTTGGGCATTGGCGCCTTGTGCGACAAATTGCGCCACGCGCTGGGTGTGGCCGTAGCCAGAGTGGAAAACTACAACGGTTTTTGCCATGAGAGAAGCTCCTTATTAATGACAGTGAAAAACAACAGGGAAAAGAAACAGGGGAAAGCAACAGGGGAAAGCAACAGGAAAAAAGTAAACGGCCCAGAAAGGGCTCAAGCGGCCAAATCGAAAACCAACACTTCGGCGTTATCGCCTTGTGTCAGCGACAAATCCGATTCAGCCTGCAACAACGCCGCGTCGCCGGCATCGAGTGCATGGCCATTGGCCTGCAAGCGGCCTCGCACAACAAACACATACGCCTTGCGAGCGGGGTTGAGTGCCAACTGCGCGGACTCTGCGCCATCCAACAAGCCAGCATAGAGCCGGGCGTCGGCATGAATCTTCACGGTGTGCTCCGCCGCATCAGGGGCGGCCACCAAGGCCAGACGGCCACGTTTGAGGCTATCGGGAACGGTTTTTTGTTCGTAGCCGGGATCGATGCCCGTCACATTGGGCTCGATCCAGATCTGCAAAAAGTGGGTTTGTTCGCCCTCGGCGTGGTTGAACTCGCTGTGACGCACACCACTGCCCGCGCTCATGCGCTGCACATCGCCTGGCGGAATGCCCTTGACGTTGCCCATGCTGTCTTGGTGAGCCAAATTGCCCGACAGCACATAGCTGATGATTTCCATATCGCGGTGGCCATGGGTCCCGAAACCGGTGCCAGGTGCAATTCGGTCTTCGTTGATGACCCGCAAATTGCCCCAACCCATGTGGGCCGGATCAAAGTAATTGGCAAACGAAAAGCTGTGAAACGACTTGAGCCAGCCATGGTCGGCATAGCCACGTTCCGAAGATTTGCGCACAGTCAGCACGGGGAAATTCCTCTCAGTTCAAAGCCAGACTTTAAAGATCCGCACATTGAAAAAGGTGCAAATGATTTGCCGCTATCGTTCAATATTTTTCAATTAACATGATGCCACTATGCAAAGCCCCAAAGACTGGCTCACGCCCGACGCCCTGTACATGCTGCAAACCATCCAAGCGGAGGGCAGTTTTGCCGCGGCTGCCCGCAAGCTCAACTTGGTGCCCAGCGCCCTGACCTACCGCGTGCGTCAAATTGAAGACGCTTTGGACGTGCTGTTGTTTGACCGCAGCGCGCGCCAAGCCCGCCCCACTGCCGCTGGCGAAGAGTTGCTGCGTGAAGCGGGCCGCTTGTTGCACGACATCGATGTGGTGGCCAACCGGGTCAAACGGGTGGCCACGGGCTGGGAAGCCTTGCTCACGGTGGCGGTGGACAGCATTGTTTCGCAGCGCGTGGTGATGGATTTGTGCGAGGCGTTTTTGGCCCTCAAAAGCCCCACCCGTTTGCGCATCCGCCACGAAACCCTGTCGGGCACCTTGGCGGCCCTGACCTCGGGTCAGGCCGACTTGGCCTTGGGCGTGGTCATGGGCCAACAAGTGGCGGCCGACATCCAGCACATGACCTTGGGTGAGGTGGCGTTTGTTTTTGCGGTGGCGCCACAGCACCCGTTGGCCCCAATGCCCGAACCCTTGAGCAACGCCCAATTGGCCAAGCACCGCATGGTAGCGGTGGCCGACTCGGTGCAACGCGGCAGTGGCGTGACCGTGGGTCTGCAAGGGGGGCAAGACGTTTTCACCGTGCCCGATATGCACAGCAAACTGCAAGCCCAATTGCGGGGTCTGGGCGTGGGCTTTTTGCCGCAAAGCTTGGCCGAGCCGCATGTGCAGCAAGGCCACTTGGTGATCAAGCAAACCGACCAAACCCGAGTGAGCCCGGTCCACGCCGCATGGCGTGACAGCCGACTGAACCCGGCCGGGCACGCCCTGCAGTGGTGGACCACCCAACTGCAAAACCCGACCACGCGTTTGGCTCTGCTGCGCGACAACTGACGCTTTGGCCCGTATTGGGACTAACCCACCCGACTTCCATACGGTGGCATTTCTCGGCTAAAGTTAATGCATGACCACACAACACATCGCCATCATCGGAGTCGGCTTGGCCGGCGTGACTTGCGCACGCACCCTGCGCCAAGCGGGACACAACGTCACGCTGTTTGAGAAAAGCCGTGGCGTCGGCGGGCGCATGTCGACCCGCGCCAGCGCCTTTGGCAGTTTTGACCATGGCGCGCAGTACTTCACGGTGCGTGACCCGCGCTTTGAGTTGGCCATCAACACCGCTCCCGGCGTGTGCAAGCCGTGGAGCGCCAACGCGGTGCGCGTACTGGACCCCAATGGCCGCGTGATCGAAGCTGGCCTGCCCGGCGGCGAGCGCCACTGGGTGGCCACTCCCGGCATGAATGGCTTGGTCAAAGCCTGGGCAGCACCCTTGCTCGAAGACGGCAATGTGCAATTGCAAACCCGGGTCACCCAAATCTTGAAAGACCCGCTGAAGAAAAACGGCTGGCAACTGCAAACAGAATCGGACGACGGTGGGCAACACGTCTACGCCGGGTTCGACAAAGTCATTTTGGCCATCCCGCCTGCTCAGGCCACCACGCTGCTGAATTCCTCGGGCCTCAGCGCCTTGGCCAAACCCCTAGAGCCTGTGCGTGTTGACCCTTGCTGGACCTTGATGCTGGCCTACCCCCAAGCTGTGCAACCCAACTTGATCACGCTTGGCCCCCAGTGGAACGCCGCACGCAGCACGCACCACCGCATTGCCTGGATGGCTCGCGAATCGTCCAAGCCCGGGCGCGAACGCATCGAGCGTTGGACAGTGCAGGCCAGCGCCCCTTGGTCGGCGGAGCATGTCAACGACACCCCTGAGCGCATCACCGGCAAACTGATCAAGGCTTTCGCCGAAATCACGGGCATCCGCGCGACCCCGGCCCATGCCGAGGTGCACCGCTGGCTGTATGCCAAAACCGCGCAACCTCTGGGCAAAAGTCACATTTGGAACAAAGACCCAGGGATTGGTCTTTGCGGTGACTGGTGCTTAGGCCACCGGGCCGAGGACGCTTTTGTCTCGGGCCTCGAGTTGGCTTTGGCGGTGCTGCAAAAACGCTGATTCGGTTTGACCATGGTTTACACAGGCCGGTTCGCGCCTTCGCCAACCGGCCTTTTGCATGCAGGCTCGCTTGTGGCCGCACTGGCCAGTTGGCTCGATGCCCGTGCCCATTCGGGCGCATGGTGCGTGCGCATCGAAGATGTCGACACGCCGCGTTGCATCGAAGGGGCCGATCAGGCCATCTTGGGTCAATTGGCCGCCTGTGGCCTGTTGCCCGATGGGCCGGTGATTTGGCAAAGCCAGCGCAACTTGGCCTACACATTGGCCTTGCAAAAATTGATCGACCGCGGCTGGGTCTACCCCTGCGGCTGTTCACGCAAAGACATTGAAGCAGCGCAAGCCCAAACGGTGGCGCGACATGCGGCAGCGGTTTACCCGGGCACCTGCCGCGCAGGCTTGAATGGCCAACCTGCTCGGGCTTGGCGATTGAATGTGCAGGCGGTGCAAGTTGCATTGCAACTGCCTGAAATCACCACTTGGCACGACCGGCGTTTGGGGCCGCAACAACAAAACGTGGCCACCGAAGTGGGCGACTTTGTGTTGCGCCGCGCCGATGGGTTGTGGGCCTACCAATTGGCGGTGGTGGTCGACGATGCCGCACAAAAAATCAGCCATGTGGTGCGCGGCGAAGACTTGGCGGACAACACGCCACGGCAAATGCTTTTGCAGCAGGCCCTGGGCTTGCCCACCCCCACTTATCTGCACACGCCTTTGGTGTTGGGTCTGAACGGCGAAAAACTCAGCAAGCAAAACGGTGCCCGCGCCTTGGATCTCAGCGATGCACTGTCGGCATTGAACGCGGCGGCGCAAGCCTTGGGCTTGCCTGCGCAGGCGGGGTCCGTCGCAAACGCGCTGGCAGCTTGGACGGCGCTGTGGCCGCAGGCCGCTGCCCTGCCCGCCTACAATCCTCACCCATGACAGAGAACTCCCCGACCGAGGGCAAAAAGCCCTCTGGCATTCCCGCCGATGTGCCCTTTTTGCGCACCGTCAAAAGCTACGTCCTGCGTGCCGGCCGCACCACCATTGGCCAAGCCAAAGCCTACGAGCTTTATGGCCCCACCCATTTGCTGAACTACCAGCCTGCTGCACTCGATGCCAACGCCGCATTTGGCCGGCAGGCGCCATTGATTCTTGAAATCGGCTTTGGCATGGGCGAAGCCACCGCCCACATTGCCAAGGTGCGGCCCGACGACAATTTTTTGTGCTGCGAAGTGCACGAAGCGGGTGTGGGGGCTTTGCTCAAGCGCATTGGCGAGCAAGACATTCACAACATCCGCATCCTGCGACACGATGCGGTCGAGGTCATCGACCACATGCTGCCCGAAGGCGCCTTAGACGGTGTGCACATTTTCTTTCCTGACCCTTGGCACAAAACCAAGCACCACAAGCGTCGCCTGATTCAGGCCGAGTTGGTGAACAAACTGGCGCGCCGCCTCAAGCCCGGAGGCTATTTGCACTGCGCCACCGACTGGCAGCCCTATGCCGAGCAAATGATGGAGGTCATCAGTGCCGAGCCCATGCTGCGCAACTCCGCTGACGCCAGCCAAGGTGGCTACGCGCTGAAGCCCGACTATCGACCACTGACCAAGTTTGAAAACCGGGGCCTCAAGCTGGGCCACGGGGTTTGGGATCTGGTGTTCAAACGCGTCTGACATGGCCCGTCAGAGCCCTGCGGTTCAGTTGCCCATGCGCCTTGGCGTGAGCGCCAGTGTGGTCTCCGTTCCTGCAGAGGCCAGCGCACAAACTCCTGTGCTCGACTTTCTGGCGGCACGCATGCCTGGCATTTCGCGCCAAGAATGGGCTGAGCGCTTGCAACAAGGTCTGGTGTTGCAAGAGGACGGGCTCGCCGCAGCGCCCGAGCAAATCTGTCAACCGGGGCAACGCCTTTACTACTACCGCAACTTGGCTGACGAACCGACACTGCCCGTGCAAGCCCGTGTGGTGTTTGAAGATGACCATTTGTTGGTGGTTGACAAACCGCACTTCATGCCCGTCACCCCCTCAGGCCGCTACGTGCAACAAAGTTTGCTGGTGCAACTCAAACGCTTGACTGGCTGCGCCGAGTTGGTGCCCTTACACCGCATTGACCGTGAAACCGCGGGCTTGGTACTGTTTGGCAAACGGTTAGCAGAGCGCGATGCGTACCACGCCTTGTTCAGAGACAAAAACATCCAAAAGCGCTACCAAGCGGTTGCCGCTTGGCGAGCCGATTTGCAGCTGCCTTGTGTCCACACCAGCCGCTTGGTGCCCGGCGAGCCGTTTTTCAAAAGCCAAGAAGTGGCAGGGCCCGCCAACAGCGAAACCCGCATTCAATTGCTCGCGCAAAAGGGCATGCGGGCGCTGTACCAATTGGAGCCCGTCACCGGCAAGCGGCACCAGTTGCGGGTTCACATGATGTCGCTGGGCATCCCCATTGAGGGCGACCAGTTTTACCCCCAAGTGTTGCGCGGGCCTCAAGAGGCTGAAGACTTCACCCAGCCCTTGCAGTTGTTGGCGCACTCGGTGCGGTTCACCGACCCGCACACGGGGCAAGCCCGTGCATTTCAAAGTCAGCTTGAACTGCGGCTGTGATCAGCCTTTGATCTCGGTGGCCGCAATGGTGTACTTGAAAGCGTCTGGGCTGTAAGAGTCCAAACGGCCTTCGGCAGTTTCAGCCACGGGGTACATCAAGAAATTAACCAGGCCGGCTTTGGCACCGGGCAGCTTGACATCGTGCGAAGTGTTCCAGGCCAACCAGTTGCCCTCCCACCCACCGAACAAATGTTTGTACACCGGGGCCACCACGGGGTGGTCGGTTTTCTTGATCCACTCGGCGGTTTCGAGGCGCATGACTTTGGCCACATCGGCGGGGTCCATCGCCACCCAACCGTAGGCTTGCAAGTAAACCTCGGCGCGGCAGTGTTGCGCCCCTTTCAAGCTGGCCGAGTTGCCTGACAACTCTTTGTAGCCAAACGCCGAAGGCGCCAACCGAATGCCATACACATCGCGGGCGGGCAAACCAGCAGCGCGGCACAAGCCCACAAACAAGGCATTCAGGTCGGCGCATTTGCCACCCAAATTGCCTGTCTCCAACATGGTTTTGATGTCACCTTCCCCACAGCCGCGGGTCTTCGGATCGCGGTAGGCATGGGTCACCACCCAGTCGTAAATGGCGCGGGCTTTTTGCTCGTCGGTCTTGGCCCCTTGAGTGGCCTGTTTGGCGGTCTTTAAGACAATGCCATCGGTCGGCAACAGGCGTGTGGGGCGGGTGTAGTAGCGCAAGGTGTCGGCGCTCTCGGCCACAAAGCTGCGGCCAGCGGTCAACTCGGCGGCACGGTTTTGGGTGTGCACGCGGCTGGTGATCTCGATCACCGGGCGAACGCCCTCGGCAAACTCGGCCACCACAAAACGGGCCCCTTCCACCAAGTCGCTGCCCATGCGGGCGGTGCCGTTGCTGCTGATGCGGGTGTCCAGCGATTGTTGCCAGTCGGTGTTCATGCTGGGCACGGGCAACCAGACGCGCGTGGCGCCTTGCGGCTCGGCAATTTCGACGCGGGTGGTCACATCAAATGTGCGCCAAGTGCCGACAACCGGTGCAAATTTGCGCTCGGTGTTTGAAGCGGCGGCGGGGACTGCGGGGGTTTGGGCGTGCAACCAAGCAGGTGCAGCGATCATGGCGCCCAGTGCGGCGCCTCCTTTGAGCCAGGAACGGCGTGCGGTGGTCATGAAAAGAACTCCGAAATGGGGGTGAGACCTGTCGGCACACAAGAGGCATTCATGAAAGAACGCCAATGCCCCGAAGGCAGGTCGCTGCGCACAAAAACGTGGAAGCCCGGCGATTATGACCGACCCACACTTGGCGCTTGGGCAGAACACAAGGCTTTACTTGGCCGATCGGTTGGGGCTTTTAACTGGCGCCTCTTTTTCTGTGCGTTGCAGCTCGCTCAGCCATTCGCGGGCCTCTGCCCCTTGCCAATCGACCTCGCCCACCACGCGCCAACGCGCGCGCCCATCGGGCCCGATCAGCACAGTGGTCGGGTAGACACGCACGCCCCATTGCCGGGCCAAATCACCTTGCGGATCCAGCACCACAGGCAGGTCGATGCGTTGTGCGGCCATAAATCGTCGCACCGTGCTGGCCGTCTCTTTGACGTTGACAGCCAGCACTTTCGAGGTGCGCTCTGCGCTGTTGTGCAGGGCCTGCAACGAGGGCATTTCTTCGACACAGGGGGCGCACCACGTGGCCCAAAAATTCAGCACCACCACTTGGCCTGACAACTCGGCCGAGCTCCAGCGCTGGCCTTGCAGGTCAACCACATTCAAGGCGGGCGTGGCTTGGGTGCGTGGCCAAGGGCTCTTGTCAAACTGCGCATGTGCAGAACCGCTCGCGCCGATCAGGCCAGCCCCAAACAACGCCAGCAGTAGCTTTAACTGAAATGGAAAAGAAATGGGGAAAGGGAAGAAAAAGAAAAAGGGCCAGCGCCTCGCACCAGCCCCTAACGCCAACAGCCGATTGAACAGGGCGGCCTGAAGCCATGCCGCCCCCGGGTTGGGCATCACACGCGCTCGGTCACCCACGCCTGCACGCTGGCCATGGCTGCAGGCAGAGCTGCAGCGTTGGTGCCGCCGGCCATGGCCATGTCGGGCTTGCCGCCGCCTTTGCCACCAACTTGGCCGGCCACAAAGTTGGCCAGCTCACCGGCCTTCACTTTGCCAGTGCAGTCGGCTGTGACGCCGGCCGCGATTTGCACTTTGTCACCGTCAACGGCAGTCAACAAAATCACGGCAGCGGTTTTCAGCTTGTCTTTCAGTTTGTCCATGGTGTCGCGCAAAGTCTTGGCATCGGCACCGTCCAATTTGGCCACCAAGAGCTTGATGCCTTTGACATCCACCGCTTGGCCCAACAGCTCGTCGCCTTGGGCAGAGGCCAGCTTGCCTTTGGCAGCGGCCAGTTCTTTTTCAAGGGCTTTGACTTGGTCGAGCACTTGGGCAATGCGGTTGTTCAATTCAGTCGGTTGGGCCTTCAGTGCACCTGCCGCTTGGGTCACGGTGTCTTCCAGCGACTGCAAATACGCCAACGCGTTTTGACCGGTGACGGCTTCAATGCGGCGCACGCCAGCGGCGACGCCGCCTTCGGACACGATCTTGAACAAGCCAATGTCGCCGGTGGCTTTGACGTGCGTACCGCCGCAGAGTTCACGACTCGAGCCGATGTCGAGCACGCGGACAGTCTCACCGTATTTCTCGCCGAACAACATCATGGCGCCGGTTTTCTGGGCGCTTTCAATGTCCATGACGCGGGCTTGCGCTGCGCCGTTGGCCAAAATTTCGGCATTCACCTGGGCTTCAATTTGGCGGATCTCTGCATCGGTCACCGGCGCGTTGTGCGCAAAGTCAAAACGGGTGCGCTCAGCGTTGACCAAGCTGCCCTTTTGCTGCACATGTGCGCCCAGCACTTCGCGCAAGGCTTTGTGCATCAGGTGGGTTGCGCTGTGGTTGCGCACAGTGGCGGCGCGCAGATCCATGTCCACATGCGCTTGCACCGCATCGCCCACTTTCAGGCTGCCAGATTTCACTTCACCGTGGTGGCCAAACACATCGGCCTTGATCTTCAGCGTGTCGGCGACGTTGATCGGGCCGCCGGCGTTGTGCATCAGGCCCTGGACGCCCACCCGGCCGCCGGACTCGGCTTAAAAAGGGTTGGTG
>JACCDS010615316.1_pt1 | contig 26119 bp, 12 predicted proteins | sample 7446441 | NCBI WGS metagenome assembly JACCDS01 (sample SAMN15323445, study PRJNA562643) | freshwater metagenome | isolation source: river surface water | place: USA:Blue River Watershed | collected 2017-08-17 | reverse complement strand
CTAGTGATCCTGCATAGGCCGGGTTAATCACCGAGGGATTGTACATGTACTGCGTGTACTGAGGCTCCTGTTGGGCTGACACAGTCAACCCAAACAAGAACATTAAAATATAAACTGTTTTTTTCATATACTATTATTCTTAATCCTTTAGGAAACGATTACTATTTTATATATAAATATCCCGAAAGGTTTTTCTCAATCCCTTTTGTATTCTTATAAGTCAATGTATAAAAATACGTACCCTCTGGTAATTCTACATCTCTACTCACTGTGGATCGCCCATCTGAAATACCTTTGAAAAAGTTATCATTTTGACCATAACTAGTAACGTGATATACCTCTATTCCCCAACGATTATAAATACTTAATGTGTTTTCTGGATAAAAATCGATATTGCGAATTCTAAATATATCATTGTCTCCGTCTCCATTTGGTGATATAGAATTATACACCTCTATATCATCTTCAATTACCACACGCACATCCAATTCTTGAATTGGGCTAACACACCCATAAGATGACATTGCTGTTACAGCTATTGTTGCCCCTTGAGTTCCTACTTGTACCGTGATGTCTTTAGAGCTAGAAGTACCTGTCCAACCTGTTGGTAAAAGCCAATTGTATGTTAATCCACTCGAACCATTAACTACATAATAGTTCTGAGAAGTTCCTGCTCCAACCAAAATATTCCCTTCAATAGCTATTGGTCGTTCTGGCAAAGCATGAACTTGGATATTAATCTCTGTTCTATCACTCTCAGCTCCATTTATCATTTGAGTAACATAATAAGTAGTAATACCTACAACGGCAGTATTGGGTGTTGGTGCTATTACTGAAGCAATACCTCCTGTTGGTGTAGTATACCAATTTACCTTTGCACCAGAAATTGAATCAACACTTATAGCCGTTGCGATAACTCCTTCGCAAAAATGATAGGTGTTACCAACTAAATTTGGAGTCCTCTTAGGGGCTGGTTTTTCTGTAGCCGATTGCATACACATTGGTACAAAGTTAGCCATATTTGACAAATACTCTACTATTTTACCTAATGTTATGGTAAAGGTTTGAGAGTTTCCTTTCCATGAACTCGGATAAGTCGCAGTACTATCATTCGTGTCATTGTTATTATCAATAATTATAGTGTAAGTGCCATCAAATAAATCTGGTGACATACTAAAATGATAGTTAGGAGCCTGAATAAAAGAGGATACGGAAACTACTCTGCCCTTACTATCTAATAATTTTGCATATAATGGAACAACTGGAAGTCCTTGTTGGGTATTTAATCCCTCTACACAACGTTTCTCTTTATCATTATAAATATTACCATCTATTTGCGTGGTAACTGGCGAACAACCTGTAAATACAGACCCAGCAGTAATATCTAAATTAGCCCCTACAACTTCTGATAATGCTCTTCCTGGAACAATTCCTGAAGCAGTTCCTGTGTAATTAAATCCAATAATCTGGTACTCGACTCTTGTAAAAACAGCTGGAAAAATTCCCGTTGTATTTACCGAAACAAATTTATTTGTAACTAAATTTAAAAGAGCATATTGCTTTGCATTGGGTATAGTGTATTCCCATGTTGATGCCGTATCACAAAAATCAAGAATATTTACAACTTGAGTTACAATTTCACCACATAAAGGCTGTATGTCGTTTAATTTATTTCCCACCTGAATCCCTGTAGGAATAACTGTTGGACCAAAAACCAACGCATGCATAGTATATCGACCTGGTTCTACCCCATAGAATTCAGGAACTGTGTTGTTCACTTGCTTAATTTTTCCATCAATGCTATTCACTAATACATAACGTATGACACTATTAGGTGTATAATTACTATGCTCATAGGCTGTTAAGTCGGAAACCCCATAATAATTCAGATTTAAAGCTTGTGTGAATTCTCCAATTGAAGTGGCACAACACGAATTTATAGTAATCATTACTTCAGAAGCTTTGGTACTATAGCATCCTTGTGTTGTCTTACTCCACAAAAACACTTTTCCTGTCTCTCCATAAGCAGTTGGATTGGTTATTTGTGATGTACGCATGGTTGCAGTTCCTGTCCACCATTCATAACTAATTCCTGAAGTTGGAGCTGGTTGAATTGAAGTTAAATCAACAATTTCTATTGGACAACTTACGTTTATGGTATTTGAACTAGGCACAGCAACTTGTACATCTTCTATCACTACTGTAACAGAATCTGTTGTAGTACATCCTGTAGTATCTTTAGTTGTTGTAACAGTGTATGTAGTTGTAGTATTTGGATTCGCAATTGGATTCGCAATAGTGGTATTATCCAAACCAAGGGTTGGACTCCAAGAATAGCTAGCTCCTATAATTGGGCTTATTCCTATTTGCCTACCATAAGGATTTGTTGCACACGTTTTTATAAAATCAGTCCCTGCATCTGAAACAACTGTTGATTTATCAACTGTTACCACAACTGTATCTGATGCACTACAACCATTGGTTAAATTTGTTGTCATTAATGTATAAATAGTAGAACTTGTTGGGTTAGCTACTGGATTTGAAATTGTAGCATCACTTAAATTTGCAATTGGACTCCAAGAATAAGTAAGTCCTGAAATTGCTGTCACTCCAATTTCTTTTCCTGAAGTATTAGCAACACATGTTTTAGTAAAATCAGCCCCAGCATTTGCTACAGGTAATGTAGTATCTACTGTAATAGTTATACTATCTTCCTTCCAACACAAAGTAGTTTGATTTGTTTTTCTGATAGTGTAGGTAGTGGTTACTGTTGGATTCGCTCTTGGGTTGGCAATAGTTGAATTTGACAAACCTGAAACCCCATTTGGCGAAGACCAAGTATAATCAAATCCTATTTCTGGAGTTTCACCAATTACTAATCCTCCAGCATTTGTTGTACAAGTAATAGTAAAATCGGCTCCAGCATTTACTATTGGCAATGGATGTATCATCACACTTACACCACATGAGGTGGCTGTTATGCTAGAATTATTTCGTTCTGTTACTTGCACAGTATAATCTCCATCTTGAGTAGCCGTATAATTAGCATTATTTCCTCCTAAAATTATCACTATACCATTTCTTTTCCATTGATATACTGGATCTGTAAAACTTGTTACATTCGATTTTAGAACAACCGGATTCCCTTCACAAGTCTCTAAACTAGTAGGCTGAATAGTTGGTGGTGGGGCTAATAAAGTGGGCTCAGAAGTAGCAACACATCCACTATTTTCAGTTACCGTTACCTTATACGATCCAGGAGTTGTTGCAGTAAATATTCTTGCGGTTCCTTGTGGAGCTGCAATTGACACACCATTTAAAGCCCATTGATAACTTGATCCTTGAGAGGCAGTTAATGTTAATGTATTGGTACAATTTAAAAATTCAAGTGAAACTCCATTGTTTATTGTAGCTATAGGATTATTATTCACTTGTACTTGAATTCCGGCACTTGCTGTTCTAGAGCAACTACTAATATTAGTAATTACAAGAGTATAAGTTTCTGTAAGAGTGGCTCTAAAAATTCGCGATGTGGCATTTGAAATTGCTCCTAAACTATTATACCATTGGTAAGAATACGCATCTCCTGATGGAGCTAGTGGTCCTTCTAAATCTACGTATCCCCCATCACAAAAAGTAGTAGTGCCATTTACAATAATAGAAAATGCAGACGGAATAGGTGATTGTGGATTAATCTGAGCTGCAAGTGCATTGCTGATACATCCATTTTTACCACTCTTTATTTTCACCAAATGAGTTCCGACAACAACATTATTAAATATATTACTAGATTGGTAGGTTACTCCATTATCTATACTATAAATATCATCCATATTGTCTGTAGGGGTTATAGAAATCGTACCTGTACTCACAGAACACGTTGGGTGAACAATTGATGCAATTGCAGGAGCATTAGGCTGATCTGTATCTACGGTAACAACAACTTCATCAAAATTAGTACAGCCCGAACTGGTTTCGGTAGCTGTAACTCTATACGTAGTAGTAGTTGTTGGATTGGCCGTAGGTGTAACATTTGTAGCACTTGACAATCCCGTAGTTGGTGCCCAAGCATAGCTTGCACTTTGTCCTTGAATCAAAGTACCGATTGTTTTACCTGTAGCATTTAATGAACAAGTCTTCGTAAAATCAGCCCCCGCATTGACAGATGGAACCGTCGTAATTACTGTCACTTTTACCGTACTAGTTGCCGTACAAATACCGTCTGCGGCCGTAAGTGTATATGTGGTAGTTGCCGTTGGATTAGCAATTGGGTTAGCAATTGTTGCGTCATTTAAGCCTGTTGATGGACTCCAAGAATAATTGATTCCAGCCACAGCGTTCATTCCAATTTGTCTTCCATTAGGATTGATGACACAAGTTTTGATAAAGGCAGCACCAGCATTAGCAACAGGCGAAGCTGTAACACGAATTATAGCGCTATTGTCTAAATCTGTTGTTCCACAAGTTGAGTTAGAAGCTTGAATCGTAAATAAATTGTCACCTACTACTAATTGATTTGCTGGAATTGTAAATGTCAAATCAGAACCATTTCCTGTTTGGCTAGGTATTGATGCTATTGGGATCCCATTTTTCTTTATTAGATATACTATTTGCGATTGTGATGCCTTTATTTTAATTGTTGAAGCAAAACCTTGACATACATCTGTTGATTCAACAGCTAAAGTTTTTATAGGTGTTGATTGCGAAATAATAACTAAATCCGTTAAATAATCCGTGCACTTAGAATTAGCTCCGTTAGAGGTTTTCACTCTTAAAGTAGTCCCTGCAGCGTAAATAAAAGAAGAAGGGAAGCTGACAACTAAATTTCCTCCTGTACCCGTTCCTGAAACAGGTGGTACAAAAGAATCACCATTCATTTTAACGATTTCATATTTATACCCCGATTGTGAATTACTAATGGTCACTGTTTTTGCTGCTGGAGCCAAGCACAAATCAATATCAGATACCGCAAGACTGACATCTGGATTAGCATCTACTCTAACATCAACTGTTGAAGTATATATTGGCGGATTAACACAAGCTAAAAAATCTTTCAATTTAAAAGTAGCTCTATATTTAATAGTTGATAATGGAGTTAAAACAACAGGCATGCCTCTAGCTATTACTGTTTGGGTTGGATCGGCATCATCAGTCCAAGTAATATCATACAATCCATTGGTTGCTGAAATTGCCCCTAAAGTAGTTGGACTCATCGGACAAACTACCGGATCAGAAACAATAGCTCGTGGTGCTGTGACATTCGTAGAAATAGAAACGTTTTGATCTACAGAATAACAAGAACTTGCCACTCGAACAAAATAATTTCCTGTAGCCAAATTAGAAAATGAGTGTTCCGTTTTAGACGTGTCATTTTCTACGTATGTTGCTATAGGTACCGCAGAATTGGAAGTACTAAATAAACTATACGTAATAGGATAAGTATACGTACCTCCTGTTATTTGAGCACTGATAATCCCTGAATTTGAATTGGATGTATCGCATATCGAGGCGCCCGTTGCTACAGTGAAATTTTGATAGACCGGTATTAAGACTTCTTTAAAATATGAAGTTGGAGAAAATCGTTTTTCTGCCATAGAATAACCTAGGCCTATCCCATTAAACTGAACAAAATAGGATCCTGAAGCTAAATTGACAAATGTTCCAGAACCAGTGCCTGTTCTAGATACTGTTTGCAATGTACTACTAAAACCACCAAATGAATTTTTTGCATATAAAATAACATCTCCACTAGCCCAATTGGTTCCAAAAGCAAATCCATTTTTATTTAAATTAAAGGTAATCGAATTGGAATTATTACAGCCTTGGGTTACTGTAAAGTTAGGTGTATAATTAGCATACGTTACATTAGAAGATGTAAATACTTTTGTATTAGAACAAGCATCAGTTAGAGTAAATCGATACTCCCCAGGAGGTAAATCATAAATTCCGCCCAACACTCCAGGATCTGAATTCCAAGTAACAAACATAGGAAAGTTATAGGTATAGGTTCCTGCAAGGCTAAGTGGTTCAGCCGCCGTATGGGTTACTAATGTTTGTCCATCAGTTCGTTCTACTTTTACGGTAACTGGATATTTAATTCCTGAATTATATACCGGAAAACTAAAACCCGAAGTTCCAGCTAATACAGAAGCTGTTGGGTTAATGGTTACGTTGCCTAGTGGATTAATTAAAGTTCCGGCATTGTAATAAGTAACCACAGTATGGTATTGATCGGATACCGTTATTCGATAATAACCCCCTTCATTTACTGTAAATGTATTTGACGAACCTGGAATAATAATACTTGGATCCGTTGGTATATTCAAATCGTTGGAAGTTAGAGCTGGATCAGGAGAAATATCAGGTCCAGATAATACTTGATATACGTCACCATTAGGTCCTGTAGAAACTCTTCGAGCGATTTCTACGGAATTATTGGGACAAAAATATAAATGCCTATCAGTATAACCACTTTGAGTATTATCTTGATCTCCAAATATAACAAACTGTAATTTCAAACTACAGTCTGTTGCAACACTAGTTCGGGTATAATAATTGAAATAATTGTCTGGCATAACAACCCGAGCCGTTCGAGAAAGTGTTCCACACTCCCAATTGAAAGAGGTAGTAACAGACATGTTATTAACTAACTGTGGACCATTTACTGCGACAGGGTCATACATGAATCCATTTCGAATTGCAATATAAGTTAAGGGGTAATCAACTCCATTAATAGTAATCTTAGCATTGCCTGGTTGTTGCAATAGGGCTAATCGAGCTGCTGTTAAATTATCTAAATTAATATAAAATTTAATTTTAGATTGATTGGAATCACTACAATCTCTGATAAAATTATAGGGTCTAAGTGCAAAACTTAAAGCTGCTGGTACCGCGGTCGAAGTCACATAATTTTGTGTTACCGAAACTTGGCAGCCTGCATTACCATTTACTTTATCAGTAACTACAATAGTAACATTCTCTCCCGCTTTTATATTATTAAATACTTGTGTTCGAGAACTACTACTAAATGTTTGAACACCAAAAGCTGAAGTCAATTTATATTCAAAAGGACCTGTTCCTCCAGTTATTGTAGCTGTAAAAGTCCCATTTTGTAAATACCCTGTACTAGTTGCAGCACAAGTAGGAGCTGTGCTAGACAAACCCAATGTCATGGGAGTATAGGTAGATGTTAGTGTAACAGGATTACTAGCGTAATTAGTTGTGTTAATCCCATCTGAAACTGCTACGTTGTATTTTCCAGCTGGTAAAGAGCCAAAGATAACATCTCCTCCAGTAGCAGAGAATGTTAATGTTTGCGTTTGATTGGGAACAGGTGTATTTAAAGTCCCTGTAACTGGAGTGATGGTAGCAAAACGAGTTTCACATCCTGTTTGTCCCGTTGGGATACCTACTTTAATTTCTCCGTTAGAAAAACAAGTTGCATTTGTTTTTGTAACTGTAAACCCTGTTTGTGTACATTGGGCATTTGTTAGTTGACCAAATAAAAAGAAAAAAGAAAATAAAACAAGTTGCTTTTGTAACATTGAATTCCAATTAGTAATCATTTTATATTATTTATATAGTACAGCTTTTTTGAAATTCAAAAAAACTATACCTATTATTAACTTTAAGATTTGGAAAGGATTCTTTGGGGACAAAAAATGAGGGATGTAAATTGAATTACAGAATTATATTTTGTTCTATTAACTCTGCTAAAAATGCTGTTTCAAGTCCATTTTTTAAATTTTACACCATAAGAGAACATATAGAAAATTGTTGTTTTAATCATTATTAATTTATTTGTTTTAAATTTTTTACTTCTATTACAATTAATTTATATATACTACTGATAGTTAGGATATAAAAAAATTATAGATTTTAATTAAAAATGTTGGCAAAAATATATTCATTAATTATAATAAAAGTTGCAAAATCACAACTTTTAAAAAAAGTAATTAATTGACTAAATAATAGATGATTTTACTTTTTAAGGAAAAAAATAACTCCAAAAAATACGCTAAATTTCAAAACAATTTAAGTGCGTTAAAATAATTCAATAGATTAATTTAGTTATAATAAATAATAACGCGTCCATGTCCCGAATTAAAATTAGAAACATTGGAAACTTGCAATATTGAAGAATGTGTCCACGAAGACCCACCTCCGCCAGCACCTTGTGCATTTCCTCCCCCAGCGCCACCGCCGCCGCCAAAATAACCAGCGCCGCCGCCGCCGCCGCCGTTCCACCCAGCACTAAATCCACCAACTATACCTCCAGCGCCTCCATTAATTGCAGTTCCAGCTGTTGGATTAGTTGAATTTCCATCGAATATTGAACCTGCAACACCACCAGCTGTTTGACTTGCACCTCCTCCTCTTGTAGGGGTTCCTCCATAATATGATGTTGCACTAATACCATTCAACCCTCCACCAGCGCCACCGTTGCCAGCATACACATTTGTCGCAGTTCCACCGCCGCCAGCCGCAATAACCAACGCATTCGCTTGAGTAACTGGTGCAGAAGTCGAAATTGCACTCAATCCTCCTCCTGCCCTAGCTATAGTTCCATATATAGTTGAAAATCCGCCATTTCCTCCAAAACCATATACTGCAGAATTCGTAGTAGATTGCCCTCCTACCGTAATTTGCAATACGTCCCCAGGTGTAACATTCATTATGCCACTCACTTTCCCTCCTTTACCGCCAAGATAAGGGCTAGCTGACCCACCCTGAGCACCTACTACATCGACATAAACTTGAGTAACACCAGACGGAACTGTCCAAGTTTGAATAGCTCCTGTATAATCAAATCTTTTGAATTTAGTATACATCGGACGTAACTGCACGAACTCTCTTGCCAATTGTCCAAAGGACAATAAAGGAAGAAGAAATAATACTAATAATTTTTTCATGTTTAACAATTAAAATGAAGTGTCACCTGATAAAAATGCGGTAGTTGCACTAGTTAACATAATTCCAATAGACGAACCTATCGTTCTACTTAATGTTCCTAAAGCACTGGTAACTGTAACTCCGTTTGAGCCCACTACATTTACCTGTCCTGCTCCTTGCTGAATAATTTGACAATAAAAACCCGCTGTCAAAGTAGATGGTATCGTTAAATCAATGGTAGTAGCACTATTTATTACAATTACGCTACCATAATCAGTTGCGGCTAAAGTATAAGCTGCTGTTTGTGTACTAACAATAGTTGATTGCCAAGTCGCATTTCCAGAGGCATCTGAGGTTAGCACTTTACCTACTCCTGGTGTACCAGCCCCTGCAAAGCGTACCGTACCATTAGTATGCAATTGTGCTGTTGGAGCGGTATTACCTAGACCTATACCTACATTACCTCCTACTGGTTGTAATGTATATGGTAATACTGCCCCCGTAGAATAATTATGAGCTTGAGTCGCTCCCATTGCAGTGGTCAAATAATGACTAATGGCGTTATTATTTATACCTGAGGTAGTCTGAAAACGAGTCAAGGGTCTAAATGTTGAGTTATCCATTAGGTTTGTTGATGAAGATGGAATATTTGCTATATAAGCATTATCATTTACAATTAATCTTGTAATTGGAGATGATGTACCAACCCCAACATTTCCATTACCCAATACATTAAATAAAGGAGTAGTAGTTCCAGATTGTGTTGCTCCTGTTGAAATTTCAAGGGCATTATTAGAACTTGACGTACCGGCGATTTTAACCTGTAAGCCGTTACCATTTGAAGGCTGTGAATAAAAAGAGCCTGCAAAACCTGTGCCTGGAGTTGTCCAAGTTAATCCACCATTAAACGCATTGGTGGAATTTGATCCTTGTATTGCAGTAACAGTATTAGCAAAAGAACTAACTGGCGCATTAGTTCCCACACCTATATATCCGTTACCTAAAACATTAAATAAAGGAGTAGACATACCCGTTTGAGTGGTATTTTGTCCTACTTCTAAAGCATAGGTTTGGTTAGAGTTGTTCGCTACTTTTACTTGTAAACCATTAGAACCTACCACATTATTTGAATTGTATAAAGAAGTATTGTATCCTGCATTATTGGTTAACCAAGAAATACCTGTGGTACTTTGTATGGCACTATTTGAAGATACAAAGTTTGTACCAGTTGGAGCATTAGATAATAATGAAATAGGAGAAATAGTTCCAATTCCTAAATTTCCAGTAGTGTTTTTTATTACTAAGCCTCTGGTTAGTCCATTATTATAACTAAAAGTAATATCTCCCCCATTTGAACCAAATCCAAGTTCAGTATTTGCAATTTGGTTATAAATAGCTCTTTGACCATCAGTTCCACTAATTCTAAATCCATTTAAATACGAATAGCCATCTACCCAAAGTGCATACGGTGCAGTAACTCCCCATGCAGAATTTTGTTTTAACCAAACTAAAGATCCTGCTCCAGTTAGTCCTGAATTTCCGGCAGTAGAACCAAATACATTCAAAACACCAGCTGGTGTGGAAGTTCCGGTACCTATTCCAACACTCCCTGTTCTATAAATTGCAGTTGTTTTATTACTTCCTGCATCATTCGTGGTATTGGCTAAATTCCATGCCGTACTAGTTGGGGCTGTGTAGGTCACATAAGTAGTTCCGTTATATGTCCATAAACTATTATCTATTGCTGATTGATAAATAACTGTTTGGTCAGCTAATGTATTAGGGGTAAATACGGGACTCCCTGTATTGGGATCTGCTGTTGAAAAAGAAACAATATTTTGTGTTCCTGGAATGTTAGTTAAAATTACATCTCCTGTACTATTCACTCCTAAAACTTTACTGGCTGATGTGGTAGCTGCACTTGAAGAATTGAGATTGGTAAATCGCAACCCCGAATTTCCTGCTGTACCTTGTGCAATTTCTAACTTATTAGCAGGAGTTGTTGTCCCAATTCCTACATTTCCATTATCAAAAATTGAACTATCAGACAGTGTTTTAACTGCGGAAAATTTAGGGACAAAATTAGTAGTCCCTGATCCTCCAATTTTAGTATCAACATAATCTTTGTTAGCAACGTCAGTACTAGCTGTTGGCGCATCAGCAATTGTTATTTTATTACCTGAATTGAGAACTAAATTTCCTGCCATAGTGCTCCCAGATAACTTAACAAAGGTATTGTCTAAAGCAGCCACATTGGTGGAAATTTCATGCCAAGTTGTACCATCATTGATAAAAGTACGCCCATTATCATTCGGAGTTCCTGTTTGTCCAGCAATTACATAGATGTCTGAGTTATTAGGAGAAGCAACTACTTGGGTTGGATCTGAATTAGTTCCTGTTGTAACTTGACCAATAATTACTGAAACATTACCATTAGTAGCAGGTAATACTCCATTTACTGATCGAACTGCTCCACTTATATCGGCTACTGGAATAGAAGAAACTGTAGTAAAATTAGCTCCATTAGAGGCTTGTTTAATATACCCAGGGCCTAAACTACTCATGTCTGATCCCGTCCCTCCCTTATTAACCGTAATAATTTCACCAATTTTAGCATTGGTTACTGCATTATCTGCTAATTTCTGTGTGATTATTGCCCCATTTGTAATAACTGGATTTGATGCAGAACTATTGGTTCCTGCTAAATCTCCAGCCAATTGTAGTTTCCCTTTAGTTATACTATCTGCATCTGGAGTAGCTGCATTCGTAAGAGCGGCGCTTACAAAAGCTGTTGTTGCTATAGAAGTATCATTGTCTCCTGTAGTTGCTGTTACAGCTGTTGCATCTCCTGTAAATGTTGGTGAAGCTAAATTAGCTTTCAAATTTAAGGCTGTTTGAGTAGCGGTTGAAATGGGTTTACTCGCATCCGACGTATTATCCACATTGCTTAAACCTACTGTTGTTTTATCTAAAATTTGCCAGGTTTTGTCTCCTCTATAGTATTGAGTAGTAGCACCGGCTGTAATTAGAGGTTCTTTCAAAGCCAAACCGGGTACAGTCGGATTTGTTGCTGTGCCCCCTAAATCCCCTGTTAACTGGATTTTACCTAAACTTGTAGTGGTTGCATTAGGTGTTGCATTAGTCGTAATTTGTGTATCTACATACGTTTTTACCGCATTTTGTGTTGGATACAACACATCACTAGTTCCAAGAGTAGTAGTAGATGATTTATTAGAGGCATTTTCTTTAGCATTTAATGCTATTTGAGTATCGGTTGAAATGGGTTTACTCGCATCCGACGTATTATCCACATTGCTTAAACCTACTGTTGTTTTATCTAAAATTTGCCAAGTTTTGTCTCCTCTATAGTATTGAGTAGTAGTTCCAGCAACAATTGTGTTTTCTTTAGTTGCCAATCCTGGAACTGTTGGTAAATCAGCTGTTCCTCCCAAATCACCGGCAAGTTTTATTTTCCCTTTAGTAGTTAGTGTTGCATCAGGTGTTGAAGCCGAAAGAATAGACGAAGTCACAAATGCAGTAGTCGCTATTTGATTTGTATTCGTTCCTGTAGCGGCTGTTGGAGCCATTGGAACTCCTGTCAAAGTTGGAGAAGCTAAAGGTGCTTTATCATTCAGTGCAGCCTGTGTCGCAATTGAAATTTGCTTATTAGCGTCACTAGTATTATCCACATTATTTAATCCTAAATTTGTTTTGGCGCCTGTTACTGTATTTGCACCAGTCCCACCATGAATAATAGGAACTATTCCTGAAACACCGTCTGCAATTTTTGAAGCGTATGCAAAAGGGACTGCTGAAAAATTTTGATTACTCACTTCTATAAAGTTAACACAAGTCCCAGTCACATCAATCGCTACTTGAAGTTTCTTAGAGCTACTGTCCCAAACAATAGCATTAAAATTAGAAGCATAACCACCTTCTTGATTTCCTAAACCAATTAGTAAATTAACCATTCCAAACTCATCTGTCTTTACTTTTTGAGTTTCTTGATATTCCAAACTAGTTTGGGCATCTGTAATAGAAAAACGAAGACAAATGTCTTTATTTGATAAAACTGCATTGCTATTATTATTTCCTGGCAAGATCTCACCGCTGGGATTATAAATAACCGCTTGATAGGTGATTCCTGAATTTTGAGCATAAAAAAAAGTAGTAGTCAAAAAAACAAATAAAGTAATAATTCTTTTCATAAATTCATAAATATTAATACAATTCGAAAGAAATCCCAAATACAATTTGATTAGTTAAAAACGATACTTTTTTATTGGTATCATTGGTCAAACTAAAACTTCTAGAATAGTTATATCCTAAACTTAAATAGCCATATTCCGACAAATTACATTTGGCTTGTAGTCCGAATAAAGGGCTAACTACAATTCCATTAAAATCTTTTTGACTATTTAAATTGAATCTTGAATTGTTGATGGTTTGATTCCCATGCAACAACGTGGCTACATTAACCCCTCCTTTAACAGCTAAATCAAGATGATCGGATTTAATGAAAGAATACACTAAAGCATTTTGAACTCCTATGTATTCTGTTTCCCAAACATAATTATTAGCTAGATCTCCAGCCTCAGCATTATATTGATTCAACGTTAGTCCAACAGTATAATTCAAATTGTTATCAAAAGCCAGTCGCTGTACTTTTATAGGGATTGCTAAACCAATTTCATAGGCATCTCCTTCTCCTTTTTTAGTAAGTGGGTTAACTGTTTCAGAACCATTATACCGCACTTTATAATTGGTGTAATTTTTTCCCGTTAAAAAATAGATTTCCTGAGAATACCCCCGATAAATCGTCAATAAAAACAAGAGCGTTAGTGTTATTTTTTTCATTTGGTCTTAATTATTTTAGTAGAAAAAGTATAGTTTAAAGTTTCTATTGTTGCAAAATAAACCCCTTCTGAAAGCAAAGAAAGGTCATAAGTCAAATTATTTTGTTGCGGTTCTCCTAATTGATTGTAAATTAATTTCCCTCTACTATCAAACACATAAAGTGTTGCTGTGGATCCTATATCAGAAGAAAATTTAAAATTGACATTATCAATAACTGGATTAGGAATCACAATCATTGTTATTATTTCTTGTAAAGGAGACATGTTCTTAGGTTTGCCAAAACTCTGGATATATCCTTGTCCTATAATTAACTTAGAATTATTATAATTACCAATAGCGGCATTAACTTGACCTATTGATTGCGAGACAATCATGCTATTAGTAATTTTTACATTGAATCCTTGAGAAGATATAATATGATGATGAAGCTTTTGACTCCAACTCAGGGTAGTCAGAAAAAAACAAAAAAGAAATTTAAACATTTTTTGGGGCTGAATTTCGTAGCAAAATTAAATATTATTATAAAAAATTTATTATGATTATACACTTTTCATATAATGAGATATTATTGGCATATTTTTTTAATTATCTTCAAAAATTTTGATTAAAAATTTTGATTAAAAAAATTAGCCGCTATTTACGGCTAATATTAATTATGATTGATGGAAAAAGATTAGGGATCTTATTCTAGGGGGGCAACCTTATCGAATCATAAATATTTTACTGCTCTTTTTATCAAATTTGAATTTTTGATTTAGCGTTGACATTATTAACAACATTATTTGATGACACCTATCGCTTCTTTACAAAAAATAGCTGCTTTATATTCCTTCTTAAAAAATTTACTTCTACCATATATACATTTATATTGTATGTTTTTTGCTTGTCAATATTTTATTTGCCAAAAGTAAATTCCAATTTTTGAAAAAAAGTTGTGATTTCACAACTTTTCAAAAAAAATCATTTTTTTTCTATCTTTGGAACAAAATATATATCTAATTCAGATATCGATCTTAAAAACCAATCATTATCTGAATCAGTTTATAAAAACATATTATACCCATAAAAAAACGAAGCCCAAAATCTTATTCCCATGAATTTTCTAGTAAAAAAACAAAATGAACAATCTGTTTTAATAAAAACAGACTTGCCTATGTTAATAAAACAAAAATGCTTTCTTGGTTTAAAAAAAATTAATATTAAAACATAAGAAATTATGAATAGTATTTTTAAACAAAAACCTTTTGAGAGGGTATTTGAATTAGCTAGTAAATAAAGTTAGCACTTGGTATATTATAGAAAAGAAATTTATTTCTTAGATCAGTTCAAATGATTATAATATTCTAAACGAAATATATTTAAATTATAGAAGTTTGTAAAAATAACATCTTTGAAATGGCACATCAATACAATCTAAAATTAGTTTTTTTCGTAATTCATTAGCTGTATATTAAGTCTATTTATACTCATTTAATGGTAATCGTAACAATTTTAACACTAAATCTTAATTTCAACTAAAACCATAAATATTTTGAACATTTAAGCCAAAAAACATGGCTTATTTTTCAGGAATTGAAACCAGTTATTTTAGCAAAATTATTACAAATTATAAAAATAAATTATACCCCCAAATTATACTACAATCATTATGAATATTATTGAAAAAGCACTCCAAGGAAATAAATTTTTCACTAAAAAAGATCTTTCTCTAATAGAAAAATTAGCCTCTTTCCTATTTAGTAAAAAAATTAGAAAAAAGGAACTTTTACTTCGCTCAGGAGAAATTAACAACAAGATGTTCTACGTTCAAAAAGGATTATTAAGAGTTTTTTATATTCATGATGATGGAAGAGAAGTAACTACATGGTTCGTAAAAGAAGGGGAGTTTGTATATGCTTGTCATAGTTTTCATTATCAAATCCCTTCAGAAGAATACATAGAGGCATTGGAAGACTCTGTTATTATGAGTATAAAAAAGGACACTTGGCTAATGCTATTAAGAAATAATCACAAATTAGCTTTATTTACTGTAAACGAACTCATGACTAATATCTCAGAATTTTCTTCTCAAGCTGAAATGTTACGAATGATGACCGCAGAAGAAAAATACGCCTACCTTAAAAAAACCAAAACAGATATAATTAACCGAATTAGTCAAAAACATTTAGCATCCTATCTGGGTACTGACACAACCTATCTAAGTAAAATTATCAGTAATTATAAAACTAACGAAGAATCTAAAAACATTAAAAAAACTGTTTAATTCCATCCCTTTTTAATCTGCCCCCTATAATGAATATTATCGATAAATGTATTGAATCAGGGTTATTCTCCCTACAAAAAGATCACGGTATAATTACTACTTTTATATCGTTAGTTTTTACAAAAAAACTAAAGAAAAAAGACCTACTACTTAAACAAGGAGTGATCTGCAAAGAAATTTTTTATGTTCAGAAAGGACTTTTAAGAGTTTATGTTTTGAATGAAGGTAAAGAAGTGAACACATGGTTTGTCCCTGAAGGAGAATTTATAACTTCAATCAACAGCTATCACAAAGAAAAACCTAGTGAACATTTTATTGAAGCATTAGAAGACTGCGAAGTTATTTCCATCAAAAAAACAACATTAGATTTCATTATGAAAAATAATCATAAAGCAGCTTTATTTGCATCCAATGAATTGTTCAACAAATTATGTGAATATCAGGATCAAGCTAGTGCATTACGATTCATGAATGCAGAAAGTCGTTATAGTTATTTATTTGAGAAACAAAAACCGATTTTTAATCGAATAAGTCAAAAACACTTGGCTTCTTTTCTTGGAGTAGATACTACTTATTTAAGTAAAATCATTAAAAAACATGTGAAAGAAAATCGTTAGTCTTTTTTAAAAAGAAAAATCCTCTGGCAAGTGGCTTAATATGTAGAATTGTTTGTTTAAAAAATCACTGATGATTTGTTCATCTTGATCAGCTACTCTAAGATTCATAGAGGTGCTTTCACCAAAACATTTTACACCAAATAAATTAGTATCAATATCATAATTCAAAATTAAAAACCCTGCAGAAATACCCCTCTGTAAAATCTCTTGGTGCAATAACTTTGCACTAAAAATCACAGGGATTTTCTCTTCGTTAATAATATATTTTAAAATATTCATTTTGATATTTTGATATTTTGATATTTTTAGAAAAACAAATACAATTTTAAATCAAAACCATACTGGCAAGAGGTTAGCCAGTATGATATTTGATTCTCCTTTAATTAACTAACCTATCACACAAACTAAATCGATGAACGTATTATAATTTAAGGAAAATGATCAGGCAAACACTAAATGATTTTATTCAAATGCATCTTGTTATAAATGTCCCCACATCTCTCCTAATCATTAATTAATTTTTTCTTTTTAAAAAGAATGTTTTTTCTAAATCCCAAAATAAATCTATCTGATCTAAAATAAAGTTGTGATTTTACAACTTTTTAAAATTTTTTATTTTTTGAAATTAATCGCGATAAATAAAAAAATATCTCTGATTATCAATAACTTAATTATTAATTTACTCGAATATCCAAATACCCTAAAACCATACATTCTTTCCTTTCTTAAAAAAATAAAGACTATTCTATTTTAAATTCGAGATTATCTCTTACGAAATTAAACTCGATTAATATTTCTTTATATCAAAAACAATATTAATCACGTTTGAAAATTAAATAAAAAAACAACTAACAATATTCATTTATTGAAACTAAATCACTAGATTTTTAAAGAATAATCAACTATTTTTAAATGACATTTGTATAAATTGCAACTACAAATTCAGGACAAATTACAATGAGAGAGAAAGGCGCAGAACGATTACGATTGCAATTACGAAAAGACAACAAAGGCTGGAAAAAATGGGGGCCTTACCTTACCGAACGCCAATGGGGAACTGTTAGAGAAGACTACTCTAAAAACGGAGATGCTTGGAATAGTGTAACACACGATATGGCTCGTTCTAAAGCCTATCGCTGGGGAGAAGAGGGAATTGGAGGGATTTCAGACAACAAACAGCATATTTGTTTTGCTTTTGCTTTCTGGAATCATAACGATCACATATTAAAAGAACGTTTTTTTGGTTTAACCGGAAGTGAATCAAATCATGGAGAAGACGTCAAAGAAATTTATTATTACCAAGACGCTACCCCTACTCACTCCTACCAAAAAATGCTTTATAAATATCCCCAAGAGGCCTTTCCTTATGCTAAGTTAGTAGAAGAAAGTAAAAAACGCTCTCGTTTAGAACCTGAATACGAATTACTTGATACTGGAATTTTTGATAACGACGCCTACTTTGACATTACCATGGAATATGCCAAAGCAGACGAACAAGATCTTTTAATCAAGGTTACTGTCGAAAATCGCTCTAAAACAGCAGCGCCAATTACCGTTTTGCCTACAGTTTGGTTCAGAAACACTTGGTGTTGGGGGTATGATAACTACAAGCATAAGCCAAACCTAACAGGTATTGGAAAATCCCATATTGAAGTCAACCATCAAGTCGTAGGCCGATTTAAATTATATGCGGAAGACGCTGACGAATTTGTTTTTTGTGATAATGAAACCAATTTCGAAAAACTATACCACTCACCTAACCTAAGTCATTATACTAAAGATGGTATCAACGACTATATTGTAAATAAAAAAACAGATGCTATCAATCCTAATAATATTGGCACCAAAGCTTCTGCAAAATACACCCAAACTATACCTAGCAATGGTAAGAAAATTTTCAAATTGCGGTTTACCAATCAAACCCCAATAGATGCTTTTGCTGATTTTGATACTATTTTTGAACAACGCCAAATAGAAGCCGATGCATTTTATGCCTCGCTTCAAAAAGGAATTAAAGATGAAAATTTAAAATCAATTCAACGCCAATCTTATGCTGGTATGTTGTGGACTAAGCAATGGTACTATTTCAATGTTTTTGAATGGACCAAAGGCGACCCTGCTATGCCAAAACCAGATGCTGAACGAAAGAAAGGACGAAATAATGCCTGGAAACACCTTTATGCGGCTAACATTCTTTCGATGCCTGACAAATGGGAATACCCTTGGTTTGCGGCCTGGGATTTGGCTTTTCATACGCTACCTTTGGCTCGGCTAGATCCTGATTTTGCCAAAAGACAATTATCCGTTATCCTAAGAGAATATTATATGCACCCTAACGGACAGATTCCTGCTTACGAATGGTCGTTTTCGGATGTAAACCCGCCTGTACATGCCTGGGCAACTTGGAAAGTCTATGAAATTGATAAGGAAATGAATGGTGGCAAAGGAGATACTGTTTTCCTAGAACGAATTTTCCATAAATTATTACTTAACTTCACTTGGTGGGTCAACTTGAAAGACGAAGGGGGGAACAACATCTTTGGTGGTGGATTCCTTGGAATGGATAATATTGGAGTCTTTGATCGCTCTGCTGATTTACCAACGGGCGGACATTTAGAACAAGCTGATGGTACGGGCTGGATGGCGATGTATAGTTTGAACATGTTGCGTATTGCTTGTGAAATCGCCATAGAAAATCCCGTATATCAAGATATGGCTTCGAAGTTTTTCGAGCATTACTTACATATTGCTGGAGCCATGCAGGCTATTGGTGGAGATAAAGTTAATCTTTGGGATGAAGACGATCAGTTCTATTACGATATGTTGCATAAACCCAATGGCGACGCAGAATTACTTAAAGTGCGTTCGATGGTAGGTTTGATTCCACTATTTGCAGTAGAAGTTTTAACGCCAGAATTGTTAGAAAAATTACCCGACTTTAAACGTCGAGTAGAATGGGTTTTAAACAATCGTCCTGACCTAGCTAGCCTAGTTTCTAGTTGGGACAAAGCGGGAACAGGAGAAACACGTTTACTAGCCATTTTGAGAGGTCATCGAATGAAAATGATCATGAAACGAATGTTTGACGAAACGGAGTTTTTATCCAATTATGGCATTCGTTCGCTCTCAAAATACCATAAGGATCACCCATACGAATTTAATTATGAAGGCGGAACAGTACGAGTAGATTATACCCCTGCCGAAGCAACTGGAGATATGTTTGGGGGTAATTCCAATTGGAGAGGGCCTATTTGGTTTCCAATGAACTATTTGATTTTAGACTCTTTGGAGAAGTTTTCCAATTACTACGGACCGGATTACGAAGTAGAATACCCAACCAATTCTGGAAAAATGATGAATATCAAAGAAGCCGCAGAAGAAGTATCTAAACGATTATTAGCACTTTTTATTCCTGATGCGAATCAAAAAATTCCTATGTATGGAGAGTATAATAAATTCCAAAAAGATACTGAATTCAATAAAAATCATTTATTTTTTGAATATTTTGATGGAGATACAGGAAAAGGACTTGGAGCCAATCATCAAACGGGGTGGACAGGATTAATCTCAGAAATTATTCGACATTTGTATGTTGCTAAAGAGTAACTAGTGAAGAAGTGAGAATAGGTACGATATATGATATACGAGCTACGAAATATAATATACGATAGACGATTTTAGAACATAGATTGGGGAAATTCAAGAAATTAAAAAAATCTGCTAAACTGCTGTAGAAAAAATTAATGGTAATTTTTGTAATTTTTGTTTACATTTATAGCAAAAGGTGAAATCTGTGTTTAAAAATTATTGGTCTCTTTTTCTCTTACTTCTTGTAACCAATGTACTATTGGCACAGCATACTTTTGATCATTTAAAAAAGGAATTGGATCAAACACTTGCCAATTCATCTGTATATCTCAACAAGAAAAACAAAGCTATTAATACTCTTAAAAATGATCTTCGCGCTACCTCATCTAATCCCACACGGTATTTACTTTTAGAGAAATTATATAACGAATATAAATCCTATCAATCGGATTCAGCATTAGTATATGCCAAGAAAAGTCTATGGATTGCAAAGAAAAACAACAACCTTTTTCAAATCAACAAAGCACAACTGAATTTAGCTTCTATTTTGGGAACACTAGGGAGGTATAATGATGCATTAGACGTATTAAATCCCATTGAACTTTCAATAGAACCCAATCTAAAAGGCGCATTTTTTTGGACTAAAAGAATCATATACGGTGGTCTTACTGAATATGCTAATTCCGCCGAAGAAAAAAAGAAATACAATCAACTAGCTGATAACTATAGAGATAAAGCAATCCTATTCTTACCAAAAAATTCCATAGAATATGGCATCGCCTTGTCTGGACAATTGCTTTCACAGAAAAAATACAACCAGTCCATCCAATTATTACTCCCTTATTTTGAAAAAATCCTGAAAAACAATCCGAATCGAGCCGTAATTGCTTATTTAATTTCGGAAAATTATGCCCTATTAAAAGATCGTGAACAACAAAAAAAATGGCTCGCCATCTCTGCTATTTCTGATTTAGAATTAGTTAAAAAAGAAAATATCTCACTCCGAAAGTTAGCCGCTCTCTTACATGAAGAAGATGCAATAGAAATCGCCTACGAATACACCAAACGTTCTCTAGACGATGCTGTTTTTTGTAATTCAAAGCTACGAACCTATGAAATTTCAAAGATGTTACCTATCATCAATGAAACTTATGAAGCAAAAAATAAATCAAACCATTCGCAACTAGTTATTTTTCTCATTAGTGCCAGTGTGCTCTCTCTATTTTTATTAGGAGTATTGATTTTGCTATTCAAACAAATGAAAAAGTTGGCAAAAGCTCAAAAAAATGTAGAACTCGCTAACCACCAACTTTCCATTTTAAACCAACAATTACAAAGTTTTAATACGAAACTAAATCAAACTAATTTAGAATTAGCAGAAACCAGTTTGCTTAAAGAAATTTATATTGGCCGCTATATGGACCAATGTTCTATTTATATTGCGAAAATGGAAGAGTACAGCCAAAAACTAAAAGTAATGGCTACAGCCGGAAAAATAAATGATTTAGTAAGCACTGTCAAATCAAAAGCATTTATAGACACCGAATTAAAAGAATTTTACGCGCAATTTGACCAAACATTTATGCAACTTTTCCCAACATTTATCGAGGAATTTAAGGGCCTTTTGAAAGACCCTGAAAGTATTCAAATTAAAAGAGGGGAATTGTTAAATCCAGAATTGCGCCTTTTTGCATTAATTCGTTTGGGTATTAAAGACAGTGCTAAAATTGCCGAATTTTTGCGTTATTCTGCTTCTACGATTTACAACTATCGTTCTCAAATTAAAAACAAGGCCAAGGGGCCAAGAGAGGAATTTGAATCTAAAGTGATGGGTATTGGAACTTCTAATAAAGAAATCAATTAAATCAAATTAATCCGATTTTTGGGCAAGTTCTCCATACCAATACGCCGAAGTTACCCCACCATCCATCAAGAAATCACTTCCGGTAATAAATGATCCGTCAGGACCCATCAGTAACGCAGCTACAACAGCTACCTCATCGGGTGTTCCCGCTCTTCCAGCTGGAGAAATTTCAAGCATTCGGCGGTAACTATCACCACGTGGACCCGCTAGTTCTTCTTTAGCTAAAGGGGTGATTATAATACCCGGACTTATGGTGTTGATTCTAGCGCCACGTTTACCCCAATTAACTGCTGCAGCTTTTACACGTAGCGAATTGCCTCGCTTAGATAATTGGTAGGCGTACAACGAATCTTTTACTTGATCTGTTTGTAGAAAAGGAAGCGACAACAAGTGTTCTGTTGGAGTTATTGCCAATGCTTTCTCTTGTTCGGCTAACAGTGAGGGTAAACGATGTCCTGATTGAGATGCAATTACAACTCCTGAACCTCCGTCTTCTATAATAACACTAAATTTTTCAATTACAAGGGCAGTGCCATATAAATCTACTTTGAGTATAGTAGCCGGTTCGGCTTGCGAAGGTGACATCCCAGCTGCAAGGATTAATCCCGTTACACCACCAATTGCTTTAGCAGTTTCGACAAGCATGTTCACAGATTCTCTTGAAGAAATATCAACGATAGTGGTACTTACTGTAAAACCTGATTCACTTAATGTTTTTGCAGCAGCAGCATTATTTTCTTTGCAAATATCCGCTAAAAGCAAATGTTTCCCTGCGCCAATACGTCTAGCAATTGCCTGACCAATCGATCCAGAACCAATAACTACAATTACTTTGTTTTTTTTCATTTTAAATCTAATTTTTGTTTTCTATTACACGCATATAAACAAAATCAATCCCATACAACTCAATCCTAAAGCCGAAACTTCAAATCCATTTTTTCTAAATATTACTTTTTCAATTTAATTATTATAACACCACTTGCACCTCTAGAACCGTAGATAGAAGCTTCAGCATCTTTTAATACTGAAATACTTTTAACCTCATTTGGTACAATATAGTCTATACTAGAAACCACATTACCATCTACCACAAACAAGGGCTCTGAATTATTCTTTATTGAATTTACTCCTCTAATAATTATCGTGTTATCTTGTTGTACCACGACTCCTGCAATTCGACCACGCATCATGTCATAAATCGTTCGGTAGGTAACCGCCGTTTTATCCTTTTCTGGTTTTAAACCATTGGGAGGCGTAAGTGATTTATCTTCTATGAGATCGGTATCTAAATACATAAAATCCATTTTCGTTTCTTTGACGTAGGCACTGCTTAACCAACCGTATTTTTTAGAGTGTACTTTTAGAGTTTTGACCTGTTCAGGGACAACTAGACTATATTCGCCAAACTTATTAGTAACTATATTGGTTGCGATAGTGTCTAAATACAATTCGGCACCCAATACAGCTTTGTTTTTATGAGTCAATACTTTTCCAGTAACTATAGATTGAGCGTTAGAAAAAGAAGTTGCTAAAAAAAGGGTGAATATTATTTTTTTTATTGGTTTCATGGATTAATTAGGTTAAATCACTAAATAGTAAAGATAAAAGTACAGGATTAATAGATTCAAAATCCAATCGTTATAACTTTAACATTTTTAAAAACAAAAGCCACTTACACTTTTGTAAATGGCTTTTGTTTTTGATTTATTTCTTAACACTGTACTTTTCGGTTCTAGCGTCTTTAATAATCCCTTTCCAGTTCAATCCAAAACCAAAATCATATACATTCCCGTTGGCATCTTGATACGGAATCATATCGTGAGGCACATCTTCTAATTGCTTTTCAACTGTAGTCATATCTTTTGGCATTTGCAATGGCAATAAACCTGAAGGCTCTACTTTTCCAGACACAATATCTAATAAGGCTTCGGTTTGTACTCCAAATTCGCCTACAATAGCATCAACCTCTTTTTCAAATTCACCAAAAACCATCGGATTAGATACTGTAACTGCCACCACTACTGGTTTGCCATTCATGGCTTTTTTAGTGTCTAAAATCGTATTCAAATCAGGATACGAATTGGATTTTGAGGTTTTATTCAAATACGAACGATTGGTAATCGTTGGGTCTACTACTGGGTCACCTGCCGCAATGCTTTGTGGTCTGGCATCCACTGCAGTGTAGTCTTTCAACTGCAAACTAATCGGCACATAGCCATTTCCACCCGCTTCTCTGTCGGCTTTGCTGTATCCATTACTTACGGGGCTTTTGATAAATACCATAGCAAAATCAGCCTTGGTTGGATCATCCGTAACAGTATAAAACTTTTTAACTAACTCTAAATTAACCGGATATTCTATTTTTTCTGGTGTTGGAAACCCAAAAAAGTTCACCCCTGGAGGAGTCGTTCTTTTTGGAATATAAACAGTCTTACCTTTCGCAATAGGCAATGTGTTTTTTTGATTTTTGATTAAAACAATCGATTTCAATTGAGCATCGTATCCTGCTTTCATAAATTCAGGTTTTCCTACGATGGCTTTGGTTTGTTCTGGATCTAAGTAAGCATTTTCAAACAACCCTACTCTAAAAATATTCAACAACAAACGAACGGCAGATTTTTCAAAACGATTGCGCATAAACGCTTCTCCGTGTTCTTTAACTCCCATTTGGTAAGCTTCTAAAACAGGCTTAATATCGTTATTCCCTCCGAATTGATCCACTCCCGCCATCATTACTTTATAATGTCTTTCGGCAATGGTCATTTTTTCTGTCCCCCATGATTTTCCAGCAAAAACATCTGGTGTTTTTCCTTCGTCACCCGTAATTAGCCAATCGGTACATACCACCCCATCATAGCCGTATTTATCTCGCAACAAATCGGTCACAATGTATTTGCTAAAACCGTTTCCTACGTTCTCCCCGTACTTTTTATCTTGGTTAAACGATATGGTATAATACGGCATCACGGCTGATGCTTTTTTTGTACCTCCTTTTAATTTGAAAGCCCCATCAATAAACGTTTTTAGGTGCATTTCAAAATTGTTCCCCGGATATACTGCAAATTTTCCATACGCAAAATGTCCATCACGACCGCCTTCTTCAGGACCACCACTAGGCCAGTGTTTGATCATCGCATTGACACTTTGGTTGCCCCAACCCTCATAAGCAGCTACTGCTTTTGGAGACGACTGAAAACCATCTACATAGGCTCTTGCCATATCCGTAGCTAATTTTGGGTCTTCGCCAAAAGTCCCTACAAAACGATTCCATCTTGGCTCCGTAGCCAAGTCGATTTGAGGTGAAAGGGCTGTCGTAATCCCTAAAGCACGGTATTCCTGAGCTGCAATTGTTCCAAATTGTTCTGTAATCACTGGGTCAAAAGTAGCCGCCAATCCTAATTCTTCCGGCCATTGTGAAATTGTCCCTCCTGAACCTGCATTGTATTCTGAATCTTTATTGGCTCCATGCCTTGGGTCAGAGCTATTATTAGCCGGAATTCCCATTCCGATGCTTTCTACTAATTCCTGTACATTGTTATTCCAAAGCGCTGAAACGGTTGGATTTTCTACCGATGTCATCAAAACGTGACGCAAATTATCCGTTGTTAAAAACGCTTTTTGTTGATCCGACAAATCAGTGGATTTAGCGCCGCTTTCTGGAAAAGGTTTTCCGTTATACGTTCCTGCAAAATAACCTCCTGCCGCAGCTGGAACAGATTGATGACGACTGTACAACATTAAACCTGCTATTTGATCCACAGACATTTTACTTGCCAAATCTTTAGCGCGTTCTGCTACCGGTTTTCTCCAATCTTCGTAACTGTCTAGTTTACCATTTTTGTTTAAATCTTTAAACGCGAAACCATCAAAAGTTAAAATTTTTACGCCGGATTTTGGCGAATAGCCTAAGGTTTGTCCTCCTTTATTTTCAATTAAATGAAAATTTCCTTTGGGAGTTTCGGTCCACTTCTTTTGTGCTTCCATCTGTGTTGCAAGCACTAGAAGTAGTGCTGGAAATAAAAGTGTTTTTTTCATTAT
>JACCDS010614351.1_pt1 | contig 26161 bp, 24 predicted proteins | sample 7446441 | NCBI WGS metagenome assembly JACCDS01 (sample SAMN15323445, study PRJNA562643) | freshwater metagenome | isolation source: river surface water | place: USA:Blue River Watershed | collected 2017-08-17 | reverse complement strand
CCCGACACCTGGCTGTACCGCCAGCTCCAGTGGCGCCTCGCGCTGCGCCACCCCGCGCTGGCCGCGCATGCGGGCGGGGGCCAGCTCATCACCCGTTCGGGCTGGTGGTCCACGCGGCGCCTGCGACCCGATCCGTCCCTGCGTCGAGGTAGACCATGAGCCGATTCAAGAACGAGGTCGCGCACCTGCAGGCGCACGTGAAGACCTTGCGCCTGGCCGGCGCTGCGTTGTTCATCGTGGCGCTGCTGCTCGGCTTCGGATGGTGGAGCGCGCCCAAGAGCCTGACCATCCACGTGCCGCCCGACCTGCGCTCGGGCAGCACGCGCAAGTGGTGGGACGTTCCGCCCGAGAGCGTCTACGCCTTCACCTTCTACATCTGGCAGCAAGCCCAACGCTGGCCGACCAACGGTGAGCAGGACTACCCCCGCAACCTGCATGCGCTGTCGGCGTACTTCACGCCGAGCTGCCGCGCCTTCCTGCAACAGGACTTCGAGTTCCGGCGCAGCAACGGGGAGCTGCGGCAGCGCGTGCGCGGCATCTACGAGATTCCCGGCCGCGGCTACGGCGACGACCCGGCCATGCGCGTGCGCACCGTGTCCGCCAACAACTGGATCGTCACGCTGGACGTGAGCGCGGACGAGTACCTGGGCGCCGAGCAGGTCAAGCGCGCGCTCGTGCGCTACGCGCTCAAGGTCGTGCGCATGGACGTGGACCCCGAGCGCAACCCGTTCGGCCTGGCGCTGGACTGCCATGCGCGCGCACCGGAGCGCATTGAGACCCCGCCGCCTGCGGCGCCACCCGGCCGGGCCGCGAGCGCCGGCGCCAACCTGCAGGGAGACACCCCATGAAGCCCTTCGTGAAGAACCCGTTCGCTACGGCCCTGGCCGGCCTGCTGCTGTGCCTGGCATTCGTGCCTGGGGTCCATGCCGTCGAAATCCTGCGCTGGGAGCGCCTGCCGCTGGCGGTGCCGCTGGTGGTCGGTCAGGAGCGCGTGGTGTTCATCGAACGCAACGTGCGCATCGGTGTGCCGCCCACTGTCGGCGAGCAGTTGCGCGTGCAGAGTGCCGGTGGCGCGATCTACCTGCGCGCCAACGCGCCGATCCCGCCCACGCGGCTGCAATTGCAGGACGTGGAATCGGGCGCGCTGATCCTGCTCGACATTGCGGCCGAGCCGGCCAAGGCAGGTCAGCCGGCGCTCGAACCCGTGCGCATCGTGGAAGGTGACGTGCCGGCGACCCGCTACGGCGAGCCGGCCAAGCCAGCGGCGACGGCGGAGGACGAAGCGGAACGCACGGCACCTGCTGCGAAGCGCGCCACGCCGGTGGTGGTCGTGCTCACGCGCTATGCGGCGCAGAACCTCTACGCGCCGCTGCGCACCGTGGAGGCCGTTCCCGGCATCGGTCGGGTCAACCTGCGGCGCGACCTGGAGCTTTCCACCTTGCTGCCGACGCTGCCGGTGCGCGCGCAGGCGCTGGCGGCATGGCGGCTCGAAGACCAGTGGGTGACGGCGGTGAAGCTCACCAACACTTCCGCGCGCGGACTCGACCTGGACCCGCGCGCTTTGCAAGGCGACTTCCTCGCCGCGACCTTCCAGCACCCGAACCTGGCGCCGGCCGGCCGCGCCGCCGACACCACGGTGGTCTACCTCGTTACCCGTGGCCACGGCCTGGCCGAGTCGCTGCTGCCCAAGCTCTCACCGATCAACGCGACGGTGAACCTGCCGCCGGCAGCGGCGGCCGGCCAGGCCGAAGGAGGTGCACGCCATGAAAAGTAATCCCCTCCTGAAGTGGCTGCTGATCCCGATGGCGCTGGTGCTGCTGTTCGTCGGCATCAAGATGTTCTCCGGGGATCGCGGCGCCAAGCCCGCGCCGGCCGGCGCCAACCCGCTCACGCCCGAGGAGATGAAGGCGCTGGGCATCGAGGGCGACACACCGCGCGATACCGTCGCCACGCTAGTGGCTCAGGTCAAGCAGTTGCGCAACGAGCTGCAGACTGCGCTCAACGACAACAAGAACCAGAAGAGCGAGAACGAGCGCATGCGCGCGCGGGAAAGCGCGATCGACCAGCGCATCCAGTCCGCGCTGGACGGCGAGCGCGGTCGGCTGCAGCAGGATCGGGAGCAGCTCGCCGGCGATCGTCAGCAGACCCAGGGCCTGCTGCAAGACCTGCAGCGGCGCCTGGACGGTCTCTCCGGCAAGGGCGGGCAGGCCGAGCTGCCGGTGGGCCTTGGCCTGGAGGACGGCGACGGCAAGGGTTTCGGCGGCACCCAGGGCGGCGCCGCGCGCAGCACCAGCGGCACGCGCTGGGTGGAACCGGACGACGCGAAACCCTCGGCGAAGAACGGCAGCAGTGGCCTGAGTTTCCCGACCAGCTTCGGGCCGGCGCAGAAGACGCTTTCAGACACGGCCTACAACGTGGCCAGCACCGTCGCGGACGCCGGCAGCCACGCGGTGGGCGCGTCGGCCAAGCCGGTCTACACGGTGCCGTCGAACTCGACGCTGATGGGCTCGATCGCGATGACGGCGCTGATCGGCCGCGTGCCAATCGACGGCACCGTCAACGACCCGTACCCGTTCAAGGTGCTGATCGGCCCGGACAACCTCACCGCCAACGGCATCGACATTCCCGACGTGGCCGGCGCGGTGGTCAGCGGCACGGCCTCGGGCGACTGGACGCTTTCCTGTGTGCGCGGACAGATTCGCTCAGTCACGTTTGTCTTCAACGACGGCACGGTGCGCACCATGCCGGAAGACGGGAACCGCAACCAGAACGGCGGCGGCGGCTCGGGCGGCAACGCGAACAGCACCACGCACGGCGGGTTGGGCTGGATCAGCGACCCTTACGGCATCCCCTGCGTCAGCGGCGAACGGCGCAGCAATGCCCAGCAGTACCTCGGTTCGCAGGCCCTCATCACCGCGGCCGGTGCCGGCGCGGCGTCCCTCATCAAGTCGGACAACGGCAGCGTGGCCGTGGTCGCCAACAGCAACGGCTCGCTCGGCACGGTGGGCATCAGCGGCAACGAGGCGATGGGCCGCATCCTGGCCGGTGGCGTGCGCGACATGGCCGATTGGGTCAACAAGCTCTACGGGCAGGCCTTCGCCGCGGTCTACGTGCGCCCCGGCGCCAAGGTCGCCGTGCACCTGGAGCAGCCGCTCAACATCGACTACGACGCCAAGGGGCGCCGGGTCAATCACCGTATCGGAGGCAAGCATGCGTCGGATTTGGATTGAATCGGCCGCAATCCTGTGCGCGGTCGTGGTGCTGGGCGGCTGTGCCACCAGCAAGGACAAGGTACTTCCGCACGGCGACTACACCATGCTCGACGTGTGGAACCAGGAGACGGGCGGCAGCGCCGGTGGCGGGCAAGCCGCGCGACAACTGCTCGATGCACGCCAGGGCCTGCGCCGGCCGCTGACCGAGGCCGACGTGCAGGCGGCACCCGCTGTCGCCTACACGCGCCGCGCGGTCAACGAGATCTACCGCCAGTTCCACCGCCTGCCGAACCCGGACCTGGTGATGTACGTGTTCCCCCACCTAGCTGGCAGCGATCCGGTGCCGGTGCCCGGCTACACCACCGTCTTTCCCTTGTATCAGCGCGTCCAGTACGCGATGCCTGGCGAGCGCCTGGAGGACTACTGATGGCCTGGACCTTGCCCTGGCCGCGCAAGGCTCTGACGTCTGCTGGTCCCGACCTGCATGCCGACGATGCCTGGTCGCAGCATGTCACGACGCTGGCGTCGCACGGCATCCCCGAGCCGGGCACCGCAGCGGACGACCGGCCGCGCCGTTTTGCGACCGAGGCGGACCAGCAGGCGCTCTACGGTGTGGCGCCGTCCTTCGCCGACCTGCTGCCTTGGGTGGAGTACCTGCCGGGTTCCAAGAGCATGCTGCTGGAGGACGGCCAGTCGGTGGCGGGCTTCTTCGAGCTGGCGCCGGTCGGCACCGAGGGCCGCGAGATGGCCTGGCTGTGGGAGGCGCGGGATGCGTTGGAGAACGCGCTGCAGGACTCGTTCGACGAACTCGACGAGAACCCCTGGGTGGTGCAGCTCTATGCCCAGGACGAATCGACCTGGGACAACTACCTCCGCGGCCTGGCCGACTATGTGCGGCCACGCGCCCAGGGCAGCGCCTTCACCGACTTCTACCTGCGCTTCTTCGGACATCACCTGCGCGCCATCGCCAAGCCCGGCGGGCTGTTCGAGGACACGACGGTGACGCGCCTGCCGTGGCGCGGCCAGGTGCGGCGCGTGCGCATGGTGGTCTACCGGCGCGCGGCCGCGGCCAGCGCATCCCGGCGCGGCCAGTCCCCCGAGCAGGCGCTGACGACGATCTGCGACCGGCTCGTGGGCGGCCTCGCTAACGCGGGCGTGAAGTCCCGGCGCATGGCGGCGGCCGACATCCACGACTGGCTGCTGCGCTGGTTCAACCCGCACCCGACGCTGATCGGCCCCAGCGCCGACGACCGCGAGCGCTTCTATGCGCTCACGCGCTATCCCGAGCAAGCCGAGGACGGCGAGATCGAGCTGGTCAGCGGCGACTTCGCCCAGCGCCTGTTCTTCGGCCAGCCACGCTCCGACGTGGCGAACGGCACGTGGCTGTTCGACGGCCTGCCGCATCGGGTCATCGTGATGGACCGGCTTCGCATGCCGCCCGCCACGGGCCACGTCACCGGCGAAACCCGCAAGGGCGGCGATGCGGTCAATGCGCTGTTCGACCAAATGCCCGAGGACACGGTGATATGCCTGACGGTCGTCGCCACGCCGCAGGATGTGCTCGAAGCGCACCTGAATCACCTGAGCAAGAAGTCGGTCGGCGAGACGTTGGCCTCGGAGCAGACGCGCCGCGACGTTCAGGAAGCGCGCGGCCTGATCGGCAGCGCGCACAAGCTCTACCGCGGCGCACTGGCCTTCTACCTGCGCGGGCGCGACCTCGCGCAGCTCGACAGCCGCGGCCTGCAACTGGTGAACGTCATGCTCAACGCCGGCCTGCAGCCGGTGCGCGAGGAAGACGAGGTGGCGCCGCTGAACAGCTACCTGCGCTGGCTGCCGTGCGTGTTCGATCCGGCGCTGGACAAGCGCCAGTGGTACACGCAACTCATGTTCGCGCAGCACGCCGCGAACCTCGCGCCGGTGTGGGGCCGCAGCCAAGGCACCGGCCATCCGGGCATCACGTTCTTCAACCGCGGCGGCGGGCCGATCACCTTCGACCCGCTGAACCGGCTCGACCGGCAGATGAACGCGCACCTGTTCTTGTTCGGCCCCACGGGATCGGGCAAGTCCGCCACGCTCAACAACATCCTGAACCAGGTGACGGCCATCTACCGGCCGCGCCTGTTCATCGTGGAGGCCGGCAACAGCTTCGGGCTGTTCGGCGACTTCGCCGCTCGGCTGGGCCTCAAGGTGCATCGTGTGAAGCTCGCGCCAGGCGCCGGCGTCAGCCTCGCACCGTTCGCAGACGCGCACCGGCTCGTGGATACGCCCAGCCAGGTGCAGACGCTGGATGCCGATGCGCTGGACGAGGACCAGGAGCCGGCAGCGCAGGCGGCGAGCCGCAGCGAAGAAGTGGACGAGCAGCGCGACGTGCTCGGCGAGCTGGAAATCACCGCACGGCTGATGATCACCGGCGGCGAGGACAAGGAAGAAGCGCGCATGACGCGCGCCGACCGCAGCCTGATCCGCCAGTGCATCCTCGACGCGGCGCAGCGCTGCGTCGCCGACCAACGCACGGTGCTCACGCGCGACGTGCGCGACGCGCTGCGCGAGCGCGCCCGCGACACCTCGCTACCCGAAGTGCGGCGCGCGCGCCTGCTGGAGATGGCGGACGCGATGGATATGTTCTGTCAGGGTGTCGACGGCGAGATGTTCGACCGGCCCGGCACACCGTGGCCCGAGGCCGACATCACCATCGTGGACCTCGCTACCTTCGCGCGCGAAGGCTATAACGCCCAGCTCTCGATCGCGTACATCAGCCTCATCAACACGGTGAACAACATCGCTGAGCGCGACCAGTTCCTGGGCCGGCCGATCATCAACGTGACGGATGAAGGCCACATCATCACCAAGAACCCGCTGCTCGCGCCCTACGTCGTGAAGATCACGAAGATGTGGCGCAAGCTCGGCGCCTGGTACTGGCTGGCGACGCAGAACATCGACGATCTGCCCAAGGCCGCCGAGCCCATGTTGAACATGATCGAGTGGTGGATCTGCCTGTCCATGCCACCGGACGAGGTGGAGAAGATCGCGCGCTTCCGCGAGCTGAATCCGGCGCAGAAGGCGCTGATGCTGTCGGCGCGCAAGGAGGCGGGCAAGTTCACCGAGGGCGTGATCCTCTCCAAGAGCATGGAAGTGCTGTTCCGTGCGGTGCCGCCCAGCCTGTACCTGGCGCTGGCTCAGACCGAGCCGGAAGAGAAGGCGGAACGCTTCCAGTTGATGCAGCAATACGGCATCGGCGAGCTGGATGCCGCCTTCAAGATCGCCGAGAAGATCGACCGCGCCCGCGGCATCGAGTCGCTGGCGCTCGATGCGCTGGCGTGACGGAGAACACCATGCAGGTCACTCGCTTCATTCCATCCCGCTCCGTTGCATTGGTCGCCGCGCTGATCGCGGCGGCCTGGCTGGGCTTGCAGCCACAGACGCCGACTGCCGAACCCGCTTCCCTCGCGGCGGACCCGACCGCGGCACCTGGACCGGCACCCGCCGCCACGGCCGGCCCGCCGTGGCGCTATGGCCGCGACGATGCGCGCTTCACGGTGGTGGAGTACGCCGACCTCGAATGTCCGTTCTGCCGGGCGTACTTCGCGGTGCTCAAGCAGTGGATCGACGCGCACCCCGAGGTGAACTGGCAGTGGCACCACCTGCCGCTGACCACGCACGAGCCGGCGGCGACCGCCAATGCGCGCCTGGTCGAGTGCGTTGGTGAGGCCGGCGGCTCGGCCGCGTTCTGGCAGGCTGCGGAGTGGGTCTATGCACATACGCGCGGCGACGGCCAGGGCCTGCCCGAGGGCCTGGGCTATCCCGGTATCACGCCGGCCGCCCAGCAGTGCCTCGACAGCGACCGCCCCGACACGCTGATCCGCGCGCAGTCGGCCAGCGCTGCGCAGGAGGGCGTCAAGGTCACGCCCACGCTGCGCCTGCAGGACCGCCAGTCCGGCAAGACACTGCTGCTGCATGGCCCGGTCGAAGGCGATGCGCTGCTGTCGGCCATCGACCTGCTGGCCGCCGGCGGCACCACCGAGACAGCATCGAAGGAAATGCCTGCCGAGTCCCTCGGCGACATGCCCAGGTAGCCCCGATCTTCAAGGCTACGCCGCGGCCCCGGCCGCGCTGATCGACCCCGTTCGCTTCGCATCCCTCGACGCGAACACCGCCGAGCTGCGGTGGCGGATGCCCGTTCTTCCTTCGCTTGTTGTACATCCCACGCGGGTCGCCCACGCCCGCAAGGGCGGCATGGCGCTTCCGCACCTTCTTTGGAGACTGCCATGCAACCCAAGACCCATGTTGTCGATGGCGTGACCTTCGTGGCCACGCCTTACCGCGCCGGAACCTTCATCCGCGAGGATGTGTTCTGGCGCCAGTTCACGATCACCTGCCAAGGCCAGGTCGAGTACCCCGAAGACGATCCGACCTACGGCACCTACTGGGTGCCTTCCATCCTCGAACTCGGCGAACGCGGCCTTATTGAGGACGCGATGGCGCTGGCCCTGGCCTGCGTGTCGGAGCACCAGTTCGACCTGAACCCGGACAGCGACGCGCTGGACTTCCGGCCGGAGCTGGTCCTCGTGCGCGATTCCCTGAATCGCCTCGTGCTCACCGGCCAGGTGTGGGGCACGGGCATCCGTTGGTCCGAGCCCATCACCTCGGACGAGGAAGCGGCCGCAGTCGCCAAGCAGGTCGATGACCTGCGCGGTGAGGCCTCCTTTGAAGCCGGCTGGGACAACTACAGCACGGACGAAGGCCTGCGCCTGCGTGCCCGCGTGCTCGCCGGCCGCCTGGTCGATCCGTTCTGGCAGGCCCATGCCCGCCGCGCCGTTCAGGCCTCAGCGGCCTCGGCCATGGCTGCTATCGCCTGATCCCCACGGGAGCTTCGGCTCCCGTTCTTCTTCCTTGTGCTGCCTGCGAAAGCGGGGGGTGCGCGGTGCGCATTCCTTGTCGCAGCGGACATGCCTTCGGCGTTCGACTAGGGGCCTTGCTCTCATCCCAGGACGCCCGCCATGACGGCTCCCTTGTTCAATTTCATCCCGCGGCTGCGGGCCACGCGCATCGCGTGCGCGGGATGGCTGCTGCTTGCCCTGTACGGCCAGGTCGCTTCTGCCGCGGACGTGCTGGTCGTGACCGACAGCAGCCATCCGGTGCAATCCACGTCCGGCGTGCGCGTGATCGAGCTGGACCTGCCCGAGCGCATCGAGGCCGAGCTGGCGGCCGGTCTGCCCAACGATCCCAGCCGCGCCGCTGCGCTCGTGCAGCAGCGCCTGCGCGATGGCGGCCAGGCCTTGCAGCGCCGGATCGGCACCGCCTACCAGGGTGTGGCCGATGCCTGGGGACTGGGCATCGCCAAGGTGCCCGCCGTGGTGGTCGACCGCCGCTACGTGGTCTACGGCGAGCCCGACGTGGCGCGCGCCGTCGCCCGCATCGAAACCCATCGGAGGACGCAGCCATGAAACGCCTGCTGTTGGCATCGTCGCGCCGGGCCCGCCTTGCCATCGCCTCGGTGCTACTGGGCGGCGCGGCATCGAGCTTCGCGCTGAACACCGCCACCATCGTGTCCTCGGCCCTGTCGCCGGACTGCATCGAGTACCGCGTCGTCGGCATCTGCTACTGGCTGTTCTGCACTTGGACGGGCTGCACGGTGCGCACGTCGGTGAAGGTCCGCCACTACGTGCCGGACGCGGTGGTATCGAGCTACAGCAACACCGGCGAGAACCCGTGGGTAGAGGTGCGCGTGATGAGCACGCCGAACACCACGGCGCAGGCCGGCGGCGACGGCACGACGAACCACGACAACGAGAACAACCTCGCCAAGTTCAAGAACGCCGATGTCATCGGCCATCCTGGCGGCTACGTGTTCAGCCAGTTCGCGAGTTCCTTCGGCTACTCCTGCGAGGGTGCCGGCACGGCCTTCATGCCGTACCTGCTCAGCACGCTGGACACCATCGCCTGGCGCTACAACATCCCGGAAGCCTTCTACCCCGAAGCGCTCATTCCAGGCCGGCGCGAGATCGGCACACGCACGGGCATGAACCTCTGGGGCAACGTGTACGCGCGCGGGGGCTTTCTGCACCAGACCGACGACCACAAGAGCGGCGCCGTGGTCGCGCAGCGCGCGGGCGATGTCGTGACGCGGCGCAACCAGATCCACGTGTACCAGCCGCTGCTCGCCAGTGCCCGCGACGGCTACTGGCCGGCCGGCGCGCTGATAGAGACCGACGCCTCGACGGGCAAGTGGCAGCCGCTCACGCCCACGCTCTCGAACAGTTGCGTCGTCTTCCCGCACAGCGGAAGCCTCACGCAGGCGCAACAGGGCGATTACGCCTGGGCCCTGTGGCGGCTCTATGCCTGCTGCCAGCGCCGCGGCCAGGTCTTCCTCGGCAGCGTCGATTTCAACTGAGGTGTGACCATGAAAACGTCTCTCTCCCGTCTCGCGCAACGCGCCAAGCCCTACGCGCTCAGCATCGCGCTCGCCTGCGCCGTCACCGCAGCGGCCGGCGTCGCGTGGGCGCAGACCCGCATCAACCCGACCGGCGTCGGCGTGAGCGGCAGCGTCATCGGCGACGACGTGCTCTACAGCATCGGCGGCGGCCGCGCCGTGTCCATGGGCGGCGCCGGGAACATGCAGAGCATCGGTGTGGGCATCGGCTGGAACAGCAACCTGATCTGCGGCGACATGAGCATCACGACGACGCTGCAGAACCAGTTGAACGGCATCACCAACGGTTTCCAGCAGATCATGAGCAACGTGATCCAGAGCGCGACCAGCGCCGTGGCGTCGCTGCCCGCGCTGATCATCCAGCGCGCCGATCCGGGCCTCTACAACCTGCTGACCAATGGCGTGCTGCAGGCGCGACTCGACTTCGATCGCAGCAAGCTGACGTGCAAGGCGATGGCCAACCGGATGGCGGACATGGCCGGCGGCCAGGCGGGCTGGGACCAGCTCGCCGAAGGCTTCGCGCTGCGCGACGCGGTGAGCAGCACCGATGCGGTGTCCGCCGTGGAGCAGGCCGAATCGAACAAGGGCAACAACGGCGTGCCCTGGGTCGGGGGCAGCAACGCGGGCGGTTCGGGCCAGGGCTCGATCAAGGTGGTCGGCGACGTGACTCGCGCCGGCTACAACCTGCTGAACAGCCGCGGCGTCACGGATACCTCATCCATTCCGCGCGCGTCCTGCGGCAACCGGCTGACCTGCCAAACCTGGTCCTCGCCGCAGGCCGCCGCGGACTTCGCCACGCGCGTGCTCGGCGAGCGCGAGCAACGCACCTGCGAGACCTGCACCAAGACGCAGACGACGCCTGGCGTCGGCCTGACGCCGGTAATTCAGGAAGAGTACGAGACCAAGCTGCGGGCGCTGCAGGGCCTCGTGACGGGCTCGACGCCGATGACGGTGGCGAACCTCGAAACCGCCGGCAGCAACTCGCTGCCGATCACCCGCGGCGTCATTGAGGCGTTGCGCGACGAGCCCGATCAAGACCTGCTCGGCAAGCGTCTGGCGTCTGAGGCCGCGCTGTCGAGCGTGCTGGAGAAGGCGTTGCTGTTGCAGCGCACGCTGCTGACCGGCAAGAAGGAGCCGAACGTCGCCGCCAACGAGCTGGCCGTGAAGGCGGTCGACCAGGAAAACACGGCGTTGGAGCAGGAGATCAACAACCTCAAGACCGAACTGGAGCTGCGGCGCACGCTGGCCGGCAATTCGGCGATGGCGATCGTGCAGCGGCACGGCACCCGCGCCGCCGGCTCGCGCGGCATCTTCGAGGGCGACACCACGCGCGACCGGCTCAAGGAAGTGCAGAAGCCGAGGAACAACTGATGGCCGCGCGCGCATGGACCTGGCTGCGGCCCGCCTGGTTGTTCAACCGGCGCGTGGCCGTCGCGCTGCTTTGGGTGCTGGCGGTCGCCGGCATCGCGGCGGGTGTCAACGTCGTCGGCCTGCACGTCGTCGGCAGCATCGACGGCTGGGAGCGGTGGCTGCGCGAGCACTCGGCCCACTTCCTGGTGTGGCGGCTGCTGGTCTATGCGGCGACGGCCTACGGCTGGTGGTGGATGCGTCGGCGCCTGCGCGAGCGCGAGCCGCCACCCGAGGCGGACCAGCGCCTGCTGCGCGTCGAGATCGCGGCCGGCGTCACCCTGGTGCTGCTCGAAGGCAGCCAACTGCTGCGCAGCGCCTGAACGATTGAAGGCGAGGAGCACGCCATGACCCTCTACACGACCGACTACCTGGAGTATTACCTGACGCTCGTCGGGTGGATCGTCAACAACGGCATCTGGAACATCCTCGTGGCCAGCGGCGTGTTCGCGCTGCCCTTCGTCGTGATCGTCGTGCAGGAATGGCTGCGCGCACGGGCCGAAGGCGCCGACGAGGGCAACAAGGGCGTGCTGTCCTCGATGCGCATCGAGAACCGCGTGTGGGTGGCGATCGTCGTCATCCTGTTCGCAGGCATCCCCTTCATCCCGGTCGACCTCAGCACGATCCGCTTCGACACGACGCGCTCCGCGCAGTGCCAGGTCAGCGTCCCCCAGCCCAACGACACGGGCTGGTCGAACGCCTACACCACGCTCAACAACCAGAGCGCGCTGGTGCCGGTGTGGTGGTTCTTCATGCACTCCATCTCGAAGGCGGTCACTGGCGGCGCGGTGGCGGCGATCCCCTGCGGCACAGACCTTCGGCAGATGCGCATGGACGTGGATGCCACGCGCATCGACGACCCGGTGCTGGCCCAGGAAGTCGGTGACTTCGTGCATGACTGCTACGGCCCGTCGCGTGCCAAGCTGTTCATGAGCCGGCCCACGCTCTCCGACGACCAGATGAACGACGTGACCTGGATCGGGTCGAGCTACTTCCTGGACAACGCCGGCTTTTACGACACCTACCACTCCAACACGCCGCGCACTGCCTGGCCTTACGACGCGACGCGCGATGCGGGGCTGGCCCAGGTGGACAGCGGCGGTGGCTACCCGACCTGCAGGCAGTGGTGGTCCGACGGCAACAGCGGCCTGCGCGCGCGCCTGCTGGCCCAGGTCGATCCCGACCTGCTGACGCGCATCGGCTCCTGGGCGGGCTTCCTGTCGCAGGCCGAGGTGAACGACTCGGTGATCCGCGCCGTGGTTTCGCCGCGGCAGCAGAAGATGAACCAGGGCTCGGTCTACACCGACTACGGCGGGCAAATCGAGAAGACGCTGCCCAACATCGTCACGCGCGGCGCCGGCGACCTCGGGATGACGATGGGCTCGCTCGGCTTTTTCCCGGCGATGGACGTGGTGCGCCAGGCGCTGCCGATGGTGCTGTCGCTGCTCAAAATGGCGCTGGTGATCTGCATCCCGCTGGTGCTGGTCTTCGGCACCTACGAGCTGAAGGCGCTGGTGGCGGTGACCTGCGTGCAGTTCGCGCTGTTCTTCGTGGACTTCTGGTTCCAGCTCGCGCGCTGGCTGGATTCCACCATCCTCGACGCGCTCTACGGCTGGGGGTTCGGCGCGAACCGGCCGCACAGCAACTTCGATCCGCTGATCGGGCTGAACAACGCCTTCGGCGATGTGTTGTTGAACTTCGTCATGGCGACGATGTTCATCCTGTTGCCGGGTTTTTGGGTCACTGCTCTAGGCTGGGTCGGTATTCGGGCTGGCAATGCGCTGCAGGGTCTGTCCGAAGGCACCAAAGCGGCGGGTCAAGCCGGCTCGAAAGGGACCGGCACCGTCATCCGCGGTGCAAGGTAGCTGCATGCCTACCGATCATCGTGAAAGCGAGGGTCGGGATCGTCGTCGTAGTTGATCGGATCGTAGAAAACGCTTTGCTTGTGATCGGCTTGACCACCGAGCGCCCATTCCTCATCGCCGGTGTCCGCGTGGCTTCGAGCGGCCCACGCACCAGCGGCTACCGCCAGAGTGAGCAGCAGCGCAAGCCAGAACGTGCTGTAGAGCAGCACTGCCAAGGCCGCGAATTTGACGACCAGCGACACAGCCCGAGCAGCACGAGGCGCCAAGCCCTGCGCACGCAACCAGCCCTGTGCACGCTGGTCCAGACGCGCACAGCCGCGCCAGGTTCGGCCCAGCACTCGGCCGAGGCGTTCTGCGAAGCTGGTCTGTGCGGCGGTCTTCATGGTGGCTACCTCATGATCTGGCATCTTGTCTTAGGTCGACTGTCGCTCCTACTTTGCGCTTTTCAGGCGCGGCCTGCCTCAAGGATCTCGATGATCTGGCTGGCGCTTAGTTGACGCCCCAGGTCCAACGTCGCGCGAATCGGCTCGAATGCAGCAACCATGCGACGTTGACGCGCGATCGACGGACTATGCGAGTTGAAGTCACGCCCCTTGAAGCGCGAGAAGCGATTCATCTTCTCGACAAGAAAGTGAGCGATGTTCATCAGCTCCGATTCGTTGTTGCCATCGAAGCCGGCGAATTTCGGCACGTGCCCGTAGTTTGCCGCCTTCACTTTTTCCAGGTCGCTGGGTTCGAGCTTTTCCACTCGCTCCTCGAGGAAGCTCCACATGTCCAGGACATTGACGACGAGGGACACATCTGCCGGGCGGTCGGCATGGTTGTGGAACAGCCCCTGCATCTCCCACGCCGGTGCCCAGTAGTGACCACCGTAGATGACTTCGGCCATCAGGTCGACATCGGTTTCCGTCGGCACCTTCAGGTGCTTGGCTATGTCGCGCAACAACATGAAATTCAGCTTGTCGCCTGCGCTCAGGTGGACGGCCTTACCCGTCATCGCACTGAGCCCGATGTCTACCAATTGCCTCAAGGCATCCGAGCGCGAACTTGCCCGGCCCGTCTGTTCCATCCATTCGTCAATGCGCTGCAGAAGCTCATCGTCGAGGCGCAGTTCCAAACGCTCAGTGCGTACCATGCTTGACTCCATTTCCGGTAATTTGCCGGTGTGCCGTACAAATGTACGGCAACAGAAGGTGTGAAGTCAATCTGCTGTCGACGGTTGATTAGATTTCGTCTAGAAAGTAGCCTGTGAGGCTATTTTTGGAGCAACGGCTTGTCCGGGTGTAGGCGGTTGATTGGATTCCGTGGTAATTTTCAACAATGGATGCAAATTCGCGTCATCAAGTAATCAAGCGCCTGCAGACGGGTCTACCTCGCGGAGCGCCGTTCGACCTGACCACCCTGGCGCCACTCGGGGTGTCGGCCCAGCTCGCTGCGCGCTACGCAGAGGGCGGGTGGCTCGTGCGTCTGGCCCATGGCGTTTATGCGTTCCCGAACGATGATTTCGGGGTGTACGGCGCGCTGAAGTTCTTGCAACAGCGTGTGCCTGGCCTGCACGTCGGCGGCAAGAGCGCCTTGGCGCTACAGGGGGTGCGACACAACCTGGGCAGCCGCGACACGCTGGTGCTCTGGGGAGATGCTCGCTTCGAGCTACCCGCCTGGTTCACTTCGCGCTTCCCGGCACGCTACGTCTATGCCCGACTGTTCAACTGGTCGGAAGACATGATGGCCAGCAAGACCGTCACGACACCGCCAGGCCTGCCCGATGGCCTGCGCGCATCGTGCTCCGAGCGTGCCGTGCTCGAGTTGCTATACGACGCCGGCACCAAGCAAAGCCTGGAAGAGGCCCGCAACCTCTTTGACGGGGTGCGTTCGCCGCGCAAAGAGCTGCTGGGGCAACTGCTCGCCTGCTGCACAAGCGTAAAGACGGTGCGGCTGTTTCTCACCTGGGCGCGGGAGACTGGTCTGTTGGACGTAGACGATCTACTGGCGCGATACCCGCTGCGCACTGGCAGTGACAAGCGCTGGATGAGCCGGCTACCCGACGGAACTTTGTTGAGTCTGAACCCGCATGGATAAGGGTTACGCCGCAACCGTTCGCCTGCTTCTGGCCGTCGCGCCGGAGGTCTTCGCCAACGACATCTTCGCGATGAAGGGCGGCACGGCGATCAACCTGTTCGTACAGGACATGCCCCGCCTATCGGTCGACATCGACGTCGTGTACTGCCCCTGGCAGGTGCCGCGCGAGGAGGCGCTGGCCGCGATCAACGGCGAGTTGGCGGCCATCTCGCAGCGTGTGGCACCGCTAGGCATCCAGACGCGCCTGGTGCGCAGCAAGGATCTCGGCGACACCAAGCTGATCGTCGAGAACGACACCAGCCAGGTCAAGATCGAGGTGAACGTCGTCTTTCGCGGCACGGTGCTCCCCATTGAACGAAAGGCGTTGAGCGCCAAGACGGGCGACCTATTCGGTGTCGAGTTCGAGGCGCCGATCCTGGCACGCGACGAGCTGTATGCCGGCAAGTTGGTGGCGGCCCTGGACCGACAGCACCCACGTGACCTGTTCGATGTCTGGCAGCTCTACGAATCTGGCGGCCTCAGCGACGGTATGGTCGAGTGCTTCGTGCTCTACCTCGCCGGCCACAACCGGCCGCCGCATGAAGTGCTGTTCGGCAATGACAAGGACATCGCGGCCGAGTACGAGCGCGCTTTCGTCGGCATGACCGAAGTGGAGTGCTCGCTTGACACGCTGCTTGCCGCTCGTGCACAGATGCGGCAGGAACTACCTCGTCGCCTGACCGCGAAGCACAAACAGTTCCTGAGCGGGCTGGTACGCGCCGAGCCCGACTGGTCGATGGTGCAATGCCCACACGCGGCCGAACTGCCCGCCTTGCGCTGGAAGCTCGCCAATCTGGAGGCGTTTCGCAAACGGCGTCCGGCGGACTTCGCAGCGCAGGCCGATGCCCTTGAAGCGGGGCTGGGTCAGGCTTGATGGCGACTGCGCTGGTCATCGACGACTGTGTGAGGGCAGCGGGCGGCGTGCCAGTCTTTGGCGGTGTTTCAACGGCGGCTGAAGGCAGACCGTTTGATGAAGAGCATCAACGGTTGTTGCGCGCCAAGGCGCTGCGGAACTGAGTCGTACCTCATGGACTACGCGCAACTTCGCTCGCTGCTGGAACCGCTCATCACGGGGCTGAAGGATGCAGGCACGCACTCCATGCTGCCGACGCTTTGCGAAGAATTGGGACTGCCTGCCCCAACCACCGATGGCTCCAAGCGCGAACGCATGGCTTCCAGCTTCGAGGCAGTGGGGGATACCGACCTGCCTGCGGTTGCGCGCAAGCTGCTCGTGCGACACCCGCCCAACGCCACCACGCGCAACCAGATCGAGGACATCCTTTGGAGCGACAGTGCGTGCTCGCCAATCCCGAAGCGGTATCGGCGCGAGGTAGCGCGGCGGCTCAATGGCGAAGAGTTGTATGGAGATGCTCGCAGGTTCGACGAGTTGCTGGAGCGGTTGTGGATTTTGGATGCCGATGACTGGATGCACCTGCTGGGCGGGAAGCCCGCGGGATTGCGTGCTGAAATTCAGCAACACGTCCATCGCAATCCCGAGGATTGGCCAGCAGAAACGCTGTTTGATCAGCTGGGAGCCTATGACGCCTCTGACCGACGCTTTGCACTGTTTCTGGAGGGCTTGGCTTCCGCGGACGTTCGACCCGACGAGACAGCGCAACGCCACTTTGTCGGCTGCGTCAACGAGTCGCTGCGCAGTTGCGGGGTCGAGCTGCGCGAGACGGGTTCGGAGGGCGGCTACCCGGTCTTCTCCATGGTCTCGCTGCACGCAGCGGCCAAAGGCCGGCCGAAGAATCTCATCTTCGCCTCGCCCCACAAGCCCGATCTGCGTTTCCGCGATGCGCTGGACAACGACATAGAGATCGTCACCAACGCGGACAAAGTGCTTGTCTATGACCGGCCCATCGGGAACGACGGGCTGCGCTGGAACGACCTGCAGCAGTGGTGGAGCGATACAGAGCAGATCGCCGATGCCACGCAGGCCAAACGTTCGCTGTACACGCGTCTGAAGGCCAGCTTGCCACGCAACTCCCTGCCGCAATCCGTGCTATTCGATGCCTTCTTCGAAGGGTTCCGCAGTGCCGTGCCGAACCTGCCAGCGCTGCTCCCAGAAGTATGGCTGCACTGGGACCCGCGCACGGTCAAAGAGCGAGGGCCGGACGCGCTGCTGCGCTTTCGGATGGACTTCCTTCTACTGCTTCCGCAGGGTGTGCGGGTCGTCATCGAGGTCGACGGCAAACACCACTATGCGGATTCCGCTGGCAACGCCGACGTGCAGCGCTACGCGCAGATGGTGCAGGCCGACCGCGAACTCAAACTCGCCGGCTATGAAGTCTTTCGTTTTGGGGCAGCAGAGCTGCAGACACCCACAGCCAAGGCGGATGTGAAGGCATTCTTCGAAGCGCTATTCAAACGCTATGGCGTTTCGACGCACTGAGACGCCGGGCCTGCCTTAGCCGCCGCCGAATCCCTAGGAGAGCACTGTGCAGGACGACCAAGACAATGCAGCAGCGGACATCGACCCTGTGGCCAACATGAAGTCGCCATCCGACTTCGCCGGGCAGCAGCTTTTCATCCAGGGCGACGACTGGCACAACAACGCAATGCTGGGTTGGACCCACTTCCCTTGGGACATCTACGCTGCTGGCTACAAGGATGCAGCGGACGCCCTGGTTAGGGCGTTGGCCGAGCGCAAGGCGTCTCTCGACAGCGTGGTCTACCCGTTGGTGTTCTTGTATCGCCAAGGACTGGAACTCCAATTGAAATTGATCCTGCCGCTGGCCCGCCGCCTAGCTGGCAAGGAAGCAGTGGCTGACCACCAACACGGCTTGATGCCGCTGTGGAACGAACTGCGCCGGCATCTACAACAGCTCGATCCTCGCGAGGACGACAAGGAGCTGCCGGCCCTTGAGGATTTCATCCGCCAACTCGATACCGTCGATCCCGGCTCCTTCGCATTCCGGTATCCCACGACGAAGAAGGGCGAGGTGTCCCTGCCCGAACTGCGGCACGTCAACGTGCGGCACCTTTCAGAGGTCATGGACAGCGTGTTCATGCTCCTGGGCGGCATCTATTCCTGGCTGGGCGAGATGGAACAGAACGATGGCTACTACTGAGATCGCTGAAAGCCATTTCAGCCGCCATGGCCACCTGGGCCAGCTTGCAGTCGGCGCGCGTGCGCGGCACCTTGTCGGGATAACGCCGTGTCGCATTGATCGTGGCACAGCACCGTTGCTGCCCCTATACCCAAAGGCTTCCAAAAGGCCAAATGGCTGGGGAAGGGGCAAGGGAATGGGGCCAAGGGGAATGGCCCTACCCGAAAAGGCCAAAAGGCTCCCTCGACTGGCCACCGTCCGGGGTTCGCCATGCTCTCGCTGTTCCAACGCAAACGGCCGTCGCCTGCCTCTGGCGCGGCGCCGACACCCACACCTTCCGCCGATGCCGGCAAAGGGCTGATGCGGCCGGAGCCGGCCGCATCGCTGCTGGCGACACCCCGCCGGCAGCGGCTGCTGGAACACATCTGGCAGCGCACCTCGCTGTCGCGCCGCCAGTTCGCCACGCTGTACCTGACACCCCTGGAGCGCTACGCCGAGCTGGTCCAGCAGTTCCCCGCCTCGGAATCGCATCACCATGCCTACCCGGGCGGCATGCTGGACCACGGCCTGGAGATCGTCGCCTACGCACTCAAGCTGCGGCAGTCGCATCTGCTGCCCGCCGGCACCACGCCGGAGGCGCAAGCCGCCCAGGCCGAAGCCTGGACGGCCGGCACCGCCTATGCGGCACTGCTGCATGACGTCGGCAAGGTCGCCGTCGATCTGCACGTGGAGTACGCGGACGGCACGGTCTGGCATCCCTGGCACGGCCCGCTGCGGCGGCCGTACCGCTTCCGCTACCGGAAGGAACGCGAGTACCGGCTGCACAGCGCCGCAACCGGCTTGCTATACGCCCGGCTGCTCGATCCGGGCATCTTCGACTGGCTCGCCGACTACCCCGACCTGTGGGCGGCGCTCCTGTACGTGCTGGCCGGCCAGTACGAGCATGCCGGCACGCTCGGTGAGCTGGTGGTGCAGGCTGACCAGGCCTCGGTCGCCCAGGAACTCGGCGGCGATCCCAGCAAGGCCCTGGCCGCGCCCAAGCACGCCCTGCAGCGCAAGCTGCTCGATGGCCTGCGCTTCCTGCTGCGCGAGGAATTCAAGCTGAACCAGCCCCAGGCTTCGGACGGCTGGCTGACCCAGGATGCGTTGTGGCTGGTGAGCAAGACCGTCTCGGACAAGCTGCGCGCCCATCTGCTGCAGCAAGGCATCGACGGCATTCCGGTCAGCAATACGGCGGTCTTCAACGTGCTGCAGGACCACGGCATCGCTCTACCCACGCCGGACGGCAAGGCGATATGGAAGGCCACGGTCGCGAGCGATGCCGGTTGGTCGCACAGCTTCACGTTCCTGAAGCTGTCGCCAGCGCTGATCTGGGAGGCGGCCGAGCGGCCCGCGCCGTTCGCCGGCCAGGTGCGGGTCGATCAGGAGCAGGAGGACGCGGCGCAGCAGGTTCCCGCCGCTGCGCCTGGTCCTGCACGCGGGGGGCCAGAGCCTGCACCGAGCGGCGCGCCGCCGGCCACGCCCGTGATGACGGCAGCGGCAGCGGCGGCGACGGACAACGGCGTCAGTGCGCTGCTCGATCTGCTGGACATGGCACCCGCCGTGCCAACGCCGCTTCCAATGCTGGTCGCCGACGACCAAGCCGACGCCGAAGGTGCTTCCCGGGCCAGCACGGCGACACCGCCGCCGCCAGCGCCGCCAGCCTCCGCACCTCGGTCAAAGGTCGAGCCTTCCGGCGATGACTTCATGGCCTGGCTGACCCAGGGCGTGCGCTCGCGCAAGCTCATCATCAATGACGCCAAGGCGCTGGTGCATACCGTGGCCGGGACCGCCTACCTGGTCAGCCCCGGCGTGTTTCAGCGGTACGCGCAGGAGCATCCGCAGGTGGCGAGCATCGCGCGGCAGGAGAAGCTGGAGGCCTGGCAGTGGGTGCAGAAGCGCTTCGAGAAACTGGCCGCGCACCGCAAGCAGGCCAGCGGACTGAATATCTGGACATGCGAAGTCACGGGGCCGCGCAAATCGCGGCGGCTTCACGGCTATTTGCTCCTGGAACCGGACCCCGTATTCGGGGAAACGCCACCCGATAACCCTTACCTACGTCTCGCCAACGACATGCCAAGAGACGAAAATCTCTCGGTTGAGCAAAACAACGATAACGAACAGGGATAGGTAGGCGGCGAGCGCGAGGCCGGCTTCAATCCTCAGTCTTGGACGGAGCCGCCTCGGCCAGCTTGGCTTCGGTCAAGGCCATCAGGTGGGCGGAACTGCATTTCAGTGCACGGGCGATCTTGAGGATCAAGGGGAGCGTGGGGACATGCTCGCCTCGCTCGATCTTTCCCATGTGCGACCGCTCGATCCCAGCCAAGTGAGCCAGCGTTTCCTGGGCGATGCCCTGGGTGGTTCTCTCATCGCGAACGGCAGCCCCGAACGCGATGGCTGGTTCAGCTTCGTAGGTGGTCGTGCCGGTCGGTCGGCCTCTCTGAATCGGGCGCTTCTGCATTGGCAAAAGCGTCGAGGATTGCCCGTAGATAAACCACGTTAAACTTAACTCACAGGCGCGATAGCACGCTTGATGCTTGCGGCCTGGGTTCTTGTGTCCTCGGAGGGAACTGGACGTGACTTCAAGCGACGCCCGCGCCGCGATCCGCGTGGCCGTACTTGGCCTCTGGGTGCCTTCGCTGCTCGCCGACGTGTTGGCCTTGCAGCGCGCCGAGGAGCCCGAAACAGCCATCGCACTGGTCCAGTGCACGGCAACGGCACCGACGAGCGAAACCACGGAGGGCCGCTTCGACTTCGCCGTCACTACCATTGACCTCAGTTGGCCAGGATGGATCTGCGAGCCGTTGTGGCAGGACACGCTCGGGGTCGCCGTAGCCAAGCGCTCTCATCTCCTGGCTCACCGAGAGGTTCCATGCCACGAGGTCCGCGGCCAACCCATCATCTGCGCCTCTTCGACGCCCGAGGAACCATGGCGGGCCATGGCGCAACGGCTGATCGAAAGTGCTGGCTGTGCGCACGAAGAGACGGTTGCGACCTTCGACATGGCGATGACGCTCGTCGCGGCCGGCTACGGGATCGCCATCGCGCCGGCCTCGCGGCTCGCAAGCTACCAATGCAGAGGCGTCTCGATGCGTCCGCTTGCCGGTGCACCTCCCATCGTGATCGCCTATCTGCTGCGACCCGTCGCGCCGTTGACCGAGCCGCAAGAACGGTTCGCCCAGCGCGCCCGTTCAGTCACCTGACCCGCAGCGAGCGACCAGCTGCTCGCGGGACAATGAGTTTGACTACTGGTAAAATCGTCAGTGGACACGCCATGCTGAACATGGCGTGATGGCGGCAGCTCTTGGCTTTTGCACGAACATGAACGTAGGACGAGCGATTCGCTGGTTTCGCCAGCGCAAAGGCATCTCACAAGGCGATGTGGCGCAGCGCGCCGCGTGCTCGGTGTCTTACCTGTCGCTGCTGGAGAACAACAAGCGTGATCCGACGCTCTCTACGGTCACGAAGATTGCCAATGCGCTGCACGTGCCGGTCGGAACGTTGTTTCTCGTGGCCTCCGAGCCGTCCGAGTTGGGAAGCATTGATGAACGTCTGGTCGATGAACTGCGCCGCTCCGTCGCTTCATCCACCACTATTGATCGAAACGAGGTCGCGCATGGCTGATCCGCAGCTTGCATTGATTCGCAGGAAAGGCGCCCGTCATGGCCAGCGCTGACCAGCTCAAGGCGCTGGTGAAGTCGCACATCGCTCGTGATGATGGGCAGTTCTATTCCGTGGCGATGCAAGTCGCAGCGCATGAGGCCAAGGTCGGCCACGGCAAGCTGGCCGAAGAACTGCGCGACATGATCGACGCGGCGAAGTCACGCGGCCTGAGCACGGAGCCGGGCAAGCTGGTGCCGCTGGCCAAGCCTCGCGGCGAACTCGCGAACCTGCTGCACGTCAGCTATCCGAAGAGCAGGCTGGCCGACATGGTGCTGGACGCGAGCATGGTCGAGCAGATTCAACGCATCCTCAAGGAACAGCGCCTGAATACGCGCATCCGTGAACACGGCCTGTCGCCGCGCCGCAAGCTGCTGCTCGTGGGCCCGCCGGGAACGGGCAAGACGATGACCGCATCGGTGCTGGCGGGGGAACTCGGTGTGCCGTTGTTCCTGGTCCGGTTGGACGCGCTGATCACCAAGTTCATGGGAGAAACAGCCGCCAAGCTGCGCCAGGTGTTCGATGCGATCACCGACGTGCGCGGGGTGTACTTTTTCGACGAGTTCGACGCCATCGGATCGCAGCGAGGCCTCGCGCATGACGTCGGCGAGATTCGTCGCGTGCTCAACAGCTTCTTGCAGATGATTGAGCACGATCAATCGCACAGCCTGATCGTCGCGGCGACCAACCATCCGGAAATCCTCGACTACGCGCTGTTCCGGCGCTTCGATGACGTGATGGAGTACCACTTGCCCAGCGTGCAGCAGGCGGCCGAGTTGATTCGCAGCCGAGTTTCCCGGTTTGCGCCGAAACCGTTCCCGCTGAAGGCATTGGCTGCGAAGGCGGAAGGCCTGAGCTACGCAGAGATCCGCCGCGCTGTGGATGAGGCCATCAAAGAGGCCGTCATGCACGAAGGAGAGCGCGTGTCGGCACAGGTGCTGGGCCGAGCGCTGGAGGAGCGGCGTCGGCTGAGCGAACGACTCGGACAGAACAACAAGCCAACCAGCGATGCCGCAAGAGGTCGATAAGCGTCCCCATCTCGTACTTCACAACACGTCCGAGGCAGTCGCCTTCACGGCGCACAGCCCTGGAGGAGGTTCATCGACGGCGCTGCCCGCCAGGGACCGGCAGGGGCACGGCCAAGCGCTCCAAGGCCAGCTTCAGGCGCTAAAGCCCTTGATGGCGCAGGCATCGCAGGCCCAACAAGAGCGCGGCATGGAAAGCGGCGTCGGCCTGCAGATCGAGTTCGAGGGCCAGCCCGATGTGGAGCTGGCTTTCCAGAGCCTGGGCAACGAGACCAAGCACATCGAGCTGCTCAGCGTTCGCAAGGCCGGCGACATCACCTACGCGAACGTCTTCGTGCCTGAAGGCAAGCTGGAGCACTTCGAGAACTACGTCGCCGAGTATCTGGCCGACCGCAAAGGTGCGGCCGGCCAATCGCTCGACCACAAGGCGCTTCTTCACACGATCGCGTCCATTCGTCGCGCAGAGCTGCGCGCGCTATGGACCGACGACACAGCGCTTTTGCCGGAAGACGCCGGCACCGCGTTCTGGTGGGAGGTGTGGCTTCCGGTGCGCCACGATCGGCAGATGGTGGTCGAAGACTTCCGCAAGCTCGCGCAATCGGCCGGTTGCGAGGTCAGCGAGCACCAGGCGAATTTTCCCGAGCGCACTGTCGTGATGATGTTCGGTTCGGAAGCGCAGTTGAGCCAATCGGTGATGCTGCTGAACTGCGTCGCGGAACTGCGCAAGGCGAAAGACACCGCCGAGTTCTTCGACGGCATGGAGGTGCAGGAGCAAGGCGCGTGGATGAACGACATGCTGGCGCATGCCGCCTGGCCGGCAGCGGGTGCTCCGCACGTTTGTTTGCTGGACTCCGGCGTCAATCGAGGTCACCCGATGCTGGCGCAGCTGCTGGATGCGCCCGACCAGCACACCGTCAACCCGGCGTGGGGCGTTGATGACACCGCGAATCACGGGACGGGATTGGCAGGCTTGGCAGCCTACGGCGAACTCACCGTGGCCGTGGGACAAGAAGCGCCCGTGTCGGTCACGCACCGGCTCGAGTCCGTCAAGCTGATCTCCGCCGAAGGCGACAACGCGGGCGACGCGAAGCACCACGCCTATCTGTTCGCCGAGGCGGTGAGCCGGCCGGAGATCACGCAGCCACAGCGCGCGAGGGTGTTCGCCACCGCCGTCACCGCGTCGGACTATCGCGACCGCGGGCGCCCGTCTTCGTGGTCCGCGATGCTGGACCGACTCGCGGCCGACGTGGATGGCGCCGGCGAGACACCGCGGCTTTTCGTCCTGGCGTCCGGCAACACGCGCAACCACGACGCCTGGATGGCGTACCCGGACAGCCTCTCGACGAATTTGGTGCATGACCCGGGTCAGTCCTGGAACGCGCTGACCGTTGGCGCCTGCACGCACAAGGTCGATACCGAGATTGCGGACTTCGCCGCCATCGCCGCCGAAGGCGGGCTCAGTCCCTACACGACCACATCGCGGACGTGGGACACGGCCTGGCCGCTCAAGCCCGATGTCGTCTTCGAGGGCGGCAACGTCGGCAAGGATGCGATGGGCGCCGCCGGTGTTCCGGCGCTCAACCTGCTGACCACGCACAACGTGCCGGACGAGCGCCTGTTCACCACGACGAACGCGACGAGTGCGGCCTCTGCGCTGTGCGCGCGCATGGCCGCGCAGCTCATGGCCGCGTATCCGCAGTTCCGGCCGGAGACCGTGCGCGCCCTGATCGTGCATGCGGCGCAGTGGACACCGGCCATGCGGCAGATGTTCCTACCGGCCGCCGGTCAGCCCAGCAAGCAAGACTACGTGAACCTGATCCGTCATTGCGGCTGGGGCACGCCTGACCTGGACCTTGCGCTGTGGAGCGCCGGCAACTCGCTGTCGCTGGTGATGGAGGACGTGGTTCATCCCTATGCCAAAGAGCAAGGGCGCGGTGTGGTCAGCCGCGACATGAATCTGCACGCGCTGCCCTGGCCCAAGGAGGAACTGGAGGCGCTGCAGAACACCCAGGTGCAAATGCGGGTCACGCTCTCCTACTTCGTCGAGCCCAACCCGTCTGCACGAGGCTCGGCCTCGAAGTTTCACTATCCGTCGCACCGGCTGCGCTTCGACCTGAAGCGGCCCCTGGAGGCGTCGGTCGAAGACTTCGTGGCCCGCATCAACGCCGCCGCGCAGCAGGAAGATGACGGCGCTGCCATCAACCCGCGCGATGCTGGCTGGCATCTGGGCGACCGTCAGCGGCACCGTGGCTCGCTGCATCAAGACGTGTGGGAAGGAACCGCCGCGGACTTGGCCAGCCGGGGATTCCTTGCCGTCTACCCGGCGGCCGGCTGGTGGCGCACGCGCCCCGCGCTGGAGCGCTACGCCTTGCCTGCACGCTATAGCCTCATCGTGTCGTTGCGCACGGAGCAGACCGAAGTCGACCTGTACAACGTGATCGCCAACAAGATCGCGATCGTGACCTGAACCCGCATTTGGTCAGGTTGGCGTGGGGGTCAGGTGTGCCTCAAGGCTCCATCACATCTTCCGCAGTATCGGCCGCGATAGCGTCCTGCACCAGACGTTGCACGCTGCGCCGGACCTGCACCGGAATGTCGGAGTCGTCGGGATCATCCGTCGCGATGCTCTGTGCCGCGATCAGGCGCGAGGCCAAGTGCAGGTTCTTCGGGTTGACCGCCTCGATGGCGGCCCGCCCGCCGAGCGCGTCATAGGGCTGCAGCAGTGCGTGGTAGATCGCCCAGGTGTCGAGTCCCCGCGGCACCTGCTTGAGCACGGATTGCACCAGCCTGCGCTTAAGCGGATCGAGCTGCCAATCGGGCACGCGTTGCCCGCGGTTGCCCATGTGGATCGACAGCAGGTTGCCGGCCTGGATCTCGTAGGTGATCCAACGGCGCGACTTGCCCGCGAGCTTGGCGTAATCCGCCACCGAGAGGTTGTGGGGTGCCTCGAAAGTTTCCAGCACCTGCAGGCGTTCGCGCTGTACCTCCGTCAGGCGCGGGCGCGCGTACTCGGGCATGCGCACGGCCGACAGTCGCTGCACCGATGCTGGCGCTACAGGCAGGTCGGGCGTCGGTGCGGTCACGATCAACTGCGGCGCGGTGAGGTCGACCACCGGCGGCTGCATGGCCGCCTGGCCGGCGATGGTCGGCAGGCCCTGCAGCGTGATCGTCAGGTGGCGGCTGGCGACCTCGACCTGGTTCTGCTCGAACAGGTCCAGGCGGTCGGCCCAATCCTGCATCATCACGCGGCGCTGCTCGACGTACTCGGCGTGGTTGTAGGTCGCGCTGATCTTGTCCGGGTCGGCGTGCGAGAGCTGGGCATCCACCCACTTCTTCGGGTAGCCGAGTTCGT
>JACCDS010039136.1_pt1 | contig 26165 bp, 26 predicted proteins | sample 7446441 | NCBI WGS metagenome assembly JACCDS01 (sample SAMN15323445, study PRJNA562643) | freshwater metagenome | isolation source: river surface water | place: USA:Blue River Watershed | collected 2017-08-17 | reverse complement strand
CTTGGTATTTGAAAACATTCATGTTGTTGCCAAGGTAAGAGAAGTTGAAGGCAGGAAGAAATTTTCTTCCGATGTTCAAACTTCCGTGGACATCTGCATGAACTTTTATTTTGTCAGTCGCTTGGTTTGGTTTATTTTTTGAACGACTGATATGGGTTGTGGTGTAAGTTGTACCATCTCGTTTTCCGACAAACTCCAAGTCTTTGTTGACCAAAATAAAATAATTCATCATGTTAGTAATTTACACGATGCCAGTGAACATGATAAAAATATATTTGAGCAAGAATGGCAAGATGTGTCACAAAAAATTCAAACTTCCTTGCCCATTCTGGCAGACAAAGCTTATGTTGGATTGACCCATTTCAATGTGACAACTCCTGTTAAAAGAAATGAAAAAACCTATAAAAGAGACAAACTCAAAACCAAAGAAGACAACAAAGTATTGTCTTCTAAAAGAATCAAGGTAGAGCATGTCTTCGCCAGTCTTAAATCTTGAAGAATACTCAAACAACTTCATTTTTATAGCAGAAAAATGATTGATATGATCTTCCAAGGATTGGTTCATATTTATAATTTGAACCAATTGTTCAAATTAAATGAAGTAAAATCTCATTGATAATAACACAATTTTATTTTTAAATCATTGTGAAACAAGCTTACTATATTTTTCATTTCAGGTATAGAGCGGCATAAAAGCTCTGGATATAGCATTTGTTCTTTTAATTGTTCATATATTAAAATCTCGCTCATTTCATTAATACATTGACTATGTAGTTCTTCATAATTAATAACAAAATCATATTTTATTTTATTTTATTTTATTTCAAGATAAGCTTTATCTATCATTATTATTTATGACAATTTATAAAAAATTTTCACTTGACATTTTGTTTTTTGTATTCAAAATTACAAACATAAAATCTTATGATTTATATGAAAAAACAACAACTTCCATCCATGATATTTTCTCCATTAAAACTCAAAAGAGCTATAGGTGGTAATGATATGAATTTTAATCATGATGATATCTTTTTAAAGAAATTTTTACCAAACTATATCTATAAGATATTCAATCATGTCTTGCATCAACATAATTTTTCACACGCAAGACAATCTGAGCATTTAATTATTGGAAACAATCCTATCATCAACAGTATGCTTCTTCTTTCTTTAGTCAACAAAATATCTGAAAAACAAGATATTATTTTAGTTGAAACAGATCAACATGATTTTTGGTATTATGCATATTTAGAAAAAGAAAATGATATCAAAGAGATATTAGAATTATCTCTTGAAAAAGAGATAAAAGATTATTTTTATGATGTCTTTTGTCAATTAAACATCATGATGAAAAAAAAGAATATTAGATTATTTTATATTGAAGAAAATAGACTACTGATAGAAAATTTCTTTGAGCATAAAAATAAAGAATTTTTTATATTTAAACTCAATAAAAGAAAAAACATCAAACCAGAAATAGATAAAAATTTTGAACAAGACAATCTCTTTCGTATAAAATATAAGGAAATTTTTCAAAATCTCTTTTATCAATATCATCAAATCAATCCATTATTTCAACTAGAGATAACTGCTCAACATCGTCCAAATTATATCATTGCAAAACATGTTTACCTCACAAGTTTGCCTCAAGGTTGGATGACCAATATAAGTCAAGAAAATAAAAATAAAATAAATTTCCAAAATGATGTTTTTAAACACTGTTTTGGAAGTTCTAAAAACATTATTTTAAAACCGCAATATAACACACTAGATTTTATTCAAACAAAAGAAAAAATAGATAAAATGATCATTTTATAGCTCAACAACCTAAAGAAATTAAATTTTCAATGAGTCAATCTTTATTTTAGTGTTTTACATATTTTTCAAAGAAAAACAGTTATTTCACTTTTTCAAAAGTAAAATATTTTGAGCTTCACCAAATAAGATATTTTGAATTTCTTCATGCTTAAATGGCTCTTTTTCAATAATGAATAATTCTTTTTTCTTTTTATTTTGTTCACTATGCAATTTACTAAGATTTTCAGGAATATGCTTCAAGTACTCTCTTGATAATAAATGAGATAAATCTTTATCATTTCTACTATGATACGTTATCTCAATGTATTCAAAATGAGATTCCAACAGCAAAAATTGTAAAAGAAAAAACTTATCAACTTTTTCCATTCTTCTTTTATTATGTGTGAATAAATGCAAGCTACTTAATGAATCTGTTTTAATGTGTATTTTTTTAAAGCCCTTTTTATGCGCCCACTTTAAACCTTCAATAATAGCATGATCTTCATGTCTTTCCAAAAATGGTTGATTTTTCAAACATTGATGATGTTGATCAATAATTTTTCCTTCTTTCACAATATAAGCACCGATTCCCGCGAATTGATGTAAATTATTTTTATCATCAATATATTCACTTAGACTTCCGTCAACATGCAAAATGGGGATTTCTTTACTCATTGATACTCCTAGAAAAAATTGTATATTTTAAAAACAAAAAAACTCTATCACAATAAAATGTGTAGAGTTTTTGATAATCAATTACATTTGATTTAAGCAATATTTGCTCCAGTCATGTGATTTACCTTTTTTGTTTAATGATATTTTAAACCTCCTGTTATAAATGTCAACTATAAACCTTTATTTTTATGATAAATTTTGAAAAATAATAAAAAAATATGACAGTTTAAACCATTATTTTTGTTTGATAGAAAAAAATCCTTTGATTGATAAAGCAGATAGCATCATTAAGAAAATAAAAACATAAATTTCAAATGATATACCGATGATATAAAACTTCGCTTCTGCACAACTTGCTCTTGGTTCAAATACTGATGGCATCATATCCATTAGTTTTGTTTTTTGCAAAATTTGATCTGCCCAAGTCAACTCGCAAGAAAAAGAGTGAGAAGCAATAAAGTATTGATATACTATGGTGAAAAGAGCAAAAATTAAAATAAGCATATTAAAATAAAAATATGAATAAGAATTATATTTTTTAAATTTTTCAGATAAACAAGAGCTTTGTCCAATATAAAAAAAGGATGCATTAATAATTAATCCTAGCAAAACCACTCTTTGTAAAATACAATAAGGACATGGCTGCAATCCAAATCCATATTGTGCAATGAGGGCAGCCCCCATACCCATGATGGCTAATAGCCCAATAACTCCAGGTAAAACCTGTTGATTAAACAACTTCATGATATTTTTCTCCATTTTTAATTGTGTTAAATAAGGTTTTAGCGCCAGAACATTCTCCTGAAATATCAAATTTTTCAACACTCAAGCATCCACTGGAGCAAATAGCTAAAAATTCACAATTCAAGCACTCTTCTTGCCTTGACAATCTTTTTTCTGTTAAATTTTCTGTTTTCATCCAAAAAACCTTATTTTTCTGTTGAAATGACAATAAGTCTTTGTTATTGTTATCATCTTCGGATGTCAATGCGGTACAACCTTTTTTATAGCCATGAGCATCTATGGTATGAAAAGTAGTATCACAAGATCCTGACCAACAGCCAAATCCTTTTGATTTTTCATCACCTTGATTGAGTTTCTGAACAGATTCCTTGAGGCCATCAAAAGGTGAAATATTCAATATTTTTTCTGGATGATTTTTTTTCCACAATTGATAAGATTTATAAAATTTAGACATAGCTTGAGAATACTCAAGATTATTTAATCCTAATTTATCCCAATAAATTCTAGCCATACCATTTTTTGTGATTCTCTCAAAATTCAAAGCTTTGATTTGATGTTCATGCATGAGTTCAAAAAAATCAAATGGATTTTTAAAATGTTTCACAAAATGTTTTGTAAAAGTAACAACAAGATAAGGCTCAATATCATGATATTTTAAATCTGCAATATTTTTCCAAAAAATTTTATTCCACAACTCTTGTTCTTGCAATAATTCTATAGAGCTTGAAATATTTATTTTTTCTATACTTTTTAGTTGATGATGTCTAATACCCCAATCCCAGCTGACTCCGACCTCTGAGTTGAAATATTGATGATACAGCTCAATCCACTTTTCTTTTTCATCTTGGAAATTCAATAAATTAGTTTGTATTCCATGCATTATTTTCACAGAAGAATTGAGTGAAACATCTTCTATACATTTTTTCAAATATTCAGCACCTAAAATAGTCGGCTCTCCTCCATGCCATTGTAAATAAATGGTTTGATTCTCTTTTATATTTGAATAATTTTTCAAGTCTTTCCAAAATGAACTTTTAAAATATTCTTGATTTATTTTTTTAGGATTTTTAGGAATAAAACAATGTTCACAAAAAAGATTACAACCCTCAAATAAACGAATATAAACCAAATGATCGTAAGAGTAATTTGCCATGTGAGCATGGTAAATAAAAATAAAAATTTGTCAAATTCTTTTTTATTGAATTTTCTTTTACACATATAATCATCGTATATTGAACTGTATTTGACAAAAAAATTATTTTATATGATTATTTTTTCATACTAAAACGAAATGAAAAATTCATCAAATTAATTTCAAAAATATTTAACAAGAAATTATTTTTTTATACAACATTTTTAAAAAAAACTTAAATTTATTAACAGAGAGTATGGAATATTTTCATTTTCCATATTTTAAATTAGCATTATTAGGAGACAGTCCTTTGTATAAAAATGCAAAAGGACTTAATTTCTATGAGATATCTCTTAAAAATAAAAATGATGACTGATCACAATATATCAAAAAAATGAGTTCATCATAATTTTATTTTTTTAGGATATGCATTAAAATTTTGACCGTCTACCAAATCTCCTGCAATAGAAACTCCCACTTTCGTCATGACACCATTGACTGGTAAAAATTCCCCCCACTGCTTAAACAAAAAAGGAATATTCAGTGTTTCGCATTCATTAACAAAATGTTTCACCCAATCTTCTTGCATGATTCTTGCATTTGGGCCTGATTCGCCTCCTAACACCAACCAATCAATCTCATGTTCAAATCCCTTTAATGAATAAGGCTCAAGTAAAGGCTCAGCACTGATCCAAGCAACTTCAGAATATTTTGTAATTTTTTTCATTAAAGGCAGTCTTTCTGCTGCTGCTTTTTTATCTTCAATGCTAACACCTAGCCAAATATGATGAAAAGGAGCTTTGATATCACCAGAATTAGCAATGATTTTTTTATAAGAAGGAAATAGATGATTTAAAATCGTTTTATCATTGAAAGCATCTATTAAAAAAGGCATTCTTTTCTCTAAATAATTTACCATGATATCTGGTCTTTTTGTTAAAACTTGATAAGTATGCCAATTAGCCAACATCATCGATAAAAATATTTTATCAATGACAGTGAAGTCGAGCTTCTCATGAAATAAATCGCTCATGGAGTTCACAAATATTTTTCTTGACTTACTCCATCTTAAAGGCTGGTCAAGCCTCTCATCATGAAAAGCAATATCGTTGAAGTTTCTATTCCAATAAACCGATCCTTCTTTTTTTGATAATTTTTCCCAGTCTCTTAATGCATAGCAATTTTTACAGCCAGCACTTATCTTAGTACAACCTGTAATAGGATTCCACGTTGATTCTGTCCATTTAATATCTGTATTTTTACTCATGATTTTCTCCAAAAAAAAATAGCACCAATTGGTGCTATTGATATTTATTATTTGATTCTATTCATCAATAGCGCAGCATAGCAAATAAAATTTGCTGTTGTGGTGAAAATTGATGAAGTTTGTTGTTATCCATTTTTTAAGCATATCACGATAGTGAGTAAAAGTCAAAGCATTTTTTCTATCAATCAGACTGATCATTTCAAAAATGATATGAATGTAGAGTCATAACAATTTAATAGAAAAGATATTGATTGATTCATTTTTACACTTTCATCATATGAGAATCCATATATGAGATGAATAAGTAACATGATTTTTCAAAAAATCGAACTGGATCGTGCTATTTTATTGACTTTTTTAAAAATCAATGATACATTTCAATAAGAGTAAAAATATTCAAGGACTATTTAAATGTATTTTTCTGTTGTCACTGCTGAAGATTTCAGTTTGGAGCAATTAGCTTCAGTGATAACTATTGCTATTGAAAAAATAATCGCGTAAGCGATTATTGTGTTTTTTCCATCCGGGCTTGGATACAACAGTTAAGCCAAACAAAAAAAAATCTCGAATTTCATAGCAAAAAGGAAAATATATCATGTCACAAAAATTCTCATTATTTTTAAAAAATAGTCATTTACCTGTTCAACCTACTGTTGATACAAATTATTTAAAACATCATTTGAAATGGAAAAAGTCTTTTCAATATGTCAATCAACATTTAAATCAATCATCTCTTCATTCTCAATCAAATCACCCTAATAAGCAAAATTTTGTTTTATTAGATGGACCACCTTATGCTAACGGTGCGACTCACCTAGGTCATGCACTGAATAAAGTATGGAAAGATGTGGTAGTGAAATCTCAATGGCTTATGGGTAAAACAGTCAGTTTTAAAGTGGGTTGGGATACTCAAGGTTTACCTTTGGAGTTATTGGTAGAAAAACAGCATCGTGAACTTAAAAAATCAGATCCAGTTTCTTACGAAACTTTGGTGAAAAAAGAAGCTAAAAAATTAGCATATAAATCTGTTGTTAAACAAAGAAAAGACTTTCAAGAACTTGGTGTATTAAGTGATTGGAGGAATCCTTATTTGACTCTTTCTAATGAAATGCACGGAAAAACATATTCCACCTTGTCAACTCTAGCACGTAAAAATTTACTTGAATACAAAAGAATGCCTGTTCACTATTGTCCAGCATGTGCCTCATCTTTAGCTGAAGCTGAGCTAGAGTATGTCAATGATAAACGAATGGAGGTTTATTTCAAGTATCCTTTAAATACTTGTTTGAATGATAAAAAGGTTTATGCTGTTGTTTGGACTACGACTCCTTGGACATTATTTTCCAATCAGGGTCTTGCCTACTCACGTTCCTTAGAATACGTTTGTTATGAAAATGACAATGAAGTGTTGGTCTGCGAAAAAAATGATAGAATGCATCAATTGCTTTCTGAATTAGGTTATTTCATGTATGAAAGTGTCGATGAATTGTGGTTTAAAAAACTCTCTCCTCAAACATTGTTATTAGGAGAAAAAGCATTCATGGAACATGCAGATTTTGTAGAAAGTGGGCAAACAGGTTTTGTGCATGTTGCTGGTGCTCATGGTGAAGATGACTTTAAACTAGTGAATTCATTACACTTAGATGTTGTAGATGTTCTAGACAAACATGGTCATTTTTGTCTGCCTCAGTTTCCTGAATTTGATGGACTTAAAGCATTGAATAGCCAAGAAAAAGTCAAATCACTTTTAGAGCATATGAATCTATTGTTAAAGGTAGAAAACAATCCATTTGATCATGCAACTTGCTGGAGACATAAAACCAAAGTTTATTTTTATACAACATGGCAAGTCTTCTTGAATTTAAATCCTTTAAAACAAGAAGTGAGAAATTTATTAGAAAATCAATCTTCTATGTCTCAAGAAAATAAACAGCAACTGTTAAATATGATGTTAGGAAGAGAAAATTGGTGTTTAAGCAGACAAAGATTGTGGGGGACTCCTCTCAACTTATTAGTATCTGAAAAAATGAATCATTTATTGCCAGAAAATTCTGTTTATCTTGCATTATTATCAAAAGATAAAGATAAAGCATCACTTTATCTAAATGAATTAAAGGTAAAGTATCAAAATGATGTAAAAGTCGTTCATGATGTCTTAGATGTTTGGTTTGATTCTGGTAATGTTGCCAATGCTTTAGCTGAACTGGGTCAAGCTGATTTGGTCCTTGAGGGAAAAGACCAATATAGAGGTTGGTTTCAATCACTTTTATGGTTAAGTGTTGCATGCGCAGATGAAAATCTTGATGGTTTAGCATTTAAAGATGTTTTGGTTCATGGTTTCGTACTCGATAAGCATAGAAAAAAATTCTCAAAATCTTCTGCTAATGGTGTATCTACCAAAGAAGCCAACTTACAATTGGGGCCTGATCTTTTAAGACTTTGGGCTCTTTCACAAGATGAATTTAAGGATGCTGTATTTTCAGAAACAAAATTACAGGAAAATAAAACATATTATCAACGCTTGAGATTATCTTTAAGATTTTTAGAAACGCATTTAAAAGAAGGAGAGCGCGTCACTGAAGATGAACTCAAAACAATGTTTAATAAAAAAGAAAATGATTTTTATTTATTTTCATTGAATGCTTTCAAGGCAATGAGAGAAGATTTACTAAAAAAAATGTCTCAATACCATTTTAAAGATGCAGTCTATGAATTATATCAATTTTGTGATCAATTTTTGAGTCAATTTGTATTTGATGGATTAAAAAATCTTCTGTATCTTTATCCAGATAATCATGAAAGAAAAACTGATGCCTTGATGTTTTTAGAGCATTTATTTGAACAACTCTTACAGTTAGTAAGTGTTTTTTGCCCATATCTTTCTCAAGAATTTTATGACTCCTATAAGTTAAAGAAAAACGAAGAAAAACTTCCAGTTTCAGTCTTTGACTTTTGTTATACTCAGGTTTACTTAACTGCGTTTGTACAACATCAATATGATTGGAGTCAAGTTCAAAAATTGAAAAAAGAGTTAGGAGCTTTGTTGGAGCCTTTACAGAAAGAAAAGAAAGTCAAAAATGGCAATGAATTATCATTAAGATTACCATTTTTTTACGAATCCTTTAATGCTTCTTTCCCCATGAAAGATTTATTAAACGTTGCAATGGTTGATTTTATCACTCATGATTCATTCAGTTTTGAATTGTTAACTGCACACCCAGACTATCAGAAATGCCCAAGATGCTGGAAATATGGTAAATTATTTTCTCACTTATGTGTTGAATGTCAACCTTATGAGTAAATTTAATATAAAAAAATCTATTTCATTTTTATATGATAAAAAAAATCCCAAATAATTTGGGATTTTTTAATTAACGTTTTCTAGAGCTTGAGCTTGAACTAAAACTTGAGGATCTAGAAGGTGTTGAAAAACGTGGAGGAGGCGGTGGAGGTGGAGCAACTCTTGTTGGAGCTGGTGGACTACTTGCCTTATTAAAAGATGAGCTTTGCGTGGGAGCTGGTGGTTTAGATTCCGATCTATCCCAAATAGATTTTTTAGCAGGTGCTGGCTGGGCAGCAGCAGCACGTTGAGCCTCAATTTGTTGTGCCGCTTTTACTCTTTGTTGTTCCATTTGTTGCAATTTTCTTTCATTTTCCACTCTTGTTCTTTCAGCCATACGTTGAGCTTCGGCTTTAGCTGCTAATTGATTTTGAGCGTCCATTTTTGCTTGTTTAATTGCATTCAAGCATTGAACACCAATACATTTCATTTGTGTATTATCTTGTTTCACTGAACCATATTGTGTTTGACTTTGTATTGCTGGCTTAGGAATATTGGCAGTAGCCGGCGCAGTAGGTTGAAATTTAAAAGGATCTGGCTTAGCACCTGCTTTTTGTGCTTGCTGTGCTTTTGCCAAACTACCATCTTGCTGCATTCTATTAGAAAGATAAGAGTTTTCTCCAAAAGAATACATTTTTTTGGGTTGAGAATAAGCATAACTTCCTCTGCTCTCAATACGACGCACAGCAGCTTCTGCTCTATCGGCTCTTCTTTCAGCCTCATAAGCTCTATCTTCTGCACGAGATGCTCTATAATGAGCATCTGATGAACTGTTATTATTCATGGCATTATTCCATGCATACAACATCATCAAAGTACCAAATGAAGGACCAGAATCATGATGAACGACCACTTGTTGAGGTTGTGCTCCTTGTTGAGCAGGAGCTTGATTCATTAATTTAGCTTGGGCAACTTCTAAAGCTGCTCTGTCTTCTGCAATTTTTTTGGCAGCTTCTGCTTTAGCCAAAGCAAGCTCTGCTTGCAATTGTGCTATTTGGGCATCAGATACCGTTGCCCCTTGTGCTTTCAATGCTTTTAATTCATCTAACTGAGCAGACAATTGTTTATCATTATCTACAATAAATTCTTTTTCAACATCTTTCAAGCTTTTACCAGATTTTTGCATAGCGGCTAATGCTTTCTTGGCATCATCTTCTAATGCTGCTCTATCTTCTTTGATTTGAGCAACATCTGTTTCAATAGCTTTTGCAACCTTGTCCAAACTAGATGCTTGATATAAAACATCTGATTTGGATTTATCTTTATAAAACTCATTTAAAGTTGAAAATCTTTTAAAATCATTACTTGAAAAAAACTTCAATTTTTCATCGTCTTGCAAAGGAGTTTGCAGCTTTGCATGTACTCTTTCAACAATAGCTTTATCCTCTTTTAGTAAATCAGAAGCAAGCTTATATGCTCTATTAACTTCTTCTTTAAAATTAGTAGGATTTACATTATTGGTGAAATCAACAACTTCCTTGACATCAGGAGATGCATATCCTAATAAAGCCGCAGATGCATTAGAATAAGATTTTGTTAATTGACCTCGCATGTCATCTAAAAATGATGTTAATTCAGTTTGAGTGACTTTTGATTGAAGAACTTGTGTGCCTTTTGCAACAATTTCTCTATCAGAAGCATCAGACATATACTTAACACCATAGCCGACACCAACAAGAGTACTGAATGCAATTGCACCAATACCAATAAATTTAACCAATTGCTTTTGTTTTTTCGTAGCAGCTTGATTGACGCTTCCGTTGAATTCAAATCCTTGTAATGAATTTTCCTGATTTTGAGACATATAACCCTTTCATTTTAATTAATTATAAATCTATTTTTTTTTTAGTCAAATATTGTATCAATTTATTTTGGTTTCATGAATTGGTTGACCATGATTTGAGTTGTTAAACCTGTCAAAATACTTTGCATATCTTGACGAACACTTTGTCTATCAACATCTGTAGGTGTATATTTTTCTTTCAACTCTTTCATTTTTTGTTCTTCTGCTGCTTGTTTTGTCATGATATGTGCCAAATTTTCATATTGTTCAGGTGTAAATGCAGATTTTTGTTTAACTAAAGCGTCAAAATAATTCTGCATATCTGCTATTTTTTGATCAATCATTGTTATTTGATATTTAACATCAGATTTTTCACTATCTTTAAAATCATTTTCTATTTGAAGCATCTTTTTTAAATTAAATTCTTTAATAAATTCTATTTTTTCTTCATCTTTCTTCCACATCACTTCTCGCAAACTTTGCCTTAAATTATTCCATACTTGTCTATCAGAATCCAATAGAAATAAAGCATGTTTCACATCAAAGATTTGATCACGAAAATAAGACATATTATCTTTAGACAACATTGTGATTAATGCTTTCATCTCAGGTGTATTATTTTTTTCCAATAATTCTTGAATTGCTTTTTGTCTCTCCAAAAGCTTCATTTCAATAGCATCTGTGTATTTTTTGATATCCGATGCATATTGCTCGGAAAGTTTTTCTTGCACCAATGATAAATTTTTTTGCTCTTCAATATGACGTATGGTTTGCACAATACCACCAGTGCCCAACAATAAAGCAGCAGATAAGCCTATTAACATATAAAAATTTCTCTTTTTTTTAATTTTTTGATGTATTAATGCTTGATTTTTATTATCAAAAAACATTAAGCTAATATCTTGTTGTGTCATAAATTTCTTTTTTATTTTCATTATAACAAAATTATTTCAAATATCAATGACAAGTTTTCGAATGATAGCCACTGTATTTTTAACTGTTTGGTTGGTTTTATCATATTGAGGATTTAACTCAACAATATCAAGACTATTAACAGTCTTTATTTTGTTCAATTGATGAATCATAAAATGAATATCCTCTAATGTCATTCCATTTTCTACTGGAGTACCAACTCCTGGTGCTTGTATTGGATCGATACAATCGACATCAAAACTGATATGTAAATGAACATCTTCCCAGGAAATTTTTTTTTCTTTTAAATAATTTTCTATTTTTTGAATCAGTTGTAAATAAACATCTTTTATTCCTTTTTGTTGAATAAGAGAGCTAGAAAAAATATTCATTTCTTTTTGGTTGACATAAACTTTTTCCATCTCATCCACACTGCGAATACCTATTTGATAGAGATTTTTCACATTTAAGAATGATGCAGATTGCAAAAAATTAAATCCATCACCTAAAATAAATGAAACTGGCATACCATGTGTATTCTTTGATTCACTGCTTTGCAGTGTATGACAGTCTGTATGAGCATCAAACCATAAGACAATCAATTCCTTGTTTTTTTCTTGAGAATATTTTTGTGCAGCAAGAATGGAGCCTATAGCAAGACTATGATCGCCTCCAAGTAAAACAGGTATTTTATTTTCATGTAATCTTTTAGAAAATTGTTCAAATATTTTTTGATTATAATAAACAAACTCTTCAAAATTTTTATAATTCTCCATATCATTTTTATAATTTTGATGAATATCCAAATAAATAGGTAGACTCATGATTGGAATATCATAGAAAAATAAATTTTCTTGACCCAATAATTCTTTGACTGCATCTGGAGCTTGCGCAGATCCTTCTACATTACCACCAGCATCACTTTTACTTGATATGAGAGCAACCTTAGACATATTTTCCTTTCAAATGAGCACTAATTTGTTATCACTATTTTTCATATATAAAAAAAAACACCGTAGTGTTTTTAATTAATAATTAAATCATCATCATCGAGCATAATATTATTATTTTTATTTTGCTCTTCAAATTCAACTAATTGTGTTCTTTTTTTACATTCATCATAAATGATTCTTAATACTTTAAAATGCATATGCCTCATACCATGAATAATTCTTTCTTCATAAGCATAATTACTATAAAGATGAGTTGCATCAAACATCCAATCAAAGAAAATAAAATCAGAAGCATTTCTAATTTCTAGATTTTTTTCCTCTTGTTTTCCCCATACCTTATAAATATCGTTATAATCATCTGAGGCAAATGCTTGTGAAATATTAGGGTGAGCACCAACACCAATTCTTAATATGTTTCCTGATTGCCATACAGAGTAAAAAAAGTTAAATTGATGACCAAAAAATTCATTTTCAAAAGGAATAACTAAATTACCCCCTTCAACATCCATGATTATCTTGCTTACATCCGTAGGTATATAATAAACATTATGTTTCCAAAAATGATCTAAAAAATTTAATTCTTTAGATACTTCTTTTTGAATATTTTCAAATAAAACTTTTCTTGCATTTATTAATTCTTCTTTTTTCATATGCTTTCTTTGAATTTTACAAATGATAAATGAAATTGTAAAAAAGTCAATAGCATTTTTGTTGTATGTATAGAATGAATCAGTGTCATGATTTTTATTTTTTCAAGCAAATTAATAAAATTTACTTGAAAAAAGGATTAAAAAAAAATAAAATAAATGAATGATTTTACGCACTCCTCAAAATATTCATAGCCACACATCTAATTATTATAACTCTCATCTCATGGGAGTCTCTTATGAGTCTTTATTTACGAGAAATAACTTTTTAGCTCATATATCTTTATATAATCTCTATTTTATATCCTGCTTATCCTCTGTCTTTCAAGAAAATAGTCAAATTTCTAAATACATTGACCGCTATTTGCATGATGTTGATTTTGATAAAAACTCCTTAGAAGCACAAACATGTAAAATATTAAGTCAACAAGTTGTTCACAAAATAGATACATCTGCCTGTCAGAATATTTTTTCAACGAAAGCAATGGTGCCTAAAAAAGAAATATTTTCTTTAAATAAAATATTACCAACTTATTTGATATTAAACTCAGAATTCAAGGAATTTAATCAAGACACTATTCAAAAAATAAAAGATGATGTTGTTTTATTAAAAAAAGAAATATATCAACATTCATTTCATTATCATAACTTAATATCTGTGATACAAAATATATCTTTAAGTGATCCAAGAGAAGAAAATAAAACGATTAAAATGATAGAAACCCACCCTTCTTTTTATGAAATATTTAATCATGATACAATAGTAGAGAAAAAAGAATTATTAGAAAAAATTTTAGATGATTGTCAAAAAATTCATTCAAGAGCAAACCTTATTCCTAAAGAATTAATCAATATTAAAACTTCTTTAGTTGGAGGAGCCTTGAGAGACTTTCTTTTACAAGAAAAACCAAACATAAAAGATTTAGATCTTTTTTTAGAATTAGATATTTTTCCTTATTATTTAAGAAAGAATTTTCCAATTGATTTACAAAAAAAACTCAATGCATTTGATTCAATCAAACATTTAAGTGGTCATTATTCAATTAATTTAGATAAATTAGAAAGAGAGCTTGGAGCTAAGGATAATTTAGAAATTTTAATCAGTCAATTTGATAATCGAAATTTAGGAATTTTTAAAGCATATGAAAAAGAAATATTAAGTACCATTGCAGAAGGAGTAGATTATATATTAAAATCTAATCCTGAATTAAAAGTATATTTCCCCTCTTTTAAAGATTATAGTATAGAAAATATAGCACATTTTTTCACTAAATTTTGTTCTAACTTCATTCAAGATATAAAATCTAATCAATCAAAAAATCCATCTGATGAACAGTTTTTTATGAATTCTGAAGGTAAAACATATACCTTGATAGAACATCTTGTAAAAATAAATGGCAATCATTTTCCGATTGAATTATTATTTTCTCAACATCAAAGCTCAGACTATATTAAATCCTTTGATATAGAGCTTTGTAAAATTTCAATGGATGTTGATAAATTTTTCAAACAAAATAATTCATACGAAGAAAAACTTAATTTTGGTGATTTATCAGTTTTTTCTAAAGACTTGTTTAATCAAGAAACTCAATATGAGTTATTATCATTATTTGAACACCCCGAAGAAAAGAATAAGCATTTTAATAAATTAGAGCATGCCATTTATAGTCATCGAGAGAATTTTTTTAAAAATTATTTTTCGCCCATGCAAAAAGAAGAAATATTTTTAGATTGTATTTCGATGGAAAATAACTTTCATTTTTCATTTTCTCAAAAAGAAATTTGTTATGATTTATCATATTATGAAATTGATAAAGTACCAGATAGCTTAATTGATCATTATTTAAGAGTTCAAAAGAAATATCCAGATTTTGAGCTTTCTTTTTATTATAAAGACTATAAAATTAGTCAAATACAAAATAATAGATGTTTATTACTCACAGATAACACTCATGTTTTTATTCCTCCTTTTATTCAAGAAGGTCTTATCAATATTCAAAATGTTATTGATCAAATATATATTGACCAATTAATAAAGACAAATGATATGAATGATAAAAATCAGCATCATATTGAAAAAAAGAAAATCACAAAAATATAATTTGTAACAATTTTTACATTTTTTATTACGGTTGTAATCATGAAAATATTCTTGACATTTTATAAAAAATTGCTTAATTCATAGGAATTAAAAAAAAGGCAATTATGTTACGCAAATATTTAAATGACAAGGTTTTAAAGCAATACAGAAAAAATCAAGAGCAAATCAATTATTTTTATACCTCTTTCAAAGATATTGCCTTAGAAGATATTAAAAATAAGATTTTAGAAATTAAAGAATCTAAAGAATATTCAAAAGTTAAAATCAATAAAACAATTGCATTAGCTAAATTAGCAAGTGAAAAAGTATTGAAGATGAGTTATTATGATGTACAAATCATGGGAGGACTCACATTAATTGATGGCAAGATAGCACAAATGAAAACAGGTGAGGGTAAAACATTGATGTGTTCTGTGGCAATTGCGGCTAATTATGTATTGGGTCAAAAAACACATGTAGCTACAGCCAATGAATATCTTGCACATAGAGATCAACAAACATTGTCTCCATTATTTGATTGCTTGGGTATTTCTTCTGCATTCAACGGTTCACAAATGTCACCGTCTGCAAAAAAACAAGCATATGCTTGTGACGTTGTTTATTCTACAGCACAAGAGATGGGCTTTGATTATTTAAGAGATAATTTATTGAAAACTTTTGAAGAAAGAGTTCAACCTTTGGATTTTTCCAATGTATGCATCATCATTGATGAAGCCGACTTTATTTTGATTGATGAAGCAAGAACTCCGCTTATTATTTCCGGATTAGCCAATAGCATGAGCCCTGATTTTTATCATCAAATCAGAAGTATTGCGCAACAATTGCAAAAAATGTCTGGAGCACCTGAAAAAAGCAAAGTCAATTTAAATGAGTATATCATTCCAGAGGGTGATTTTTGGATAGATGAACAAAGAAAAGAAGCGCATATCAGTGAACAAGGATATATCACATTAGAGAAAATCATGTTAAATCAAAAGATCATTCAAAATGATAACAATGAATTATATGACTCAAAAAATTTATGGTTACTTAACGAAATTACCAATGCTTTAAAAGCTGAACACCTATACTTAAAAGACAAGCAATATGTCATTGATAATAATGAAATTGTGATTGTTGATGAAAATACAGGTAGATTATCACCAGGAAGAAGTTGGTCTGAGGGATTACATCAAGCAATTGAAGCCAAAGAAAACATCAATATCAATCCTTTAACCGCAACTGTTGGAAAAGTTTCCATTCAAAATTATTGCAAAAATTATGCAAAATTATCTGGCATGACAGGAACAGCAATGGAGTCAGCCATTGAATTTGAACAAATTTACAACACAGCAGTGGTTGATATTCCAACAAATAAGCCCATGATACGTCAAGATAAACCAGACTTGGTATTCTTGAATCAAGAAGCTAAATATAATCATATGTTAGAGGTTATTAAAGAAAAACATGAAAAAGATCAACCTGTGTTAATTGGTACAACCTCAGTTTATGAATCAGAATATATCAGTCAACTTTTAAAAAAAATAAACATTCAACATCACGTATTGAACGCTCGCAACCATGAGTATGAAGCTCAAATTATTGCTCAAGCTGGTCTACCTGGAGCGGTTACTGTTTCTACCAGCATGGCAGGACGAGGAACAGATATTATATTGGGAGGTAATATTGAAAAATTCGAGATGATTAAATTCACTCAAATTTCTAAATTACAAGATATGATTGCAAGATTGAAATCTGGTGAAATTAATTTAGAACATAGTGATGCAATCATTTCAGAAGAAGAATTTTCAACCCTTTTATCTCAACTTCAGTCTATTTCCATGATAGAGATTGAAAAAGTGATTCATCATTATGAAACTGTGGTAGAGACAAAAGCACATTCATTATCGGAAGAAAACAAAAATCTTCTGATATCAAAAATCAATGAAACAATGATGAGAATTCAAGCAGATATTGAGAAATTAGAGCATGATTATCGTATTAACAAAGAGCGTGTACTTCAAGCAGGTGGACTATGTGTGATTGGTGCTTCCCGAAATGAGTCCAGAAGAATTGATGACCAATTAAGAGGTAGAGCGGGAAGACAAGGAGATGTAGGAGAAAGTATTTTCTTTGTGAGTTTTGATGACTATTGGTTGCAAAGCTTAAAGGCAAGCCCTGTATTCATGCTTTTACAAAAAAATGTTGACTCATCTCAAAGCATTTCTTCTGGCATGGTTTCTCGATCTATTGAAAAAGCTCAAAGAGGTATTGATGGATTATTTTTCGAAGGTAGAAAATCAATGTATCAATATGATTCTGTTTTAGATGAATCAAGAAGAGCATTTTTTAAATTAAGAGATGAGTTTGCTCAAGATAAACTCAAGACAAAGAAAATTGTTTTAACAGGAATTTTATCAAGACTTGAAAACCTAAAAGACTCCATTTATCTTGAAACAACTTATCAAAATGGAAAACTTCTCTCAGAAATGATGGATGCCATCACATCGAATGTTAAAACTGAAACAGAAGAAAGCAAAGACATCAAGCGACAACATTTGATTGATATTTTAGAAAATTTACTATCAATTGATAGAGTTAATTGTATCAAGGTTATGAGTATTTTAGAGATTCATCAAATTTTTGATGCTATAAAGTCTCAAAAAATTCAAGATGAAATCAGTCTTTTAAATTTCATGAAAGATGCATTGAATCAATTTTTTAGCAGCATCACAGATGAGCTGTGGATGTGGCTCAACGAACAAGGTTTTGATTTATTAGATGCTGAATGGATTTACTATCTAGAATTAACTGAAGAAATCAGAAAATGGATCGGTTTTACACAATTATCTCAAAAAAATCCATTATATGAATACAAAAAAGAATGTTTTAACATTTTTGAATCAATCATTAATAACTTTGATATCAATGTATTCAATAAATTCATGAATATATTCAACATTGAAAGAAACCATTAAATAGACTTAAAATCCTTTTTTAAAAAGGATTTTTTCTTTATTTTTGATGTCTTTCATCCTGAAAAAAACTTGATATTTTCTTTTTTTTTATATATGATAAAACCATTAAGGAAATTAACATATGCTCTATTATTTCGAATATTGTGTCACTAACTTTAAGAAATCTTCTCAATTATGGATGTTGATGTGGCTTTTTATTTCTAGTTTATCTTTTTTAGGCAACCATATTTTTTATCGTATTGCGGTCCTCACAGGATTGTTTATCTCTCTCATTTTTCTTTCAATCACAGGACTTTCTATGTTTAAAAAAATCAGTAAAGATTTAGATGAATAAAATAAAGTGAGAAATGATTATTTAAGAATTTGACAATATCAATTTAGGAATTAATAAAATGGGAAAAATCATACAACCAATCATCATGAATCAAAAAGAGTTTCAATTTTGTGTTGAAAAATATCTCGATGGAGACGCCTCTTTTCTTTCTGTAGCTATTAAAAATTGTGATGAGTTGAATAAAGAGCAGGTTGGTTTTATTTTGCAAGTATTAGGCTTGCAAGGCATGCGCAATAAATTTTATCAATTTCAAAGCTTGGAAACTTTAACTGATGGCTTAGAAAAATATAAAGACGTTTTTGACTTATATGAATTTAACAATGGAATAAACCCTCATATTTTCTCTGAAAAAGTTCATTTTTTTAAGCTTTTAGTAAAACAAATTCAAAGATTACTAGAAGTTAATGACACACAAATTGATATCATACAAAAGAAGATATTTGGAGATTTTGACAATATAGGCCAATTAGTTGATAAAATCATGCTCAACACTTCCATGTTGGTCATTGATAAAGATTTTGAAGTACGTTTTTTACTTAATGTAAGAGACAATATGAATTATTTCTTTGATTTAGTTCCTGATTTAAAAATAAAATTAATTAACTATTTTGGTTTATTTGATGAAACAGATGATTTATTTTTAGATATTTTACAAAGAAGAGTTGAAAACCTTGATAATCCTCGCATGAAGCAACGCGAAGGTAAAATACATGAAATTCTCATTGAATTAATCAAAAAAAGAGAAGAACATTTAGAAAGAGTAAAATTGAACGATAAAATTAAATCAATGGATAATAATTTAGGTGTAAAAAACTCATTAGAATTTAGAGATTGATATGTTATACCATTTAAAAAATCAAATAAATTATCAATTATCACCTGAAGTTAAAATTTCTCTTCATGCTTTTCTAAATGATTTACCTAAAATTTCTTCTCATAATGAAGAACAATTAATTGGATTAACTGGCATCTTAGCTATGCTTAATTTATATCATCATATGCCAGCAGTCGATAAAATGTTATGCTTTTATGAACAAAGTATATCTTCAGCATGTGCAACAAATTTATTATTACAACACTCCAATGTTCGCAATTTAGATACCAAAAAAAGTTTTTCATTTTTACATTTACTTAATCATAAGAATCTTTGTAAAGAAGTTTCTTTGGTTTCTTATGTGACCACCAATATTTTAGCCGCACCATCAAGCATACAATTTAAATATTATCAGGCACTACATCAACAACCTATCAATCAAAGATTGATTAACCTTTCCAATCTGCGAACAGAATTAAATCATTTTTGTCGTCAAAATTTTAAAAAGGAGTATCAAGACAAATTTGAGAAACATATGGACGATTTTATTTCTGTGGCTGAAAATGTACAACTCAATGAATCTTTTTCTCAAATTGATCAAGGGAAAAAAAATTTAAAAAAACTTTAATTTATTTTATTGCTTTTTTATTATTTTTTATTTATTCTTTTTTTGAACTATTTATATATCATGCACATTAATTTTTCTGAAAATTTGAAAACTGTCAATGAATATCTTTTGAAAAAAGATGAATCAGAATACTTAACATTAAAAAATGAGCAAGGTCAATTGATTTATAAAAAAATCAAAAAATATCATCTTGGCTCTAACATTAAAAATTTTTATGATTTTGTAGCATGTATCTTGTCATATAAATCATTACGCGTTAATCATTTTCAAACGACTTGTCATTTCAATAATTTTTCTAAATATGATAAATTGATTAACTTCATGCTCAATGATAAACAACCTTCTCCTGGTTATCATTTTGAGAAAAATGAGATTAATATGTGTGCATCATTCTTGAATCAACATCTTGACAAACACAATCCTATATTGCAAAAAGCAAGTGTTGAAATGATACAAAACTTTGGACATTCATTAACATGGAATATTATTTTTTCTCATGAATTAGGACATGCTATTTCCAAACACTTATATAATCTTAAGAAAAAAAATAATTCAGAAGACATCAATGATCCTTTTAATATTCAAGAAACAGTTTTTCAACATCTATTTGACAAAAAATCAACAAACTATGGTTATTTATCAGATGATATAAAAAATCCTGGAGTAAAAATTGTTGATGAATTATTTGCAAAAAATTTTCATTTTATCAAACGTTTTTCAACATCAAGACTCATGAATGAGCATTTTGCAGATTTGTTTATGTGTTATTGCATCTATAAGATTCAACCCAACGAATATGAAAATATATTGAAAAAAATGAGTCATTTAAGAAAAAAATATAACAGTGAAGACTATTATACTTACCTCAGTATTGATTATTTTTTAACTTGCTTGAAACATACTAAAATTGATTCATTTGACCATTTTTATAAAATGAGCAGTCTTATCATTTCTAAAATAACACTCGAAATTTGGCTAAAAAGTATTGTTTTGCACCATGAGAATAAACTCGTAAAAAAAGAAGAACAAGATTGGCCTATCAAGTTATTTCTTTACTTTAAAAATGGTTATTCATATGATTCTAAAATAGAAATTATCAAGAAAGCTTTTGATTGTCTTAATATTAAAAATGAATTTTTAAAAAATAAAGCTTTCCATATCATGAAATTAGAAACCCAAAAAACTCTTAAAAAAATGAAAAGAAATTATTTCTAATAAAAAAATGAAGCAAATGCTTCATTTCTATTATTTATTTGGTTTCATTTTATGATACGTTTCAGGTTGTTCTGTTGACTCTCTAATTCTTTGAATGCTATCTTTAGCACTTTCTGGATTTACAAAAAAATCTTCAATTTTTAGTTTAGGTACACCTTCTGGCATATTATCTTTGAAAATATAATGATATTTATCAAAAGTTGAGTTACTTTTGAAATCTCGTATCCTTTTCACATCTCCATATTTAGATTGATGAGTAACTCTTGCATCTTCAAAGCCATACTTCTTTTTATCAATTTTTCCGTCATTATTCAATACACTAGGTGCAAAAATTGCAGTATATAAAACAACCTTACCACTTTTATCTAATCCTTCTATGTACCCAAAATTTTGGGCTGCATTGAGAATAAAAAAACTACATCATCATTATTTTGCATAATATTTCCTTATTTTTATTTATTATATGTTATAAAATAATAATTACAAGTCTGTAGTACTGTCCAGTTTGATTTTTTTTAAATATTTTACACATTCAAATAAAATTTCATATTGAGCTATCACTTTAAATCTACAAATTAATCACTAAAAAAAGTATTTTAGTGAATTTTTATTTTTCTCAATTGACATCAATTGTCAAAATTAGACACTAGTCATTTGACTATTATAATAAATAGAGTATTATATCAAAAAAAGGAGTTTATCATGTCATATTCTAATCAGGTTATTGATCACTATGAAAATCCACGTAATGTCGGTAAACTCAATCATTTGGATGAAGATGTTGGTACAGGTATGGTTGGGGCTCCAGCATGTGGTGATGTCATGAAATTACAGATAAAAGTCAATAAAGACGGTAAAATAGAAGATGCGAAGTTTAAAACCTATGGTTGTGGCTCAGCCATTGCTTCTTCATCTTTAGTCACAGAGTGGGTTAAAGGAAAAACGCTAGATGAAGCCATGTTAATTAAAAATACAGATATTGCCCAAGAGCTAGCATTACCACCTGTTAAAATTCATTGTTCTATATTAGCAGAAGATGCGATTAAAGCAGCCATTGATGATTATAAAAAGAAAAACAATCTTTAATAAGCATGTACTGCATAAATATGAAAAACGGTCGTTAGGACAAGCAAGAATAAAAATGGAATGTGTGCAACATGCCAAAGTGAAAATACATTCTTCCAAAATCTATACTCTTTAATCATAATTTCTTGCTTGAGATAATCCAGCATATCGTTCATGATCAAATCATGTTCATGTTGTGTAATACTCATATTCATTAATTGATTGGTATCATTTTGTTTTTTTGATAAAAAGTTAAATAATTTTAAAAATGGTAAAAATATTTTATTATCATTCACATTCACTTGCATAACTAGCCAGAATTTATAAAAAACAATTCTATTGTGCAGAAGACTTTCAGATTTTATTTTTAAATTAACCTCTTTAAAAAGTGCTAATAAATTTGAATCATTTTTAAAACTTTTTTGAATATTTAAAATTAATTCTTGATGATTTTTTATTTTTTCAGATAAAACAAAATTTGTTTTTTTGAAAATAAATCGACCAATCACTCCACTGATGACAATCGCACACATGGCATAAAAAGCTACTGAACTGTTCATGGATTTCAAGCTTAATTTACTGTGCATGAGAATGAAAAAGGGGCCAAGCAATCCCAATAACATATGAATATTCAACCACTTAGACATTTTGCCAACTTTGACAATTTTTGTTCTTTTTCTCACTGAATAAAGCAATAAAAGAAGCATCATGGAAGCACCAATGACTCCCATGTAATAACCAATATCATCACCAGATTGATATAACTGAGTTGTTTTAAAAAAATATAAAACAAAAGATAAACCAACTAAAAAGCTGATTTGATAAATTTTTAACATCATAGATTGAAGCATTTTTTAATAAATTCATATTGCAATGCAATATAAATAAAATATTAAATGCTGATTGTCAACCAAATTTTTAATTGACTTAAGAAAAATATAAGGAAAAATAACTTAATGTTTTTTAAAACATCATGCAAAATCCATCAATTCACTGACAATGCCTGTGTGATTGATAATAGCTCTGATGGTTGAGCCATAATAAGGTGCTTCTTTTTTTAATTTCATGAGAATCTTCTTATTACCTTCACTTTGATATTTTAAGTCTTCAAGTTTCATGATATAAGCGTGATACTCTTGATCATATTCTTTCAATTCTAAAATTAAATCATCTAACATTTTCAAGTTTGATTCAATCCTTAAAGATAATTTTTCCAAAGGAACAGTCTGATATTTGTTAATTTCTTTTTTAATATGAGTATCAACCTCTGTTTCCAAATTCTTCGATATCTTGACAGTTTTTAAAGATTGACCACTACGAGTGGTGGTATTCATTGTTTTTTTATCAATGGTATTCTTTGTTAGATTATTTTCTTTCAACTTATGTTTTTTTTCTTGATTTTCAATAAAATCCAAACTGGTGTATTTTGTTTTTGCTTCAACAGTCAAAGCACTGATGGTATCACCAGATTGACCATTTTTTTCTCTTAATTTTTTAACTCTTTCTTTATAAGCTTTTTCTTCTTCTGCCTGTTTCACATAGGCGTCAAAATCTGTCCAATCGACTTCAGTGTCATTGTCTTCGTCATATTCATATGCTTTCTTTTTAGAAGAAAACATGTGAATGATAAAATTCACTAGCTTATCAAGAAATTTAAACATTTTATGGTATGAATTCCTCAAGCAATTGAAGGTCTTGCTTTTTCTTTTCTTCAATTTTTATTTTGAATATAGAAACAATGCCTAACAGTTTTTTTTCTATAGCTAAATCTAATGCTGTGGTAAAATTTGCATCAATTGCCATTGGATCAAGCCCTTTATTCAAAAATATTTGAATAATTTCAAACATATTCTTTTTTGATTTTTCAATCACAATATGAAGTAAATTTTGGCCGAGTTGATTGGTTGCTTGAAGATTATATTGAGGATATTGAGACAAATACATTCTAATTTGCTCAACATTTCCATGTTCTATTAAATCTAATATTTCGATACTATGAGACATTAAAAAACCCCTAAGTTTGAAAGTATTATAAATAAAAATATGAAAAAGTCAATTTAGAATGATTATTCTAAAAAAATAAAACGTCATTATTGACGCTTTATTTTAATTACATTTTCATTTTTCTAGAATTAATTGCTGGAGTAGGTGCTTCAACATTATCAATACCAAACAAATCTCTAAAACCTGATTTTAAACCAGCTAATATTCTAGCTGCCAAAGGCAATTCGTTTTCATGGACATGAGTAGCTCTGCTATGAACATCCTCAATTTTCGCTAATAATCTATTTAAGTCTTTAGGATTTCTTCTCATATATTTTCCTAGTTTTAAATATTGTAAATCCTAAAAAAATAATGTCAAGAAAATATTCCACATATCTTTTGAAAATCATCAAAAATAGAATTTATTATCAGAAACCTTTTGTTTGAAATGATTATATTCACAGAAATCATGCTCAATCATGTTATTCAACGAATCAGTATCTGTGATGATCATCAATTGATATCCATTACTTCTTTTTTTAAATTGTAATTTAAATAGTAACTCTCCCTCTTGATGAATCAAGATATTGTTTTTTTGAAAAATAAATGATTTTTTTTCAAGAATATCGATGATCTGAATCAAATCAATTTTCCAATTTTGTATTTCTTTGATTTGTCCTTCATTGATGATGATATTTTGAAAATTCAAATGAGTTGTGTCATCATTAGATGCCACACTTTTGAAAAATTGTGACCAATCGATATGAAGAGACGACAATGATTTCTTTTCTTCAATATTTTGAATAATATCATGGTATTTTTCCATAGAAAGATAAGCCAAATGATGATTCCATGAGCCGTTATAACTTGTTTTGATAGAGACATTAGAGTCTTCAGTGACAACATCTGTTTTCTTTCCATATTGACCAACAACTTCCCCATCATTGAGCGCACTAAAGAATTTTTCTCCCATTAATCCTTTTTCATGAGAATTCATTTTTTTTATATTGTATTTATCTATAATAAAGATTTTTTTCTGCTGCTCAAGATGTGAAACAATCTCTTTTAATTTTTCATTTTTTATTTCATAATTAAAAATCTGATGATAATGTTTCTCATTTTTTATATGTTCACACTTTGTTTGCGGATGCACTGAAATTTTATTAAGCTCTTTATTCACGATCTCGCATAACTGAGAAAAATTATGATGATGAACTTTTAAGTCAATTTCTTTTTTATGAATCTTTCTATCTAACAATAATTCATCAATCCACGATATATCTATATCATGTTTGATATTCAAACCTTTGATGGCTATACAAGTTTGTGTCGTGATAAAGTTTTCAAAATTTTTAAAAGCATCTATAGCATGACTATCAAACTCATCTTTAGGCATGTTTCACAATGTGTGAATGCAAGCGGCCAATCTTGCTGAAAAAAAATCTATTTTCAAATGAATCAAGCCTTTTTTTCCCCGTTTGGCAACTCTTTTGACTTGGTATTTGAAAACATTCATGTTGTTGCCAAGGTAAGAGAAGTTGAAGGCGGGAAGAAATTTTCTTCCGATATTCAAACTTCCGTGGACATCTGCATGAACTTTGATTTTGTCAGTCGCTTGGTTGGGTTTATTTTTTAAACGACTGGTATGGGTTGTGGTGTAAGTTGTACCATCTCGTTTTCCGGCAAACTCATGGTGTTTGGGTCTTGAGTTGTTTTTGGAAGCTTCGCTCCTGCTCTGATTGACCTTTGGGGAAACATCATGGTTTGTTTTTGTGTCTGAGACAGCCCTTTGCTGAACCCTTGTTGTATTTTTATGTT
>JACCDS011318436.1_pt1 | contig 26166 bp, 21 predicted proteins | sample 7446441 | NCBI WGS metagenome assembly JACCDS01 (sample SAMN15323445, study PRJNA562643) | freshwater metagenome | isolation source: river surface water | place: USA:Blue River Watershed | collected 2017-08-17 | reverse complement strand
GCCGGGGTCAGGGGACTGACCGGGAAGGCCCGGCCGGCTGCCCCGCTCAGCGCTCCGGGATCTTCTCGAGTGCCACGGCGTTGATGCAGTAGCGCAGTCCGGAGGGTGGCGGACCATCGGGAAACACGTGTCCCAGGTGCGCATCACAAACCGCACAGGTCGTCTCGACCCGCTGCATGCCATGTGATCCGTCCAGGTGGTAGGCCACCACCGACCCCTCCACCGGCTGCGTGAACGACGGCCAGCCCGTTCCACTGTCGAACTTGACAGTGGCATCAAACAGCGGCGTGCCGCAGCACACGCACGCATAGCGCCCGGGCTCGAACAGCCCGCACAGGCCGGAACTGAACGGACGCTCCGTGCCCTTTTGCCGTGTGACGTGGAACTGCTCGGGCGTCAGCCGTTCACGCCAGACCGCGTCAGGATGCTCCACCCGGCGGGCGGGGGCCGCCTGGCCTTGGCGGCCGCGACGCAGCACTTCGGCCCAATCGATCCAGCGGGGGGTCGACTGTTCGGCAGCGCGGGGCAGTCGCCATCCCGGCCGAGGGAAATGGCAGGTGTAGCCCTGGGGATGGCGCTGCAGGTAGTCCTGATGCTCCGGCTCGGCTTCCCAGAAGGCCCCAGCGGGCTTCACTTCCGTGACCACCCGCCCGGGCCACAGGCCACTGGCGTCCACGTCGGCGATGGTTTGCAGCGCCACTTCACGCTGCTCGTCGTTGAAGCAATAGATACCGGAGCGGTAGGACGTGCCGCGGTCGTTGCCTTGCCGGTCCGGGGTGCTCGGGTCGTGGATCTGGAAAAAGAACTCCAGCAGCGCCCGGTAGCTCAACCGAAGAGGATCAAACACCACCTCGATGGCCTCCGCGTGCGTGCCGTGGTGACGGTAGGTGGCGTGAGACACATCGCCCCCGCTGTAGCCCACGCGGGTGCTCTGCACCCCGGGCAATCGGCGGATCAATTCCTGCATGCCCCAGAAGCAGCCTCCGGCCAGGACTGCGGTTTCGGTGCGGCTCATGGGACGTCTCCTCGGGTGGGGATGGATGGGACCTTCATTCTCGAAGGTTACGCAATCGCGCGATCACCTGCTGCGCGTGGGGATGCACGGGATGCACCCCGTTCGTGCGCGGAAGCGTTTCGTCACCCTTAAATATTCAGGCGCAAACATTGCAACCCCTCATACAAGGGAATAATGCCGCCCCGATTTGATAAATCAATCCATCGACCGCATCGAACCGTTCCACGGCACCCGCCCCCAGCGGGTGATGCCTCATTTCCTCACACGCCCCCATGACCGCCCTGCGTCGCCTCTCCGACCCCATCGAACTGTCCCGCCCGTCCACCCACGAAGCCCTCCTGAAGTCGGCCTACCGCAGCCACGGCTACCTTCACGCGGCCGTCAACCCGCTGACCGCCGACACCCCCGCAGCCCCCAACGAAGCGACCCACCCCGAACTGGTGCGCCATCTGCACGTCACGTACTGCGGCAGCATCACGCTTCACGTGAATCACCTGCGGGACCCCGGCCAGCAGGACTGGCTGTATGAGCAGTTCGAGTCGGCCGCCCAGGACCTGGATGGCGCGCAAGCCAGCGCCCGTCACCTGTCCATCCACAGCGCGCTGTACGCCGCCGAGCGCTTCGAGCACACCTTTGCCCGCAAGCACCCTGGCCAGAAGCGGTTCAGCCTGGAAGGGCTGGAGTCCTATGTGCCCTTCCTCCGCTTCCTGTTTTCGGCCGCGGCACGGCACGGGGTCGAACAGGTGGTCTTCGGCATGCCGCACCGAGGACGCCTGAACGTGCTGCACCACGTGCTGGGCCTGACCGAACAGGACATCGGTGACCTGTTGAGCGACGCCTCCCCGAACCCGACCGTCACGGACGACATCAAGGATCACCTGGGGGTCACGCGCCGGCTCTCGACACCGGCCGGCCCGCTGAACGTGCAACTGGCCAGCAACCCCTCACACCTGGAAAGCATCACCCCGATCATCGCGGGCATGGCTCGCGCCTGCCAGGACCGGTCCCCCGCCCCCTCGGGTCGCCAGCGGGTGCTGCCCTTGGTGGCCCACGGCGACGCGGCCTTCTGTGGACAAGGCATCGTGACCGAGACCCTCAACCTGGCGCTCACGCGTGGCTATGGTTCGGGCGGCACCGTGCACGTGATCCTCAACAACCAGATCGGCTCGACCATCTCCCATCCCCAGGACGCCCGCTCCACCCGGTACAGCGCGGACATCGCGCGGGGCTACGAGTTGCCAATCCTGCACGTGAACGCCGACGACCCGGACGCCGTCGTGAAGGCGGCCGAAGTGGCCGTGGCCTTCCGCCAACGCTTTCACCGCGACATCCTGGTGGACCTCATCGGCTATCGGCGCCACGGACACAACGGACAGGACGACCCCACGGTGACCCAGCCGTCCATGCAGCGCACCATCCGGGCGCGGCCCACGGTGGTGGAGCTGTACCGTGACACCCTGCAAAACCAGCACGGCCTGGACACCGCACGCATCGAAGCCATCGAACAGCAGGTGGACTCCAACGAGCCCTGGGCACCGGTCCTGGAGACTTCCCCGACCCCCGTCTCCGTCGCGTCCAGGAACCGGCCCACGCCACGGGCCCTGCACGTGGAACGCCTGCAGGCGCTCGTGCATGCCATGTGCCGCTGGCCCGAAGGATTCGTGCCCCATCCCCAGGTGACCACCATGGTCGAACAGTGGCGCCAGACCCTCGCTTCGGCGGACCGCCCCATCGACTGGCGCCTGGGCGAAGCCTTGGCCTTCGCCACCCTGCTGTGCGAGGGCTCGCACATCCGCCTGACGGGCCTGGACATCGGCCGGGGCAGCTTCTTCCATCGCTACTGCGTCTGGCACCACCAGTCGGCGGGCACCGACGGGGAGCACACCCACATCCCGCTGCGGCACCTGCAGGCCTCGCAAGGGGCTTTTGCGGTGTTCGACACCCCCCTGACCGAAGAAGCCGTGGTCGGCTTCGAGCACGGCTACGCCAGCGCGGCACGGGACACCTTGGTGCTCTGGGAAGCCCAGTTCGGGGATTTCGTCAACAACGCCCAGGTGATCATCGACCAGTACATCGCCTCAGGCGAGGCCAAATGGGGATGCACGTCCAACCTGGTGATGCTGCTGCCCCATGGCAACGAAGGCGGTGGGGCCGAACATTCCAGCGCCTACGTCGGCCGATTCCTGGCCCTGTGCGCAGAAGACAACATGGTCGTGGCCATGCCCAGCACCTCGGCCCAGATGTTCCACCTGCTGCGCCGGCAGGCCCACCGGCAAGACCCCAAGCCGCTGATCGTCTTCACACCCAAGGTTCAGCTGTACGCCCAGCCGGCCAGCCATTCCCGGTGGGACGACTTCGCGGGCGGCACATTCCACAACGCCCTGCCCGCACCTTCGGTGCCTTTGGACCCGGCACAGGTGGAGCGGGTCGTGCTGTGCAGCGGCAAGGTGTCCCACGACATCGAGGCCGAACTCCAGTCACGGCCCGACGCCCGGATCGCGGTCGTGCGTGTCGAGCAGCTCTACCCCTTCCCCACCGACGAGGTGCGAGCATTGCTGGAGCCCTGCACCCGCTTGCGCGAGGTGGCGTGGGTGCAGGAGGAAGCCCGCAACCACGGCGCCTGGCAAGCGGTGCGCGAGTGGATCGAGGACGCCACCCCTGCCGGCGTGCGGGTGACCGGCCTGGCCCGGCCGGAGGCGGCGTCCTGCGCCACCGCATCCCGAAGCCGTCACGAGCAGCAGACCCGCCAGCTCCTGGAAGCGGTGACCACGCTCTGATCGCCCGCCGGGGCGGCCTGCAGGACCTGCCCCGGCCCCGTCACACGGCGGCCGCCTCGACGGACGGACGACCCACGATCAGGAAAATGGGTGCCGTGCGGAAATAATTCAGCGTGTCGGCTGCGGGCATGGGCTTGGCGAAGTAGAACCCCTGCAACCGGTCGCAGCCTTGCTCGGTCAGGGACTTGGCCTGCGGCAGCCGCTCGACCCCCTCCGCCACCGTGCGCAAGCCCATCGAACGCGCCATGTCCAGCGTGGCGCGCACGATGGCCTGCGTCTGGGCGTTGTCGAGCATGTCATCGGTGAACGACTTGTCGATCTTGATGACGTCCAGCGCGAACCGCTTCAGGTAGCTCAGCGACGAGTAGCCGGTGCCGAAATCGTCGAGCGCGATCGACACCCCCAGCGCCTTGAGCTGCAGCAGCAGATCTCGGCTGGCCTCCATGTCATCCATCAGCACCGACTCCGTGATCTCCAGCTGCAGGCTCTGGGGCTGCAGACCGCTTCGGTCCAGCGCCTGACGGACCACCGGCAGCATCCGCCCCTCCTTGAACTGGCGTCCCGACACGTTCACCGACAGCGACATGCCCTCGAAGCCCGCCCGGTGCCAGTCGGCCATCTGCTGGCATGCCGTCGTCAGCACCCACTCGCCGATCTCCAGAATGGCCCCGCTCTTTTCGGCCAAAGGAATGAACAACCCCGGTGACACCCGCCCGAAGATCGGATGTGTCCAGCGCAGCAAGGCCTCGACACCGCTCACCCGACCGGTGCGGGCACAGATCAAGGGCTGGTAGTGCAGCTCGAACTCGTTGCGCTCGACGGCACCAAACAGGGCGTTCTCCATGGACAGGCGCAGGTGCGCACCTTCGTTCATTTCCTTGGAATACAGCACCGCCTGGTTGCCGCCCCGTTGTTTGGCGCGGTACATCGCGATGTCGGCATTGACGATCAGCGCGTCCCCGGAATCGGTGTCGTCGCCCAGCAGCGCCACGCCGATCGAGGCCGTCACCCGCAGCTTGAGCCCTTCGTAGTCGAACGGCTCGCACAGCGCCGCATTGCAGCGGGCCGCAAACGCCACAGCCGCTTCCGGACCCGGAATGTCGGCCAGGACCAGCACGAATTCGTCGCCCCCCCAGCGGGTCAGGACCTCGCCAGCACGCGAACACCCCTTGAGCCGGTCGGCCACCCGGGCGATGAACGCGTCACCGCTGCGATGCCCCAGCGTGTCGTTGATCTCCTTGAACCGGTCGATGTCGAGCAACAGCACGGCCACCTGCGATTCCTGGCGCCGCGCCCGCGAGACGATTTCGCAGAGGCTTTCCTCCAGCACCAGGCGATTGGGCAGGCCCGTCAGCGCATCCATGCGGGCCTCGCGGTACAGGCGCTCCTCCAGCCCCTTGCGTTCGTCGATGTTGCGGGAGATGCACAGGATCTCAATGTCCCCGTCGTCACCCTGCAGAAGGCACTGGGTGCTTTCCAGCCAGACGTGGCGTCCGGCGGCACTCGTCACCCGATAGGCAAGCGTGGCCGGAGGGGCCCCCGCGCCCACGTCGAGAAACGCCCGACGCACCTCGGCCAGGTCCTCGGGATGTACGCGGTCCAGCCAGTCGGTGCCCACCAGCTCGGTGTGGGCCAGGCCAAGCACATGCCGGCTGCCGGGCGATGCAAAACGGATCACGCCGTGCACGTCATGTTTGGAGATCAGGTCGGTGGACGTTTCGGTGATGACCTTGTACTGGCTCATCGCCGCCATCAGGTCCACCTCACGCTCGTGCAGACGCTCCGTCAGGTCGTTGAAGGACTGGATCAGCAGGGCCATCTCCCCCTTGGCATCCTGCACGTCCATGGGCGCCAGCCGGCCATCCGCCGACGAATAGGCCCCGATGTGGGCCACCAGCTCCCGCAGCGGCGACAGGATGCGCCCCGTCACCCCCAGCGTCACGACCAGCACCAGCACGATGAACAGGCCCAGCACGACGACATAGTCGCGAACGAGATGGCGCACATAGTCGTAGGCCTCGGCCTCCGGATAGACAGACGACAGCAGCCAGCCCGCGTTCTGCAGCCGCTTGTAGGTCACGAACGCCGGCTTGCCCGACACGTCGAGTGTCCGCGCCGCCCCCTCCATGCCCGCCATCGCCCGGTCGAACAGCTCGTTGCGCCCCTTGGCGAACAGCGGCTCGGACAACAGCTTCTTGTCGCGCGCCATGATGACCTTGCCGTCGGCCGTGGTCAGGGCCAGGTACCCGGTCTGGCCGATGCGTGTCCGCTCGACATTGCCGAGCAGGTCCGGCCGGCTCAGGCCGATGCTGCCCGTGAGAATGCCCAGCAGGGAGCCGTCCCTTGCCAGCACCGGCGCGGTCAGCACCAGCACGACATTGCGATCGCCCACATTGGTCACGAACGGCTCGGAGATGACCGGCTTGCGGGTGTCCAGCGTCTTGCGGATGTACGGCCGCCAAGTGGCATCCTGACCGAGCCGGTCCGTGCGGTAGGGACGCTCCGCGAGCAACTTGCCGTCGGCCGAAAAGAGAAACACCGAACGATCGAAGACCGCCGCCAGCCCATCGTTGCGGCGCAGCACCGCCTGAGCCCGCTCGGGCGTGGCCAGGTCGGCCGCTTCCACGTGGGAGGCGGTGACGGTCAGCGTGTTCTGCAGCAGGGTGATGCGCTGGTCGATGTTGCTGGCCATGCGGTCCACCAACCGGTCCTGCTCACTGAAAATGATGGACCCCAGCTGCGCATTGAAGGTCTGAAGTGACAACAATGCGATGACCGACATCCCCGCCAGCACCACGAGGGAGACGGCCAATGACAGGCGCTGGGTCATGCTCCCGGGCAAAAACCGGGACAAAAAAGCTCGCAGGGAGGTCGATGGGTACTTCATGCAGGCTGTATCGGCGCCTGCCGCCCATCCCTAAGTGACAAAGTCGACCCGGATCTCGCGAATTGGGCGGGATCCGCCTCGCGTTTTTGACACGCCAGACCGGAACCCCTCGCCCGCACAGCCGTGGCCCCCAAGGCGCCACGACCGGCCGTCCGTCAGGCCGCGATGCCCACCACCGCCTCGATCGTGTAGCCGGCGCTCACGCTGCCGCTGACCGCCGCCATCTGGCTGCTGTAACCGTCGCTGAAGATGTTGTCCGTGGCCAGGGTGATGCCGTTGAGTGCCGTGAGGCTGCTGCTGTACCCCGACGCCGACCCGTACACCGTGGTGCAGGCCGCCTGGGGCAGGGCGATCTGCGAAACCTTGGACCAGTCCCCCACCGTGGAGGCATCGGTGGCCGCACTCAGGCTGGGATAGACCTCGTAGTGGATGTGCGGCCAGCGGCCGGTGTAGCACCCGGGAAACACAGTGGTGAAGGAAACCTCGCCGTTGGCGTCGGTGACCAGCACCCCGCGCAGGTAGTTCTCCCCCGTGTGGCCGCTGGAATACAGCGAGTAGTTGCCATCGCGGGTGCAATGCCACACGTAGATGGCATAACCCGCCAGGTTCGCGCAGCTGCTGTTGGTGTTGACCAGCTGGATCCGGAGCGTGGCGGGCACGCCGGCTGCGGTCCCCGAAGCACTGCCCACGCTGGTGCGGATGTCGGCACGCTGAATGCCGCTCAAGGTCAAGGCGTTCAGGCGCTGGCTGGACGCCAGGGTGCCGTCGGCCGGATACGGCCCATTCGTCTCGGTCGGCACGGTGGAGCACGAACTGACACTGCTGCCGGAGCCCGACGTGGTGGTGCCTGTGGTGGACGTCGAGTCGGCGGTCGATCCGCTGCTGTCGTCGGTCAAGCTGCCTCCGCCACAGGCCATCAACGCCAAAGGCCCCGACGACAGGACGGTGCCCGCCGAGAGCCAACGCAACAAGCGGCGGCGGTCGGACTCGCCCGGGCACAACAGACGATCGAGATCTTCACGCAGCCGGGAAGACGCCGGGGGGACCAAGGGGTTCATCATGCCGCCTCCTGAGCCCGATGGGGCCAACGATAGAGGGGCCGCAGTGTCGCCCCGCGAGATTTCCGCAGTGTTTCGGGACACGCCCTGCACACCACCCGGCATGTGGACCACCGACCACAGGATGGGGGCCCAAAGCGTCGCCTGACCGCAACATCACGCCCATGCCGTCCCGGCGTTGCGTGCGTTACAGTCGTGAAAATTTCACAAAAACTGGGGCAGTCATGTGGGTCAATTACCTCCGGCGCTTTGTTGCGCTCGCTGGGCGTGTGGGGCTGGTGTCCGCAGACGTGCGGAAATCCGATTGGGCCGTCATGCGCACCGCCATCAAGGAAGGGCAAGCCGCTTTTGTGGAGTCCCGGCCCGCTGACCTGCCCATGGGACCAGGCAAAAGCCCGCTCGAATCCACGTCGCCCCACCGCAGCCAGGCCCACTGACGCAACCGGTCGGGATTTCAGCGCCCCCCACGCTCGTCCCGGCGCGCCAGAATGGGCGCATGCGCCCGCTCTCATCCTTTCCCGTGCCCCACGCGAGCGTGTCCGCCGTGGCAGGCCTCGCCCTGAGTCTCCTGTTGGCCTCGACGGGGCTTCGAGCCAGCGAAGGCCCCTCTCACATCCGCCGTGTCACCGTCTACCCCGGCAGCGCCTGGGTGGAACGGGTGGTGCCGGTGCCTGCCGGCGCACGCGAAGTCGTGATTCCCTGCCTGAGCACGCACTTCGACATCGCCTCACTGCGGGTGGAAGGTGACGCTCAGGTGCGCCTGGGGCCGATCACGGCCACCACACAGCCCCGCGCCAACGTGCCCGCGTGCAACCCTCCGGCACTCGACACCCGCATCCAAACCCTGGAAGACCGCCTCGCATCGGTGGACGCAGAACTGGCGGCCCGTGAACTGGTGCTGACCCAGCTCAAGGGCGATGTGACCCACGCGGGTGGCCGGGGATCCGCCACCGCCCTGGCGGCCACGCTGGCCTGGGTCCAACGCACCGGTCAGGAACTCCTCCTGCAGCAGCACCGCCTGCGCCGCCAGCGCAGCGGGATCGAGCAGGAACTCGCCCCCTTGCAGGCCGAACGCACCCGCCAGCACCACCAGGGCGAGGTTCGCCAACTCACGATCCAGCTGTCCAGCGCCGCTGCATCAGAACTTCGGCTGCAGTACTTGGTGACAGGTCCCACATGGGCCCCCGCTTACCGGGCCTCGCTGGACGCCAGTGGCACCCACATCGACATGGAGCGTCTGGCGCAGGTCAGCCAATCCACGGGAGAAGACTGGACCGGCGTGGCCCTGCGTCTGTCCACGGGGGCCCCGCAAGCGACCACAGCGGGACCACAGCCCCGCGCCTGGCTGATCTCGCCACGCCCGCCGGCAGTCCCCCTGGCAGCAGAGGGCACCTCGATGGCCGTGGCGGCCGCCCCCTCACCCCGCCTCGCCAGAGCCCTCCCGGCCCCCCTTGCCGACGCCACGCCGGACTTCACGGTGCAGATCACCCAGGACGAATTCGCCACCACCTTCGACGTCCCGGGTCGATCCGACGTGCGCAGTGGGGACCCGCATGTGGCGTTTTCCCTGGACACCCAGCGCTGGCCCGCCAGCGTCCGGGTGCAGGCGGTGCCACGCCTGGACACCAGCGCCTGGGTCGTGGCCGACGTGGCCCGACCGGCGGGCATTTGGCCCGATGGCCCGCTGCAGCTGGTGCGCGGCTCGCAGACGGTGGGACGCTCGGTGTGGCGCGCCAACGCATCTCAAGGCGACATGGTCACCCTGCCCTTCGGGCGGGACGAACAGGTGCGTGTGCAGAGCCTGCCCGTCCCCGAGCACACCACGACCACCGGACTCATCGGCAGCCGCGCCGAGCAGCGCGTGAGCCACCTCTACGAGATCGAGAACCGCCACCGCACCCCGGTGAACCTGGAAGTGCTGGAGGCCTCTCCCGTCTCCACCGATGCACAGATCACCGTCACCCGCCAGTGGGACCCCGCGCCTCAACCGGGCGAACTGCGCGATCAGCCCGGTGTCGTCACTTGGCGGCAGACGCTGGCTCCGACAGCCAAGGCACGCTTCAGCGCGCAATACCTGATCTCGCGGCCCAAAGACCTGCAGGTGATCGAACGGCGATGAGCCGCCGGAGAGCACTGGCCGTCGGCCGCGCTCAGTGCGACCGGGCCGCTTCCTGGGCTCGCAGCGCTGCCGCGCGCAGATCGGCGGCGTAAGACGGCTGGGTCTTCTCATAGCGCCCGGCCCATTCGAGCAGCTCTTCGGGGGTGCGCGGTTCACGCGGCCGCAACCCCTGCGTCCAATCGGCGGTCCAGGCGTGCCACTGGCGCACCATCGCACCCGCGAGGTGCGCCAGTGGCGTCGAGCGATGAAAGGTCTGCGACACCGGGTGATGCATCATGGTCATCTCACACTCCTCAGGGATAACCCTTGGTTGATGCACAAAGTCTAGGGTAAACCCTTAATTTCACCCTTCCCTTCGATGAAGTGGCCCTGGCCTCGGCAAGGTCGATTGATTTCGCCTGGGTTACACAGCGGTTCCATCGCCATCCCAGATCGGTGAAAACACCGAGTTCACGGAACGGCCGGCGAGGCAGGCTCTCCAACCGGAACCGGAAAAACAATCCGAATGTCTTCCTGGAGGCTCTCATGGCACATCCGATGGACTCGCTGGACCTGCACTTCCAACTCCCCACCGTCAAGAAGGTCGAGTTGCATCGCCCCTTTGTCTGGCTCGCCCGAGGGTGGGCCGATCTGGTGGCCCACCCCGGCACCAGCCTCACCTACGGCGGCATCCTGGCGGCCCTCGGCATGCTGGTGCTGGGCCTGAGCGCCGATCACCCCCACCTGTTCACGGCGGCCATGGCGGGATTTCTCCTGCTGGGCCCCCTGATGGCCTCGGCGTTCTACGAGATCTCGCGTCGCCGCCCGATGGGCCTGGACACCACCGTGGCCGATGCCTACCGAGGCGTGCGGCAGCACGCAGGCAGCCTGGCCGTCTTTGGCCTGATGCTCGGGCTGGCCACGCTGGCGTGGGAGCGGTTGACCGCCGTCCTGTTCGCCCTGACCGTGAACGGCCCCGTGGCGGATCTGCAGACCTTCTTGTCGGAAGTGTTCCTGTCCGGCCGCCACACCGCCTTCATCCTCAACTACGTGGCCCTGGGCATGGTCGTGGTGACGGTGGTCTTTGCCCTCACGGTCTTTGCCATCCCGCGCATCCTGGATCGCGACACGGACGTGGTCACGGCCGCCATGACCAGCTTGCGGGCCGTCACGAACAACCTGAGCGCTTCAGCGCTGTGGGCCCTGATCGTCGTCACGCTGATGGGGGTGGGCCTGGCCACCTGGATGATCGGCATGGTGGTCATCGTGCCGGTGCTGGGCCACGCGACCTGGCATGGATACCGGGACATGATCGCCGACACCTCGGCCTGATCACGATCCGGGAGGTGCGGGGTGCAACGCACCAGGCGGCAGTGGTCGCGGGCCCCGCCATCGGCCCTCTCCGATCAGCCCGCCCGGCCTCCAGCAGGGTCCTTGGGCCACAGCTCGGGCGCCGCGACCAGCCAGGGTTCGATCTGGCCCAGCGGCGCAGGGCGATGAAAGTAGAACCCCTGGTAGAAGTCGCAGCCGTGGCCCCGCAGAAACTCGATCTGCTGGGCCGTCTCGACCCCTTCGGCCAACACCTCCAGCTTGAACACCCGCGCCATGGCGATGATCGTGGCCGCGATCTCGCGGTCGTTGGCGTCATCGGCCAGGCCCCGCACAAAGCTCTGGTCGATCTTGAGCTTGTCGATGGGGAAGCGCTTGAGATAGGCCAGGGAGGAATAGCCCGTGCCGAAATCATCGATGGCCAGCCGCACGCCCAACGCCTTCAGGGCATGCAGCGTGGCGATGGCTTGCTCGGCATGCTCCAGGAACATGCTCTCGGTGAGCTCCAGCTCCAGCAGATGGGCCGGCAGCCCGGTGTCCACCAGCACCTGGCGCACCACCGCGACCAGATCCCCGCAGTGAAACTGCCGCACCGACAGATTCACCGCCATGACCCTCGGGGGCAGACCCGCCTGGAGCCACGCCTGGGCCTGGGCGCATGCGGTTCGCAGCACCCATTCACCCAACGGCACGATGAGCCCCGTCTCTTCGGCGATCGGAATGAACCGTCCCGGCGGCACGAGTGGCTCGCCCGGCGGCTGCCAGCGCACCAGCGCCTCGACCCCCGCCGGAGAGCCGTTTCGCGCGTCGATCAGCGGCTGGTAATGCAACACGAACTCGCCCGCCGACAGCGCACGGCGCAGACGGGTCTCCATCTCCAGGCGCTCGCTGGCGGCCACGCTCAGGGCATCGGTGTGAAACCGGAAAGTGTTGCGACCGCTGCGCTTGGCCTGGTACATCGCAAGGTCCGCGTGCTGGATCAGCTCGGTCACCGATGAAGCATCCCCCGGACACAGGCTGATGCCCACGCTCATGCCGATGAAAATCTCCTGCCCACCCGACAGGGTGAACGGCTGGGCCAGCGCATCGATCAGGGCCTGCGCCACGGTCGAGGCCTGGCGCGGGGCATTGATCGACTCCAGGACCAGCAGGAACTCATCGCCCCCCAGACGCGCGAGCGTGTCCTCTTCCCGCAACCGGCCCCTCAGGCGCTGGGCCAACAGCACCAACAGTTCATCGCCGACCGGGTGACCCAGACTGTCGTTGACGTTCTTGAATCGGTCCAGGTCGAGGTACACCGCCGCCACCTGAAACCCGTGGCGCTCGCTGCGCTCGATCGCATGCTGCAGGCGTGACTGCGCCAGCAACCGGTTGGGCAATCCCGTGAGCGGATCGTGGTGGGCCAGATGCTGGAGTTGCTCCTCGGACTGCCGCAGCTGGCTGATGTCCGTGAACACCCCGACGTAGTGCCGAGGCAGTCCGTGCTCATCCGGCACCGTGCTGATCGACAACCACTGCGGATACAGCTCCCCTGTTTTGCGGCGGTTCCAGACCTCGCCCTGCCAAGACCCCGTCTCCAGCAACTGCGCCCACATCGCCTGGTAGAACGACTCGTCATGGCGACCGGACCGCAGCACCGCCGGATTCCGCCCCACCACTTCCTCGGCACTGAAACCGGTGATCTCTGTATACGCGCGGTTGACCGCCACGATGCGGGGCGTCAGGTCCGTGATCAGCACCCCATCCCGCGTCGACTCGAACACCGCCGCCGCCTGCTTCAACGCTTCGGCCGCCCGCAGCTTCTGGACCGCCAGGGCCGCAAACCGGGCGAACTCCCCCACCATCTCCAGATCGCCCAGGGCCGGGGTGCGAGCCGAGCCGTGGTAGACCCCCACCACCCCCAGCACCAAGCCTTTCTCGTCCTTGAACGGCACGGACCAGCACGCCTGCACCCGTTCCCGTCGGCAAATTCCCATGAAGCTCTGGAAATGGGGAGAACGCTCCACATCCACCACGACCACACTCTCGCCCAGAAAAGCCGCCGTGCCGCACGAGCCCACCCCTTCGGCAATCGGCAACTGGGCGATGCCCTGCACGAACGAAGGCGCCAGGCTGGGCGCTGCGGCCAGCCGCAGGCACTTCGCCTGAGGATCCACGAGTTGGATGGACACCCGCATGTCGGCGTCCAGCGCCTCCAACCGACGCGCCACGTCCTCCAGGATGGAGCGCAGGGGCCGATTCGCGACGATCTGGTCGAGCACCTCGCTGCGTGCCACGCGCACCGCCTCTCCCCGATGGCGCTCGGTGACGTCCTGAATCACCCCGGTCATGCGCAAAGCGCCCGACACCTGGCTGACGATGCACTCGCCCGCCACCCAGATCCAGCGCACCACGCCCGCCCGGGTGACGATGCGGCACTCGAAATTCCACTCGGCCCGCTGGCTCACGGCCAAGCGGAAGGCCTCGGCCACCGCGTCGCGATCGTCCGGATGCACATGGGACAAAAACCGTTCGGACGTCCACTGCGACACCTCGTGCGGCGCGTACCCGAAGATCTGGTCCACCAGGGCCGAGTGCTGGGCGGTGCGCGTGGCGACGTCCACCTCCCACGCACCGATGCGGCTTTTTTCCAGCGCAAAGCGCAGGCGCCCCTCGCTCTCGCGCAGGGCGGCATCGTCTTCACCTCCTGCCCAAGACACGGCCTCGCTCCCCTGCATGGGCAGCAGCGGCTTGAGCGGGTCGTCCGCACCCGGATCCATGTTGAATTCCCTTCCAACCGTTGTGCGCAGCACAGGCAGCCGATACCGTGCCCCTTCGACTGGGAATCATGACGGACATCCGCCCCGAGCGACCCCGGTATTTGCGTGACCTTTCTGGACTTCTGCCGCGACACATCCCCTGGCCACACCGATCGACCGTGGGGGCTACACTCGAGACGTCTTCATCCGATGTGGCCGCGGCAGCGCCACCACCGACCGCGTGATGCGCTTTCTTGGCCGCCTTGCCCCCGAACCCGACCCCCGTCGCCGCGCCCTTGCGCCTGCCGGGGTCTGCCGGGCACAGGGCTGCGGGCGGCCCGCGTGATCCGTCTCGGCTTCTCCATCGACCTGCACTACGACGTGGTGGCCGGCGGGGCCGACTTCATCTTCAACGTGCAGCCAGCCGTCACGAAGCAGCAGTTCGTCGTTCAGGAGTTTTTGCACATCAACCAGCCGGTTCGCGTGCGCACGCACACCGATCCAGCCAGCCGCACCCGGTTCCTGCGCGTGCGGGCCCAGACAGGCCCCCTGACCCTGCACTCCGAAGCGGTGGTGGAACTGACCCACCACATCGACGATCCGGCCTCACTGGCCGAAATCCCCGTTGAACGACTGCCTGAAACGGTCCTGCCGTTCCTGTTGCCCAGCCGCTACTGCGAATCCGACCGCCTGCAGGCCATCGCGATGGCGGAATTTGGCGCCCTGCCTCCCGGATACGCCCGCGTGATGGCCGTGCGCGACTGGGTGCACCGCCGGATCACGTTCCGCAACGCGTCGTCCAACAGCACCACCTCGGCGTGCGACACCCTGACCAGCCAGGCCGGCGTGTGCCGCGACTTCGCCCACGTGATGATCGCACTGTGCCGGGCCCTGAACCTGCCGGCCCGCTTCACGACCGGCTTCGACTACGGTGCGGATCCGGCGCTGGGCCCGCCCGACTTCCACGCCTACGTCGAGGTGTACGTGGGAGGACGGTGGTACCTGTTTGATCCGTCCGGCACGGCCATCCCCATGGCCTTCGTGCGACTGGCATGCGGCCGGGACGCCAGCGATGCCGCCTTTGCGTCGATCTTCGGCCCCGTGAACTGCCAGGCCCCGGCCATCCAGATCCGGCCCCTGCCCGATGCCAGGGGCCGGACCTTGACACCGCTTCACACCGCCATGGCCTTGTCCACCGACAGCGGCGACGCCTGACCCCGCACGGAAGACGCCCCCTTTCGCCGGCAAAGGCCAGCCCCCACCGCATCGACGAAAAAAAACCGGCCATGGGGCCGGTTTCTTCTGGAGCGGAGCCGGTCGACCCGGCCCTGGACCTCAGTAGCGGGGACGACCAGCGCCACCGCGGTTGCCGCCGAAGCCGCCACCACCGAAGCCACCCGGGCGCTCTTCACGCGGACGGGCCACGTTCACGACCAGGGCACGGCCACCGACGGACTTGCCGTTCAGGGCGTTGATGGCGGCCTGGGCTTCTTCGTCAGAGCCCATTTCGACGAAGCCGAAGCCCTTCGAACGACCGGTGTCGCGGTCCATCATGACCTTGGCGGATTGCACGTGACCGTGCTCGGCGAACTGGTCACCCAGGTCGGCGTCGGTCATCGAATAGGACAGGTTGCCCACATAAAGCTTGTTTTGCATGATTTTTTCCTTGGGATCTGGAAGTCAGAGAGGCCGAAAGCGCAAACGCGTCGATCAGCGGAACTTGCGCGGCCGGGCTGCAGGAGCACCGGCGCCCGGGGCACGAGGCTCCAGGTGGCGGAAGGTGATGCGACCCTTGTTGAGGTCGTAGGGGGACAGCTCGAGCGACACCTTGTCGCCGGCCAGAATGCGGATGCGGTGCTTGCGCATCTTGCCGCCGGTGTAGGCGATCAGCGAGTGACCGTTTTCCAGCGTGACGCGGTAGCGGGAGTCCGGGAGGACTTCATCCACCTGACCGCGCATTTCAATGAGTTCTTCCTTGGCCATGGGCCTCCGTGGGAATGGGGTGGCGATGCCGGATCTCCTGCATCACACACCGCACATGCCAGGCGCGGCATCAAGCGAAGGAACGGGAGCACCGACAGATGTTTCGGCCCGTCTCGCATGGAAGAACGAAAACAGGCCAGGGTGGTGCTCGCCGAGAAAGAGATGGTCTGCGCAACAGACCGACGTTCTGGACGCTCAGACCCTCGTGAGATGAGGGCCTCGAACGAGCCATTCGGGTGCCGTGAAGGTAAGCATGCCACGGCTAGGCCGACAGGGTAACAGGCATTGGCCGGCGCTGCAAATGCCATTTCGGGCGATGGTGCACAAACGCACGCAGCGACGGCGCGCAGATCCGCGCCACCGCCATCGGCCCGGAGGTCAGCCCAGGGCGCTTTCGATCGCCGTCACCAGAACCGGTGCATCCGGTTTCACGTCCGGGGCGAAGCGGGCCAGGACACGGCCGTCGCGTCCCACCAGGAATTTCTCGAAGTTCCACTGGATGTCTTCGGCGTGGGGCGGCAGCAGACCCTTGCTCTCCAGGATGTCGTGGAGCTTGGGATCACCAGACGGCGTCGCAGCGGGCTGGGCCGCGATCAGCGCGGCGTACAGCGGATGACGCGGCGCGCTGTTGCAGTTCACCTTGGAAAACATCGGGAAGCTCACACCATAGTTCAGGGTGCAGAACGAGGTGATCTCGGCCTCGGAGCCCGGCTCCTGACCCGCAAAATCGTTGCAGGGAAAGCCCAGCACCTGAAGGCCCTGAGCGCCATACCGGCGGTGCAAGGCCTCCAGGCCTTCGTACTGAGGCGTCAGGCCACACTTGGACGCCACGTTGACGATGAGCAGGACCTGACCGCTGAAGGCGTCCAGGGACGTCGGTGTGCCATCGATGCGTTGCAGGGGGATGTCTTGAAGAGAAACAGTGGTCATGATGCAAAAACCTGATCCGATGCGTCGGGGCAACAGGTGTAGCTCAGCCCGCGTCCCCACGCTCGCCCGCCGGTGCTTGACCTCACGGACGGGAGTCCTGCGACGGACCGGAGCAGCAAGGCAGCGGCCAAACTGCTAGGCAGCCTCAGGCAAGACCGTGCGCCACCCCACGGCCGCCACGTCACGCAGCCCCTTCGGGCGGCGGGAGATCCGGGTCTCCCGGCAGGTGCCGAAAGCGATCCGCCAGGAAATCCAGGAACACCCGCACGGTCGCCGACAGGTGTTGGCGCTGCGGAAAGACCGCGAAGATGTCGGCACTCGGGTGCGAATGCCACGCCGGCAAAACCCGGACCAGTTCGCCCGAACGCAGGTCCGATGCCACATCCCATTCGGACCGCAGGATCACGCCATGGCCGCAGCGCGCCCAGTCGACCGCCACCTCACCATGGTTGCAGGCCAGCGCGCCACGCACTTTCACCCCCTCGGTCTGGCGCCCATCACTCAGCTGCCAGGTGTGAAACGCGGTGTTCTCCCGGATGACGATGCACTGGTGGCGCGCCAGGTCCCGGGGCGACACCGGCTCGCCGTGAAGGGCCAGGTAGGCCGGTGAAGCGCACAGCAACCGGCGGTTCGATGCGATCCGCCGAGCCCGCACGCGGGCATCGGGCGGTTCGCCAAAGCGGATGCCGATGTCCATGGCGTGGGCCGTGAGATCGAGGGGGCGATCCGTCAATTCCAGCACCACTTCCACTTCGGCATGTCGCCGCGCGAAATCCGACACCGCAGGCGCCAGGTGCCGACGACCGAACCCGAAGGTCGCGTTGATGCGCAGCAGCCCCCTCGGCTCCTCCCGGCGCGCGCTCAAGGAGTGCTCGAGTGCCTCGATTTCGCGCAGGATCCGCTCCCCCTCGCCGAGATACCGCTCCCCTTCAGGGGTGAGGCTCAGGCGACGCGTGGTCCGGTTCAGCAGACGCACGCCCAGCCGGCGCTCCAGCGCTGCCAGACGCCGGCTCACGGCTGGCGGTGAAAGCGCCAGCTCGGTGGCCGCCGCCGCCAGGCTCGGCTGGCGGGCCAGCACGGAAAAAAAGGCGAGATCAGGAGGTGTGATCGTCATGCACCGCAGCCCATCATTGCACTCAACGCAGGAATCAATTGATTTGACCACCATTGATGCAATCCTCATGATCAATGACCATTCGCCCCCATGCCCACACCCCCCGATCTGATCGCCTGGCTTCCAGCCCTGCTGCTGGGCGCCGGCATGGGCTTTTTCGGCGGCCTGTTCGGCATCGGCGGCGGCATCATCGCCATCCCGTTGTTGGTGCTGGGCTACGGGATGGACCAGGCCATGGCCCAGGGCACCGCCCTGGTGATGATGGTGCCCAACCTCCTGATCGGCTGGTGGCGCTACAGCTCGCGTCACCCCGTGCCGTGGCGGCGCGCACTGGCCATCGGGCTCACCGCCACCCTCACCACCTGGGCGGTGGCGCACTTCGCCATCGGGCTGCCGTCCCCTCTGCTGCGCGCCGTGTTCAGCGTGTTCCTGATGCTGCTGGCGGCCCGACTGATCCAGCAACTGCGGCGGCGCACACAGGACGCCGGAGCACGCGCCTCGGTCGACACCGCCCGACACCTGCCCGAGCGCTGGATCCCGCTGGTGGGTCTGGTGGGCGGCTCCAGCATGGGTCTGCTGGGCATTGGGGGCGGCCTGGTGGCCACGCCCCTGTTCACCGGCGTGTTCGCCCAGCGGCAGACCGTGGCACAGAGCCTGTCGTTGGCACTCGTGGCCCCCAGCTCCGTCATCGCACTGAGCAGCTACGCCCGAGCCGGTCAGGTGGACTGGCACATGGGCCTGCCCCTGGCCCTGAGCGGCATGCTGACCGTTTCGGCAGGCGTGGCAGCGGCCCATCGCCTGCCGGAGCACCGCATGAAAACCCTGTTCGCCTGGATGCTGATGGCCACCGGCGGATGGCTGCTGATGGGGATGCTCTGGCGCTGAACGCCACGGCACCCAGGCTCACGGGCGAGGCAGTTCGAGATACGGTTCGGCGGGGGGGCGAAGGCGCACCACCCCGCTGACCAGAACCGGCTCACCCACACGGATCGGTGCGCGGTCGGCATGAGGCACCGGGCCGCTCACGTAGAGACACGCCGACTCACTCTCAAGCATCCAGTCCGAGCGCATGACCGGCACACGCCCGGTGCAGCGCCCCTGACGCCCCGCATAGATGCCACGCACCGTGACGGCCTGCCCCTCAGTGGTGGTCCCCATGCGCAACACCTCGTCCACCGACCGGACCGGCGGGGCATCCAACACGGGCTGCACAAACGAAGGCGGGGCGTCATGGGCACAGCCCCAGAGGCACACCAGAACGGCCACGGGGCCGGCGACCCCTGCAGATCTGCGCAGCCCCCGCCACGCGGGAAGAAAGAACGGTCGGACCATGCTCACCTCACTTGGGCAGGAACTCGACCTTGTCGGCCTTGAACGACACAGCGGAGGTCGGTTTCTCGGACACCTGCGCCTTGACGACCTGACTGACGTAGTACCAGTCGCCATAGGCGCCGGTGTTCACGGCAGTGATGAGCTGGCCCAGCGTCGCGTAGTTGCCCAACACGAGGGCAGGCGAGGCACTCATGCGCCGCTGGGCGACCAGCCGGTAGTCGGCATCTCCCAAAGCGGGATCGAGCCGGTAGACACTCACCGTCGTGTCCCCGCAGGACAGGACCCCCGGATGGCAAGCGTACCGGCGCACAAAGACGTCGAAAGCCCCCGCCTCCACCTGGGCCGAGGCCACGTACGACTCGAACGGTCGCCCCGACAATGCCGAGTCGGACGAGGCGTATCCATTGCCAGAGGAGGAGCCGAAGACCGGCCCGGCCCACTGTCCACGGGGCTCGTTGACCATCAGATCCAGGTCGACGTTCGGGTTGTCCCACGTGATGTAGTAGGCGAACGCCCCGGGCACCAGCGTGAACTGCGCGCCTCCACTGGTGCTGCCGGAAACCAGCTTCTCGACAAACGACGCCCAGGCACCGGACCCGCTGCTGCTGGTGAGGTCTGCACGGTAAGCCACCACCTCCTGCGCCGACACCGAGCCAGCCGCGGGCACATAGATCGACAATCCCGCCGACATGCCGATGTTCGTTCCCCCCGGCTCCACGACGTTGTAGATGATCGATTCACCGGTGCGGGCCACCACCGCGTCGGCCGCCGTGCGCGTGGCCCCGCCGATGCGCAAGGACAACTGGGAAGCGAAGCCGATCAGGTCGAGGAAATTCTCCTCGTAGCTGACGGTGGCGGCGCGGGCGGCGTCGACAGCCCCCCGGTTGGTGTCGAGCTCCGTGACCAGGCTCGCCGACAGGGTGCCGATCGCCGCGTGCAGGGCGTCCATCTTCGAGAGATTCAGGGCCGACATCGTGACGCCGCCCCGGAAATTGGCCAATCCGGCGTAGTGGTCGCGGTAATCGATCACCGTCTGACGACCCAGATCAGACGCCGTCATGGCGGGGTGGGCCACGAGGTGGTTCAGGATCAGGTGGTACGGCTGGCCGGTCCCGGGCACGTTTTCTTCGGACGCCACCATGACCGTCGCCAGATTCCGCATCTCGTAGGCCACTTCGTACATGCCCATGACACACGCATCGAAGTTGAGGAGGTCCACCGGACCGGTCTGGCGCAACACCCCCGCCAGGTCACGGATCGACATCAGCGAAGTGCCGTCGTTGAGCACGCCGCGGGTGCGCGCCTTCAGAGGCTGAGTCTTCCAGCCGCCCCCATGCGACCACAGCACCAGGGCCACCTTGTCGGAAGGGTAAGTGGCGCGGCCCCACTGGATGAACTCCTGGAGTGCCGCCGGCGTGCTGGTGTCGACATCCCGCCCCAGATCCGTCCACTGGACCGACCCGTTCTTCACGAGGCCACGGCGCGTGGTGCGCCCCGCCACGCCGCTGTAGGCCGTGCTTTGATCCATCTGGACCACCACCCGCACCTCGTCGCTGGACACAGCCTGGGTCATCTCCCGGATGTCCTCGGCCGCGTCCTCGCTCAAGTTGTTGTCTGCGGCGAGGTACACCAGATAAGTCCACTGCGCACGTGCGGCCGGCGTCGAAGTCCCGGACACGGTCGGCACCGGGGCTCCACCACCGGCCGCCACCGTCGACCCCGTGTCGCCGCCGCCACCGCCGCCGCAGGCCACCAACGCAGCACACCCCAGCAACACCCCCAGGCCGCGCCATGCGCGCGCCCACCATTCCTGAACCTTCATTCGTTTTCTCCCTTGTGGCACCACCCCGGAGGCGGCAAATTTTTCAGTTCAGGATCAGATCACGTGAACCTTCTCACGGCAATACTTCGCTGCATATTGGCAACAATGCAGACACCATTCGGACCATCCTGACCGCGCCGGCCGCTTCGTCACCCGCGCCTGAGCCACACGTCCACGGCGCGACGAAAATGGCGCCATGACCTACGGCATCACCGACCTCACCGCCTTCATCCTGGGCACGATCTTCATCGTCTTGCTGCCCGGGCCGAACTCGCTGTACGTGATGACCATCGCCTCACGCTTCGGTGTGCGCCGGGGCTACCAGGGGGCTCTGGGGATCTTTGTGGGCGACACCATCCTCATGGTCCTGTCGGCCACCGGGGCCGCCTCGCTGCTGCGGGGCACCCCCGAACTGTTCATGGTCATCAAGTACGCGGGCGCGGCCTATCTCGCCTGGCTCGGTCTGAAGCTGGTGAAGTCCGGCTGGGACACCTGGCGCCACCCCTCCCCAACCCTGGCGGCCGCCACCCAGGTGCCGCCGGCCCAATCCGTGCGCCCGTTTCGCACCGCCTTGCTCATCAGCCTGATGAACCCGAAGGCGATCCTGTTTTTCGTGTCGTTTTTCATCCAGTTCGTCTCGCCCGGCTACGAACATCCCGCCCTGTCGTTCCTCATCCTCGGGTCCATCGTGCAGGTGTGCAGTGCGCTGTACCTGACGATGCTGATCTTCGGAGGGGCCCATCTGGCGGCGCTGTTCCGCAGGCGCCAGCGTCTGGCTGCAGCGGGAACCGCCGCAGTGGGGGCCCTGTTTGTGGGGTTCGGGGCCAAGCTGGCCAGCGCCTCGCTGCGGTGAACCGGGAGAGACGTTTTGATGGCCCCACCTCGCATCCTCATCCTGTTCGCCCACCCGGACCTGCGCCTGTCGCGCGTGCACCGATCGATGCTGGACGCCCTGCAGCCGCTGCAGGCCGAGCGCGGGGATTCGCTGGTGCTGCGGGACCTGTATGCGCTCTACCCGGACTACCTGATCGACATCGAAACCGAGCAGCGCTGGGCGGCCCAGGCCGATCTGATCGTGTGGCAACACCCGGTCTACTGGTACTCGATGCCGCCCCTGATGAAGATGTGGGTCGATGAAGTGCTGGCCTACCGCTGGGCCTATGGTCACGGTCGGCAAGCGCTGGCGGGCAAGCGGTTGTGGCTGGCCTTGTCCACGGGTGGCACATCGCATTCGTACCAGGCCCAGGGCTACAACCGCTACCCGTTCGAAGCCTTCCTGCCGGCCTATGAACAGACGGCGCACCTGTGCGGCATGACTTTGCTGCCCCCCTTCGTGATCCATGGTGCACACAAGGCCACGCAGACGGAGGTGCTGTCCCAGGCCCAGGCCTACGCCGAGCGGCTTCGCGCCTGGCCATCCGGTGACGGCTGGGACGCGCCGCCCGGCACCCCCGCCCTGCCTGGACTGGACCGCTTCCGGGGGGTGACCGGATGAACCACGGCAGCAACTGGCTCCTGACCAGCCTGGCCTTTTTCACCGCCGCAGTGGTGGTCGTACCGCTCACGCAGGCGCTGGGCCTGGGCTCCATCCTCGGCTATCTGGTGGCCGGGTTCCTGATCGGTCCGCAAGCGTTCGGACTGGTCGGCGATCCCCAGACCGTGCTGCACTTCGCGGAGTTCGGCGTGGTGCTGATGCTCTTCCTCGTGGGGCTGGAGTTGGAACCGCACCGGCTGTGGGCCCTGCGCCGACCGATCTTCGGCTGGGGCTCGGTACAAGTGCTGGGCTGCACCCTGCTGCTGGCGGGGGCGGGCGTCGTCGCCGGCGTGCCCTGGCGCTGGGCCGTGGCCGGCGCACTGGGCCTGGCACTGTCGTCGACGGCCATCGCGCTGCAGGTGATGCAGCAGCGCCACCTCATGAGCACCTCGTCCGGGCAGGCGGCGTTTTCGATCCTGCTGTTCCAGGACGTGGCGGCCATCCCCATCCTGGCCCTGATTCCACTGCTGGGCGGAGAGGACGACACCATCGATCACCCGCTGAACAAGGCCCTCAAGGCCGTGGCAGCGGTGCTGCTGATCATCCTGGTGGGCCGTTTGCTGCTGCGCCATGCGCTGCGCTGGGTGGCCCGCCAGGGCACGCCGGAGATCTTCACCGCCGCCTCGCTCGGTCTGGTGGTGGGCATCGCGGCCCTGATGGAGGCCGTGGGTCTGTCGATGGCGCTGGGCGCGTTCCTCGGCGGCGTGCTGCTCGCGGAAAGCGAGTACCGGCGCCAGCTCGAAACCGACGTGGAACCCTTCAAGGGGCTGCTGCTGGGCCTGTTCTTCATGGCCGTGGGCATGTCGGTGGACGTGCGTGTGCTGGCGGCCCACCCCTGGATCGTCTCGGGTCTGCTCGTGGCGTTCATGGCTCTGAAGATCGCCCTGATTGCCGGCATGGCCCGGCTCATGGCACTGCCCCGGCTGGAGCGCCCGACCTTCACGCTGCTGCTGGCCCAGGGCGGCGAATTCGCCTTTGTGGTCTTTCAGCTGGCCGTGGGCGAAAAAGTGTTCCGGCCTGAAGTGGGCTCCGTGCTCATCGGCACGGTGGCCCTGTCGATGCTGGCCACCCCCTTGCTCATGGTGGCCGTGGACCGCTGGATCCGCCCCCGCTTGCTGCAGGCCGAGCGCAACGAGCGCCCCGCTCCGCCCGAACTCGACGAGCCGCAGGACGCCCCCATCCTGATCTGCGGCTTTGGCCGCTATGGCCAGATCATCGGCCGCCTGCTCTATGCCAACGGCCTGAAAGCCACCGTGCTGGACCACGACGCCGACCAGATCGAGGCGCTGCGCAGTTTCGGCTTCCGGGTGCACTACGGCGACTCCACCCGGCTGGACCTGCTGCGCCTGGCCGGCGCAGGACAGGCCCGTGTCATCGTCGTGGCGGTGGACGATCCGGCCCAGAGCCTTCAGATCGTGGACCTGGCACGCGAACATTTCCCGCAAGCCGAACTGGTGGTGCGGGCACGCAACGTCGGCCACCTGTACGACCTGCGCGAGCGGGGCATCACCGCTGTGGACCGAGAAATGTTCGAGTCCTCGCTGCGCAGCGGCCGGCGCGTACTGGAAGCGGTGGGGTGGCGCCCACACCAGGCCCGCAAGATGGCCCTGCGCTTTCGCGAAGCCAACCTGGCCCTGCTGGAACAGCTCTGGCCGCACCATGGCGACCGCGACAAGCTCGTGGCCCTGGCCAAACAGGGCCGTGCCCAGTTGGAAGAGATGTTTGCCCGGGAGCGCCAGTCCCGCCGCGACCAGGTTCGCCACCGGGACGGCTGGGAAGCGCCCGAGAACGAGCACGACTGAGGCTCAGTCGAAGGCGTCCGCCGGGGGCCGTTCGCGCTCCTGCCGGCGCAGTTCGGTCTGCTTGGCATCGAGGTACCCTGCGCGGTCCACCTCGTGCAACTGGCGCGGAAACCGCTCATTGAGTTCGTAATTGAGCTCCAGTGCCCGCCGCCAGCGCTGCTCGGCGGGCACCGATGCGGTGTCCAGCCAAGCCTGGAGGGCCAGGTAGTAGCGCAGGGTGTTGCGCTCGAGCATGCCCATCACCCCGCCCACCAGCTCCGGCGACCCATCGGCCGCCCGCCCCACGACTGAAAACCCCCGGCGATGCCGCCCCACGGTGCCCAGATAGGCCTGCAATGCCAGCCGGGCGGCGGTGCCGTAGCGGTAGGCATAGGTCAGGCGGACCACGGTCTGGCCTGGCCCCCACGGCTCGGCCTCCACGGCGATCCGGTAGTCGCGCGTACCGAGGGGGCCGTCGGGGGCCAGCAGTTCCAGCTGAAACCGCTGGGCATCGGCCTGCTGCAGGCGATGGCTGAAACGCGCCCAGTAAAGGTTGTCGAGGCTCTGACCTTGCAGCGTGCCAGCGCCAACCAGCAAATCGGCCGCAGGCACGCTCCCCTGCGGCCGGCAATACTTGACGTTCAAGTGCAGGATCAACAGCGGACACCAAGCCTGCAGCGGGACCAACTCTCGGCGAAACACTTCAAACGGGCGATCCAGCCGTGCCAGGATTTCACCGGCCATGCGCCCCTGGAGATCCTCGGCGCGCAGATGAATCGGGCTGCCCGCGATGAGGCCGGTGCCCTGTGCCACCGCCGACTCGTAGGCGGTGCGCAGCGACCCCGTGCGTGCCTGGGCCTGCACCGCGGGGGCCATCACCCCCAACCCCAGCGCCAGGCCGGCCACCCACACGAGCCACCTCCCGATCCGTTCCCGTCGAACCCGTTGCCCCGTAGGCGGGTCGTGCGCCACGATCGGCTTCATGCGAGGGTCAAGCCACACCACGTGGCCGCGAAGAAGATCTTGTGCATGGGGGTCACCTTGAGCAGATCGGTGAGCGGGCGCAAAGCACTCACGCCCCGGCTGTTGAACCCGACCGCCCCGACTGCCGCAGGCCCGGATCGCTCTGGAGTCTAGCCGCCGAAGTCACCATTCGTGAACCCGTTCACGAATCCCTCCACTTCCCGGGTGCCCTCGGCCCCCAACCCTCATCCAACCCCGAGCGTCGGAGCGACGCCCGCCCACCCAAAGGGGCTCCCTGCGGGCTCAGTGCCCCCTCTGTGGCCGGAGCGCACACTTGTGGGCGAAAATCGAAGGTTCAGCGCCCCTTCCCAAAAGGTATTCCCATGCCCGCCTACCGTTCCAAGACCTCCACCGCCGGCCGCAACATGGCGGGCGCCCGCTCGCTGTGGCGCGCCACCGGCATGAAGGACGAGGACTTCAGCAAGCCGATCATCGCCATCGCCAACTCCTTCACCCAGTTCGTGCCCGGCCACGTGCACCTGAAGGACCTGGGCCAGCTCGTCGCGCGCGAGATCGAGGCGGCCGGTGGCGTCGCCAAGGAATTCAACACCATCGCGGTGGACGACGGCATCGCCATGGGCCACGACGGCATGCTGTACTCGCTGCCCAGCCGCGACCTGATCGCCGACTCGGTCGAGTTCATGGTCAACGCCCACTGCGCCGACGCGCTGGTGTGCATCTCCAACTGCGACAAGATCACCCCCGGGATGCTGATGGCCGCGATGCGCCTGAACATCCCCGTGGT
>JACCDS010296314.1_pt1 | contig 26208 bp, 23 predicted proteins | sample 7446441 | NCBI WGS metagenome assembly JACCDS01 (sample SAMN15323445, study PRJNA562643) | freshwater metagenome | isolation source: river surface water | place: USA:Blue River Watershed | collected 2017-08-17 | reverse complement strand
TTTCCTTCCCGGCTGGCTCCGGTCTGGTCGCCTTCGGCGCCGCGACCGGCGTGATGCCGCTGGACATGCCCGAGTCGGTGCTGGTGCGCTTCAAGGGCCAGATGCAGCCGGGCGTGACCCTGCGCGACCTGGTGCATGCGATTCCGCTGTACGCCATCAAGGCAGGTCTGCTGACGGTGGCCAAGGCTGGCAAGAAGAACATTTTCTCGGGCCGCATCCTCGAAATCGAAGGTCTGCCGGACCTGAAGGTGGAGCAGGCGTTCGAGCTGTCCGACGCGTCCGCCGAGCGCTCTGCCGCAGGTTGCACCATCAAGCTGAACCCCGAGCCGATCAAGGAATACCTCACCAGCAACGTGGTGCTGATGAAGAACATGATCGCCGATGGCTACCAGGACGCCAAGACCTTGGCGCGCCGTATCGAGAAGGTGGAGCAGTGGTTGGCCAACCCCAACCTGCTGGAAGCCGACAAGGACGCCGAGTACGCAGCTGTCATCGAGATCGATCTGGCCGACATCAAAGAGCCGATCGTTTGCTGCCCGAACGACCCGGACGACGCCAAGTTCCTGTCTGAAGTGGCTGGCACCAAGATCGACGAGTCCTTCATCGGTTCGTGCATGACCAACATTGGTCATTTCCGTGCAGCCGCCAAACTGCTGGGCGGCCAGCGCGATATCCCCGTGAAAATGTGGGTGGCCCCGCCGACCAAGATGGACGAGAGCGAGCTGATCAAGGAAGGCCACTACGCCGCGTTTGGCACCGCCGGTGCGCGCACCGAAATGCCCGGCTGCTCGCTGTGCATGGGCAACCAGGCACAGGTGCGTGAAGGCGCGACCGTGGTGTCCACCTCGACCCGCAACTTCCCCAACCGTCTGGGCAAGAACACCAACGTGTTCCTGGCCTCGGCCGAGCTGGCCGCCATCGCTTCCAAGCTGGGCAAGCTGCCCACCGTGGCCGAGTACCACGAAGCCATGGGTGTGGTGAACAAGGACGGTGCCGCGATTTACAAGTACATGAACTTCGACCAGATCGAAGAGTACGCGGAGACCGCCAAAGGTGTGACCGCCTGATCGCGGGTTGACCGATTGAAAAAGCCCGGGGCGCGAGCCTCGGGCTTTTTTCATGGTGCGCTCCGCACGCACGCTAACCCGTGTGGTGCCAGCCCGGCGGCCGAAAAGTTCGACAATACCGGGCATGACGATACGATCTCCCGAATTGCTGCTGCCCGCTGGCTCGCTGGACAAGATGCGCGCTGCCTACGATTTCGGTGCCGATGCAGTGTATGCCGGCCAGCCACGCTACAGTCTGCGCGCGCGCAACAACGAATTCCGCCTGGAACAGCTCGCCCAAGGCATCCAGGAAGCCCACGCGCGCGGCAAAAAACTCTTCGTCACCAGCAACCTGATCGCGCACAACGACAAGGTGCGCACCTACCTGCGCGACATTGAGCCCATCATTGAACTGAAGCCCGACGCGCTCATCATGGCCGACGCGGGCCTCATCATGCAGGTGCGCGAAAAATGGCCCGAGGTGCCGATCCACCTGTCGGTTCAGGCGAACACGACCAACTGGGCGGCGGTGAAGTTCTGGCAGAAGGTGGGCGTGACGCGCATCATCCTGAGCCGCGAGCTGAGCCTGGACGAGGTGGAGGCCATCCGCAACGAATGCCCCAACATGGAGCTGGAGGTGTTTGTGCACGGGGCGCTGTGCATTGCGTATTCGGGGCGTTGCCTGTTGAGTGGCTACTTCAACCGCCGCGACCCCAACCAGGGCACCTGTACCAATGCCTGCCGTTGGGAATACGGCACCCAGGCCGCGCAGCTGGACCCGGTGACCGGCGAGGCGATCCCCGTGGCGCGCATGGAGAGCGACTTCAACTTTGGCGAAGCCAAGGCCGAGGCCGAAACCGCTTTTTCCACCTGTGGCAGCGGTCAGCGCCACCCGGCCGCTGACCGCATCTACCTGATCGAGGAAAAAGGCCGCCCCGGTGAACTGATGCCGATCATGGAAGACGAGCATGGCACTTACATCATGAACAGCAAGGACCTGCGCGCCGTGGAGCATGTGGATCGGCTTTGCAAGATTGGCGTCGATTCGCTCAAGATCGAGGGCCGCACCAAGAGTCTGTACTACGTGGCGCGCACGGCCCAGGTCTACCGCCGCGCCATTGACGATGCCATGGCGGGCCGCCCCTTCAACCCGGAACTGCTGATGGAGCTGGAAGGCCTGGCCAACCGGGGCTACACCGGCGGCTTGCTGGAGCGCCGCCCCGCGCAGGATTACCAGAACTACATCAGCGGCCATTCCGAACTGCACCGCAGCCACTTTGTGGGCGAGGTGCGCGGCGTGCGCGCAGACGGTTGGGCCGAGGTGGAAACCAAGAACCGTTTTGCCGTGGGTGACCGCATTGAGGTGATTCACCCCAGTGGCAATCGCGTGGTGCAGCTGAACGCGATGCAGACCCTGGATGGCGAGCCCGTTCAAGTGGCCCAGGGCAACCCTGTGCGGGTCTTCGTGCCACTGGGCGGTCCTGTGGAGGGCGCCTTGCTGGCGCGCTTGCTGGAGCCTGCGGCTGCTTGACGCCTTTCAGAGCGTTGCGAACACCTCGCGGGCGGCGGCCACAGTGGCTTGCACGTCGGCCTCGGAATGGGCTGCGCTCACAAATCCCGCCTCATAAAGCGCCGGTGCGAAGTACACCCCCCGCTCCAGCATGCCGTGGAAAAAGCGGTTGAAGCGCGGGCCGTCTGTGGTCATCACGGTGGCGTAGTTTTGCGGCAACGTATTCATCAGGAAGAAGCCAAACATGCCGCCCTGGCTGTCGCCGCAGAAAGGCACACCAGCATCCTGGGCGGCCTGGGTCAGGCCATGCACCAGGCTTTGGGTGCGGGCTGACAGGGCCGCGAAGAAGCCGGGTTTTTGGATTTCTTTCAGCGTCGCAAGGCCACACGCAGTGGCCACCGGGTTGCCGCTCAGCGTGCCGGCCTGGTAGACCCCGCCCAGCGGCGCCAGTTGCTCCATCACCGTGCGCTTGGCACCAAAGGCCGCCAGCGGCATGCCGCCGCCGATGACCTTGCCCATGACGGTCATGTCGGGTTCGAAGCCAGGGATCAACTGCGCATAGACGCTTTGTGCACAGCCCAAGGCGACGCGGAAACCGGTCATCACTTCGTCAAAGGCCAGCAAGGCACCGTACTGAGTACACAGCTCGCGGCAGCGCTTCATGAACGGCACGCTGGCGCGGACAAAGTTCATGTTGCCCGCGATGGGCTCGATCATCAGGCAGGCGATGTCGGTGCCGTGTTCGGCAAACGCGGCTTCCAGCTGCTCGACATGGTTGTATTCCAGCACCAGGGTGTGCTGCACCACCTCGGGCGGAACACCGGCGCTGGTGGGGTTGCCGAAGGTGGCCAGCCCGGACCCGGCCTTCACCAGCAGCGCATCGGCATGACCGTGGTAGCAGCCTTCAAACTTGATGATTTTTTTGCGACCGGTGGCGCCACGCGCCAAGCGGATGGCACTCATGCCCGCTTCGGTGCCGGAGCTGACGAGGCGCACCATGTCGATGCTGGGCACGAGTTGGATGATCGCTTCGGCCAATTCGACCTCGCGCTCGGTGGGTGCGCCGAAGCTGAAGCCTTCCAGCGCGGCTTTTTGCACCGCTTCCAGCACGGCAGGGTGGCCGTGACCCAGGATCATCGGGCCCCAGGAGCCGATGTAGTCGATGTAGCGTTGCCCGTTGGCGTCCCAGAAATAGGCGCCCTGAGCGCGCTGAACGAAGCGTGGCGTGCCACCCACGGCCTTGAAGGCCCGCACAGGGGAGTTCACGCCGCCAGGGATGAGTTGCTTGGCGCGATCAAACAAGATTTGGTTGCGGTCGGTCATGTGGTTCAACAATGCAAGGGCTGGTGGCCCGGTTCAATGGGAGGTGCCCGAGAGCGGGAAGTCGGTCAGGGTGTTGGCACCGGGTCCCGCTTCGTCGCTGGCGTCGGCCTCTTCGTCGTGGGCCCAGAACAGGCGGTCGGGCACGGCGTGGCCCATGCCCGGCTGAAAACCGGCGTCCAGGCACTGGTCCAGGTAGGTCAGTGCCTCCGCACAGGCCGCTTGCAGATCGTGCCCACCTGCCAGCAGAGCGCAAAGAGCGGCAGACAGGGTGTCACCTGCGCCACTGAAAGTGGCCTCGAACCGTTCGTAACGCGCGGTGGCCAACACCGTTTCGGGTGTCGCGAGGTGGCTCTCGAGGTACTGATCGGGCGCGTTGAAACCGGTGACCAGGGTGTAAGGCACCCCATGCGCCGCCGCCGCCCGTGCCACTTCGCGCGGGCCGGGAGAGCGGTCTTCAGCCCAGTCGGGCAGCAACCAGCGGCACAGGGTGTTGTGGTTGCCCACCAGGACCGTGGTTTGCGGCAGCAGCAGTTCGCTGGCGGCGTCGAGGTAGTTCTCGCGTTCCACCTCGTCCCACCACGCCAGTTCGGGCAGGTAGCTGATGACCGGGATCTCGTGGTAGTCGCTCAGGATTTCGGCGACGGTGCTGGCGTTTTCCGCGCTGCCCACAAAGCCGACCTTGAAGGCGCTCACGCCCATGTCTTCGAGAGCGCAACGGGCCTGCTCGTCCACCAAGTCGGCGTCTAAGGCGTGGTGGTGCTGTACGCCACGGGTGTCACGCACGTAGGTGCCCGTCACCACTGGCAACACATGGCATGAGGCGCTGCTCATGGCCGTCAGGTCGGCCGCCAGGCCACCCGCTCCGCTCGGGTCGTTGGCGTTGAAGGTCATCACGCAGGGCAGCGACTGGGGCGTCGAGTCGGGCGTTGGGTCGGAATCGGCAATAGGCGGGTCAGAGGGCAGGGTCATACGCGAGGCGGGCCGCTCGGGCGCCGATACAATGAACCCATTCTAAGACAAGCGTTTTTTGAACATGAGTGCAAGCAAAACCTGGATGTGCCTGATCTGTGGCTGGATTTACGACGAAGAGGCTGGCGCGCCTGAAGACGGTATCGCCCCCGGCACCAAGTGGGAAGATGTGCCGATGAACTGGGTCTGCCCAGAATGTGGCGCCCGCAAGGAAGATTTCGAGATGGTCCAGATCTGACCCCATCCATCCACCCACCGGAGCCCGCCCATGAGCCGTCCCGAACCGATGCCGCGCAAGGTGCTGGTGGTGGATGACAGCCAGACGGTGCGGCGCAGTGCCGAGCTGTTCCTTCGTCAGGGCGGGCATGAAGTTCTGCTGGCGGAGGATGGCTACGATGCGCTGGCCAAAATTCACGACTTCGCGCCCGATCTGGTGTTTTGCGACATCCTGATGCCTCGCTTGGACGGTTACCAGACCTGCGCCATCATCAAACGCCACCCGCGCCACGCCCGTTTGCCGGTGGTGATGCTGTCGTCCAAGGACGGTGTGTTTGACGTGGCGCGCGGCCGCTTGGCCGGCTCGCAAGAGCACCTGACCAAGCCTTTCACCCGCGAACAGTTGCTGCAGGCGGTGGCTCGCCACACGGCAGCGGCCGACGCAACAGCGTCTTGAGGCCGGAGACCCCGCGATGCCCGCTGTGAAAGACATTCTGGTGGTGGACGATTCCCGCACGGAGCTGGTGTTCCTGCGCAGCCTGCTGACGCGCAACGGCTACCACGTGCGCACCGCCGAAAACGCCGAACAGGCATTGCTGGAGTTGGGCGAGCAGTTGCCCGACCTGATTCTGATGGACGTGGTGATGCCCGGCACCAATGGGTTTCAGCTCACACGCACCATAGTGCGGCACCCCCAGTACGGCAAGGTGCCGGTGTTCATCTGTTCCAGCAAGAGCCAGGAAACCGACCGCGTCTGGGGTTTGCGGCAAGGCGCGCGCGACTACATCACCAAACCGGTGAATCCCCAGGAATTGCTGGCCAAGATCGAGGCGGTCGGCCACTAGCCCCGGAGATGTATTCAGCCATGCCTCTGACCCCAGCCCCACGCCAGTCGTTGCAGGCTTACCAGGCCGAGCTGGCCCGCAAGCTGGCCGAATCGGCCGAGCGACCCGTCGCCGCGGGGTGGCTCGGTGTGTCATGGCGAGGCGTGCGTGCTCTGGTGCCGTTGACGCAGGCGGCAGAAATTTTCAACCCCACCGCTTTGCAGCGCCTGCCTCACACCCAGCCCTGGGTGATGGGCGTGGCGAGCTTGCGCGGGGGCTTGTCTGTGGTGGTGGATTGGGTGCATCTGCTTCAGCTGCCGGCCCAGGCCCCGGCGCTGGGCGCAGAGGATACTTTGTACTGGCTGCACCTGCATCCGGCACTGGGCGTGCAAGCGGCTTTGTGCGTGGACCAGTTGCTCGGCTTGAGAGATGTGCAGGACATGGTGGTGGCACCCGGCTCGACCGCATCGCTGGGTATTCAGCAGACCTGCGTGGATGCCCAGGGACAACACTGGGTGGAGCTGGATTTGCGCGGTTTGTGCGAGTCGCCCACATTTCTGGACCTGCGTTTGCCTGCCTTTGCCCAGTCGGCGCCCACTGGCGCATGAGGAACCCGATGCTCAAAACACTGCGTCAACGCTGGACTGCCCGATCAAAGCCTCCGTCGCAAGACCCGGTGTCAACCCTGGATTCGGCCATGACAGAGGTCGGCTCCTCGCTGGGGGATTCCGAATACGGCACCGGTGCACTCACATCGCCGGCGCCCTTGTCTCGCCCGCCATCGCCAGCCCGTCCCGGCGCGCAGCCCCTTCGGCCGACACCCGCCAGCCGCCCGCCCGCACAGGGTCTGGCTGGCCGGGGCTGGGTGCTTGGTGTTCTGGTGTGCGTGGCTTTCATGCTGGCCACGGCGTTGCAGGCGTGGTGGGGCGTGATGCCGCACCCTGCCTGGCCCATGCTGCCGGCGGTGTTCGGGCTGCTGGCGGTGCTGTGCGCCCTCGGTTTGGTGCAGCGACAGAAGCACTGGACGAGCTCGCAGCAGGTGGAAGTGGAACGTTCCCGGGCGGATGCCCAGGCTCAGGAAAAAGAGGCCAAACGCATCAATGACGCCACCCAGGCTGCCATTTTGCGGCTGATGAACGAGTTGCAGCTGGTGGCCGAAGGTGACTTGACCCAGCAGGCCACGGTGACGGAAGACATCACCGGTGCGATTGCGGATTCGGTCAACTACACCGTCGAAGAGCTGCGTACCCTCGTCGGTCAGGTGCAGCAGGCGGCACAGCGCGTCAGCGCCACCACGGCGCAGGTGGAAAACACGTCGATCGAGTTGTTGGCAGCCTCCACCGAGCAACTGCGCGAAATCCGCGAAACCGGGCAGGCCGTGCTTGACATGTCCACCCGCATCACGCAGGTGTCGTCGCAGGCACAGGGCTCGGCCGATGCCGCGCGGCAGGCGCGCCAAGCGGCCGAGTCGGGTGCGCAGGCGGTGCAGGACGCGATCGGCGGCATGAACACCATCCGCGAGCAGATCCAGGAAACCGCCAAGCGCATCAAGCGGCTGGGCGAATCGTCGCAAGAGATCGGTGAAATCACCGAGCTGATTTCGGACATCACCGAACAGACCAACGTGCTGGCGCTGAACGCGGCCATTCAGGCTGCGGCGGCTGGTGAAGCCGGGCGGGGCTTTTCGGTGGTGGCCGAGGAGGTGCAGCGCTTGGCCGAACGCTCGGCCGACGCCACGCGGCAGATCGCCGCACTGGTGCGCGCCATACAGACCGATACCCAGGACGCCGTGCTGGCGATGGAGCGTTCCACCCGCGAAGTGGTGGAGGGGGCCCGGCTGTCTGACAACGCAGGGGCCGCCCTGGCCGATATCGACCGCTTGTCCCGCCAGGTGGCCGAGCTGATCGAGCAGATCGCCTCGTCGGCCACCCGCGAGGCGGAACTTGCAGGGCAGACGGCGGGCAGCATCCAGCACATTTTTGCAGTGACCGAGCAGACCGGCGACGGCACCCGTTCGACCGTGCAGCAGGTGCGCGAGTTGTCCCGCGTGGCCGACGAGCTGCGCCAGTCGGTGTCCCGCTTCAAGATTGCCTGAAGCCGTGGAAAGTCACGCCGTGCACACCAACAACCCGCCACCGACCTCGGCCATGACGTTTGATTCGGCCAGTGGGCCAGCGCGTGACCTGGGGCCCTTGGCCTGGGTCATGGACGAATTGCGCCAGGCGCTGGACGAGGCGGTGACGGCTGTGCGCCAGTTCGTCATCGATCACCAGGCGGCGCAAGCGACCGACCTGGCTGAGGTGGAAGCCACGCCGCTGCGCATGGCGCGCCAGCGCTTGCACCAGGCCGCTGGCGCGCTGGACATGGTCGAGCTGGCGGCGTCGGCCACCACGGTGCGTGCACTAGAAGCGGCACTGGCACGCCTGATCCAGCGACCTGCGCTGGCCACACCCGAAACGGCGGACACGGTGGCCTGGGGCGGGCGTTGCCTGCTCGACCAACTGGAGCGGGTGTTGCGCGAACGGCCTTTGCCGGCGCTGGCCTTGTTCCCGGTCTATCAGGAGTGGCAGCAACTGGCGGGCGCATCGCGCGCTCATCCGGCGGATTTGTGGCTCGCGCCGCCGGGCGGCCACGACGCGGTCGTGCCACCGGGCAAGGCCTATCAGCCTGGGCCGGCGGTACGTGCGCACCTGGATCGGCTGGTGTTGCTGGTGGTCAAACAATTGCATCCGCAAGCCGCCACGCCTTTGGCGCAGTTGGCCGCTGGCTTGTGCCGTGGCACCACCGAGCCGGTCGCTCAGCGCTTCTGGCTGGCGGCTGCGGCCTATTTTGAGGCCGTGGCACAGGGCCTGCTGCCCGACAGCATTCACGTCAAGCGTGCGGCTTCCAGCATCTTGTTGCAGTACAGCCACTGGAGCCAGGGCGATGCACCAGGCCTGCCTGCATTGACGCACGATTTGCACGCTTTGCTGGCGCAGGCGCCTCCCAAAGATATGGCAGCGACGCCTTGTCTGGCGGCGCTGTGGCAAGCCCAGGCCTGGCCGTCCGAAGCTGCCTGGAACTGGGAGCAACGCGCGTTGGGGCTGGTGGACCCGGCGGTGAACCAACGGGCTCGCGACGCTGTGTTGGCTGCTCGCCGCTGGTGGGCCGTCTGGAGCGAGACGCCTGAGCCTTTGGCCGAGGGCCCCTCGGTTTTGTTGCAGCAGGTGGCCGAGGTGCTGCCCACTCTGCATCCCGCCTGTCGCACCTTGGGCGAGGCCTGGGCTCAAGTGGCTGCATGGGTGGAGGCGCAGCGAGATCAGCCCGCCGCCTGGCCGCGAGGACTGGCCCTGGAGCTCTCTTTCAGCCTGTTGTGTCTGGGCGCCGAGCTCGATGATTTCGATCCCTTGCAGCCTGCCCTGGCAGAGCGCATGGCCCAGCTGGCGCACCGCTTGGAGCAGGTACTGGCCGGTCAGGCTGTGCCCGATCCTCAACCGTGGATGAGCGAGGTGTATCGCCGTCTGAGCGAGCGCGAAACGTTGGATCACGTGGTCGGGCGGGTGCAGGCGGAACTGGCCGCGGCCGAAACGCTGCTGGATGCCTGGTTCCGCCGCGCTCCCGAGGTGCCCGGCCTGACCGAATTGCCGGCACAAATGGAAACGCTGCGCGGTGTCCTGCAAATGCTCGCACTGGACGCGGCTGCGTCCACCGTGGTGGCGGTGGGTCAAGTACTGACGCGCTGGTTCAATGCCTCGACGCCCGCTGTCACGCCTGCGCCTGAAGCACCGGGCTGGACCGATGATGTGGCACTGCTCGGAGCCAACCTGGCAGCTTTGTCCAGTTTGCTCGACACTTTCAAGCGGCAACCTGAACTGGCACGCACTGCCTTTGTATTTGACGCCGCGACCGGACGCTTGCATTCGTCGCTGTCCCCCATAGATGCTGCGCCGTCTGCGGGCACCGCATCGCCAGCCCCAGTGCTGCCTGCCAGTGCCACCGAGCAGGCGGCGCAAGTACCCACCCAAGAAGAAGACGATGATGACGACGCTGAGCTGCTGACGATCTTCACCGACGAGGCGGTGGAGGTGCTGTCGCAAGCGGCCGTCACGCTGGAGGTGTTGCGCCAGCGCCCGGACAGTCTGGACGACCTGACCGCCTTGCGGCGCGGTTTCCACACCCTCAAAGGCAGTGCCCGCATGGTGGGGCTCGCCGAGATGGGCGAAGCGGCCTGGGCGATGGAGCAGTTGCTCAATGCGTGGTTGGCCGATCGCCGGCCCGCAACGCCACAGTTGCTGGACTTGACGGCGCAAGTGCTGCCTACCCTGTCCGATTGGGTTGCGGGTTTGGCGGCCAAATCTGCCAGTGCAGATGCAGGTATCGAAGCCAGTGGTCGTGCGGCCGCCATTCGCGCCAGCGCCGATGCGCTTCGCCTTCATGGCGAATCGCTGCCGTTGGCAACGCCTGCCACCCCAACCGAGTCCACGCCTGTCCGTGAGTTGGTTCCCGAGGCACGTGCCGAGTCTGAGCCGCCTGTGCTGGACGATGCCGTCAAGGTCATTGGGCCGCTGTGCATCGATCTCGAGCTCTACAACGTTTTCCTCAACGAGGCGGACGAGTGGTCGCGGCGATTGGGTAACGGCCTGTCTGAATGGGGTGTTTCACCAACGGCGACGTTGGAGCCGCAGTGGTCCGCGCTGGCTCATTCGCTCGCCGGTGGCGCTGGCACGGTGGGGCACGCCGGTCTGGCGCAGTTGGCCCGCGCGCTGGAGCACGCGCTGGACCGTGCGATGGCCTTGCAGGCCGATGGTCAGGCGCTGTTGCCGGAGGATGCCGCGTCGCTCCTGCGCGCAGCCGAAGAGGCGCGCACCTTGTTGCACCAATTCGCGGCAGGGTTCCTGAAAGAGCCTTTGCCTGCCACCCTGGAAGCTTTGGCGGCCGCCGCGCAGGCCGGCGTACCAGTGGCGCCAGACACCAGTCCGCCAGACGCTGGCCACGCCGCCTCCGTTCCGGCCGAACCCATGGTGGATACGCTGGATCGTGATTTGTTCGTGGTGTTCGAAGACGAAGCAGGCGAGTTGCTGCCCCGCCTTGGAGCTGCCTTGCGCCAATGGGTGGCCAGGCCCGACAACACCGGAGCTCGCGCAGAGGTGCTGCGTAACCTGCACACCCTCAAAGGCAGCGCTCGGCTGGCCGGCGCATTGCGCCTGGGCGAGCTGGTGCACGAGCTCGAGTCGGCCGTGCTGAAGCTGCCCGAAACGCCCGACAGCGCAGACACTGTGAGGCCCCTGCTCGGTGCCCTTGATGAACTGGTGGACCGTTTCGACGCCCTGCGCCGCGTTTTCAAACAGGCTGAAGCGCCCCACCCCGCGCCCGAGGCCGAGGGCGTGCGACTCACCGCGCCCGAAGGCCTTGCGCGGCCTGCCGCACCTGCGCGCCTTGAGCCCCTGCCAGTGCCATCGCACATGGTGCGTGTGCGAGCCGATCTGCTCGATCGCCTCATGACCCAGACCGGCGACGTCATGATCACCCGTGGACGTCTGGAAAACGACATGCGCGCCTTGCGCCATTCGTTCAAGGACATGTCGGCCAACATCGAACGGCTGCGCAGCCAACTCCGCGACCTGGAGATGCAGACCGAAACCCAGATGCAATCGCGCCTGGCGCAAGCGCGCGACACCGACCCGCGCTTTGATCCGCTGGAGTTCGACCGTTACACCCGGGTGCAGGAGCTGACCCGCCTGCTGGCCGAATCGGTGAATGACGTGGCCACGGTGCAACACCATTTGCAGCGTTCGGTGGAAGCGGCTGAAGGCAGTCTGGCGGCCCAGGCGCGCCAGACCCGCGATTTGCAGCGTGACCTGTTGCGCACCCGCCTGGTGGCATTTGAGACGCTGGCCGAACGCCTGCACCGCACCTTGCGCCAGGCGGCCGAGGCCACCGGGAAAACGGTGGCTCTGGCGCTGGAAGGCGCCGATGTGGAAGTGGACCGGGGCGTGCTGGACCGGCTGGCCCCGGCGCTGGAGCACCTGTTGCGCAATGCCGTGGTCCATGGCATTGAGGCACCTGCCCAGCGCGTGGCAGCCGGCAAACCCGTTGAAGGGTGTGTGACCCTGACTCTGGAGCAAAACGGCAACGATCTGTCACTGACACTCACGGACGACGGCGCCGGACTGGATATGGCGCAGTTGCGCGAGCGCGCGGTGGCCCAGGGGTTGCACGACGTGACCACCCCGTTCGAATGGGCCGATGCCGCCCGCAGCATCTTTGCCCCGGGGCTGACCACCGCTTCCACGGTCACCGAGCTGGCGGGCCGTGGCATCGGGTTGGACGTGGTCCGCAACGAAGTGCTGGGGCTGGGTGGCCGTATCGAGCCATTGCCAACGCCTGCCGGCGGTTTGGGCTTTCACTTGGTGGTGCCGCTCAGCACAGCGGTCACACAGGTGGTCATGTTGCGGGTGGGTGATTTCACTTTTGGCGTGCCTGCCCCATGGGTGGAAACCGTGCGCCGGGCCCAGGCGCCCGAACTCACCGCCGCTTACGTCAGTGCCCAATGGCGCGCGGGCGACACGCTCATGCCGTTCTATTGGGCGGGTGCCTTGCTGGCCCTGTCCACCGAAAGCACCGACCCACAGGCGCACAGCGCCCACAGTTGGCCGGTGCTGGAGTTTTACAGCGCGGGTCAGCGGGTCGCTTGGCATGTGGACGAAGTGCTCGGCCATCAGGAAGTGGTGGTCAAGCCGCTGGGGCCGCAGTTGGCGCACCTGCCCGGCTTGGCCGGTGCTACGGTGCTGGCCTCGGGGGCGGTGGCGCTCATTTACAACCCTGTGGCTCTGGCATCGCTGTACGGCGATGCCGCCCGGGCCTGGGCGCGAGCCCAGCGCGCACAAGGTGTGCGTGGGGCGGTTCCAGTGCCATCGGCCAGACCAGCAGGCGCGCAGGCGGAGCCGCCCTTGGTGCTGGTGGTGGACGATTCCATCACCGTGCGGCGCGTCACGCAGCGCTTGCTCAAGCGCGAGGGCTACCGCGTGGCATTGGCTGCCGACGGCCTGCAGGCCCTGGAACGCCTGCGCGAAGAACTGCCCGTGGTGGTGCTGTGTGACATTGAAATGCCGCGCATGGACGGCTTTGAGTTCGTGCGTCACCTGCGCGACGAACCTGCCTGGTCAGACCTGCCGGTGGTGATGATCACATCACGCCTGGCTGACAAACACCGCGAGCATGCCGAAACCCTCGGTGTCGACCACTATCTGGGCAAACCGTACTCGGAAGAGGAATTGCTGGCGCTGGTGGCCGCCTATGCGCGGCTGGCACCTTAACTTTTCTTGACCACCGCGTAGCGTTCCAGCGTTTTGGCGCGGGCCGCCGCGTGGTCCACCACGGGCATGGGGTAGTCACGCCCCAGCACCAAGCCGGCGGATTCCAGCTCTACGGGCTTGGCCAACCAAGGCGCGTGCAGCGCGTGGCTGGGCAACCCGGCCAGCGCTGGCAGGTAGCGTCGGATGAACTTGCCATGCGGGTCGAACTTTTCGCTCTGACTGACCGGGTTGAAGATGCGGAAGTAAGGCTGTGCATCGCACCCACTGGACGCGGCCCACTGCCAGCCGCCGTTGTTGGCGGCCAGGTCAAAGTCGATCAGGTGGTCGGCAAAGTATTGCTCGCCACGGCGCCAGTCCAGCCCCAGGTCTTTCGTGAGAAAGCTGGCCACCACCATGCGCAAACGGTTGTGCATATAGCCGGTCTGGTTGATCTGGTACATGGCGGCGTCCACCAGCGGGTAGCCGGTGCGACCTTCGCACCACGCGGCAAACAGGGCGTCGGCCTGCTTGCCGCGCTCCCAGTGGATGGCGTCGTACTCGGGCTTGAAGGCGCTGCTGACCGCGTGCGGGAAGTTGGCCAGGATCTGGTGGTAAAAATCGCGCCAGATCAGTTCGCTCAGCCAGGTGCTGGCGCCCGCCAGGCCCTGCAGGTGCATGGCGTAAGCGACGCTGGCCACTGCCCGGATGCTGATGGTGCCAAAGCGCAGATGCACGCTCAGATAACTGGGGCCTTTGATGGCCGGAAAATCGCGCGCCTGGTGGTATTGATCCATGCGCTCCACAAAGTCTTCGAACAGCGCGCGGGCACCCCGACTGCCGGTGCGAATCTTGAGATCCCGGAGGTTGGTGGTTTGAAAACCAAGGCTATCCAGCGCCGGTACACCGGACGCCGTGTGAGCCGGGCAGGGCGCCAGCGCCGCGGCGTACCGCTCCACCGGGTAAGCCTTGAGGTGAAAGTCGGTCAGCGCCTTCAGCCACGCGTTCTTGTAGGGCGTGAGCACGGTGAAAGGCCGGGCGTTTTGTGTCAGCACCTCGTGGCGCTCAAAAATCACGTGATCCTTGAATGTGTGCAGCACCACACCCGCGTGCGCCAGCGCGCCCAGCACTTGTGCGTCACGCGCCTTGGCGTGGGGCTCGTCGTCGTGGTTGGCGAACACAGCCTGCACGCCCAGCTGCGTGGCCAGCCGGGGGACTTCCTCCGTTGCATGGCCGTGGCGCACGATCAAGCCCACCCCCTCGGCGCCGTTTGACCGGCCCAATGCGCGCAACTGCTCGTCCAGATCGACCAGGCTTTCCCGGATGAACTCCACCCGCCGGTCGGCTTGCAGGCCACGGTCCCGCAAAGGTTGCAGGATGGTGGTATCGAACACGAACACACACCACACCTTTTTGCAGCGTTTGAGCGCGTGGTACAGCGCCGCGTTGTCGTCCGCCCGCAGGTCGCGGCGGAACCACATGAGGCCGGAGGGGTAGGTGGAAGTTGTCATGACAGTGGCTAGATAGAGTGCGATTTTGCATGTTGTTTGCAAACGATGTGGGCAGCGACGCCGGGCTTATGGCATTGGTGGCCTGCCAAGGTCGGGCCGCCCACTAAAATCGGCGCATGAGTTCGGACGTACCCACCATCAACCTGTCGCACCATTTTCTGATCGCCATGCCGGGTTTGAACGACGAACTGTTTGGCCGCAGCGTGGTGTACCTGTGCGAACACACGCCCAAGGGGGCGCTGGGGTTGATCATCAACAAGCCCAGCGACATCACCGTGGCCGATCTGTTTGAGAAAGTGGACCTGCCCCTGCGCCGGCCCGAGTTGGCGGCGCTGCCGGTGTTCCACGGCGGTCCCCTGCAGCCCGAGCGCGGCTTTGTGTTGCATGAAGCCATGGGCGATGCCGAGCCCGTTGGGGCCGATGAAACGCCACCGGCCGTTGCCCGTGCCATCCGCGAGGCGCTGTCGGGTCTGGAACCTGAAGAGGCCGATGTACCCGCTGATCAAGCTGAAGGCGAACGATCCTCCGCTTCGGCCATTACCCCTGCACCACGCAATTCTGCCTATGCGTCCACCATGCGCATGGCCGACGGGTTGGAGATGACCACCTCGCGCGACGTGCTGGAGGCACTCGCTTCTGGCGCCGGACCCCGCAAGGTGCTGCTGACCCTGGGCTATGCGTCCTGGGGCGAGGGTCAGCTGGAGTCTGAAATCACCGAAAACAGCTGGTTGACGGTGGAGGCCAACCCGCAGCTGATCTTTGACACACCCGTGGAGCAGCGTTACGAAAAGGCGATGGGTCTGCTGGGTCTGCAGCCTTGGATGCTGGCACCCGGCTCGGGGCACGCATGAACCCGGTGCCTACCGTGACCGAGGTGCCGGTCGCTCACCAGACTTTTCTGGCGTTCGACTTTGGCCTCAAACGCACCGGTGTGGCCAGCGGCAACCGGCTCACGCGCACCGCGACGCCGCAAACCACCATCCAGGCCGAAGGCGATGCCCGGTTTGTGCAGGTTGCTGCTCGCCTGAAGGAATGGCAGCCCGATGCACTGGTGGTGGGTATTCCTACCCACCCCGACGGCGCTGCGCACGAAAATACCGCCCGGGCGTTGAAGTTCGCCCGCCAGCTTCGCGGGCGTTTCAACAAAGTGGTGTATGAAGTGGATGAGCGCTACAGCACCACCGAGGCACACAGCCTGGGTGCCAAGGACGCCGACGCGGCGTCGGCCTGCATCATCCTGGAACAGTTTTTAAGGAGTCTGCCTTGAGTCAATTGCAACTGGACGCGGAGGCGCTGTACGCCGAGCTGAAACGCGGGGTGCAGGGCCTGATGGCCGGCGCCCCCGCGCGGCTGGTGGGCGTGACCAGCGGCGGCGCCTGGCTGGCCGAGCGCCTGCAGCGCGATTTGGGTCTGCCGGGCGAGATTGGCGTGATTTCGTCCGCCATGCACCGCGACGATTTTGCCCAGCGCGGCCTGAGCGCCACCGCTGCCCAGACCCGCCTGCCCTTTGATGTGAACGGCGCTCACGTGCTCGTCATCGACGATGTGCTGTACACCGGGCGCACGCTGCGCGCGGTGATCAACGAGCTCTTCGACTACGGTCGCCCGGCCAGTGTGAAGCTGGCGGTGCTGGTGGACCGGGGTGGGCGCGAGTTGCCACTGGCTGCCGACTTTGCCGCTACCCGCCTGCCATTGCCGCGTCACCAGTCGTTCGAGCTGGCGCGCAGCGAGGCTGGCACCTTCAGTTTCGTTGTCGAACACCGCGAGGAGGCCTGACACCATGGCCCGCAATCCCCAACTCAACAAGAACGGCGAGCTGATCCACCTGCTCTCGACCGAAGGCCTGCCCAAGGCCATCCTCACACAGATCCTGGACACGGCGGACAACTTCGTCAGCGTGAGCGACCGGGAGGTGAAAAAAGTGCCGCTGCTGCGCGGTAAAAGCGTGTTCAACCTGTTCTTCGAGAACAGCACCCGCACCCGCACGACATTTGACATCGCGGCCACCCGACTGAGCGCGGACGTGTACACCCTCGACATTGCGCGCAGTTCGGCCTCCAAGGGCGAAAGCCTGCTGGACACCATCGCCAACCTGAGCGCGATGGCGGCCGACATTTTTGTGGTGCGCCACAGCGAAAGCGGCGCACCCTACCTGATTTCCCAGCACGTGGCCCCGCACGTGCACGTGGTCAACGCCGGCGACGGGCGCCACGCACACCCCACCCAGGGGCTGCTGGACATGTACACCATCCGCCACTACAAGAAGGACTTCACCAACCTGTCGGTGGCGATCGTGGGCGACGTGCTCCATTCGCGGGTGGCGCGTTCCGACATCCACGCCCTGACCACGTTGGGCTGTCCGGACCTGCGCGTGGTGGGCCCACGCACCCTGGTGCCGTCGGACCTGTCGCAGATGGGCGTGCGTGTGTGCCACACGCTGGAGGAGGGCATCAAGGACTGCGATGTGGTGATCACGCTGCGCCTGCAGAACGAGCGCATGAGCGGCGCGCTGCTGCCTTCCAGCCAGGAGTACTTCAAGAGCTTTGGTGTGACGCCGGAGCGGTTGCGCTGGGCCAAGCCGGATGCCATCGTCATGCACCCCGGCCCGATCAACCGCGGGGTGGAAATCGACTCCACGGTGGTGGATGGCAGACAAAGCGTGGTCTTGCCACAAGTCACCTTTGGCATCGCAGTGCGCATGGCGGTGATGGGCATCGTGGCCGGGAATGTGGCTTGAACCACGGCTTGATTGGAACAGCAACATGAAAATCCTGATTCAAAATGGCCGCCTGATCGACCCTGCCAGCCAGACCGACACCGTGGCCGACATCGCCATCGCTGCTGGCCGCGTCATCGGCATTGGCAAACGGCCGGTCGACTTTCACCCCAACCGCACGATCGACGCGACCGGCTGCTGGGTGCTGCCCGGCCTGGTGGATCTGTGCATGCGCCTGCGCGAGCCGGGGCAGGAACATGCCGGCATGCTGGAAAGCGAAATGGCCGCCGCCGTGGCTGGGGGCGTCACCAGCCTGGTGTGTCCGCCCGACACCGACCCGGTGCTTGACGAGCCTGGCCTGGTGGACATGTTGAAAGCCCGTGCTGAAAAGCTGCACCAGGCCCGCGTGTTCCCGTTGGGGGCTTTGACGCGCGGCCTCAAGGGTGAGGTGCTGACCGAAATGGTCGAACTGACCGAGTCCGGCTGCGTGGGCTTTGGCCAGGCGGACGTGCCCATCGTCAACACCCAGGTGCTGCAGCGCACCCTGCAATACGCGGCCACCTTTGGCTACAGCGTGTGGCTGCGCCCGCAAGATTTCTGGCTCGGCAAGGGCGTGGTGGCCAGCGGCCCTCTGGCCACCCGCATGGGCCTCAGCGGTGTGCCCGCCGCTGCCGAAGTGATTGCGCTGCAGACCCTGTTTGAGCTGCTGCGCGGTGTGCACAAGGCTGGCACGCCAGCTGGGCAGGGCGTGCATTTGCACCTGTGCCGCCTGAGTACTGCGGCCGGGGTGGAACTGGTGCGCCAGGCCAAGGCCGAAGGCCTGCCCGTGACCTGCGATGTGAGCGTACACAACCTGCACCTGACCGACACCGACATCGGCTTTTACGACACACGCCTGCGCTTGCTGCCACCGGTGCGCCAGCAGCGCGACCGCCAGGCCCTGCGAGCTGCGTTGGCCGATGGCACGATCGATGCCCTGGTGAGCGACCACAACCCGGTGGACGCCGACGCCAAAACCCTCCCGTTTGCCGAGGCCGAGCCTGGTGCCACGGCGGTGGAGCTGCTGCTGGGGCTGGCTTGCAAGTGGGCCGAACAGGACGGCGTGCCGCTGGCCCGTGCCGTGGCCGCGCTGACCCAAGGCCCGGCCGCCGTGCTGGGTCACAGCCTGGGCACTTTGCAGGCCAGCGTGGGCCGTGTGGTGGAAGGCGGTGTGGCCGACCTGTGCGTGGTCGACCCGCGTCAGCATTGGCGCGTGGGCGCCGATACCTTGCGCAGCCAGGGCACGCACACACCGTTCGATGGCCACGAACTGCCCGTGACGGTCCGCACCACCCTGGTCAACGGCCAATTGGCGTTCGACGCAGGGCGATGAGTGGTTTGCGCGCCTCGGTGCGCCTGTTGCGGCTGACGTGGCACCTGCTCGCTGGTCTGCGCGTCCTGCGCCGTGACTTTCCGGTTCTGGACGATGTGGGGCGTCAAGAGGCCATCCGCGTTTGGTCGCGCCAGACGTTGGCCATTCTGGGTGTTCACCTTCAGGTGCTGGGTGACCTTCCCGCTCGAGGCCCGCTGCTGGTGGTGGCCAATCACATGTCTTGGCTGGACATTGTGGTGCTGAACGCGGCGCGCCCCTGCCGGTTTGTGTCCAAGGCCGACGTGAAGGATTGGCCTGTGATTGGCCAGCTGGTGGCGGCGTCCGGCACACTGTTCATCGAGCGCGAAAAGCGCCGCGACGCATTGCGGGTGGTGCACCACATGGCCGAGCGGCTGCAGGCCGGCGATGTGCTCGCGGTGTTTCCTGAGGGCACCACTGGCGATGGCCAGGGCGTACTGCCCTTTCACGCCAACCTGTTGCAGGCCGCGTTGGCCACCAACAGTGCCATCCTCCCCGTGGGCCTGGCTTACTTGCAGGGCGATGGCCAGGCCTTGCTCGGCGAAGCCTGCCGCCACGACGCCCCCACTTACATTGGTGACACCACGCTGGTCGCTTCCATATGGCGCACGGCGCGTGCCACCAATGTGCAGGCCACGCTGCACTGGGGTGAGCCCGAGATGGCCCAAGGCCGCGACCGCCGTGCTTGGGGCGATGCGCTGCGTGCCGAAGTGGCCCGTCTCGCTGACCAGCCCGTGTTGACCTGAATCCGTTTGCAGTATTCTCGTGAACGACCGTACTTTCTGGAGTTTGAGCTTTGCCATTGTCACCGTCCGCTCCCCGCCGCCACATGCACACCCGCCGCGTGGAATACCAAGGGTTTCTGCGCGATGATGGCTTGTGGGACATTGAAGGCGAGCTGCACGACAGCAAGCCCTTCGCGTTCGAGATTCCCGGTGAAGGGCAGTGGGTACCGCACGAGCCGGTGCACCACATGCGCATCCGCGTGACGCTGGACAACAGCATGTTGATTCACGCCATCGAGTCGGTGATGGAAGACCACCCCCATGCGCCATGCCCGCAGGCCAACGTGCCGATGCAGCGCATGGTCGGCTTGCGCATGGGCGCTGGTTGGCGCAAGGCGATCGAGCAGCACCTGGGCGGCATTCAGGGCTGCACCCACTTGCGTGAACTGCTCTACAACATGGCCACGGCGGCATTCCAGACCATGGCGCAGGTGTCGTTCAAGCCGCCGGTGGACGGTCTGCCCCCGCCGCACTTGGGCAAATGTCTGGCCTGGGATTTCAACGGCCCGGTGGTGCAGAAGGTGTATCCGGTGTTTTTCCGCTGGCAAGCACCGGGCAAGGCCTGAGTCGGCGGGTGGCCTTCAGGACAGAGCTTGCGCCAGGTCGCTGGTGGGGCGCAGGCCTTCAAAGGTCAGGTTGGCCATCACGTCCTGCAGGTGGGCTTCCATGAGTTTCACCGCGAGTGCCTCGTCGCGGGCGGCCAGTGCATCGACGATGGCAGCATGTTCTTCGCTGGAGTGAGCGGCTGCCACCCGACTTTGGTACATGAGGGTGATGAGCGAGCAGCGGGAAATGAGATCGCGCAGCAAATCGGCCAGCACCTGATTGCCCAGCAGTTCGGCCATACAGACGTGAAAGTCGCCCAGAAGTTCGGTACGCCCTGGTGCATCGTCGCGTGCCACGGCCGCTTGTTCCAGGGCCACGTGCTGGCGCAGCGCGGCAATCTGCTCGGTGGACACCTGGCGCACGAAGCTGCGCGTCATTTCCACTTCAAGGACCCGGCGCACTTCAAACACCTGTCGCGCTTCGTCAGCTGACGGCGTCGCGACGAACGCACCTCGCGCGGGCTCCAGCTGGATCAGCCGGCGTTGCGACAACTGAAACAGCGCCTGCCGCACCAGCGTTCGGGACACGCCAAAGTGGTCGGCCAGCTTCTGTTCGGCCAACTTGGTGCCCGGGTGGAGGCGATGCTCCACAATGGCCCGGGTGAGGGATTCGACGATATGGTCGGTGCTGCTGACGCCTGACATGCGGCGATCATAGCCACAAACTCACAGTTTGGAGCGCTGGCCCTCGGTCAGTGTGTCGAGCTGGAAGCGCCCGCTTTTGTCCCACAGCCAAGTGTCTGTGTAAACCACGCTGCCCAGCCTGCGCGGGGCAGGGAAGGGTGCAGCAGCGCGGACGGTGCGTTCGATCTCAGCCATCACGGCCGGCACATGCTTGGGCGCACGCATCCACTCCAGCCGGCGGATGTGTCCGCGGGCGTCAAGCTCCACCTGCATCACGCCCACCGCTTGCAGCAGCGGGGGCATCTGGCCAGGGTAAATCCGGTGCTGGTTGAGGCTGTAGATGTGCTGCGCGCCATCGCGCCGATAGGCTCGTGCGCTGGTGGCGTCAGACACCTTGCCCGCGGCAGGTGGTTCGGCCGGCGGCGGTGCAGGCGGCGTGGCTGGGGTGACGGCGGGGGGCGCGGAAGGTGGTGGTGGCGGTGGTGGCGTGGCACAACCGGCCAGCCAAAGCGCCGCCCCGATCGCGCTGCCCCAGGCGAGGTAAAGCGCCGCCCCTGGCCGGGCCAGGGTGGACGAATCGATGAGCGGGCGTGTATTCAGGGGCGTCATGGGGCAATCCGTTGGGAGACTATCTGCGTGCGCGTCAGCATTGTGCGGCAAGCGGCGCGATACTTCCAGCATGGACATGACGCCGATCACGGGTGGTGACTTATCTTGCTTTTTGACACAGTTGCAGCGGCAGCCGGCGGTGCTGGTGCGTGTGGCTGCGACCCAAGGGTCGGTGCCGCGCGAGGTGGGCGCCTGGATGGCGGTGCTGGCCGACGCCACCCTGGGCACGATAGGGGGTGGCCGGCTGGAATGGGACGCCTTGCAGAACGCTCGCGCCCTGCTGATGCAGCCGGGCGCTGGCCCCCAGACGCAGCGCGTGCCGCTGGGTCCGAGCCTGGGCCAGTGCTGCGGCGGCGTGGTGCATTTGGCCTATGAGCCAGTGACGGCAGACGATGCGCCGGCCCTGCGTCAGCGCTGGCAGGCCGGTCGCCTGCCGGTTGCCTTGTTCGGCGGTGGTCATGTGGGGCGCGCGCTGGTGCAGGCCTTGGCGCCATTGCCATTCCAGGTGCACTGGTTTGACAGCCGCGACGAGGTGTTCCCCGCCGATCTGCCAGCCCAGGTGGTCGCTGAACATTCCGATCCGGTGCAAGCTGCCGTGGCCGATGCCCCGCCCGGCAGCCGGGTCCTGATCATGAGTTTCAGCCACGCGGAAGACCTGGAGGTGGTGGACGCCTGCCTTCGTCGGCGCGCGCAGCGCAATGACCTGCCGTTTGTAGGTCTGATCGGTAGCCAGACCAAATGGGCCACGTTCCGGCGCCGGCTGGCACAGCGCGGCTGGTCGGACGATGCGTTGGCCGGCATTGTCTGCCCGATCGGCTTGCCGGGCATTGTGGGCAAACAGCCGGAGGTGATTGCCGCCAGCGTGGCGGCCCAGTTGTTGCTCGACGTCTCAGGCTGGCGCGGTTGAGGGACGGTCCATAGGACCCAGGTTGACGCCGCCGGCGGGTCGCAAGCGCCGGTCTCCCAGCGCAGGTTTGTTGCGGGCGGTGCCGTAATGCTGACGCAGTTCGCCCATTTGGGCGAGCCAGGTGTCGGCCTGAGGCCATTGGGCTTTGTAGCGTTGCAGCACCAGCCACGCTGACTCCACCGCGCGGGCATTGAGTGTCGCTTCGGCGGTGCGCATCAGGTCTTTCAGCGCGACGTCCGATTCGCCCTGGTTGGCCGAGCGCAGTGAGCGTTCAATCACTTGCACCATGTCGTCCTGGCTGGTGCGCAGGATGTCGGCGTAGGCCGGGTGCGCACTGGCGGCGCTGGCCAGCAGCTCACCCATGGCTTTGGTGGTGGCAAAGCGACGTCCCAGACGCTCCACCACAGCCAGGTCGTCAGGCACCACCAGCCCCTTGCGGTGAGCCAGGGACAGCATCGTCAGGAGGTTGCAGGCGGCTTCCATGTCAAAGTCGGGCTCGCCAATCGGGGCGCACAGTGCGGCCGCCAGGTTGTGGGCTTTTTCTTTGTGGTTCTGCTGCAGGAATGAGAGGACCGCGATGGTGTCGGTGAAGCGTTGCAGTCGCACATCCAGCGGGTTCTGACGCAGACGCTTGCGCAGCTCGCCCAGGTGGCGCTCCAGTTGAGCTGGTTGGTCGTGCTCGAAAGCCGACAGGCCCAGCAGCACCAGACACTCGCTGTCGAACATTTTGGAGTCGAGTCCGAGGTAAGTGGAGCGCTCCAGCAGCGTGCGGGCCTTTTCGCGGTTGCCGCAAAAGTAGGCCAGCATGCCCAGCCGTTGCTGGCGGCCAATCGCCATCGGCGTGATTTCCACCGCCTTTTCCAGATTTTCCAGCGCCGCCTGAAAGTGACCCAGCTCCATCTGTGCCCGACCCAGCACGTCGTAGGCGTCTGGGTAATCGGGCTCTTCTTCGATCAGCGCCATCAAGGTTTCCTGGGCGGCGTGGGCGCTGCCGCTGTCGAGCTGGGCGCGGGCAACCCCCAGGCGAGCCCAGGGGCGTGGCTCTGCTTCGTTGATCTGCAGAAACAACGTCTGTGCCTCTGCAAAACGGGCCAACCGCATCAGCATCTCGGCGCCCAGCCGGGCTGCTTGCAACCACTGTGCGCCGCGTTGGGCAAAGCGTTGGCGGCACATCTGGATCGCGTCGTCGTAACGCTCGTCTTCCAGTGCGCGGTAAATGTCGTACAGCGCGGCCTTGCGCAGGCGCGCTTGCTCGATGCGATCGTACAGCGTGCCGGCGGAATAGGGGCGCACCAGGTAGCTGTCCACCGACGATTCGGCTGCCTCGGCCACCTTGAGGTAAGTGGCTTCGTTGGTGAGCATGACGAACACGGTGGCGTAGGGCAGCAGGCCACTGCGGCGAAGGTCGTCCAGCAGTTCCTGGCCGGTGCCCCCTTCTTTGGGGAACTCGTCGCCGCAGACCACCACGTCGAAGGTATGGCGTTCCAGTTCGCGCCGCGCTTCGGCGATCTTGCTGGCCTGGCTGACCGAGGTGAGGCCCATGGTGCGCAACTGGCCCGCGAGTGTCATGCGGGTATTGGGGTTGCCGTCCACCACCAGTGCGGCCGCTTTGCGCAGGTCGGCTGACAGGCCAGCAGGCTTGGGTGGGGTGGAAGTCACGGCGCCGGCCATCAGGACGCCTCGCGTTCGTAGGTCACGAAATGAAAGGGCCAGCCTTGCTGGGCGGTGTGGCTTTCGCGCCGGGTTTCGCGCCAGGAGGCGTCCAGCGTGGGTGCGTGGGCATCGCCCTCAAAAACGTGGTCGATTTCGGTGACGACCACCCGTTGCGCCAGCGGCAGCGCCTGTGCGTAGATTTGTGCGCCGCCAATGACCCAGACCTCGGCCGGTGCCGGGCTTTGCTGGCTGCAATGGTTCAGGGCTTGCGGCAAGCCGGGCAGCACGGTGGCTCCGTCGGCCGCGAGACCCTGGCGCGACAGCACCAGATTCAGCCGCCCTGGCAGGGGTCGAAAACGTGGCGGCAGCGATTCCCAGGTGCGCCTTCCCATGATGACGGGGCACCCCTGGGTCAGCCGCTTGAAATGGGCCAAGTCTTCCGGCAGGTGCCAGGGCAGGGTGTTTTGGTACCCGATCACGCCATTCGCGGCCCGCGCATAAATCAGATTGACACGCATGGATGCGAGCATAGCAGCCCGCGCCGGTGTTCAGTAGCCCGCAGGGTTCGCAGTTGGCGCTGGTGTGGCGCCGGTGCGGTAGCGTTGCAACAGGCTGGCCGCGGCAGATTTGAGCAGCATGGTGTCGATGCCCACGGCCACGAACAGTGCCCCGGCATCCAGCCATTTGCGAGCTTGTGCTTCGTTCGTCGCCAGAATGCCGGGCGCCTTGCCTGCACGCCGAATGCGGCTGATGGCATCGAGGATCGCGGCCTGCACATCGGGGTGGCCTGGGTCGCCCGGGTGGCCCATGCTGGCGCTGAGGTCTGCCGGGCCGATGAACACACCGTCCACGCCCGGGGTGGCAGCGATGGCATCGAGTTGGTGCAGGGCGTCCACCGTTTCCGCTTGAACGAGCACGCAGACCTGGTCGTTAGCCTCTTTCACGTAGTGGGGGTAGGCCTGCCAGCGCGATGCGCGAGCGAGGGCGCTGCCCATGCCGCGCACGCCTTCGGGCGGGTATTTGGCTGCCGCCACCACCTGGGCGGCCTGTTCGGGGGTGTCCACCATGGGCACCAGCAACGTCTGAACGCCAATGTCCAGGTACTGTTTGATGAGGGTGGTGCCCACATCGCCGGTGCCTATGGGCACGCGTGCCACGGGGTGCGACGCGGACTGGCTCGGCGGCAACGCAGTGCTGGCGCTGGCCATGGCCTGCAGTTGGCCGAGGGTGCTGCGCACGTCGTTGGGGGCGTGTTCGCCATCGATGAGCAGCCAGTCGTAGCCGACCCCGGCCAGCAGTTCGGCGCTGTAGTGGTCGGCCAGGCCCAACCACAGGCCGATCTGGGGTTGTTGGGCGCGCAGGGCATCGCGGAAGGAATTGGTGGGAACTTGCATGGGTGACTGATTGGTTGGGGGGCTTTGCGTCAAACTGGATACAAGCCGCGTGTCTGTGCCATCAGCCGCGTCAGGCCCAGCAGCGCGTCGATGTGCGGGGTCGGCAGTTGCAGGTGCTGTCCGATGTCGCGCACCGCACCCACCAAGGCGTCCAGTTCGATGGCGCGCCCGGCTTCCACGTCTTGCAGCATGGAGGTTTTGAACGCGCCGAGCTTGCGCGTGACAGCGTGACGGTCTTCCGGGTTCTGGTCGATCGTGCAGCCGATCTGCGCGCCGATGGCCTGCGCCTCACGCATGACGGCGCTGATGTACCTGCGCACCAGCGGGTCGTCAAGAATGCGGTCGCAGGTGGCACCAGTGAGCGCCGACACGGGGTTCATGGTCATGTTGCCCCAGAGCTTGTACCAGACATCGCGTTGTATGCGTTCTGACACAGTGACCGCAAAACCCGCTTGTTCCAGCATTGCTGCCAGAGACTGGACATGCGGGCTGACGCCGCCCGCCGGTTCACCCAGGATGAGGCCGTTGCCATTGACGTGGCGAACTTGCCCAGGGCCCGGCGTGGTGCTGCTGAGGTGGACCACGCAGCCGACCACGCGGGTGGCGGGCAGCGTGGCGGCGAGTTCGCCGCCTGGCTCGGCCAGTTGCCCCAGGTTCGCTTGAGCGTGCTGGCGCGCGGCGCCACCCTGCAGGCGCTGCGCAGCCAGGGCCTGCAACTCCGCGACGCACAGGGCACGCGCACCGTGCAGGTCCATGCCAGCGACGACCCTGCCAGCCTGGGCCCGCAAGACCTGGTGGTGCTGGCCGTGAAAGGCCCCGCCGTGAAGGACGTGGCGCCCGCCGTGCGTGCGCTGC
>JACCDS010407758.1_pt1 | contig 26242 bp, 26 predicted proteins | sample 7446441 | NCBI WGS metagenome assembly JACCDS01 (sample SAMN15323445, study PRJNA562643) | freshwater metagenome | isolation source: river surface water | place: USA:Blue River Watershed | collected 2017-08-17 | reverse complement strand
GACCGACTTCTCGAAATAGGTCACCGCGTGCAGGCTGAGCTCGGTCATGCCGAAGGCCAGCACGGCAAAGTAGGTACCGCGCAGATGCAGCACCGCCGCGCCCATAAGCACGGCCACCAAGGCGGCGATGCCCGCGCCCAGGGCGATGGTCTCGATCCAGCCGAACTGGCCCAGCAGGATGGCCGTGGTGTAGGCCCCGATGCCGAAGAAGGCCGAGGTGGCCAGGGACAGGTAACGCGTGCTGCCGCAGAACAGGCCCCAGCTGGAAGACAGGGCCACATACATCAGACAGGTCAGCGCCATGGAGGTGACGAACTCGCTGCTGTAAAACGGCAGCGCCAGGGCCCAGCCTGTGAAGGCCAGCAGGACCAGCAGGTCGCGGATGAGGAATTGGCGAGAGTTCATGCCTCAGTCCCGCAGGGCCGCCCCAAGGGACTGAACGCCCCCTCGGGGGGCAGCGAAGTACACGAAGTGACGAGTGTGGGGGTCATGCTTTACGACTTTTCCGGGTGAACAGACCTTCGGGACGCAGCAGCAGCACGGCGATGAACACCGCGTAGGACAGCAGGGCCTTGAGCGAGGGATTGGTGTAGTGCATGCCCAGGGCTTCGATCACGCCCAGGAAGAGGCCGCCAATGAGTGCGCCGCCCATGCTGCCGAAGCCGCCCAGGGTGATGACGATGAGTGCGGTCACCGTATAGGGCTGGCCCATATAGGGGGTGATGGTGTAGGCCATGGAGAGCAGCGCGCCGGCGATGCCCGAAAGCCCCAGGCCGATGCCGAACATCAGCGGATGCAGGCGTTTGGTGTCGATGCCCATGAGCTGCGCGCCAATCGGCGACTGCATCAGCGCACGCACGCCCTTGCCCAGCAGTGTCATGCGCATGAGCACGATGAGTGCACCGGCGAACAGCAGGGCCAGGAAAAAGACCAGCAGCTTGTTGGCCGCGAACTGCACCTCGCCGAACTTCACGGGTTCGGTCAGGTAGTCGTAACCACGCAGGTCCCCGCCCCAGAGCCAGGACACCAGGTTCTGCACCAGGAACATGAGGCCGAAGGCGACCATCAGGCCCCGCGCTTCGAAGACATCGAGATTGGGCGAGGTGGCGGTAAGGCGGCGGAAGCACAGGAAGTGCACAACCACACCCAGCACCATCAGTACGAGAAAGGCCACGGGCACCATGAGCAGGGGCGAGAAACCGAACTGCGTCTGGACCAGCCAGGTCAGGTAGGCCCCAACCATGAGGAACTCGCCATGGGCGATGTTGAGGATGCGCATCAAGCCGTACTGGAGGTTCAACCCCAGGGCGACCAACGCATAGATGCCGCCGGTGATGAGACCGGAAGCTATCAGTTCGAGCCAGGCAGTGAGTGACATAGGAAATCAGAGAACAGAAAACAGCCGGCGGCGGGAGTCCCCCTTGGGGGCTGAGGGCCGCGGCTCCAAGCCTGCCTGCGCAGGCTTGGACGGCCCCGAAGAGCCAGCGCCTCTGGCGCTGGCACCGAGGCGGCCTCAGGGCCGACTCAGGGGGGGCTTCACCATGCGGGCTTCGGCGCCAGCTTGGCCGTGGCGACCTTCTGCGGCCACACCACCTCGAACTCACCCTTCTGCCACTGGCCCACCGTGCCCGGTGTGCCCACGTTCTCGCTGCCGGCGAACTTGATGTCGCCCAGGATGGTCTTGTGCGTGGTGTTGGCCACGTAATCACGGATGGCCTTGCGGTCCAGGCCGTGGGTCTTGACGGCGTTGGTCAGGATCTCCAGGCCGGCCCAGGTGGCGCCGCTGGCCCAACGGTCCGGCTCCTTGCCGCCGAACTTCTTGGTGTGGGCGTCGAAATAGGCCTTGGCGCCAGGACTGGTCTTGCCGTTCCAGGAGCCCATGCCCAGCACGCCCTCGGCACCTGCCGGTGTCATGACGTTCTTGTACAGCTGGAAGGCGGTGCCGACCGAGGCGTAGAAGTACTTGGGGTTGAAGCCGATTTCCTTGGCCTGTTTGCTGGCCAGGATGGTGTCCGGCGGGTAGGTGAAGCCGACGAAGGCATCGGGGTTCTTGTCCTTCATGGAGCGCAGCACCGGTGACAGGTCCTTCACACCCCCGGGGTAGCTCTTGTCTTCCACCATGCGGATGTCCGTGCCCTGCAGTGCCACCTTCAACGCGGCGTAGTTCTCCAGGCCGAACAGGTCGTCCACGTAGATCACGGCGATGGACTTCACGCCGTTGGCCTTGAGCATGTCCACCAGGGCCTCGCACATGGGCTTGGGCTGCTGAAGCAGCAGGAAGAAATAGGGCAGCTTCATCTCGGCCAGGCGCTTGGACAGGGCTGTGGGCGCGAGGAAGGGATAAGCGAAGCGGTTGGCCAACGGGGCCACGGCGAAGTTGGCGTTGGAGCCCCAGGGCGGCAGCACCAGGTCCACCTTGTCGGAACCCATGAGCTTTTCATAGGAACGCACGCAGGTCTCGATGTCGCTGCGGTCGTCGGAGCTGATCAGCTCGATCGGGCGCTTCTCACCCTTGACGTTCAGGCCGCCAGCGGCGTTCTGCTGCTCGGCCCACAGCAGGTAGTTGGGTTCCTGGCTGACCTGGGCGCCACCGGTCCAGGGGCCGGTGCGGGCCATGGCATAACCCACGCGCACCGGGGCGGCGGCGAACAGGTGCGGGGCAAAGGTGGCGGCGCCGATGGCGGCGGCCGTGCCCTTGAGCAGGGTACGTTTCGTTTGTTGAACCATGGTTGTCTCCGGTGGATTTGCTTTTCGGGATCGCACAGCAATACTAGAAAGCCCGGGGGCTTGCGGCTTTGCTGAACGTGCACAAAGTAGTTGACGGTTCATGCAAGGGCAGCAGGGTTAACCCTAGGCGTCGGGTTTGTCCCGGGGCAATGATGCGCCGATAATCCGGCCACCATGACCCACGCCACGGCCGTCAGCACCGACGATTACGCACCCGCCGACCGTGCGCCGGTCTGGCGCGACTGGGTCTGGAAGCAGTTCGGCGGGCTGGAGTCCGACCTCTACGGCGATACCCACTTCGACGGCCACATGGCCTCGGCCCGCGCCGGCGACCTCATCCTCACCAAGCTCGAAGCCAACCGCCACCGCGTGGTGCGCACCCGCGACATGGTGCGCGCCAGCGACGAGGGCTACTTGAAAATCGTCGCGCCCATGAAGGGCTCGGCGGGCGTGGAACAGATGGGCCGCCAGGCCTGGGTCACGCCCGGAGCCTGGACCATCTACGACACCACCGGCAGCTACTCGGTCGCCAACCCCGAGCGGGTCGAGCACCTGATCGTGATGGTCCCGAAGGCCCAGATGGTGGAGCGCGGCCTGCGCCTGGAGACCCTGATGGCGCGCCCGGTGGGCGGGGCCAGCGGCATCGCGCGCGTGGCCCTGTCCACCATGCGCAGCACCTTCCAGGAGCTGCCGCACATGAGCGCGGACGCCGCGCGCGGCGCCGGCGAGCTCATCGCCCAGCTGGTGCGCCTCTCGCTGATCGAACTCTCGGGCCAGGAAACGCAGCTGACGCAGCGCGAGGCGCTGAAAGACCGCATTCGCGGCTACGTGGCCCTGCACCTGCGCGACCCCGAGCTGTCGGTGGACCAGATTGCCCTGGCCCTGAACTGCAGCAAGCGCCACCTCTACAACGCCTTCACCGACGAAGACCAGACCCTGGCCAGCTACATCCAGGGCCTGCGCCTGGACGCCTGCATCCGCGAACTGCAGCACCCGATGGCGCAAACGCGCCCGATCACCGACATCGCCCTGTCCTGGGGCTTCAACAGCCCCTCACACTTCAGCCGCGTGTTCCGCGAACACACGGGCAAAAGCCCCAGCGAATTCCGCGCCGCGTCGCCCACGTGACCTCGCAACGTTGCTCGTTGCGCCAGCATGGTGGACAGTGCGGCATCGGCCCCACCCGCAAGGAGACACCATGCGCATCCCCTCCCTCAAGGAAGTTGTCAGCGAACAGGAGTGGCAGCTGCGCTGTGATCTGGCCGCGGCCTACCGCCTGGTGGCGCATTACGGCTGGAGCGACCTGGTCTTCACGCACATCAGCGCGCGTTTGCCCGGGCCGGACCATCATTTCCTGATCAATCCCTACGGCCTGATGTTCGACGAGATCACGGCCTCCAGCCTGGTGCGGGTGGACCAGGATTGCAACAAACTCAGCGACTCGCCCTTCCCCGTCAACCCGGCGGGTTTCGTGATCCACAGCGCCATCCACTCGGTGCGTGAAGACGCGGCCTGCGTGCTGCACACCCACTCGCGCGCGGGCGTGGCGGTGAGCGCGCAGAAATGCGGGGTGCTGCCCATCAGCCAGCAGTCCACCTTCGTGCTGGGCTCGCTGGGTTACCACGCCTACGAGGGCGTGGCCCTGCGTGATGAAGAGAAGCCGCGCCTGCAGGCCGATCTGGGCAGGGCCAACTACCTGATGCTGCGCAACCACGGCCTGCTGACCGTGGGCAGGACCATCGCCGAGGCCTTCCTGAACATGTACATCTTCGAGGCCACCTGCCGCATCCAGCTCGACGCGCAGGCCGGCGGCGAGCTGGTGCACGTGAACCCGAAGATCCTCGAAGGCATGGCCGGCGTGATGAAAACCGCCACCGCCGGCCAGGGCGCCAACCTGGCCTGGCCCGCGCTGCTGCGCCTGGCCGAGCGCCTGGACCCGGGCTACAGGACCTGAGCCGCCCGCGCGAGCTCAGAGGCTGGGAGCTGCTCAGCCCTTGGCCGCCTTCTGCTGCAACTGCTCGATGCGCTTGCGCTCCTCGGCGCGGATGCGCTCGAGCATGGGCGCGTCGGGGTCCTGCCAGTTGCCGCCGCCGGCGCGCGCCATATAAGCCACGGCACGCGCAAACTCATCCAGGCTGAGGTCATTGCGCCCACCCTTGGGCGGCATGCCGCGCACACCCACCCAGCCGTGGGCCGTGGGCACCGCCTGGCCTTCGGCGATCAGCTTGCCCCAGGCCTTCCTGTCGCCGAAGCGCGGCGCGTTCGCCAGGCCCGGGCCGTGGCAGGCCATGCAGGTTTCGCGGTAGACCTGCTCGCCACTCTTGAGCGTGGCGCCCGACTGCGCGTACAGCACCGTGGAGGCCAGCAGCAGGGTGCTGAGCAAAAGGCCGCGGGGTATCGATGTCATGTGCTTCTCCTCCAGGGTCAGGGACGGCGTCCAAAAATTTGTGCGGGGGTCCAGCGCAGGCCGAAGGACAGCCAGCGGCTGGCACGGCCGCCGTCGTGCTGCTGGCCCGCGGTGGTGTCGAACTGCAGCAGATCCGGAATCAGGGAATAACGCAAACCCGTCTGCCAGTAGGGCCTGCTCTGGTCATCGCCGTAGGATTCGGCCACCAGGGCCAGCCGCGGATGCAGGTAATACTCGGTGCCCAAGCCCCAGGTGCCCCGGTGTTCACGGCTGGCCTTGTCACGCAGCCAGCCCACATTGGCATGAAGAAACCAGCGGTCCTGGGCGAACGCGAAGGAGAAGGGCAGATAGGCATAGGTGTTGCCGAGCTGGTTGGACCCCGGATCGATCTCGGGGTGCAGCACACGGCCCACGCCCAGACCCCAGCCCCAGCCATCCCGCTCCAGGGGTTTGAACAGGGTCTTGAGCTGGAACACATAGTCCTTGCTGCTGGGCATGTTGTCATGGCTGGCCCGCCCACCACCCAGGCTCAGTTCCAGACTGCCGCCAGGATTACAGGCGGGCAAGGCCCAGATTTCGCGGCTGTGTTCGTAAACGCGCATCCAGCTCTCGACCTGGCAGCTGCCCGCGGTGGTCAGGCGCGCATCGTCGGTGACGAGGGGCCGCGCGGCCCAGGCCGGCATCACGAGGCAAAGGCCCAGAAGGATGGCAAACTTCATGGGCCCATTCTAGGAGACCCCTTTTGCAAGCCCCTTTCAAGACCGGCGCCGCCAGCCTGCTGCTGGCCCTGCTCTGGCCCCTGGCCCAGGCCCAGGACAGCAACCAGAGCGAGCCCCCCGCCTTCAAGCTGACCCTGGGTCTGTACCAGTCCAGCGGCGGCGGCCTGCCCACCAGCCATGCGACGGACGTCAACCTGCGCCATACCTCGGCGCTGGGCAATGTCTGGTACGGCCACTATGTCGCCGCCGCCGAACAGCTGCAGCAGGACCGTGTCGGCTGGGACCGCACCTTTGCGGCAGGCCCGCTGCGCATCCAGCCCTCGGCCCAGCTGGCCACCGGCGGCGCCTGGAACGGCAGCCTGGGCCTGGAAACCGGCGAGGACTGGTACATCGGCGCCGGCCTGGGCCGCACCAATCTGCGTCAGGCCGCGAACCTGAACTTCGACCCCAACGATGCCTGGAGCCTGAGCGGCGGCTACCGCTGGGCCGAGGGGCGTTCGCTGGGCCTGCTCTATGTGCGCGACAACCGCGAGAGCCCGGACCAGCAGCACCTGCATGTCATCTACCGCGCGCCTTTGCCCGACAAGCACCGCCTGACCGTGGACCTGCTGTTCAAGCGCGGCTTGGTCGAGGGCGAATCCATCGAGCGCACCGGTCTCTCGGTGGCCTACGACTGGCCGCGCTGGTTCCTGCGCCTCAGCTACGACCCCCTGGTCAACTTCACGCCGCAGGACATGTGGCGCCTGGCCTTCGGCACGCGCTTCTAGCGCGCAAGACCCCGGGCCTGGAAACACACGCTGGCACACAAGCCGGGGCCGCCACCCGGCGCATCGCCCAGTTCGAACTGCGCCTGCATCAGCTGCGCGAAACGGGCCACGATGGCCAGGCCCAGGCCCGCCCCCTGGCCCAGGCGCTCGGCATGCAGGCCGCGCACGCCACGCTGCACGAGGCGCTGACGTTCGGACAGGCCCAGGCCGGCTCCGTTGTCGATCACCGAGAGCCGCACGCGATCTCCCTGGCGCGCCAGCTCCACCGTCAGGGTGCTGACCTGGCCGGCCTGCGCACGGCCATAACGCAGGGCGTTGTCCAGCAGGTTGCCGAGCACACCCTCGATCAGCGCCACATTGCCGACCGCGGGCACGGGCTGGTCCAGGCCCTGCACACCCAGGTCCACCCCGGCCGCATCGGCGCGCGGCAGGTAACGCAACACCGTCTCGCGCACCACTTCGTCCATCATCAGCGGCTCCATCTGCACGCCCACGGCCTCCTCCTCCGCGAGGGCCAGGGCCAGCAGCTGCTCCACCAGGCGGCTGGCGCGTGCCTCGCTGGCGCCGATGCGCTGCAGCTGTTCGCGCCAGACGGCGGCCTCCTGTTGTGCCAGCCCGTACTCGGCCAAGGCCCGGATGCCGGCCAAGGGCGTGCGCAGCTCGTGCGCCACATTGCCGGAAAACTCGCGCTGCGCCTGCAGGCTGTGGCTGACGCGCGCCAGCAGGGCATTGATGGCCGTGCCCAACTGCTCCAGTTCGCGCGAGCCGGCCGAGACCGGTACCGGCGTGAGGTCCAGCGCATCGCGCCGGTTCACCGAACCCTGCAATTCGCTCAAGGGCCGCAATTCATCGGCGATGATGCGGCGCAACCAGAGCGCCAGCAGCAGCAGCAGCACGATCAGCGGAGCGACCGAAAAAAACAGCAGGTCATGCAGAAGCGCGCGGCGGCTGCCCGTGGCCTCGGCCACCACGATCTGGAAGGCAAAGGGCTCTTCCTGCCATAAGGTCACCATGCGCCGCTGCTCACCGCGGTAAGCCGCCTCCAGGAACTCGGCCTCGCCAGGGTTGTGGGGGGCCGCGGCCTGCAGGTCGGGGTAACCGGCGATCACCGCCCCGTCCAGGCGGCGCACCACGAAATAGAGGCTCTCGTTCTGGTCCAGCCGCAGGGCGCTCATCTCGGGGCTGGAGAGTTCGAGGGTCAGGCCATGGGCCTGCAGGCGCACGCGCGAAGCCAGGGCATAGGCGTCGTCCAGCAGGGCGCGGTCGAAGGCTTTCTGGGCAAAATGGTAGGCCACCGCCACGGTCACGGCCGTGCCCAGCAACCAGGTCAGCGCCAGCGGCAAGAGGACGTTGCGCACCAGGCGCACGCGCAGCGAAGGCTTGGCGCGCGCGGTCGACCTCAATGCGCCGCCCCCCGCTCCAGCGCATACCCGAGACCGCGCAGCGTGCGGATACAGGCGCCACTGCCCACCAGCTTCTTGCGCAGACGCGAGATGAAGGCCTCCAGCGCGTTGTCGCCCAGGACGTCGGAAAAGTCGGACAGCTTGTCCGACAGGGTGCGCTTGCTGACCACGCGCCCCGGGGGGGTCATCAGCTCCCACAGCACGTCGAACTCGCGTGCCGGCAATTCGAGCAGGACACCATCGACGGCAAAGCGGCGCGCCTTGCGGTCCAGGCTCAGGCGGCCGATCTCGGAAAAATCGTCGATGCCGGCGGTGCGGCGCACCAGAGCGCGCAGCCGCGCCTCCACCTCGGCCAGTTCGAAAGGCTTGCCCAGGTAGTCGTCGGCCCCGGCGTCCAGGCCCGCGATGCGCTCGTCGGTGCGGTTGCGGGCGGTCAGCACCAGCACGGGTGTGCGGTCGCCGCGCGCGCGCACCGCGCGCAACAGGGCCAGGCCGTTGGCCAGGGAACTGTCAGGGGCGGCGTTCTGCGGCAGGTTCAGGTCGAGCAACACGGCATCGAAGGGCTGCACGCGCCAGTAATGCGCGGCCTGCTCCAGGGTGGCGGCCTCGTCCACGCGATGACCGGCATCGCGCAGGCTCAGGCGCATGACCTCGCGCAGCACGGGATCGTCTTCAATCAGCAGGATTCTCATGGTCGCGGGACTGGTGCCACAAGGACCGCCCGCGTGGACGTCCGGTGCGGGGCTCTCGATGCACATGAACTCATGGTTTCGTGAGCATACGTCAGTTACGGACGCGCCCGTGCACGTGCAGGCGTGCCCTTGCAGGATCGCCCCGAAAGGACGAGGACAGGATACTAGCCCGCGCCGATGCCGATGGGCGCGGGCGCGCGCATCACGATGCGCGTGAAGAGGCGGTCATAGACGGGATCGCGCGGGTACTTGCCGGTCAGCGGGTCGCCGTTGGCCGCAAACGCCGCATCCAGCGCCTCCCAGTCCTGCGCGCCGAGCACCTTCTCGGCCTCGGGCAGGATGACGGTCTCCTCCAGCCTCATGTGCTCCAGATAGAAATCCAGGTAGAGCGCCAGGGCCTGCTCGAAGGCCGCCCGGCGCGGGTCTCCCAGCAGCTCCCAGGCCAGCAGCAGGTGCTGCAACTCGCGCACCGCGGCCTCGCCGCGCGCATGGTCGCGGTCCAGCCGGTCCAGCGTCTCATGGAGGTGTGGCGCGCGTGCGCGCACCGGCGGGAACAGCAGCTGGGTTTCCTTGGTGTGGTGCAGGCGCTCGGGAAACTCGTCGATGTAGAACAGCATGGCGCGCAGCACATCGAAGAACTGCTCCGGGCCGTCGCCCGGACCGCGCTGGACCATCATGCGCAAGGATTGCAGCATGGCCGACAGCGCGGCATGCTCGTCGTGAATGATGCGTAAGCTGGCATGGGCCATGGCGAACCTCCTGATCGGATCAGATGATGGTTCCCAGCTTGGCACGGCTGGCAACGCGCTGGCTTGACGCTCGTCAAGCTTTGCGCAGTCAGGCCCCCGGTTCAGGCCAGCAGGCGCTGCCCCTGGGCTTCCAGGCGGAACTGGCGCACGATCGCGGCCAGCCGCTCGGCCTGCTCGCGCATGGATTCGGCCGCGGCGGCGGACTGCTCCACCAGCGCGGCGTTCTGCTGGGTCATGCGGTCGATTTCCTGCACCGCCTGGTTGACCTCGTTGATGCCGCTGGACTGGTTGTCGGCCGCCACCGTGATCTCGCCGATGATGTCGCGCACGCGCTGCACGCCGCTGACGATCTCCTTCATCACGGTGCCGGCCTCCTCGACCTGGCGCACGCCGCCGCCCACCGCCATCACGCTGTTGCCGATCAGGCCCTTGATCTCGCTGGCCGCCGCCGCCGAGCGCTGCGCCAGCGAACGCACCTCGGCGGCCACCACGGCGAAACCGCGGCCCTGCTCGCCGGCGCGCGCGGCCTCCACGGCGGCATTGAGCGCGAGGATGTTGGTCTGGAAGGCGATCGAGTCGATCAGACCGATGATGTCCTTGATCTTCTGGCTGGACTGCGAGATGCTGTGCATGCTCTGCACCGCCTGCGTCACCACGGCGCCACCGCGTTGCGCCGCCTGCGAGGCGGTCGCCACCAGCTGGTTGGCGGTCTGCGCCGAACTGGCGGTCTGCTGCACATGGCCGCTGAGCGTGCCGATGGAGCTCACGGTGTGCTGCACATTGCCGGCGGTCTGCTCGGTGCGGTTGGACAGGTCCTGGTTGCCGGTGGCGATCTCGCGGCTGGCGGTGGAGATGCTCTCGCCGGCATCGCGCAGCTGCGCCACCATGCCCGACAGGCCGCCGCGCATCCGTTCCAGGGCGCGCTGCAGGTCGGCCGCCTCGTCGCGGCCCTCGACCTGCAGGCCTTGCGACAGGTCGCCGCTGGCAATGGCCTGCGCCAGCTGGCGCGCCTGCTCCACCGGCCGGCAGATGGCCTGCATATTGAGCAGGGTCAGCGGCACCACGATCACCAGGCCCAGCACGACCAGGCCGGCGAAAACGAAAAGGGTCTGGTCCAGCGCCGCATTGCGGCTGGCGTTGGAGGCCTGCGCCTCGGCACGCACGGCCTGGTCGATCTGGGTCAGCAGCTTGTCGGCTTCCTCGAACTCGTTCACCGCGCGCATGCTCATGCGCTGGGCCACCGTGGCCGTCTCGTAAGCGCTGCTTTCGAGCTGGTTCGCCGTGCCGCTGAAAATGGTGCGGTAGCTCTTGAGGAAGGCGATCGCCTTCTGCAGCTGCGCGCCACGCTCCTCGGACAAGCCGCCGGCCAGGTCCGTCGCCGTCTTCTCGATCTGTTGCGTATCGACGTCCCAGCGCGCCCGGATCTGGCGGATCTGCTCGGGCTTCTCGTACTGGATGATCATGTCCTTCTCAAGGCGGCGCACCTGGGCCATGTCGAAGCGCAGGCGGGCCACGCGGTCCACCACGGCCATGGACTCGTCGATCACCTCGCCGCTGAGCTGATGGATGCGGAACATGCCATGCATGCCCGCGCCGCCCACCAGGACCAGCAAAACCAGCACCACGGCGATGGCGCCCAGCATGCGGAAGCGTATCGTGAACTGGCGCATCAAGGTAAACAGCTTCGTGCTCATGCGACGACCTCGTCAGGGGTAAAACGAGGCATTCTAGGCTTCCCGTCTCGCCCGATCCGGGAAGTGAGACGCTGGAAATGAGGGCTTTTCAGGGCTTCGCCCGCCAGCGACGCAGCAGCAGGGCATTGCTCATCACGCTGACCGAGCTCATGGCCATGGCCGCGCCGGCGATCACCGGGTTCAGATAACCCAGCGCCGCCAGCGGGATGCCGGCCACGTTGTAGATGAAGGCCCAGAACAGGTTCTGCCGGATCTTGGCCACGGTGCGGTCCGACACGTCGAGCGCCGCCGCCACCAGCAGCGGGTCGCCCCGCATCAGCGTGATGCCCGCGGCGTGCATGGCCACGTCGGTGCCATTGCCCATGGCCATACCGACGTCGGCCGCGGCCAGGGCCGGCGCGTCGTTGACACCGTCCCCCACCATCGCGACGGTGTGTCCACCTCGCTTCAGCTCCGCCAGCTTGGCGGCCTTGTCGCCCGGCAAGACCTCGGCCAGCACCTCGCCCTCCTCCGGCCTCAGGCCCAGGCGGCGCGCCATGGCTTCGGCCGCGCCGCGGTTGTCCCCCGAGATCATCACGGTGCGGATGCCGCGCGCGCGCAGCGCCGCCAAAGCCTCCTTGGCGCCGGGCTTGGGCTCGTCCCCGAAGGCCAGCAGGGCGCGCGGCGTCAAACCCGCCGTCGTGCGCTCGACCATGGCCGAGACGGTGGCGCCCTGCTGCTGAAAAGCAGAGGCACGGTCCGCCAGCACGCCCAGCGCCACACCCAGCTCGTCCATCCAGCGCAGGCTGCCGATCAGATAACTCCTCACGCCGACTTCGCCTTCGCTGCCACGCCCGGGCACGGCGCGCACATTGTCGGGCGCCTCGATGGCGAGCTGGCGCGCCTGCGCGGCCTGCACCACGGCATGCGCCAGCGGATGTTCGCTGCCGCTTTGCAGGCTGGCGGCCGCGGCCAGCAGGCCCACCTCTTCGTCATCGGACGCAAGCTCGAAGGCCAGCAGGCGTGGTTGGCCCACGGTCAATGTGCCGGTCTTGTCGAAGGCCACCGTGTCCACCTTGTGCGCCAGTTCCAGGGCCTGCGCGTCCTTGATCAGGATGCCGTGCTTCGCGGCCACCCCGGTGCCGGCCATGATGGCCGCCGGCGTCGCCAGGCCCAGGGCACAGGGGCAGGCAATCACCAGCACGGCCACCGCGTGGATGATGGCCGACTCGGCCGGCGCACCAGCCCACAGCCAGCCCAGCAGCGTCAGCAGGGCGATGAGCAGCACCACCGGCACGAAGACCGCCGAGACCTGGTCGACCAGGCGCTGGATCGGCGCCTTGGCGGCCTGCGCATCCTCCACCAGACGGATGATGTGCGCGAGCACGGTCTCGCTGCCCACGGCGCCGACCTGCATCAGCACGCGGCCCTCCCCGTTGATGGAGCCGCCGGTCAGCCTGGCGCCGGCGTCCTTGGCCACGGGCAGGGGCTCGCCGGTCAGCATCGACTCATCGACCTGCGTGTGGCCTTCGAGCAGGACACCATCCACCGGGAAACGCTCGCCCGGGCGCACCACCAGCCGGTCACCGACCAGCACCTCGGCCACCGGCACGTCGACCTCGCCGTCCAGGCCGATCAGGTGCGCGATGTCCGGTCGCAGCGCATGCAGGGCGCGGATGGCTGCCGTGGTCTGGCGCTTGGCGCGCGCCTCCAGCCACTTGCCCAGCAGCACCAGCGTCACCACGACGGCCGACGCCTCGAAATACAGATGGACCATGGCGTCCGGCTCCGCCGACAGCCAGAGCCAAACCGACAGCGCCCAGCCCGCCGAGGTGCCGATGGCCACCAGCAGATCCATATTGCCGGTCAGGGCCTTGAGTGCATGCCAGCCTGCCTTGTAGAAGCGTGCACCGAGGATGAACTGCACCGGCGTGGCGAGCACAAATTGCACCCAGGCCGGCAGCATCCAGTGCCAACCCGCCAGGTCCCCCAGCATGGGCACAACCAGGGGCAGGGAAAGGGCCAGGCCGATGCCCACCGGCGCAAAACCGGCCCAGGGCGAGGCGTCTTTTTCGTTTTCCGGCGCATCAGCGGCGCGCGGCTCGTAACCGGCATCGCGCACGGCCCGGCGCAGGCGCGCCTCGATCTGCTGCGAAGGCGCGTAACTCACGCGCGCCGTCTCGGTGGCCAGGTTGACGGTGGCGCCCGTGACACCGGGGATCTTCTGGAGGGCCTTCTCCACGCGGGTCACGCAGGACGCGCAGGTCATGCCGTCGATGCCGAGGTCCAGCGTGGTCAGGGAGGAAGTGATGTTTGAAGTATTCATGGCTTGGATGTTGAACCTTGCCATGATGGCAGGGTCAAGCCTTGCGCCAGATCAACCTTGCCGCGGAAAAGGTTGTTGGCCCGCGCGATTGACCTTCCCATGGTAGCAAGGTTCAGCATATGCTCTCCATCAACCATTGCTCATCAGGAGTGAAACCATGAACCAGACCTTCACCGTCAGCGGCATGACCTGCGGTCATTGCGAGAAAGCCGTCACCCGCGCCATCCGGCAGGTGGACCCCCAGGCCGACATCAAGATCGACCGCGGCCAGAACCGGGTCGAGGTGCAGTCGCAGCAGCCGCGCGAGGCCCTGGCCAAGGCGATCGCCGAAGAAGGCTACGCCGTCGCGGCATGAGTACCCTGCCTGACGTCCACTGGCCGGTCAACATCGGCAGCGCCGCCGAACTCTCGGGCATCTCGGCCAAGATGGTGCGCCACTACGAGTCGCTGGGCCTGCTGGCGCGCGTGGCCCGCACCGACGGCGGCTACCGCCAGTACAGCGAGGCCGATGTGCACACGCTGCGCTTCATCAAGCGTTCGCGCGATCTGGGCTTTTCCATGGCCGAGATCGCCGAGCTGGTGGCCCTGTGGCAAAACCGGCGGCGCGCCAGCGCCAGCGTCAAGCGCATCGCCCAGAAACATGTGGATGAACTGGCCGCGCGCATCGAGGCCATGCAGTCCATGCAGCGCACCCTGCATCAGCTGCTGCATCACTGCCATGGCGACGGGCGCCCGGACTGCCCCATCCTCGACGACCTCGCCAAACCGCCGCAGGGCACGCACTTGGCCGCGGGTTGACGTCACCCCCCCTGCGTCCAATAATGGGCCACAACCCTACCGGAGTACCACCATGAAGTTCCAGATCAATATCGGCGGCATCGAACGCATCATCCGCATCGTTGCAGGTCTCGTCCTGGTCGCGCTGGCCGCCACCGGCACCGTCGGCTGGTGGGGCTGGCTGGGCCTGGCCCCGCTGGCCACCGGCCTGACGGGCTGGTGCCCGCCCTACGCCATGCTGGGCATCAGCACCTGCAAGGTGAAGGACAGCGGCCAGGCCTGATCCCCGGGCAGACCACGGCCCGTGGCGCGCGTCAGGCGCGCGCGTCGCGGCGTAGACCTTGACGACGATACTGTCACTGGCTTTGCGGTGTAATTTCCCCATGAACCATGCCCTCGTCACCACCCCCCGCCATGTCGAGCGCCTGATCACCGGCCAGCCCACCACCGATGGCGCCGGCGTCAAGCTCACGCGCGTGCTCACGCACGATCTGCAGCGCCGCCTCGACCCCTTTCTCATGCTGGACAACTTCGCCAGCGACGACCCCAAGGACTACGGCGCCGGTTTTCCCGACCATCCGCACCGCGGCTTCGAGACCGTGACCTACATGATCGCCGGGCGCCTGCGCCACCGCGACAGCGCCGGCCACGAAGGCCTGCTGCAGAACGGCGGCGTGCAATGGATGACCGCCGGGCGCGGCCTGATCCACAGCGAGATGCCCGAGCAGGAAGCCGGCGTGATGGAGGGCTTCCAGCTCTGGCTCAACCTGCCGGGGCGCGACAAGATGGGCGCGCCCGGTTACCGCGATATCCAGAGCGCCGAGATCCCCGAGTTCACCACGCCCGAGGGCGTGACCGTGCGCGTGATCGCCGGCCGCAGCCACGGCGTGACCGGCGCCATGGCACGTCCGGCCGATGCCTTCCCCACCGACCCGCTCTACCTGGACCTGCATTTCCCCGCGGGCGGCGCCGTCTTCGGCCAGACGCTGCCGGCGGAGTACAACGCTTTTCTCTACACGTATCGCGGCACGGTGCGCGTGCTCGACGCCAGCGAGCAGGCCACCCCCGTGCCGCTGCGCCGCATGGCCATCCTGGACAACAGCGGCGATGGCGTGCGCCTGCAGGCCGATGCGGGCAGCGCGCCGACACGCGTCCTGCTGATCGCCGGCCGGCCACTCAAGGAGCCCATCGCCCAGTACGGGCCCTTTGTGATGAACACGCGCGAAGAGCTGATGGCCGCGGTCGAGGATTTCCAGAACGGGCGCCTGGCCTGAAACACATCCGACGGACCGACGCGCTACTTTACACACGCGAAGCACGCCCTCATACGCGCGTTACACAAGCCGCGCAGACTGCCCTCACCCTGTTACTTCACAACAGGTCTGATCTGAAAGGATGAGGATATGAAAGTCAACGTCAAACCCGTCGTGCTGGCCGCCCTGATGGCCACGTCCGCCCTGGCCGTACTGGCACAGTCCGGCCCGGCACCCGCCCCAGGGCAAGGCCCCGGCATGCACCAGTCCGCCGATGAGCATCGCGCCCACCGGCAGGACCGCATGGCCAGGCGTGCCGCCGACCTCAAGGCCAAGCTCAAGCTCGGCGCCGAGCAGGAAAACAACTGGAATGCCTATCTTGCCGCCATGAAGCCCCCGGCCCACGCGTTCATGCCCAAGCGCGAGGACATGGCCAAGCTCAGCACCCCCGAGCGTCTGAACAAGATGAACGAGTTGCGCAAGCAGCGGGATGCCGCATTTGAGCAGCGTGACGCGGCCACGCGCAGCTTCTACGCTTCGTTGAGCGCCGAACAGAAGAAGGTCTTCGACGAGAGCACGGCCCGCGCCCACCGTCACGGACCTCACCGGGGGCACGGTTAACATCAGGGCCGGATGAAACCCGCAGCCGCACCCGTCATACGCACGATCTCCCTGCACCAGCCGCTGCGCTGGCTGGTGCAGGGCTGGCGTGACATCGGGCACTGCGGCTGGGTCAGTTTCGCGCACGGCCTGGTGCTGACCGTTGGCGGCCTGGGCCTGCTGACGCTGGCGCACCACCAGTTCTGGTGGCTGGCTGGCGCTTTTTCGGGTCTGCTGGTGGTGGGCCCGGTGCTGGCCACCGGTCTGTACGCACTGAGCCGCGCCGTCGAGCGCGGCGAAACCAGGTCCTGGCGCCTGGTGCTGCAGACCTGGCTGAGCTGGCGCCACCACGGCAGCAGCCCCGACGGCAAGGACTGGCGCCTGGTGCAGTTCGGCCTCCTGCTGGGTCTGGCCGGTACCGGCTGGGTGCTGACCTCGGCGGCGCTGATCACCTTGATGGCGCCGACCCCCATTGAACAACCGCTGGACTTCCTGCGGCACGTGGTACTGGCACGCGACAACTGGCTGTTCGAGATCTGGCTGGCCCTGGGCGGGCTGATGGCCGCGCCCATCTTCGCCTCCAGCGCCATCGCCATCCCCCTGCTGCTGGACCGCCGCATCAGCGTGCTGCAGGCCGTGGTCACCAGTTGGGAGGCCGTGCTGAGCAACCCCTTGCCCATGGCCTGGTGGGCGGCGCTCATCATGGGCCTCACGCTGCTGGGCCTGCTGTCGGCCCTGCTCGGGCTGATCGCCGTCATGCCCATGCTGGGCCACGCGAGCTGGCACGCCTACCGTGATCTGGTGGACGCCTCGGCCTGGCCCGAGCGCACGACGGGTCCCTCCGGAGTGTCCTGATGTTCGGCTACACCGAGGAGCAGATCGCCGCCTTCGGCCTGAGCTTCGGCGTGGGCGCCTTCATGCTCTACATGCTGTTCATCATTGCCCACCTGGCCTGGGAATCGAAGGCGGGACGTTTCGGTACCTTCGTGCTCTTCCTCGGTCTGGCCTTCGGCATGGTGGGCTTCGCCGCCAAGTTCGTCATCCAGTGGGCCCTGGAAAAATAGCGCTCAGCCCCAGGGCTTGATGCCAATCAGCAGGCCGTGCAGAACGAAGGCGAACACAGCCCAGGCCACGACCCCCAGCACCACGGTCAGCACGGTGGCCGATGCGCGGCCTGCGGGATGGCTCAGGCCATCACGACGGTCACGGCGGCGCGAGATGCCGAAATTGGCCACGGCCCAGAGCAGAAAGGCCCCGAACAGCAGCAGATGCGCCGCCATGCCGGTGGCCAGCAGGTGCGCCAGCGCCCAGGCCTTCACGCTCAGCACCATGGGATGGTGCAGGCGGGCCTTGAGATGGTTGCCCGGCACATAGGCCGCCGCCAGCAGCACAAAAGCCAGCAGGGTCAGCAACGAGGTCACAGGGCGCAGGCCCGCGGGCGGTGTCCACAGGATGAGCGGCTGCTCGCGCGCCAGATTGAAACCCCAGACAATCAACACCAGGCCCAGCAGGGACAGCAGGGAATACGAGGCTTTCCACACCCGTTCCCCCAGGCGCGTGCGCATGCGTGTGCGCCAGTCTTCGGCCAGCATGCGCAGCGAGTGCACGCCCAGGAAAATCACGAGGCCGGCGATCAGCATCTCCATGGCAGCTCTCCTTGTGCGGACCCTCAGGCCCCGATGACGCGGTTCTTGCCGGCGCGTTTGGCCAGGTACATGGCCTGGTCGGCGCGCTTGATGGCCTCGGCCCCGCTCTCGCCCGAGGCGAGCTGCGCCACGCCGGCGCTGAAGGTGATGAGGATCTTCTCGTTGCCCGCCAGGAAAAAGCGTTTGGTCAGTTCACGCTGCAGGCGTGTCATGGCCTCGACGCCCTTGTCCAGCGGCGTGTCGGGCAGCAGGATGACGAATTCCTCGCCGCCGTAACGCGCCAGCGTGTCCTGCGGGCGCATGCACTCGCGCGCCACCGTGGCCAGGTGCTTGAGCGCGGCGTCGCCGGTCTCGTGCCCCATGCCGTCGTTGAGCTTCTTGAAGTTGTCGATGTCCAGCAGCGCCACGGACAGCGTCGAGTCCTTGCGGCGCACGCCGGAGACTTCGCGGTTCATGGCCTCGTCCAGGCCCTGGCGGTTGAGCGCGCCGGTCAGGGTGTCGTGGCGGGCTTGGGTGCTGACGCGATCGAGTTCGCGGTGCAGCTTGAGCAGTTCGGCATCGGTGGTCTGGGCCTTTTCGCGCATGGCGCGCAGCTCGTCGCGCGTGCTGGTCGACTCGCTGGCCATCAACCGGGTGGCGCTGATGACCCCCTTGAGCACCGGGGCGATCTCCTCGATCTTCTTGACCTGTTCCAGCTGGCGCATGCTCTCTTCCATCTTGCCCTGGTAGGCACTGCTGGTCTCGCTCATCTGCGACAGCCGGCTGATGAAGGTGGCCAGCATCTGGCGCAGTTCCTCCTGGGCCTCGAGCGCCCGGCTCTTGGCGTCCTTCTGCTTGAAGATCACGTCCTTGAGGCGGCGCTCCACGTCGTCCAGGCGACGCAGGGTCAGCGGCGGCTGGGCGGCTTCCCTGAGTGCATCGGTCTGGCCCTTGAGCCAGTTGTCGTCCAGGCTGAGCTCGCCGATGTTCTCGATGATGAGCTGCAGCAGCTTGAGCAGGGTCAGGTGGATCTCGGCCTGGTCCTCGGCGGCGAAGGACAGGCGGTGGCTGAAATCCGCCAGCAGGGACTTGACCTTGTAGGCTTCGGCCGCCGGATCGCGCAGGGCCTTGAGGAGCTGCTGCATCTGCTCCTGGAAGCGGGCGTCGTCCGTGCCCAGGGCGGGTTGCGCGTATTCGATCAGGCGCGCGACCTGCTCGAAGAATTCAGGCGTGAGGGCCGGCGCGGCCGCCAGCGGCGCCGGCGCCGAATCGGGCCCCCCCGGCATGGCAAAGCCGCTGTAGGCCACCAGGGCGTTCTGCACCCCCAGCCAGTTGCGCTGGCCTATGGCGTATTCCAGCAGGCTGCGCTGCTTTTCCTGGCCCGGATTGCGCGCCGGCAGCGCCTGGGCAATCTGCCGCAGGGGCTCCTCCGGAAAAGGCTGCACATTCGGCATGCCGGCGATTTCGTTGTAGATCGCCTGGTAATTGACCGGCGTGGGCGCCAGCTGGCGCGCCGTGATCTGCTTGAGCGCCTCGCGCGCGATCTCAAAAGGTTTTTTATCGCTCATGGAATGAACCGTACGGCAGGCATCGTTTGATTATGCGGCCTAGCACCCATCCATGTCCGGGCCTGGCGCCCGCCATGGCACCGGCAGGCCGCGCAAGCCTGCGGCTCAGGGGCCGCAGGCGGCGGCGTCCCGCGGGTCGATCGCCGGCACCAGCGATCGACCTTCGCGCAGCTCTTCCAGCCGGTTCACGCCCAGCAAGGCCATGTTGCGGTGGATCTCCTGCGCGAGCAGCCCGATGGCATGCCGCACGCCGGCCTCGCCGCCGATCGCCGCCGCGTAAAGAAACGGCCGGCCCACGAACACGAAACTCGCCCCCAGCGCCAGCGCCTTGAGCACGTCGTTGCCGCGCCGCACGCCGCTGTCCAGCATCACCGGCAGGCCCTGCGCGGCCGCCACGATGCCGGGCAGCACCCGCAGCGGCGCCACCGCGCCGTCGAGCTGGCGCCCGCCGTGGTTGGACACGATCAGGCCGTCCGCCCCGGCATCGTGCGCCAGCCTTGCGTCATCGGCATGCAACACGCCCTTGATGATGAGACGTCCTTTCCACTGCGCGCGGATCATGCGCACATGGCCCCAGTCCAGGTGGTCGCGCGCGCCGAAGTCGCGCACCGCGTGGCGCGCCAGGATGGGGGCGCCGCGCACGGCCTGCGAGTTCTCGAAATGCGGCAGGCCCTGCGTGAGCAGGGTGCGCAGCGCGGTGCCCAGCAACCAGCGCGGATGGGTGAGCCCCTGCCAGGCCAGACCCAGGCTGGGCCGCAGCGGGCTGGAGAAACCCACGCGCACATGGTTCTCGCGGTTGCCGGAGACCGCGGTGTCGGCGGTCAGCACCAGGGTCTGGTAGCCGGCCCGTGCCACGCGATCGACCAGCGCCTCGATGCGCGCCGGCTCGCCCGGCACATAGACCTGGAACCAGGCCTGTGGGTTGGCCGCCCGCACGTCTTCCAGCCGCGTCAGCGCCGTGCCGGCACAGACCATGGGGATGCGGGCCGCCGCCGCGGCCTGCGCCAGCACCAGGTCACCACGGTAGGCCGCCAGCGCGCACATGCCCATGGGGGCGATGCCGAAGGGCGCCGCCCAGGTGGTGCCGAACAACGCGGTGGCGGCCGAGCGCTGCGCCACGCCCCGCAGCACACGCGGCACGAATGCGTACGCGGCATAGGCACGGCGGTTGCCATGCAGCGTGACCTCGTCCTCGCAGCCACCGCTGACGTAGCCATAGACGGGCCGGGGCAGATGACGCCGCGCCGCGGCCTCCAGGTCCTCCAGCGAGAGGATGGCGCGCAGCCGGCGCGGCGTGCCGGCCGCCACCACGCGCGAGCCGGCCAGCGTCTTACTCGAGGCGGATATTGGCGTCACGGATCAACTTGCCCCACTTGGCATGCTCGGCCCTGATGTGCGTGGTGAACTGCTGCGCCGTGCCCGGCGTGGCCAGGCTGCCCTCGAAGGCCAGCTTGTCCTTGACGTCGGCGCGCGCCAGGATCTTCACGGTCTCGGCATTGAGCCGGGTCACGATGTCGGCCGGCAGGCCGGCCGGGCCGACCAGCCCCAGCCAGGTGGTGGCGTCGAAACCCGGGTAGCCCTGCTCGGCCACCGTGGGTATGTTGGCCATGGAAGGCAGGCGTTGCGCCGAAGTGATGGCCAGCGCGCGGATCTTGCCGGCCGTCAGCTGGCTCATCACCGACACCGTATTGCCGATGTAGGCCGGCACCTGGCCGCCCAGCAGCTCGTTCATGGCCGGGCCCGCGCCCTTGTAGGGCACCTGCAGCAACTGGACGCCGGCGCGCCGCTCCAGCATTTCGCCGGCCAGATGACCCACCGTGCCGTTGCCGGCCTGTGCCACGCCCAGGGCGCCGGGCTGGGCTTTCGCGGCCGCCACGAAATCGGCCAGCGTCTTCAGCGGTGAATCGGCCCGCACCACCAGCACCACCGGTTGCTCCGCGATCGAGGCGATGGGTGTCAGGTCCTTGAGCGGATCAAAGGGCATCTTGGCATACAGGGCCGGATTGATGGCCAGGTTGGCGGCCTGGCCCATGCCGATGGTGTAGCCGTCGGGCGCGGACTTGGCCACCGCATCGATGCCGATGTTGCCGCCGGCGCCCGGTTTGTTGTCCACGACCACAGTCCAGCCCAGGAGGGAAGTGAACTTCTCGGCGATCAGGCGCGAGGTCGCATCGGTGCCGCCGCCCGGCGGGAAGGGCACCACCAGCCGGATCGGCCGGTTCGGGTAGCCGCCCTGCGCGAAGGCGGCGGGCAGGGCGCCAGCGAAAGCAGCGGCGAGAATGTGACGTCTTTGCATGTGTAGTCTCCTTGTTTGTGGGATCTCAGACCGGACAGCCCTTGGCGCGCAACAGGGCATTGAAACGCTCGGGATCGCTCGCACCACTGCGGTTGCCCTCGCGGATTTTTTCCTCGCGTGCCGCGTGCGCCCGCACCAGGGGCAGCAGCGCCGCCACCTGCGCGGCCGGCACGGCCACCACGCCATCGGCGTCGCCCAGCACCAGATCGCCGGGCGCCACGCTCAGGCCGGCGCAGGCGATCGGCGCGTTCACCTCGCCCGGGCCGTCCTTGCTGGGGCCGCGGTGCGTGTGGCCGCGGGCATAGACGGGAACACCGCCCTCGGCCCACTCGCTCACGTCGCGCAGCGCCCCATCGACGACAAAGCCGCCGAGCTTGCGGGCCAGCGCCGTGGTGCGCATCAGCCCCCCGATCAGGGCCTGCGTGAGATCACCGGCGCCGTCGATGACGATGATGTCACCGGGCTGGGCCATGGCCAGCGCCACGTGGATCATCAGGTTGTCGCCGGGGCGTACACGCACGGTGAGCGCAGGGCCGCACAGGTTGAGCCGGGAGTCGCCATAAGCGTGCAGGCCCAGCGCGCCGACACCGCGGCCCATGCAGTCGCTGGCATGGGCCACCGGCACGCTGCGAAAAGCAGCGACGAGTTCGGGATCGGGCCCGGCGACGCGGAGGTGCACGGCGTAGCCGGGCGGCCAGGCGGGAGAAGAGGAGCTCATGGTCATGATGCGGTGGTGGGGAGGGAAAGCACCTGCGGGTTGACGCAGCTGCGCGGATCGGGCCACTGGCCCTGCAGAAAACCAAGCACATTGCGCGCGGCGCCTTCGGCCATGGCGGCCAGCGCGGCGGCGGTGGAGCCGCCCACATGCGGTGTCAGCACCACCGTGGGCAGCAGCGTCAGCGGATGGCCCGCGGGCAGGGGCTCCTCGGCCATGGTGTCCAGGCCGGCACCGGCCAGGCGGCCGGCGCGCAGACCTTCGATCAATGCGCCTTCATCCACCACTTCGCCGCGCGCGGTATTCACCAGCAGCGCGCCGGGCGGCAGGGCCTGCAGGGCGCGGGCATCGATGAGGCCACGCGTCCTGGGCGTCAGCGGGATGTGCAGGCTGAGCACATCGCTCAGCGGCAGCAGGCTGGACAGGCTGGTGTGCAACTGCACACCGGGCACGGGTGATGCGCCCGTGAGTTGCGGATCGTGGGCATGCACCTCCATGCCCAGGGCCTGGGCGATGCGCGCCACGCGCTGGCCCACCTGGCCGAAACCCAGCAGGCCCAGGCGGCGCCCGCCCAGTTGCACGCCGTCCTGCGACCGGCTCCAGCGGCCGGCGCGCAGTTCACGGTCGAGCAGCGCGATGCGGCGCGCGGCCGCCAGCATCAGGCCGACCGTCAGCTCGGCCACCGAGGCCGCGTTGGCGCCGGGCGTGACGTAGACCGGGATGCCGCGCTCGGTGGCGGCCGCCACGTCGATATTGCTGACCCCCACGCCATGCTTGGAAATCACCTTCAGCGTGGGACAGACGCGGATGGCCGCCGCGGAAAGCTCGACCGTGCGCGAGATGACGGCGTCCACGGGCTCGGCCGCCAGCAGCGTTTCGACCGCCTCGGCATCGCCGGTCTCGGGCAGGAAGTGGACCGTGCAACCCTGCGCTTGCAGCAGGGCCAGGCCGGTCGGCGCCAGCCTGGGCGCGGAAATAAAGATCGTGTATGGCATGGCGGCGGATTGTGCGGCGCCCCATTCATTCCGACTATTCGATAATAATCATTGAACCATTGCTTTTGGAAATCAATAGATGGACCTGCACCTGCGCGACCTGCGTTACTTCGAGGCGGTGGCCGAGCTGGGCCATCTGGGTCAGGCCGCCGACCAGGTGGCACGCTCGCAGCCGGCGCTGACCAAATGCATCCAGCGGCTGGAGGAGGCGGTGGGCAGCCCGCTGTTCGAGCGCGCCGGGCGGGGCATCCGCCTCACACCGGTGGGCGAGGTGCTGCAGGCACGCGCGCGTCTGCTGCGCACAGCCGGCGAGGAGACGCTGCGCGAAGTGCGCGACTTTGCCCAGGGCGCAGCCGGCCACGTCACCATCGGCAGCGGCCCGGTGGCGGCCGACCATCTGCTGCCCGAGCTGTGCCGGCTGGCGCTGGCCGATGCCCCCGGCGTGACCATCTCCATCGTCATCGGCCCCAGTTTCGAGTTGCGCGACCAGCTGCGCCAGGGCAAGCTGGACCTGCTCGTGGGTCTGACGACGGAGAACGATCCCGAGCTGGTGTCGCAGGCCATCGTGGAGGACGTGGTGGTGGTCGCGGCCAGCCGCAGGCATCCGGTGTTCAAGCGCAAAAAGCTCGACCCGGCGGCGCTGCTCGATTACGGCTGGGCGCTGCCCAGCCCCAACATCCCCAGCCGGCAATGGCTGGACATGGTGTTCAGCTCGCGCGGACTGCCACCGCCCACGGTGAAGATCGAGGCCGGCTCCATCCCCCTGCTGCCGCGGATGGTGGCACGCACCGATCTGCTGACCTTCCTCTCGCGCCACTCGCTGACGCTGGGCAGCGGCCGCGCGCTGCAGGAGCTGAAGCTGGCCGCTACCACCCTGCGCCGCAGCCTGGGCGTAACCTACCGCCAGGGCGGTTATCTGTCACCGGCGGGGCAACGGGTGCTCAGGCTCCTGCGCACCCAGGGCAAGAGCCTGTTTGCGCAGCAGGAGGGCTGAGGGACGGTACCGCGCCGACGACCTCAGACGTCGATGTTGCCGGCGCGCAGCGCGTTGGTCTCGATGAACTCCCGCCGTGGTTCGACCTCGTCGCCCATGAGCATGGTGAACACACGGTCGGCTTCGATGGCGTCATCGATCTGCACACGCAGGAGGCGGCGCACGGTCGGGTCCATGGTGGTTTCCCAGAGCTGGGCCGGGTTCATCTCGCCCAGACCCTTGTAGCGCTGGCGGGCCGTGGCGTTCTCGGCCTGTCCGATCAACCAGGCCATGGCCTGACGGAAGTCGTCCACCTTCTCTTCCTTGCGCTTTTCGCCCTCGCCACGCATCACACACGCGCCCTCGGCCAGCAGGCCGCGGAAGGTGTTGGCGGCCTCGGCCAGTGCCGCGTAATCGGCGCCATGCACGAAGTCCTGGGTGATGACGCTGCTCTTCACGTTGCCGTGGTGGCGACGGCTGATGCGCAGGATGGGCTTGTCGGTGCGGGCGTCGAACTCACCGGCCACTTCGGCGCCGGCCAGCTTGTCCTGCAGGGCCAGGGCGGAGACCTCGGCATCTGCCACGGTGTCGAGCTTGAGCACCACGCCGTCAGCGATGGAGCGCAGGGCCTCGGCATCCATGAAGTTGTGCAGGCGGGCAATCACGCCCTGGGCCAGTTGGTGCTTGCGCGCCAGTTCGGCCAGCGTCTCACCGGTGATCTCGGTGCCGTTGGCGCCACCGGTATGGACGGCCGCGCCGACCAGCGCGATGCGCAGCAGGTAGGCATCCAGCGCCAGGGCATCCTTGAGGTAGAGCTCTTCCTTGCCGGACTTGACCTTGTACAGCGGCGGCTGCGCGATATAGATGTGGCCGCGCTCGACCAGTTCGGGCATCTGGCGGTAGAAGAAGGTCAGCAGCAGGGTGCGGATGTGGGCACCGTCCACGTCGGCGTCGGTCATGATGATGATGCGGTGGTAACGCAGCTTGTCGATGTTGAAGTCATCGACGCCCGATTTGCCGCTTTCCACCGCCGCCTTGCCGATGCCGGTGCCCAGGGCCGTGATCAGCGTGACGATCTCGTTGCTGGTCAGCAGCTTCTCGTAACGCGCCTTCTCCACGTTCAGGATCTTGCCGCGCAGGGGCAGGATGGCCTGGAACTTGCGGTCGCGGCCCTGCTTGGCCGAGCCGCCGGCGGAGTCCCCCTCGACGATGTAGATCTCGCACAGTGACGGGTCTTTCTCCTGGCAATCGGCCAGCTTGCCCGGCAGGCCCATGCCGTCGAGCACGCCCTTGCGGCGCGTCATTTCGCGCGCCTTGCGGGCGGCCTCGCGGGCCCGCGCGGCCTCGATGATCTTGCCGCAGATGATCTTGGCGTCGTTGGGGCGCTCTTCCAGGAAGTCGGTCAAGGTCTTGGCCACGATGTCTTCCACCGGAGCGCGCACTTCGGAACTGACCAGCTTGTCCTTGGTCTGGCTGCTGAACTTGGGCTCGGGCACCTTGACCGAGAGCACGCAGCACAGGCCTTCGCGCATGTCGTCACCAGAGATCTCGACCTTGGCCTTCTTGGCCAGCTCGTTGCTTTCGATGTACTTGCCGATCACGCGCGTCATGGCCGCGCGCAAACCCGTCAGGTGGGTGCCGCCATCACGTTGAGGAATGTTGTTGGTGAAGCAGAGCACGGACTCGTTGTAGCCGTCGTTCCACTGCATGGCGACCTCGACGCCGATGTTCGTACCGGGAATGCCGCCGTAGGTATCCGCCGGTCGTTCGCCGATGGCGTGGAAGGCATTCGGGTGCAGGACCTTCTTGTTGGCATTGATGAAGTCAACGAAACCCTTGACGCCGCCGGCGCCCGAGAAATCGTCTTCCTTGTTGCTGCGCTCGTCCTTGAGGCGGATGCGCACACCGTTGTTCAGGAAGCTCAACTCGCGCAGGCGCTTGGCGAGGATGTCGTAATGGAATTCGTGGTTCTGCTGG
>JACCDS010119165.1_pt1 | contig 26262 bp, 28 predicted proteins | sample 7446441 | NCBI WGS metagenome assembly JACCDS01 (sample SAMN15323445, study PRJNA562643) | freshwater metagenome | isolation source: river surface water | place: USA:Blue River Watershed | collected 2017-08-17 | reverse complement strand
TTTTCTTCCGATGTTCAAACTTCCGTGGACATCTGCATGAATTTTGATTTTGTCAGTCGCTTGGTTGGGTTTATTTTTTGAACGACTGATATGGGTTGTGGTGTAAGTTGTACCATCTCGTTTTCCGACAAACTCATGGTGTTTGGGTCTTGAGTTTTTTTTGGAAGCTTCGCTCCTGCTCTGATTGACCTTGTTGGAAACATCATGGTTTGTTTTTGTGTCTGAGACAGCCCTTTGCTGAACCCTTGTTTTTTCTTGTTTCATCTCCTTGTTTAAAATTTTATCTTCTTTGGTTTTCTATTCTTTCTGCTTGCGTTGGTAAATACCAGTAGGGAAGATGACCGGACAATATTAATTTAGAATTTGCAAACATTTCATTTATCACCTCAACATTTGAGACATCCCATTTTGAAATATCTTGATTAAATAAAGATTGAAAAAACATACCCTGTAAAGAAATAGCACTTTTAATATTCCAATCAGAAATATTTTGATTAAAGGCTGAACCTGAAAACATATAATCCATATCTTGTACATTTGACACATCCCAATTAGAAATATTGCTATCAAATTTGGAATCAGCAAACATAAAAGACATGTCTTGCACACTTGATGTATTCCAACTAGATATATCTCCATTAATATCTCCATTAATATCTCCATTAATATATGAGTGCTCAAACATATAGCTCATATCTATGACTTTTGATACATTCCAATTCGATATATTCCGATTGAAAGTACAATTATTAAACATATGTGTCATTTTTTTAGCATTTAATGTATCCCACTTTGAAATGTCTCCATTAAATTTAGAATCAGCGAATAAATAAGACATATCAGTTATTTGAGATACATCAATATGATTTAAATCACATTCCAGATCTTGTTCAGATATTTCTATTCCAATGAGTTGCTTTAAATGTTTTTTGCAATGATTATTTTTTTCATATTAAAACAAGAATATCATTAAATGAAGGAAGAAGTGTTGTCAAAAAGTTGAACCATTGATTGCAAACTCAATAAGTGTGATATAATAAAATTTATCAATTCAACAAGGAAATTTTATGCGCTGCTATTCTTTCACTAATTATTATCTCTCAGACATTCAAAAAGGCATCCAAAGTGGTCATTCAAATGTTGAACTTTCTTTGCTCAGTAAAGAGCAAGGTGTTGATTTGTTTTTTGAGTGGGCCAAGAATCATAAGACTGTTATCATCCTCAACGGTGGTAATCAAGCACAACTGCAAACAATTTATTCACAACTGATTGATCTTTCACAAAATGGCATGAATCTGCCTTTTGCGAAATTTCATGAAGATGAACAATCTTTGAATGGTGCTCTCACTTCTATTTCCATCATTGTGCCTGAAGTCATTTACGAAAATGCACAAAATATTCGTCTTGAAAAGCAGTTGACTCATTCACTCAATGATTGGCAATTTGGTCTGATTAACATTCTTAACAGTTATGTGCTGGCTTAAAAATATCTATATAAAATAAAAAGAGGCTATAAGCCTCTTTTTTTATATTTTTTTCAAACCTTTTTTCTGTTGAGTTTCTTCTATATTCAAATCTTCAGAAATTTTTCTAAAATCTTTCAATACTCTTAATCCGTCAAAATCACAATCTTTCTCATTGAGCAATTTCGGCAAATAATTCTCAATTATAAATAAATAGTCATTTTTTTGCTCCATGATATCATCTTCAAAAAACAATATAGCCACCTTTGATTGAAGTATCAATTGAGGGGCTTTTGAATTGATTTTTAAAATGGTTGATTTTTCTGCTAAAGTAGCAACCATATCTATCACATGATCTTTATTTTTAAATGGAAACTTAATATAATTAGAATAATCTTGAACTGAATTAATAAATTCAACTTGATAATTTTTTTTAATATCAGAAACATCAAATAAACTTTCTATTTTCTCCCATATCTTTTCTCTTTTGTCTATCTCTTGATTTTGATTGAATGCATAATCACACAACATCCATTGATAGAGAATATTCTCTTTGGCTGAGACTTGATTGCTTTCATACATATCCAAGATATTTTTCACCGCAATTTCAGATTTCAAATTCAACATTTTTTTAATTCTTGCAAACGGATGATCGATTTCATCTTTTAATAATGTTTTGATCGTTTTATTTAGGCTCAATTCTTTTATTGTATGCATGATCATCTTACCACATAACAATCTTTCTTCATCAATGAAATTTTCTTCATCATTTTCAATTTTTAAATCATCCATGAAATCATCCAAAACATCTTTTTTAAATTCAGCATAAGAATAGTTTGATTTCAACGATTTTGTAAAATTATTAAAGGTTTTCTCTTGCAATAAAATATATGGATTTAAAAATATTTTTTGTGAATTGACTAACTTGATATTCAAATAAGAGCTAAGTAGTTCAAGATTTTGAGAATCATGACTGTAACCCATAGGACCAAAATCAAACACATCAATCGGATGATTGATAGAATTTTTCCATACTTGACTATCTTTTTCTTTTGAGATAGTGACTTGATTTATTTCATAAATTCCGTCTAAAAAATTTAAAATGGATTTTTTCTCAATCGTTTGATATTTTTTTTTGTATATTTCTAATAATTCTTTGAATTCATTGCTCATAAATGCTCCTATCATATTTATATCTTTTTTATTACTTTGCTTTCATTCTTCATGTCAATATCTAATTGATTCATGATTAAATGTTTATCAACTATCAATTTTACACAAGTCCTTAATGCTTCCTCATTCAATGGATTGACTTCTATAATATCTTTTATAGCCGCTAAATAAAAATCTTTTCTATGAATGTTCGATTCCTCAAAAAAGATAATAGTCTTATAACCTCTATTGTCCACAAAAGGTTTAAAATCAGTTTTTTTAATAAAGAAATTTTCTTCTTCTATCAATGAATTAATCATTGATACTGATGCTTTTATTAATGTGTCAGAAATTACTCTTGTTTTGACAGTAAAATAATTTTCATGATTTTCAATCATATCATTATTTAATTTTTTTTCAATTAACTGTTCATATGGTTTGATAGAAGTTATATCATAATTGTCTTTTAAGTAATTCCATATTTTTTCACTCTCTTTCATCAATGGTCTTCTAAAAACTTGAGTTACACAAATATATTGCATCATTTGTGAAATATATGAATCTTTATTATCTAAACACCAATTCAATAGATTATCCTCTATTTTTTGATGATTAAAAAGTTTAACCAGATGCTGAAAAGCCTCTTTTTCATTTCGAATGTTATTATCAAGATAATGATAAAATTTTTTACTCACATTCAAGTCTTTTAATTTTTTTGACTCTTGCTTGAAATGTTCAAAATATGATTCAGAAAAAATCTCTCCATCAAAACGTTGAAATTCAATACCAGGAGATGTAATTTCTCTTTGAATGATTTCATGCATAAAATCTTTAAAATTTACATTTAAATCTATTTTTTTCATGATTTGATGAAAATTTTTAGCATTCAGCATGACAGAATCAAAAACATCCCTACTCATTGTTTTTACATTAAAGTTAATACATTCTTCATCATTTGACATACCAAGCAGGGCGCGCATTCTTAAATCTTCATAATCATAATTATACTCATCATAAACTACACGATTTATTTCATATTTCTTCTCATCTTTTAGCTCTACATAATCCTCAAAGAAAGAAACCACATCATTAAATGAACGAACTTTCTCTTTTTCCATCATTAAAGCAATTTCTTCTGTTTTTTTCATATCTGAATCCTTTGTTTATTTGCTTTCTCATCATCTAAAATATCATTCAGTAAATTATCAAGTTTTAAATATTTTATAATTTGATTTTTTCTTAAACTTGATACTTTTTCATAATTATTTTCATATTTCTCATAAATTTTAATATTATCTTCAAACTCTAATCCAATGCTGATTAAAGACTCTTCTTTATCTTTTTTTAAAATATTCAACAAAACAAAAATGTGTTCTGAATTAATGACTTTTATTTTCATCAACATCATATGATCAAGATACTCATAAATCTTTGTTTCATCTTTATCAGATAAACCAATGAGTCTATTTTTTATTTTTTCTTGCTCTTTAAAGTAGACAACATGAGACTCATTTTCTTTGATTATTTCCAATATCATTTCTGATATAGATTTTCTGAGATTATTTTCTGGTATTTTTAAAAAATCAAATTCTATATTGTGATTTAAAACAAGAAATTTATCTGAATTCAATACATAAAATATTGAATATTTTTCATTTTTTATCGTATTTTCATATTCAAATCTTGCCCCATCAATGAACTCAGCTTGTTCGTTTTTATATCTTCCAATTGATATATATTTAAAATGATGCTCATTGATTTGAATGTCATTTAATTCACTTATTTGATATTTTAAAACCGATTTTATATTGAATAACATATTTTTCTCCTATGCTATTTTATTATCAGTATTTATTTTGTCAAATTGAGCTTTATTTTTATCTTCTTATCCAATTTTATTTTTTTGCAAAATGAACAGTTGTGAAGAATTTGTATCATAAAAAATTTTCTTAATCATATTTTTTTATAAAATTAAATGCAGTCTTTTCTCTGTTACAAAACACTTTTTTTTTTGCATAAAAGCTACAGACAACTTCAAAAACGACTGATATAATCTCTTCATACTATCAACAAGGACATACACATGAACTCACAAGAAACCGTTGCTATCTCTTTCGGTTATCAAGACATTTGCGAAAAACGCAATCAAAAGAGTAACACTCGTGACAACATCATGGTCTCAGTGGTTCAACCTCAAGATCATGCTAACCCTCAAGTTGTCGTTAAACTCAATCGTGAAATACTCGAAACCATGAACTGGGAGATTTCTGACAGAATTCGTGTTCTGTCATCTATGGATAAGAAGCGCGTTGCCCTCATCAAGACAGAATCAGAGTATGATAATGCTTTCAAGATCACATCGCAAGGAAGTGATGTGGAAAATGCCATCTACAAGCGTCGTGGTGGTGCTCTTAAGGTGGGTTGGCGTCAAAACCTTTGCAAGCCTATTCAGCAAAAAGGCACTTTTGCTACGAAATACAAAGTCATTGATGGTGCTCTTTACGTTGAATTACCATCTCAAATGTTTGAATGAAAAAAGCGGCTTTAAGCCGCTTTTTTTTATTCATTTATACAATTGTCAATGATTCTTTTTTGTTTTTTAGTATCCATCAACATGGATTTATTAGCGATTTGCAACCACATCAATCCATCTTTTGCATTCTCTAATCTAACTGCACCAGTCGTTGTCAATACAGGATATACAACATAATCTTTTGATTTAACATTCAAATTGAAATATCCCTCTTTTTCATGTGCTGAAATTTTAACTTTTTGGTTAAATTCGCAAGTAATTTCACCAACTTTAACTCTTTTACTTGCCTCAACTTGCTCAGAGCTTAAATCATCTAATATCACTTTTTTTGCCGCTTGTGCATTCAATGCTAAACAAGCAAATAACAGGCTCATGCCAACTGTGTATAATTTTTTCATTTATTTCCTTATAAATACAACAATAAAATAAAAAATGTTTTTATAAAGTCAAGATTTTTAAGAAATCATTTCATTCTAAACCCATTTTTATGTTATAATATTTTTTTCTAAGGATTAAAAAATGAGTATTGATAAACATTCTTCTTATGTTTTTGATCAACATCAAGAAAATCTGGTTGCTGAGTTACGCAAGCTGAAAAAAAATCCTTTTTTAAAGCAAAACAAAGCTTTATCTCAAGAATTTCAAAATATGATCACATTAATCAACCAACACAAAATGGTTAATACATTAAAACCACAAAAGTTGAGGGGCATATTGCAACTCTTGAAGAAGTACAACAAATGATTGAAGAAGTCACTCAATCCAAATGCTGGAAATTAGATCAAACTGAAATCCTGCAAGAAGATGCTATCAATCATTGGAAAAATGTTTATCATATTGATTTCGATGAAAAAAATATTTGTGAATATTCATTCAGTAAAAAAACATCAGATAAAAAATCTCCTTCATATCTTCGAATCATTTGCTTTCCAGGATATTATCAACTTTTTATTCACACTCATCAAGTCATTTTCTCAATTGACATGCTTCTTGAGAAAAATGATTTGATTAAAAAACTTACAAAAGAAATTTAAATTGAAAATATTATATTAAGTATAAACTGTGAAAATCTCTAAAATTGTGATTGCTCGTTATGTCTGTGTTGGAATTTAATTTATTAAACTATTAAAAATGAAAGGCAATAAAATGAATCAAATTATTTTTGAAGGAAAAATCGGTGATATTCCAGAAATTGAAGATGGTGGAAGGGCTTTTATTTTGGATTGTGATTTTTTCAATGTTTCTGGTCATGATGATATTTTTATTAAAGTGCAAAGTTTTAATGATAAGGCTAGAGGAAGGCATTTAAAAGATTTGGGCAATCAAGAGCATTGTGCTGCAAAATCTCTTCTTGGAAAAAAAGTGCGAATTACTATTGAGGAGATTGAATAAAAATGAGAATTTTTATTTTAAAAAGGAGCAGAATCTCCTTTTTTTTACTTCATTTTTCTAATCATAAAAAAAAGAATTAGTTCATTTATTATTAAAAAAATAGGTTTATGAAAAAATAAGCTATTCATGATGAATGCAATCAAATACAAAGATGATGATTTTTTAATGAATTTTTGATAAAATTCTATAGGTCTGTTTATTGAAGTGAAAATTTCTAAGCTAATTAAAAAAAGATTGAAGCCGACTTTTAATTTTCATTAAAATACGTTACTTAATTTTTTGATATAAGATTTACTAATTTAATTTATTTTCTCTTTAGATATCCATTTTTCAAATAGCACTGCATTATTTTCTATTATAGAATACGTGAAAATTTTTCAAAAACAATAATAAACCTATTTTGAAATAAACTAAGATTCATGATAAATGTATTTTTCATTTATTATTGACCTTGCTTTCATAAATTGATTCTGTTAAAATAAATCCTATCAAGAAAAAAAATGAAAAAAATAAGTAATGAACAAGTAGATTTTTATGGTGAACAACAATTTATGGTAGATTACATTCTTCAGACTTGGAATGGTGATCCTAATTATTTAAGAGAAATTGTTGAACAAGCATTTTGTGATGGTTATCATGCTGCTAGACATTGGATTGGTCAAAGCCAACCATTGATGTTAACTGAAAAACTTCATAAGTTTATTGATAAAAGAAAAAATTATCTTGAAAAAAATAATCAACCATTTGAATATGATGATATTTATAAACTCAACTTCAATATTTTATTGAATCAATATTCTTATGAAAAAGAAATCATTCATTCTTTTCATTTTGAAAAAACAATCCATCATTTCATCAATCAGTTACAAACAGATTTGAATAGTAGATGGAATCAACAAAAAATTTCTCCTAAAGGTTGGAGGCAAGTCAATGACTCAAATTTATCAGCATTTGAATATTTTTACTCCTTTTCTTTAGAGACTGAAAAATTATTTGAAGGACATGCTTCTCAGTCGTCTGCTTCTTACGGTTTTGAAAGATCTTCTAATCTAGCCTCTGTGTATTATTCTGTGACAGAGAAAGGTAGCTCTATTTTTCAAGAATTATACTCAGCATCTTTTGCTCATGGATTATTTATCAGAGATTATAACAACTCTCTTAATCTTAAAGAGGATTATGCTCTTCTCATGAAAACTCTTGATAATAGAACTTTTCCAAATGTGACTTACTTGGAAAACTTAGGTCAATTATCCGACAATCGTATTTTGAACGCTTTGACTATTGATAAAGCAAGATTGAGAGCCAATCATCCTTATTCATCTCAAGAAGAATTAAATGCATTCATATCAAAAAATCATTCAATTGAACCAAGTATTGCGCCATTAGAAAACGTTGATAAAATCTATCTTAAAATGGTTTTAGATATTCTCAATCATGAGAAAATAGTTCATAAGAAACCATAAAATTCAATGACAAAAAGATTATTTTGTGCCATCATATCTTCCATCAATTAAAGGATAAAACATGAAACCAAAAATGGTTGCTAAGACCTTGGATTTCATCATTTATCTGTGCCTGCATCTGCATCAGACTTTAAAAATGATTCTATCAGAGAAGTTGTTAATGGTGATGAGATGGGAGTAAGCTTCAAGGCTTGGTTAGCCAGAGATGTTAAACAAACTTTAGTACATCAAAATAACGAAGACCACGATCTTGATCTTTTCTATATTGAACTTTTTTGGGAACATAATTTTTATCAGATATTCAAATGATTGCCAATGATTTACATGCCAAAGGACTTCTTCCTGCTGGTGAGTATTTGATTGAAATTGATTGGTAAAAATATCAAAAATGATGATTTTTTACAACTGACAAAAAAAAAATTATAAGCTATAATAGCTTCAATGAAATAAAAAAGGATAATTGATATGGGATTTATTCTTGCAGTCATTGTTGGATTTTTTTCTTATATGATTGCTCATCATTTTTTTATTCAGTATGAGTGGTGGATCACTGGTATCTCTTCCTTAGTGACCATGCTCCTTTATTATATAATTAAAGCGAGCCCAGCTTATTCAAAATCTGGTAGCTGGGATTTTGGTGATGCCATTTCAGACTCATTTCATTCTGAATCATGTGGCAGTTCATTTAGCAGCTCTTCTGACTCAAGTAGTTGTGATTAAAATCTATTTGGAAAAAATTGTAGAAAATTAATTAAACGTATTCAATGCAAAATTGAATTAAATATTAAAATGATAAAATAATGAAAAGCAAAATAGTGATGTCTGTTCAAGAATAGGATAAACTTGTATGTAAGACTTATGGAAAATTTTATAACTTTCAACAACAAGATGGCTGTAAAGAGCGAGGAGTTCATTATTTATCTGTTCCAGAACCTGCTGAAGATTTTGAAAAGGATTCCATCAGAGAAGTTGTTAACGGTCATGAGATGGGAGTCAGCTTCAAGGCTTGGTTAGCCAGAGATGTTAAACAAACTTTAGCACATCAAAATAATGAGACCGTGACCTGGATCTTTTCTATATTAAACTTTTTTGGGCGAGAAGCTTTTATCCAGATATTCAAATGATTGCCAATGATTTACATGCCAAAATACTTTTACCTGCTGGTGAGTATTTGATTGAAATTGATTGGTAATTCGTCAACGGTATCAAAAATCATATTTTTTTAAAAAATCATAAAAAAGAGCTTGCAAAAAAATAGAACTTCATATATAATTCTTTTATTGATTCAGCAATGATACAAGCTCTTTAAAACAAATGCGGGATTCGTATAACGGCTATTACCTCAGTCTTCCAAACTGATGACGAGGGTTCGACTCCCTTATCCCGCTCCAACAATTCATTATTTATAGCAACATTTATAGATATATTATAAAATAATATGGGACTGTAGCTCAGTCGGTAGAGCAGCGGACTTTTAATCCGTAGGTCGAGGGTTCGAATCCCTCCGGTCCCACCAAAAGGCTATGATAAAACTTCCTTCTAAAATTTGGATAACTTAGTTTTATTGCTTTCCTTTCATATTGGTCTATTAGCTTAATGGTAAAGTACGGGTCTTTAAAACCCAGGGATAGCAGTTCGATTCTGCTATAGATCACTACTCAAAGTTAGACTTCTTTGCGGTTTTTGCTCTTTATTTTTTTGGTGTTTTTAATCTGGATCTGAGTAGTTTTGCTCTTTTAAAAAAGTCTTTCTATTCCGAAATAGCTCAGTCGGTAGAGCAGGTGACTGTTAATCACCCTGTCGTAGGTTCGATCCCTACTTTCGGAGCCTTTTTAATTAATCATTTTAAAAACTATAGAATTTATCATGCAAATTAACATGAATCAACAAGTCAAAGTCAAACTTACATCTTATGGAAAAGAAGTTTATCAGAAATACCATGAAACGTTCAATATTCGTATTGAAAATGTGCAAGATGAACTGACTATTCCGCTTTGGGAAGTTGGTGGAATTTTTGGCTCTGCCCTTTATATTGGTAATCCTCATATGGTGTTTGTTGATAATTCTATTGAATTTCTGAGTTAATTTTTTATAAGGAATAAATATGTCCTCTTCTCAAATTTCAATCATTGAAACACAAAAATTCAATCAATTCATTTCAGAAGAAATGACCTTGAAAAATGCTAGAGAATTTCAAGATGAACTGAATAATCGATTCCAATATATTGTTAATAAAATTGGAGAAATCACTGGTTTTCAAGTTGAATGGTTTGATTATCATAATGAATCTGAGCATCATCAAGGATTTTTTGATTCACACACATATAAGCATCATGTTCAATATGTGGGGGCATTTAATTATGAGAAAAATGTGAGATTTAACAAATATGATGAATTTTTTCCTATAGAATGGTTTTATACCCCCTTTGAAGACAATCTTATGCAAGAGAAGGAGCAATTTTTACAAAATTATCAAAATAAACAAGATTTTGAAAGGCAAAAAAAGTTGCAAAATTTTGAGAAGTTTAGCCAATTAAAAGAACAAGTTTTGAAAAAACTAACAGATGAGGAAAAATCTATTATTCAATTTACTTCACCAGATGTATTGCTCAATAAATCATCAAAGAACAAAAAACAATAAATCAATCATGCACCTTCGGGTGCATTTTTATTTTCTAAAATGCTTGATATTTTTATACCATTTATTATTTATTTATTCATTTTTTTCTATAATTGTTTCAAAACTGTAACATTTTTAAAATTAATTGACTAATTTCTTATTTTTTATATGATGCAATTAAATTTTTAGAGGATTTATGATAAAAACAATTAATAATATTATTGATTTAAAAACATTAGTTTCATTAGAAGATTGCCCCTTAGAGCAATTGACGTTTGAAGATTATAAAGAGATTTTTAATCAAAACATTGAGCGTGTCTTTAAAGATGATTTTTGTTTAACAAAAATGAATATTTTTATTGATTTTCTTAAGTTAGTCAGAGCAAAAGAATTATTTCAAGAGCAAAAAGCTCAAATAGAATCTTTTCACCATAAAAAAATTATCAATTTTTTAAAGAAAACGGCTAATCTTGATAATAAAAATGATTTCTTACACAGCCAAATGAGTTTACCTTTGCTGGATTTTTTAAGTGACACATTATCTAAAGAAAAATTAAATTTTTATAATCAAGAAGAAAAAGAAAGTATTCTTTATTATTTATTACGCTCTTATCTTAATGTTCAATTTTTGAGTCTTTTTCATAAAAAAGGTTTGAATATTATTGATCTTGATGGACTTAATCCTTATTATTTTGCAGTCAGAAATAGTTATAGCAGCTCAACAACTTTTGTGCTTGAAACATTACTTAGTTTAAAAATTCCTCTTCCAAAACATTATTGGAGTTACATCTTTAAAAGAGTCTCGTATGAGAAGCAATATGATTGCAATCAATTTTTATTAAATTTGAGAGATAAAGAATTTATCGTGGATGATGAAACTAAAGAATGTGTATGGAATTTAGTTATCAAACATAAGTCTTATCAATTAATTCAATTTATTCCAGAGGAATTTTATCAAAATTATACATTAAATGGAAAAAGTTTATCTCAAGAAATTATTGTTCTTAATGATTTTGATTTTCTTCATCATTTAAAATTTGATTTAAATAAATTAATTCCTCATACAAAAGATATCATTCAATTATTTTTATCTTTATTCCAAGTTAAAGAAAATGTTGAGAAATTTGCAATAAGATTTTTAAAACAAATCATGAGTGTTTATCATCTATTGGATAAAAAAGAACTCAAAGAGTTGGTATTTGCTTATCAACTTTGGAGCAATGCTTGCCATTATGCTCAATCTCATCCAGTGACTGTTACTTCTCATCAAATTGTTTCAGATTTAAAAAATTTTAATATCATAGAAGGAAATTCAATTGATTTAGTCAAGAATTATCAAGAATTATCTTCTTTGATTAGCTGTCAAAGATATAATGATCATATATACAAGACAACAAAAGAAAAGATTTTGAATTATCTTGTGACCATAAATGATTTTAATTCATCTTCTCTTACTCAAAGCGATATTGCCATCAATGAACATGCTGAAACATTAAAAAAAATCAATTTTGTGTCCGACTACAATCATGTACAAACATATTTAAATGATGAAAATCTTATAGAATTACTTAATTCATTAGAAGAATCTCAACTCGTGTCTATTTTTAATTGTATTAAAGACCACATTGCATCTTTTAATTTTCCTATTTTAAATCATATTGATAATGATTGCCATGACCTTTCAGACATTCATGATTTAGTCTCAAAAATTGAATCGGACTCTTCAAATATTGAAATTCAATTATTTACTAAAGAATCTTTTGAAAATTTCAAAAAAGAATATGAAACATCAAATAATTCATATTTAAAAGAATTTCTTATCAAACATAAAAGTTATGAAAGTTTTCAAAATAAATCATTAGCCAGCGCATCAAAACTTTTAAATAATTTACATACATTATATGAAACATTTCCTCACTTTCATGACGTTATTCAACATATTGAAAATCTCATGATTTTACAAAATAAAGGTGATAAATCGTTTTACATACCTCCTTTGTTATTGGGGGGAGGTCCAGGTGTTGGTAAAACATTCTTTTGTCACACCATCAGTAAGCTGGTCAACACTCACTTTGAACTGGTTAATATGGAAAGCCTCACAGCAAACTTTGTTTTAACTGGTTTAAGCTCTCAATGGAGTGATGCAACTCCAGGTAGAATTTTTAAATCAGTCTTTAATAAAGAAAAATCAAACATGAATCCTATTTTCTTATTAGACGAATTGGAGAAATCAGGTGGTGACAGTCGCTATAGTGTCATGAATTCTTTACTACCTCTATTAGAGCGATACACCGCTAAAACCTTCAAAGATGAGTGCATACCCTTGCCGATTGATACCAGTTATATTGTTTGGATTGCTACAGCCAATGATCTTGATAAGTTATCAGCTCCCATTAAAAGTCGTTTCGATATTTTTTCTATCCCCAACCCCACACCTAATCAAAGAAAATCTTTAATAAAAGGAATTTATGAATCAGTTCGCAATAACAATACTTGGGGAGCTTATTTCAGTGAAAAATTACCAGAAGAAACATTGAATGCACTTAGTAACTTAATGGCTCCAGGTGCTGCAAGAGATTTAAGAAAATCTATTACAATGGCTTGCTCTAAAGCTGTCAAAGAAAATCAAAATATCTTATTACCTTCTCATATTGAATTAGCTGAGCAAGGTGAAGTCATGCCTTGGGATATTGTGTTTTAACTTAAAAGGAATCAAAATGAATATAGAATTACCATTAAAAGAAGGCGAAAGACCATTGTTCAATGCATTACATTTGTTAGAACATGCATATAGAGATTTTAAAAGAACAGGTAACGTGTTTGAATCTATTGATGAATCTTACTTGTTGAAAACAGCCACTGAACTTTATGTCATATCTGAGATACTTACCTTAAGAGATCTCAAAGGAATGAGACATCAATCTAATGATTTGTTTGAATTTTTAAAAACATTACCATTATTTTTTAATGCTCAACAAGTCAAAGAGTGGGAAGTTGCAAAGAAATGGAATTCATCAAAGTTTTTTCCACATAAGGAAACATTGATTGAATATGAAAATTCATTCAATAGTTTGAAGCCCTCTATAGCTTATCAAGTGAATAATCAATGTCATCAATCCATTTGGCAACAATGGTTTATGCAAACAGATATTCATGAATTAAAAAAAACCATTGAAGATTCTGCTCAACGATTGATTCAATGGAATCAACATCGCAAGGAAAGCTCTCCCTTAGAAAACAACATCAATGTTTTTATTCAATATTTCGATTTGAATAAAGATATAACAAAAAATTGGTATTACCTTTATACTTTGGGGCAACAAGATTCTCCTATTTGGAATGCGTTTTTTAAAGAGTTAGATTCAAAAACACCCGCTTCTGAACTCATCAATGTATGGGAAAAAGCTCTCAATTTAAAAACTGACTCCATCAATTCTTTATTATTTTCAGACTCTATTTTGATTGAGTTGGGATTCCTTAAAAGCATAGCTGTCGAATCTCAAGATTGGCATCATGTATGGGAGAATATAAATAATTTTAATTATCCTCATTTTAATAAAAAACTTATTCAATCTCAAAACTTATTAGATTTATTTCTGAAAAAAATTAATACTGTTGATGCCTTACCTTTTGACTGGTTCTCTTACATCAAAAATGCAGATAGTATATTAAATATTTTACAAAATCTTCAAAGCGGTAAAGTACTCATCTATGGATCTGATTTATCTGGTAAAAAAAGTTTCATATTTTCCATGTTGAAAGCATTAAATTACTCAGGATACTTTATCAATCATCAAAAAGAGATTTCAGAAGATTTAGAAAAGCACAAGATTCATGAATTTTTATTAGCAGATAAACTATTAAAAAACTTCAAAAATTCAGCATTGATCATTGATCATGGTGATAAAACTTATGATTGTAACGATGCTAGACTTATCAATCCATTACAAGCATTACAGATATGGACCATCAGTGATATAAAAGATGTGAATCAAAAATTCTTACAGTCATTTGATTTCGTTTTTGAGATGGATAATCCTCCATTATCCAGTCGTTTGATTTTAACCAATCAAATCTTCAAAGATAAAAACATTGCTTTTAGAATAGCTCAATCGGTTAAAAATCCATCTCAAATTTTCAAAGTTGGAAAACTTTGCCATATAGCCAATAATTTTTCTTGGGATTACATTTCCATGTTGTTATATGGTTTTCAAAAATTAACCAACAAAAACCATCAATATATCAACCTTAACAAGTTAGAAATTGATGACAATATCGTTAATTTGGTAGGTTATCCTGCTTTAACTGAAACATTAGATAATATTGTCCAGTTTTATAAAAATCCTGATCTTTACTCAAATATTGGTGCTAAAGCAAATAAAGGAATTTTATTGGTTGGACCACCCGGCACAGGTAAAACGCATTTTGCAAGAAATTTGAGTAAATTAGTCAATCTTCCTCTTTTTGCACCAGATACCAGTGTTTTAGCAGGTAATTTAGAATTAATTGATGTTTTATTTGATGAACTTAAAAGACAAGCACCTTGTATTTTATTTTTAGATGAAATTGATACTCTCATTGCAAATCCTAAATCTACTTTTGGTGTTGATTTGGAAAAACAAAAAATTGTTAATACCTTTTTGTCTCATATTGATGGCATTGAAAGCAATGATGGAATTTTAATTGTTGGTGCAACTCATAGAAAAGACAACTTTGATCCTGCTGCTATTCGATCTGGAAGATTAAGTAAAGTCATCCATTTGAATCTTCCCAATGAAAAAGCAAGAGAAGAAATTTTCTTAGAGCACTTAAAGTTGAAAAAAATTGACCCCGCATTAAATACTAAAGAGCTTCTTAAATTAACTGTCGGTTTTTCTTGTGCTGATATCATGGAAGCTGTCAATAAAGCTGCTATTTTAGCTGTAGAGCAACATAAGTCTCATATTGACATGACATGCTTTAAATTGTCATGCGATGAAGTATTCTGGGGGTATGCCGATAATTCAATTGTTATTAATGAAAAACAGAAAGAGTTAACAGCTTATCATGAAGCTGGACACACCATTGTGGCACTTTACTATGGATATCATGTCCCTAGAGTGACCATCAGGCCAAGAGATAACAGCTTAGGAGCAACCCACTGTGTTCAAGAAGAAGGAGTTTTCAACATGAGTAGAGAAGATGTTGAAAAACGTGTTCAAATCATGCTAGGTGGTATCTGTGCGGAAAAACTTATGTTTAATCAATTTGAAAACGGTGGAGTAAAAGACTTATCTCAAGCTAAAAAAATCGTCTTACATGCGATTTGTGAAGCAGGATTAGGACAAGAAGGGGCAATCCATCTAGGTGACTCAAAACTATGGAGCAATGAAAGAAAATTAAGAATTGAAAAAGAAGAAAAAGAATTCATGTCTGAACAATTTGAAACAACTCAAAGTATTTTAAATAATCACAAAGATTTATTGATAGAAATATCAAATGAATTATTGCAACACAAAGAAATATCGGGAGATATCATGCAGTATTTCAAAAGTAAAATTAATTTACCAACAGGATATATCAAGAAACAATATCAAAGAGATAATCAAATTTATCATCAAGAATAAAAAAATGCACCATATGGTGCATTTTTTTAAGCTAATTTTATATAGAAAATTTACATCTTTAATTTTTTCTCTACAGTTTTCATATTTAAATTTTCATCCAAGAATCCTTGCTCAATAGCTCTTGCCGTTGCTTCAATCAATGGTGTTAAATCACTTTTGTCTTTTCTCAATGATAAAACCGCTTCAGCCAATGTTTTTTCTTGTTGTTTATCAAGCATTTGCATTGCATATCCTTTCACAGGAAATAATCCACTGTAGTAATCTCCATCGACGCCAAACCTAGCAATCACTGTTGGCCTTTTATCGCCTTGGTCACATACATAATAATCCAACTCTTCTTTTTTCTTTTTTTCACTACCTAAATAATGACAACATTCGCAATCGTGTTCATGAAATTTTTCCATCACTTCCTCCTTTATATTTCTTTTATTTATTTTTTAAATTTATTTTTTTTCGATTTTTCTGGATAATAAGGTTCGAAAATTTTTCCATCGTCATATTTATCTTCATTTATTAATACTTGTGCTCTTGCTTCTTTCCAAGACATATTAAGACGGCTCATCATTAAAAATTCATTGAATCCTTCTCTTATCTCATCATCAGTTGATTTTTTGCTAACAGGAAAAGGAATGATTTTTTCATCTCTATTTATAATCTTCTTTGGTTTTTCCTCATCTTCATTCTGAATACTTTGAACATCCAATTTCTTGATAATAAATATATTTTCTTCATCCCAATTTCTTTTAATATTTTTATCCAAATACTTAACAATATCTTTTAATAAATGTATTTTTTCTGGCAACTCTATTCCATATACAATTTTAAATTTATCTTTAAATACATCACTTTCTATCTGATATAAAATAGAAAAATATTTTTTTTGACACTCTTTATATTTTGGTAATTTTTCTAACTTTCCAATGCATTCTTCATATCGATGATAGGCTAATATAAAATGTTCATCTTTTAAACCACATATCCCCATATCATAAATAGAGCTTTCATCTGAGAAAACACCATTTCTATAATCATAGTCAAACATATAAAAAAATAAATGTATCAATTTATTTTCATGCTTATCTATTATATCTTGTGAACCCCATTCAAAATCCATATATTTCCTGAATTATTTTTCTTATAAATATCATACCATATCTATTTTTTTTATCAAGTTTAATAAAATTTTCATAGTACTGTCCAGTTTGATTTTTTAAAAAAATATGTTACTTATTAAAATTAAATTTTTATAAAAATAAATCATTTTTATTTCTCTAATGATTCAAAAAATTAAAAATTAATCATTTAGTTATCACTTAATTCACGTTTTTTAATGAATTTTTATTTTCTAAATTCATAACAGTTCTCAAACTGGACAGTACTAAAATTTTCATATTTACGTAAAATTTATTTTAAAAAAATATTCCAACAACTGAAATTGAATACATCATTTATATATCAAATTAATCAATAAATCTCTTCATATATAAAAAGTATTCATCTTCTTTATCAATGATAAAACCATTTTTTTGATAAAATTTTATCACTTTTTTTTCTTTTTTTAAGCAATATAAATGACAATTTTCTTTGATATCACTTAATATTTTTTTACCCCAACCCTTTCCCTGTTCATTGGGATGAATATAAAAATTTTCTATGAAAATACCATCATTATTTTTTTTCATGTTAATCGTGCCAATACATTGTCCTTCTTGCATCATAAATAAAAGACTTGAATAGTTTTTTTGGTATTTATCTCTTAATAATTTTTTTTGAAAATCATCAGACCAAGGCCCAAATGTTTTTTCTACCGCTTTTTTCATACATAAATGATGAAAATATTGTAAGGTTTGAAATTCTTCTTCTGTTCCACGACATTTTAAAAAATAGATCATATAGTATTATTAAAGTGATATTTTTTATAATTAATTATTTTTTAAAAAGCAAATAAACTTTCTATATTCTTATAATAAAATAATTTATTATTCATATAGATACAGATACTCAAAGTTTTATTATTTTTTTATTCACTTTATGATCACTGATATCAAGAGATTGATAAATTAAAAAATTATCTAATAAAATTTTTGCCTCTGCATGCAATTTGCTTTTTTTAATTTTTTTTAATTCCTCTACTCTTTCTCCAAAGATTTCTAAATCAGGTGTCAAATTTTCTAATAATTCTGACATGAGATGAATTTTCTTTTTATTGGTCATTGATAACATGATATTAAATAAATCAAATTTTTTATTATTGAATAAAGCTTTTTTATCTGAATTTTTGAATTCTTTCACGAAAAAATCAAATTTATCTCCTGATGATTCTTGTAAATATCTGTTCATCATGTGTATATCAATATTTTTTTGAATTCTAATTTTGGTGTTTTTATAAATCATATCATCCAAATATAAATATATATTCAAACTTGATTCATTCTTAATTTGAAATACTCCTTCTTTTAAAAAAGAAAAATCATCCACTTGATTGAATATATATGTCGCCACTTTTCTACTGGTTAAAAGTTGAAGCTCTTCAGTTGATTCAATGATATCTTTTAAGCCAATTTTCAAATCCTTCATGATAGGATAGAAAAAGGTATTGTTGACACTTCTAAATAAATTCTTCACATCTTTTTTTATTTCTTTTTCTAAAGGTTGATATGAAAAATCATCTATATAATCTCTGTATTTTTCAAAAAACTCTAATTTTTCAACTAATTTTCCTTCTATTTTTTTGAAATTTTCAATGAAAAAATCATGCTCTTCTTTGATTTTTAAAGCATCTAAACTAAATAATAATGCCTTTAAATCATTGAAATTTATCACATCTTTTTTATTTATCTCTTGTATATGGCTTTTCCAAAATTTGTCATTAGAATATAATTTTGCACTGATGAAAAAATCATAAAAATAATCATACAGATTATTTTCTGTTTGAGCAGTAATCAAATTTTCATCTACAAAAAAATCTATAATTCCTTGTATATAATAAAAATTATTTTTACTCTTTATATTTTTCATAATATGTGAAGTAAACAGTATCGCTTTTTTCTTATTTTCATCAATCATAGAATTGAGAATATTCAACTCATCTTCTATTAAATCATCTTTATTTAACAGCGATGGTTCAAATTCATCATACATCATTTTTAGATATTTATTATTTTCTTTATTCAAACTAATAGCATTTAAAACAATTCCTAACTCTAATTGATCATATAAATTAAATTTCATTTTTTTCCTATAAATTTATTTAATTATAAATATTATACTTTTGAAGTCAAACAAAATATCAAACATGTAGTACTGTCCAGTTTTAACAACCATATGAATAAAGAAAGGGAAAATTTCATTAAAAAATTTAATTGAGTGATAAATTAATGGTACAAATATGATTTATAGTCATAAAAGTTTTATTTTAATGAGAAAGATATTTTTAAAAAAATCAAACTAGACAGTACTAGAAGCGACTTGACATATTTTCTTTATTGAATAAAATAAAAAGTAATAAAATATCTCTCACAAAAAATAATAAAAATAATTCATTTTTATTAATTGGTTTAACAACTGCACTATCTGCTCAGTTAACCAGTGATGGCTTACAAGATGTATTTCAGATATCAACTGTTGCATTAGCTGGCATGAGCTTTATAGAAGATGTGTATAAAAAAAGAACAGATAAGGTAGATAAGTTTACTCTTTTTTTTGCAATAGGATTAATCGGCTATTCTTTTATGAATACTCATGATGAAAATTATTTAAATGGATTGTCTATTGTTTCATTAATGTTATCTTCTGCCTTTAGAGATGGTAGATTTTTTCAAAACAAAAATGTTAAATCTCAACTTGAAGCTGATTTAAATGCTAATACAGTAAAAAACGTTGATGACGTAAAAACTCAAAAAATCAAATTATCATAATCATCATACAATTCATCATTTAAACCTAAAACAAATCTCTTTGATTTGTTTTTTTATTGAGAATATCTTTTCAATCATACAATGTATTTTTCTCATTTTTATGTATATGAAAAAAAGCGAGCTACTACTCGCTTCAAATGATTAAATTATTTTCTTTTTGTGAATCACTTCTTTTTCTGATAAATCAACTATCGCTTCTTCATTACACCACTCATGAACTATATCTTGATAATTAAGATATGTTTTTTTAGATATTTTACCAGCCAATTTTGCATTTTTGAGTCCTAATGCAATATATTTATCAAAAACATCAATGATTTCTTGCTTAGATACTGTTTTAATTAACTCTTTGACTTTAAATGTATTACCTATATTCATGTTTTGCTCATAAATTTTAAATGTCATTTGTACCAACATAATATCATTCATCAAAGGGTCTATTTCTGATAATGCACTTAATTTAGCTTCTTTTATTCGTTCTTCAAAATTTTCAGATTTTTTAAAATTTTCAAACCATTGACCTAAATTCTTAAATACATTAATTGTATCAATAAATTGAGGGTCTCTATATGAAATGAGCAAAATACTGTTACCTGTAAATTTTGCATAACCCCCATAAGCACCACCCTTTTCTCTAACCTCTTGATGAATATATTGATTATCTATCAAAGATATCAATACCTTCAGAGCTGCTTTTTCATTTATTTTTAATGACTCATACTTGTGCTCAATATTGTCTTTTACGTAAGGAATATTGAAGTATAAAGAATTGATATTATCATCTGATACTACAAATTTTAATGGATTATCAGGCTTGCTCATATAGAATTTATTCGATGATTGCTTTTCGTCATTTTGGGTTATTTCCTCAATTTTTTTGTTTATTTCATTCATTACTAAAAAAGCTTCTTTTTCATTTTCTCCAATAAAAAACATTTTATATGAGTTTTTATTTCTATGAATCTTATTATATAAATTTTGTATTTTATGCATGATTAGATCTACATCTAAATTCAATAATCTTTCATACTCTCTTAATACTTTTTCATTATTTAATTCATATGAAAAAAGTGCTGAATTATTATTAACTTGAATGCTTGTACTTATAATTTCTTTAAACCAATCATTTTTTGATTCAATAAAATCATTTCTCAACATATTCATAGCAAAAATCATACTTTCTTTATGATAAAAGTTTTGATCAAAAATAACATCCGGTAAATATGTAATAATGTCTTTATGGGATACATCCAAATATTCAATGCCTGCCGATAAAAATCCTTTTGATACATTATTTTTATAATCGTGTGAAAAACCAATATTATGAATAATTTTTAAACCTCTTGAGGATAATGCTTTTCCTAATTCATACGGAGCCATTTTATTGGTGCCAAATAAATGATTAATCTGAGGAAGTATATTCAAGAGTGCTTTTTCTTCTATATTTAATTCTGGTAACTCAATAGAAAGTGTCAATGTATTGACACCATTTGTAAAAGCTTCACCAAAAATTTTATTATCTTTAATTGTTAATTCTTTAGTTTCTTTATTGATCACAATGTCTTCAACTTCAATCCTTTTTAAAATTGACTCATCTTCATCCTTTTGATTAAAGGCTAATATTTTATCATTCAATGCCTTTATTTTTTCCTTTTGATCTTTTGTTATTTCTTGATTTATTTTATCTATATAATCAGATTCTTTTTCTTGAATAGCCAAATTAATTGATAAATCAGGTGTGCCTATCATCTTTAAACAATTGTCTTTTTTAAAATATTTTTTAACCATATTTTGAATATAATTCTCATCATTTTTTATATCTTGTCTGATTTCTTCTAAATATTTTCTGTTATTGAGTAAATCAAATATAAAATTTCCTCCTTCATGAGATAAAATACCATTGGAATTTAATAAAATAGAAACACCAACACCTTTAGAGCCATAATTTTGTTTTTTCATGACTTTCTCTAAATTGTTCAAGATAGAATTCAATACATCATTATCTTGCTTAAAATTTTCTTTAATTTCTTCTATCTTTCCTGTGATAAAATCAATTGCTAATTGAGGGTTTTGACAATCTTGAATTTTCATTCCTATAAAAGATATATTATTAAAAGAATAATTGAAAATATTATCCAATAAAATTCCCGGAATTTTACTTTTGATAAATTGGTCTTGCATATAACATGTTTGATCATCAAATAAATATTTAATTAAAATTTTTTTTTCAATAGAATCTTTGATGGATTGTGCTTTATTGTTCTCATTTTGATAAATAATTACAGCTTGCTCTATTTGATTAGGTTTGAATGGAAAAAGAAAATTTTTAATATCAGATCCAAAAACCCTCATTTCTAAATCTTCATTTTTTTCTGCTAAAAATTTTAATTTACCTCTTTTTTTATATTCATCAATGACTTCTTCAAAACAATCTTGATAATATTGAGCGTCAATTGAACCATAAGTGACCACCTTGCAATTACTGGGTTGATAATATTTTTTATGAAATTCAATGACATCTTGATGCGTTACAAATGGAATGGAACTTGGGTGCCCCCCTGAATCATTTTCATAAATACTGTTAGGAGCCAATTCTTTGGCGAGATCTTTGAAAAAATTTCTTAATTCAAGACTTGATGAAAAAGCACCCTTCATTTCGTTGTATACAACGCCCTGTAGAACAATTTTATCATTTTCAATAGCTAACCTAAATCCCTCTTGATGAAAAGTTTCTGCTCTTATTAAAGGGAAAAATACAGCATCCATATAAACGGACATAATATTTTTAAAATCTTTCTCTAATTTTGAACCAAAAACATATTCTGTATAATCAGCAGATGTCATCGCATTCATGAATGTACTCACGCTGTTTCTATTCATGCTTAAAAATGGATTTTTTAAAGGATATTTTTCACTACCTAGCAATACGCAATGCTCTAAAATATGGGCAACTCCCTTGGAGTTATTAGGTAATGTATTGAAAAAAAATGACATTGCATTTTCTTGATTTTTTTGATTTTTATTTTGAATATGTACATGTACCATTTCACAATCTTCATGAACGTATTCAGTCACAATATAAGGTGTATGAGATATTTCTTCTTGCTTGATTTTTCTAAATGTCATTGTGCCTCCATAAAATGATATTGATTTTTTTACTACTACTCCTTAATCATAAAGATAGTTTTTTAATTAGCAATCATTTTTAAAATAATTTTTTTATTTTTTTTTCATCATAAGCACTTTATAAATTTCAATATCAAATCCTTCAATTTTCAAGATTGAATAAGTAGCATCTTCACCCAACTTTCCTTTTAAAAAACTTTCTATATCTTCGGTCTTTAAATCTTCAGTATTGATAAAATAAAAAGTTTCAATCAATTCTTCTTTTCTGCAATGATAAAGATTATCAGTCATTTTTTCACAATGTTCATTTTTTAAAATATCATTCAACAAAAATTCTTTATAAGAAAAACCTGTCATTTCTTTTTCTTGCGCTTGCACCATGAATGACAAAGCAGTTAAACCAATCCATAAATATTTCATAATGTACTTTCTTTTTCTTCATTATACATGTTTTTTATAAAAACTATCAATCCATCAATAAAAAAAGCAGCCTAAATAGGCTGCTTTCATTGATAAAGTAATTTTAAATTCATTGAGAATATTTAACCAAAAACTTCTCACGAACTTCTTTGATGGCAACTTGACGGGCTTCAGCTTCCTTCATGCGATCCCAGTAGGTCAGATAAGCGAATGCAATGTCAACCTTCTTGTCGAATTCTTCTTGTGAAATAACAGTTTTGGTGTTTTCTTGAGTCATTTGATGCTCCAATTTAATATGAAATATTTAACGATTATTATCTCAAAAAATCGTTATGATTAGTTGAGGATAACGAAGGCCATTTTACGGCTCTCTTGCCAAGTCTTTGTCATGTTGCGGAAAGTTGCAGGACTCTTTCCAGACAGAAGCATCTTGTAAGCCTTAGGCAGGCTCTTGCGCTCCATTGCATTGCGCTTCTTGCGGTTGATCTTCTTGGCATCAGTCTTTGAAGGTGCCACTTGAACTTGCTTTTGATTCTTTGCCATATTTTTCTCCTGTTTTCATGATTAAGGAGTTGATTAATAACTGAAAAAAATTTTCAGCACGGTAAGCAAGATTAATTTCTTGCTTGGTGCCCTGAGCCAGACTCGAACTGGCACACCTTACGGTGGGAGATTTTAAGTTTAAGTGAATTTCTTCTGGCCTAACCTTACTATCTACCGATTTCACCACCAGGGCATTATCAACCTAAGTACCTATTGTATCTTATTTATTCTTTTTTATCTGTTGTATTTCTACAATCTTTATTTATTTAATTTTGGCCGGTCTAGCAGGAATCGAACCCACATTCATCGCTTAGAAGGCGACTGCACTATCCGTTGTACTATAGACCGATATAAAAGGAAAGCAATAAAACTAAGTTATCCAAATTTTAGAAGGAAGCTTTATCATAGCCTTTTGGGCGGGACCGGAGGGAGTCGAACCCTCGACAAACGGATTAAAATTCGCTGCTCTACCAACTGAGCTACAGTCCCATAATTTATCTCAATCTATGCATGTATTATATGCTCTTTACTCTATTTTGTCTGTTGTATTTCTGCAAGATTTATTCATATTTAACTTGATTTGGTGCCTCCAAGTGGACTCGAACCAGTGACCTAACGATTATGAGTCGTGTGCTCTAACCAACTGAGCTATGGAGGCATCAGAGAGTGATGATTTATCATCACTGGTCTAGGTTTCTATTATATATTTTTTCTCTTACCATGTCTGTTGTTTATTCGTTAAATTTCAAAAATTTGATCATAGCTATGAGCATTCATTATAAAGTAACAATTTATTTTTTTATTCTAATCATTTTAATCATGTTTTTGACTTTTAAAATTTTATTGACATATTTTTTATATTTAATATAATTTAAAAAAGGAATAAAATGTCATTTACAAATGAAATAAAATCTAACTGTTTTTTCTTGGCTGGTGCAACAACAGCTATTGCATCATATTTTACCAGCGGTGGCCTTCAAGATTCATTACAAATATCCGCTGTTGCATTATCAGGTATGATGTTTTTACAAGATACTCAACAAAAAACAACAAACAGTCCAAGTAAAATAAAAATTTTTCTAGGTCTTGGTTTTATTGCAGCTCATTTAACCAATATTCATGGTGATAGTTATCTCAATGGTCTTGTCGCTGGTGCATGGTTTCTAGGATCTTCGTTTAGAGATGGTAGTTTTTTTGAAAAAAACAAGCAAGAATCATTATCTGAAATCATATCTCATGCTGATGAAGCGCAGGTTAAAAAAATGAAATTATCATAAGAATACTTAGATTATACCTATAAAACAAATCTTATTGATTTGTTTTTTTATTTGGAATATCACTTAACCGACAAAACCAGTCAAAATTCATATTATCTGAATATTGAACTCCACCTTCCGTACAAGCTTCTATGATTAAGTATTTTTCTTCTGATATTACAATCGCTATATGACCTTGTTCATGCTTGTTTTTATACTTTTTCAATAAAATATCTCCCTTATATAATTTAGTGTCTTTTTCTATTTTTTGAAATAGGCATGTTTCACCATGTGTGAATGCAAGCGGCCATTCTTGCTAAATAAAAATCTCTTTTCAAATGAATCAAGCCTTTTTTGCCGCGTTTAGCAACTCTTTTGACTTGGTATTTGAAAACCTTCATGTTGTTGCCAAGGTAAGAGAAGTTGAAGGCGGGAAGAAATTTTCTTCCGATGTTCAAACTTCCTTGCCCTTTCTGGCAGATAAAGCTTATGTTGGATTGACCCATTTCAATGTGAAAACTCCTGTTAAAAGAAATGAAAAACCCTATAAAAAAGACAAACTCAAAACCAAAGAAGACAACAAAGCATTGTCTTCTAAAAGAATACAAGTAGAGCATGTCTTCGCCAGCCTTAAATCTTGAAGCATACTCAAACAACTTCATTTTTATAACAGAAAAATGATTGATATGATCTTCCAAGGATTGGTTAATATTTATAATTTGAACCAATTGATCAAATTAAATGAAGTAAAATCTCATTGATAATAACACA
>JACCDS010133558.1_pt1 | contig 26276 bp, 17 predicted proteins | sample 7446441 | NCBI WGS metagenome assembly JACCDS01 (sample SAMN15323445, study PRJNA562643) | freshwater metagenome | isolation source: river surface water | place: USA:Blue River Watershed | collected 2017-08-17 | reverse complement strand
TGCAGGTTGCCATCGCCTGCGTGGAACACGTTCAGGCATTTCAGTGCGTACTTCTCTTCCATCTCGGAGATGGCCTGCAGGATGTCGGCCAGGCGCTTGCGCGGGATGGTCGAGTCCATGCACATGTAGTCGGGGCTGATGCGCCCCGAGGCCGGGAAGGCGTTCTTGCGGCCGCTCCAGAACTTCAGGCGCTGGGCTTCGCTCTCGCTGACCGCGATCGCGGTGGCGCCCGCGGCCGTGAGCACGGCCGACATGCGGCCGATTTCTTCCTCGACTTCTTCGGGTGTGCCATCGCTCTCGCACAGCAGGATGGCGGCGGCATTCAGGTCGTAGCCCGCGTGGACAAAATCCTCCACGGCGGCGGTCATGGGGCCGTCCATCATCTCGAGGCCGGCCGGGATGATGCCCGCTGCAATCACGGCCGCCACCGCGTCGCCCGCTTTGCGCACATCGTCGAAGCTGGCCATGATGCAGCGTGCCAGTTGCGGCTTGGGCACCAGCTTGACGGTCACTTCGGTGGTCACCGCCAGCATGCCTTCGCTGCCGATCAGCACGGCCAGCAGGTCGTAACCCGGGGCGTCGAGGGCATCGCCGCCGAATTCGATCGACTCACCCTCGATGGTGAAGCCCCTGACCTTGAGCACGTTGTGCACCGTCAGCCCGTATTTGAGGCAGTGCACGCCGCCCGAGTTTTCGGCCACGTTGCCGCCAATCGTGCAGGCGATCTGGCTCGACGGGTCGGGCGCGTAGTACAGCCCGTAAGGTGCGGCCGCCTCGCTGATGGCCAGGTTGCGCACCCCGCACTGCACCACGGCCGTGCGGCTGACCGGGTCCACGGTCTTGATCTGGTTGAAGCGCGCCATCGACAGCGTCACGCCCATGCGGTGCGGCATGGCCCCGCCCGACAAACCCGTGCCTGCGCCACGCGCCACCACCGGCACTTGCAAAGCGTGGCAGGCTTGGAGCACCGCCTGCACCTGCGCTTCGGTCTCGGGCAGTGCCACGACCAAAGGCCGCTCGCGGTAGGCGGTCAGGCCATCGCATTCATAGGGCGCAGTGTCCTCGGTGGTGTAGAGGATGGCGTCGGCTGGCAGCACACGTCCCAGGGCTTGCACCACGGCGCGTTGGCGCTCGGCACGTTCGGCGGCGGTCAGTTGCTGCGTTTCGGCAGGGGTGGTGGCGGTCATGGCATTCAAAACTGATTTGAAGTTTCAAATGTATCCCCATGTGGCCAGACACGGCTGATTTTTTTTAACCAGTCTTGTGAATTTGGAAAAAGCAACAGAGACAACAGATCAGCGCTGGCACTCGATGCCCATTTTGAATCCCATCAAAAAATTCCGCGTCAGGTTTTGATTGATGAATTTGACGCCCCTGATGTGCAACACCGGATTGTCTGACGCCAGAAATTGGCCGTTGTAAAAGCAGATTCTGCTTTGCTTGAGCATCTTTTGAATGAATGAACTGACACCCGGCAAAAACCAATCACTTCGGGCATCAATGAAGATCAGCTCCGCATTTTGGTGGGCTTGAATGACTTCCAGAAAATTGGGCGCAATATAGATTTCGCCCGCCTGTGAAATCACCTTGATGTCTGGATCAATGTCATCGCCGTGGTGAAGAATCAATGTGTTGGTCGATGTGGTTGTCAAATAACCATTTTCTTTCTGGTATTTTTTAACCGAAGATGCATAGATCCGGCGATGACCACCCAGTGTGCGAAATGCTTCGAGTTTTCCAGAATCAACGAGTTTCTGAACGGTGCCAACCGATATGCCCAAATCCATGGCGGCAGCTTGTGTGGACAAGCAAGCCATTTTTTGACGCATCGAAATTTTCCTCATTTCTGATTCCTATGCTGTTTTTTGACATTTTTATTCAAAAAAAGCACCATGAATCACAAGCTTAACAATTGCTAAAGGTTTGGCATTTTGACCTCAACTCCAAGTCGAAACGGTCACTGGGCAATGATCTGGAGGGCGCGAAGCACAGGCAACCGATTGGAAAAGCGAACGGCATAGGACAACAATTCCGCCTGGTTTTCTTCAGGTGTCTGCAGCGATTTGCCCTCTTTGATCAAGGTTTGCCCTTGTGCAGACAAGGCGGCCCATGCAAACAAGGCCCAATCCTGGGGGTTCAAATGGCCTTCTTGCATCGCAAGAATGAACAGTTGTTCAAACCGACTGACGGCAATGCCACCGCCTGTGACCGGGCTGGCCAAATGCTGCACCTCGGATGCATCGCGAGACATGGACAGGATTCTTTGATTGATCTGCACACACGCCTGGTGGCTGGCTTGTGCAACCTCGTCCTCCTGGACAGGCCAGAAATGGCCCAACTCCACCATCAACAACGAAGCCAGCAACAGCTGTCCTCCATTGATGCCCAGTGAAGCCAAGGCCACTTCGATCTCACCCAAAGAACGAGGTTTGTGGTCCTTCATCAAATCGATCAAGGGCAGGTACAAGGCTTCGGTCAACTGAACTTCACCTCGGTAAGCCTTGACGGTCAAGGACACATCAGCCCGCTGACTGACCATCAGCAGGCGTTGTTGTCTGAGCTGCTCAATGCGCGCGCGGGGCGACAAGCTTCTCTCGCCCTTGACCCAATAGTCCTTGCGAAAGCGGCGATTGAGCATCACATCCGTCACCCCTTGCCGCAGGATTTTGTCGGGCACCTGGCCCAGCAACTGGATCTGCTCGGCCGTCAAATGCATCGACTCCAGGGCGTCCATGTAAGAGGCAGAGCATGCAAACTGCAACTTGGCGCCCTCCAGCCACTGGGCCACCGTGGAAAAGTGCATGGGCTGCCAGTCGCGGTTGAAAAACTCATGCGCAATGTAATGCGGGTCCAGCGACTGCATTTTCCGCAGTTGGTCTGCAGCACCCGGTGCTGTCATCAATGCCATCGGCTCGGTGTCCATCACCTGCTGGACAAAACCCAAGGCCTTGTGAATGCGCCCCTGGGTTGTATCACCCGAAGCCCCCAAAACACGGGCATGCTCCGCCAAGAGGTGGCGAACACTCAAAAAGTTTGACCAGCCGGGCAAGGTGTTGTAGCTGATGTAGAGAACGCCGCCCACCTTGAGCTTGCGCCGCACAAAGTCCACAATGACGCGCCGGTTGTCGTCCGAAATCCAGCTCCAAATCCCGTGCAGGGCAATGAAATCAAAATCGGGCAAGTCCGTGCGCTGCGCAAAGTCTGCAAACGCATCGCCTGCCAAGAGAACACCGGCACCCGAAGATGCCGCCAATTCCTGGGCAAATCCCGCCTGCGAGGGGTTGAAGTCGGTGCCGCACCACTGCGTGACCGATGCCGAGGCATGCAAGTTGGTCGAGACCCCTTGCCCAAAACCCAACTCGCACGCGCTACCCACCTGCGGAAACGCCAGGCCCTGGTTGAGGAAGGCCAGGCGAATCCGCAAGGGGTTGAGCTCGGGGTAGTAACCGAAGGTGTAGGCCAGATCGGTCACATAACCGGCACGCCAATCGTTCATGTGGGTCTCGCCATCGGTGTGCCGGTCATTCACCACCGTGGCGCACAACCCCAGCCCTCAAAGATGCAAGCATCCTCAGATCACCAGGTTCCCTTGAGTGATCATGTCTTGCAGGAACGCCACATGCCCACCCGAAGCATCGCTGAACAAGTTGTTGTTCAAAATGATGGAGACGCCCGTTCCACCTGCGGCTGAACCGTTGGCGTCCACGTCGAAGCGCAAAACGTCTCCGCCGTTGTCAGCCAACTGGATAAAGTCACCAATGGTCGCAAAAGTGGCGCCGTCCAGCAGGTAATGCAAGTCGAGCACGTCACCACCCGCGCCGGGCGCCAGGGCGCGGTTGAAGTCCATGATCGTGTCACCGCCCTCGTTGGTGAAGTGATAGCGGAAGGTGTCAGACCCTGCGCCACCCGTCAAGGTGTCGTTGCCGGCTCCACCCACAATCGTGTCGGCATGGCTCGAACCGGTGATGGTGTCGGCCCCGCCCAGACCATGAATCACCCTGCCGGAGGCCGCAGCGCTCTGGTTCAGGGTATCGCTGAGTGTGTTGCTGCCCACAACCGTGCCTGCCGCGATGGAACCGGTCAGTGTCCAGCCATAGGTGTCTATCAAATACTGCGCGGATGTGGCATCCGTGTAGGTTTCTCCTGCCAATCCCAGGGCCACGTTGTTTTGAATACCCGTCTCACCCGCAGACAGGTTCACATCGGACCAGCCCGCCAGGAGTCTGTCCACATTGGCGGTGGACATGCCAGAGGCATTCAGGAAATTGGTGGCATTGGCCAAAGAGGAGATATCCCAGTCGCCAATGTCCTGGTCGAATGCCGTTGCATTCGCGAACATGTTGTCCATGGTCGTAACCTTGGATGTGTCCCATCCGCCAATGTCCTGGTTGAATGCGGTGGCATGCTGAAACATTTGACCGAGGTTGGTCACCTTGGAAGTATCCCAGGCACCAATTGCTCCGTTGAATGCATTGGCAGAAAAGAACATTTGCCGCATGGTCGTCACCTTCGACGTATTCCAGTTGCCAATGTTTTGATTGAACGCATCGGCACCGTAAAACATCGAAGCCATCGTTGTCACATTCGAGGTGTTCCATGAATTGAGGCTTTGGTTGAATGCCGATGCCTCAAAAAACATGGACGACATGTTTTCCACCTTGCTGGTATTCCAAATGTCAATATTCTGGTTGAACGCAATGGCGTTTCTGAACATGTTGAACATTGTGGTTGCATTTTCGGTATTCCACTCACGGATGTAGCTGTTGAAGCTGGTGGCTCCGGAGAACATGCTGGAAAAGCCGGTCACTTTGCTCGTATCCCAATTGCCGATCGCGCCATTGAAGGCCGTGGCACCGTTGAACATGCTGGTCATGCTGGTGACTTTTGACGTGTTCCACAGGGAGATGTCCGAATTAAACGCTGAAGCACCATTGAACATGCCCGTCATGTTCGTGACATTTCCGGTGTTCCAATTCGATATTGCACCATTGAAAGACACTGCGCCGCTGAACATGGTGGCCATGCTGGTCACATTGCTGGTGTCCCAGCCGTTCATGCCTTGGTTGTATGCGGCAGCTCCAGCGAACATGTCCAGCATGGTTGTCACCTTCGAGGTGCTCCAGCCGCTGATGTCCTGGTTAAAGGCTGAAGCATTCCTGAAAGTTGCTGACATGTTCGTCATGCTGGATGTGTCCCAGCTGCCGATGCTCTGGTTGAACGTGTTGTTGCCAGAGAATGCCGATGCGGCACTGGTTGCATAAGCAACATCCAGACCTTCGATGTCAGTCGTGAATGTGGGCGACATGAAACTGTTGGCAATGGTCGTTGAGTTTTTGGCGGCCGCTGAGTTCCAGTTGCCCGCCGCATCCCTGAACGCATTGGCACCCACATCAACGCGGATGTTGGTCGCCGTTTCTATAAAGTTAGGGGTCACCGCCAGGTCGTATGTCGTGGCGTTGACCATGGTGAGCGCGCCTTTGATGCCGTTGATCACGGTGATGTCGCTGGCATCAAAGTCCAGTGGCGGCTCGTTGAAGGTGAACCGGATGGTCCCGGTTGAACCATTGCCTGTGATGGTGACGGTCGGAAGCGCGAAGTCAGCCCTGATCTCCAGGTTGCTGCTGTCGGTCACGCTGTTGCCGGCCGCATCCCGGGCGGTGGCGGTGACTTCGTAGTTGGTGCCATGCGCAAAGGGCTGCAGTGAACCACTGCTGGGGACGGTGGTGCTGGTGTCGATCTGCCATGTCCCTGCTGTTACGGCGACATTGTTGTAGGTGGCGCCGTTGAAAGTCACGGTCAGCGTCTCACCCGCATTCAACACGGCAGTGCCCGAAATGGTGGGTGTTTGGCTGTTGACTGCGGCAGCACTGACGGTGGGCATTGCCGGTGCTGTCAGGTCTGTCGTGGTCACCGTGGTGGGCAAGCTGGTGTTGCCTGCTGCGTCTCTTGCTGTCACCACGTAGTTGCCCGTCAATGGCGTGGGTGGAATGTTCAGTTCCAGGCTGTAGGCACCCGTGATGGCGTCCGCCAACACAGTGCGGTTCACCCCCTGGGGGTCCACGATGGTCACTGTGGAGCCCGGCTCGGCAGTGCCAAAGACCGTGGGCAAGCCATCGCCGTCGGTGTCGAGGACGGTCGCTGTGGGTGCGGCCGGTGCTGTCAGGTCTGTCGTGGTCACCGTGGTGGGCAAGCTGGTGTTGCCGGCAGCATCGGTCGCCCTGACCACGTAGTTACCCAGGAGTGGCGTGGGCGCTGGGTCCAGCTCCAGACTGTAGTTGCCGCTGCTGTCGGCTGCCACAGTGTGGCTGTTGCCCTGCGGGTCCACGATGGTCACTGTGGCGCCAACCTCTGTGGCGCCAAAGACCGTGGGCTGGCCGTCACCGTCGGTGTCTCGAACGAACGCTATCGGCGCACCAGGCGCCGCCAAGTCTGACATGGTCACTGTGGTGGGCAGGCTGGTGTTGCCGGCTGCGTCGGTCGCCCTGACCACGTAGTTGCCGGTCAGTGGCGTGGGTGCTGTGGCCAGCTCCAGGCTGTAGTTGCCGCTGCCGTCGGCTGTCGTCGTATGGCTGTTGCCCTGAGGGTCCACGATGGTCACGGTAGCACCAGGCTCTGCTGTGCCGCTGATGGTGGGCAGACCGTCACCATCGGTGTCTCGGACGGTGGCCGTGGGTGCGGCCACAAACAAATCGCTTGTCACCACCGTGGTGGGCAAGCTGGTGTTGCCCGCCGCATCTCTTGCTGTCACCACGTAGTTGCCGGTCAGTGGCGTAGGTGCTGTGGTCAGCTCCAGGCTGTAGTTGCCGCTGCCATTGGCTGTGGTCGTGTGGCTTCTGCCCTGCGGGTCCACGATGGTCACGGTAGAGCCAGGCTCTGCTGTGCCGCTGATGGTGGGCAGACCGTCACCATCGGTGTCGAGGACGGTGGCCGTGGGTGCGGCCGGTGCTGTCAGGTCTGTCGTGGTCACCGTGGTGGGCAAGCTGGTGTTGCCTGCTGCGTCTTTTGCTATGACCACGTAGTTACCTGTCAGTGGCGTGGGCGCTGTGGTCAGCTCCAGGCTGTAGTTGCCACTGCTGTCGGCTGTCACGTTGTAGCTTCTGCCTTGTGGATCGACAATGGCCAATGTGGCATTCGGCTCTGTGGTGCCGCTGATCGTGGGCAGGCCATCGCCGTCGGTGTCGCGGACGGTGGCCGTGGGTGCGGCCACAAACAGATCGCTTGTGACCACCGTGGTGGGCAAGCTGGTGTTGCCTTCTGCATCGGTCGCCGTGACCACGTAGTTGCCCAGGAGTGGCGTGGGCGCTGTGACCAGCTCCAGGCTGTAGATGCCACTGCCGTTGGCTGTGGTCGTGTGGCTGTTGCCCTGCGGGTCCACGATGGTCACTGTGGCACCAGGCTCTGCTGTACCGCTGATGGTGGGCAGACCGTCACCATCGGTGTCGAGGACAGTCGCGGTGGGTGCGTCAGGTGCTGTCAGGTCGGTCGTGGTCACTGTGGTGGGCGAGCTGACATTGCCCGCTGCGTCGGTCGCCGTGACCACGTAGTCACCCAGGAGTCTCATGGGTGCTGGGTTCAGCTCCAGGCTGTAGTTGCCGCTGCCGTCGGCTGTCACGGTGTGGCTGCTGCCGTCTGGGTCCACGATGGTCACGGTAGAGCCAGGCTCTGCTGTGCCGCTGACCGTGGGCAGGCCATCGCCGTCGTCGTCCATGACGGTGGCCGTGGGTGCGGCAGGTGCTGTGAGGTCGGTTGTGGTCACCGTGGTGGGCGCGCTGACATTGCCCGCTGCGTCTTTGGCCGTGACCACGTAGTTGCCGGTCAGTGGCGTGGGCGCTGAGGCCAGCTCCAGCATGAAGTTGCCGCTGGCGTCGGCTGTCACGGTGTGGCTGTTGCCCTGCGGGTCCACAATGGTCACTGTGGCACCGGGTTCTGTGGTGCCGCTGATGGTGGGCAAGCCGTCACCGTCGGTGTCGCGGACAGTCACAGTGGGCGCAGCAGGCGCCGTTTTGTCCGAATCGGATTGGTTGGTGGCGATCACCAGGCCGCCAATCAACAACGTTCCACCCAGCACAGACGACATTGCCCCGACCGTTGACCCGGCGACAGCTGCCGCCGATGCGCTACTCAGTACAGCTGCGTAGGTGATGCCGTCTGCCAATGCTTGCAGGGGCATATCTTGGGCATAAACCCATTGATCACCATACAGGATCGCGTCTGTTGCATTGGCAAAGTCAGTCAACTCCACCAGCTTTTCTGATCCGTCTGCCGTTTCGACAATCAGGTCATTGCCATTTTTGACGAGCCGGAGCTTTTGTTGGGCCACGGTTTGTGCGCCGGTCAACGTGACGCCATCCACAACCAATGTGACCTTTTGACCCGCTTGCACGGCATGCTTGATCGGGCCTTGCCCGGCCTGTCGTTGATGAACAACCAAGTTGGTGTTTTTGGCGGCGTCAAGAGTGATGATTTGGATTTGCATTGCGTTCTATTGAATAAAAAACATGTTTATTCAATGTATCGCCCATCACCTAACGCAATCATTAAGATTTGTACAGATTGGATGTGCAGGAGCCCACCTCACGCCGGGGTGACAAAGTGGCAGTTCAGCAATGCGCGCAAGAGCGCCTGGCCTTTGACCATGCTGGTCAAACCATGGCGCTCGGTTGAACGGATTTGAAGTGGCTGTTGGGGCTAACCTGTGCGTGACCAGCTACAGGTGAATGGAGGCACCCCGGCCCAGTCCGTTGTCAGGGACTGGCGAGGGCTCATGCGTGCGTGAGTGGGAGAGTCTCAGATCACCAGGTTCCCTCGAGTGATCATGTCTTGCAAGTACGCCACATGCCCACCCGACGCATCGCTGAACAAGGTGTTGTTCAAAATGATGGACACGCCCGTTCCACCTGCATCTGCACCGTTGGCGTCCACGTCGAAGCGCAAAACGTCTCCACCGTTGTCAGCCAACTGGATGAAGTCACCAATGGTTGCAAAAGTGGCGCCATCCAGCAGGTAATGCAGGTCAAGCACGTCACCACCCGCGCCGGGAACCAGTGCGCGGTTGAAGTCCATGATCGTGTCCACGCCCTCGTTGGTGAAGTGATAGCGGAAGGTGTCAGACCCTGCGCCACCCGTCAAGGTGTCATTGTCCGCTCCGCCCACAATCGTGTCGGCATGGCTCGAACCGGTGATGGTGTCGGCCCCGCCCAGACCGTGAATCATCCTGCCGGAGCCCGCAAGCTGTTCCTGCAAAGCATCATCGAGTGTGTTGTCGCCCACAACCGCATCTGGCGCGAGTGAGCCGTTCAGTGCCCAGCCATAGGTGTCTGTCAAATACTGCGCGGATGTTGCATCCGTGTAGGTCATTCCTAACAATCCCAAGGCCACGTTGTTTTGAATACCCGTCTCACCCGCAGACCGGTTCACGTCGGACCAGCCCGCCAGGAGTCTGTCCACATTGGCTGTGGACATGCCGGAGCCATTCAAGAAATCGGTGGCATTGGTCAATGAGGAGATATCCCAGTCGCCAATGTCCCGGTCAAATGCCGTTGCACCCCCGAACATGTTCTCCATGATCGTCATGCTGGACGTGTTCCATCCGCTGATGTCCTGGTTGAACGTGTGGTTGCCACTGAATGCCGATACGGCACTGGTGACATAAGCAACATCCAGACTGGTGATGTCCCTTGTGAAAGTGGGCGACGTGAAACGGGTGTCAAGGATGGTCTCGTTTTTGGCAGCCACTGAGTTCCAGTTGCCCGCCGCATCCCTGAACGCATTGGTGCCCACATCAACGCGGACGTTGGTCGAAGTTTCAGCAAACGCAGGGGTCACCGCCAGGTCGTATGTCGTGGCGTCGACCATGGTGAGTGCGCCTTTGGTGCCGTTGATCACGGTGATGTCGCTGGCATCAAAGTTCAGTGGAGACTCGTTGAAGTAGAACCTGATGGTCCCTGCTGAGCCATTGCCACTGATGGTGACGGTCGGGTGTACGAAGTCAGACCTGAGCTCAAGGGTGCTGCTGTCGGTCATGCTGTTGCCGGCCGCATCCTGGGCGGTGGCAGTGACTTCGTAGTTGGTGTCATGCACAAAGGGCTGCAGTGAACCACTGCTGGGGACGGCGGTGCTGGTGTCGATCTGCCATGTCCCTGCTGTGACGGCGACATTGTTGTAGGTGGCGCCGTTGAAAGTCACGTTCAGCGTCTCGCCTGCATTCAATACGGCAATGCCCGAAATGGTGGGTGTGCTGGTGTTGAACCAGCCCGTATTGACGGTGGGGCTCACAGGTGCAGTCAAGTCTGTTGTGACCACCGTGGTCGGCAAGCTGGTGTTGCCTGCTGCGTCTCTTGCCGTGACCACGTAGTTACCCAAGAGTGGCGTGGGTGCTGGGTTCAGCTCCAGGCCGTAGTTGCCGCTGCCGTCGGCTGTCACGGTGTGGCTGTTGCCCTGCGGGTCCACTATGGTCACTGTGGCACCGGGTTCTGTGGTGCCGCTGACCGTGGGCAGGCCATCACCGTCGGTGTCGCGGACGGTGGCCGTGGGCGCCGCCACAAACAAATCGCTTGCGACCACAGTGGTGGGCAAGCTGGTGTTGCCCGTCGCGTCTCTTGCCGTGACCACGTAGTTGCCAGTCAGTGGCGTGGGTGCTGAGGCCAGCTCCAGGGTGAAGTTGCCGTTGGCGTCTGCTGTTGTCGTGTGGCTTCTGCCCTGGGGGTCCACGATGGTCACTGTGGCGCCAGGCTGTGCTGTGCCGCTGATGGTGGGCAGGCCATCACCGTCGGTGTCGCGGATAAAGCTCACCACCGGAGCAGCAGGTCCCGTTTTCTCCGTTTCGGATGGGTTGCCCGCGATCACGAGCCCGCCAACCAACAAGGTTCCACCCAGTACAGAAGACCAACCTGAAAATGCCCCGACCGTTGACCCGGCGACAGTTGCCGCCGAGGAGCCACTCAGTATGGCTGCGTAAGTGATGCCGTCTGCCAATGCTTGCAATGACGTATCTTGGGCATAAATCCATTGATCACCATACAGGATGGCGTCTTTTGAATCGTTGAAGTTACTCAACTCGACCAGTTTTTCTGAGCCGTCTGCCGTTTCGACAATCAGGTCATTGCCCATCTTGACAAGCCTGAGCTTCTTTTGGGCCACGGTTTGTGCGCCGGTCAAAGTGACACCATCCACAACCAATGTGACCTTTTGACCTGCTTGCACGGCATGCTTGATCGGGCCTTGCCCGGCCTGGCGGTGATGAACAACCAAGTTGGTGTTTTTGGCGGCGTCAGTTGTGACGATGAGGATTTGCATGGCGTTCAGCTTGGTGAAAATGTGGCATGAATCCATTGCCCATTTTTCACCCCAAAGATCAAGATGTGTTGAGACTGGGTGCGCAGATGATCACCTCAGGCACTGGCATCAAAGTGGCAGAACAATGCGGAAAGTTGTGCACCCTTTGACACTGTCCACCTGGACGTCACCCCGGTGTTTCTGAACGGTGGTTTGGACAAAATAAAGGCCTAAACCTACACCTTGGTGGAAATTATATTCAGCCTGTTCCAGTCGGCTGAACCGCTTGAAGAGTCGATCGATGTCGGAATGAGCGATGCCCGGACCATGGTCTGTGATGGCGATATGCATTTGTGTGCCTTGCAGTTGGGCACTGAGTTCAACTTCTCCTTCTTGCGGCGAAAACTTCAGGGCATTGACCATCAAATTGACAACCGCTCTGTACAAGGTATCAAAATTTCCCTGGATCCACACCGGATCGAATGGAAGGTCGATCAGGAGGCGCAGGCCTTTGGATTTCGCCAGTGGATAAATTTCGTCTGCCACTTGGTGCAGCATGGCCACCAAGTCCATATCGGCAAAATCTTCCTTGCGCAACATTTGGGCGCGCGAGGTTTGAAGATAGTCCTCGGTCCATGCCAGCGCCCGGTTGAGCTGAAGATAAGCCGCGTGGTGTTCTCCCAGGTCTTCCCTGATTTGCGCTGCAGCACTGGCCAATGGGACCCGTATATCGTGTGACACAAAGGCCAATGTCTCGCGTTGCGCTTGATCCAGCTGTTGCAAATGGGCCGTGGCTTGCCGCACCTGAATGATCCGTTTTTGAAAGTGGTCAGGTTCCTTGATGCGATGCAGTTCGTCTTCGGGCACCGAAGCGCTTTGGACAGACGCCAGCTCATTTCGAAGTCGCAGGAGTTCAGCGTCCAGAAACTGGCCTGCCGATTCAATTTTCCGCCATGCCCAGAAGGGGTATGCAACCAGCAAGCCCAGGAGCCCCGCTGAAACAGGCAGCCAGACCTGGAAAACGACAGGCAAAGCCATGCCCACACCCAACACCAAGACAGCGGCGACCCCCGTCAAGATCGCCCCGACCCGATTGCCGGTGCGCGGTAACCAGGCCATGGGCAATATGGCCAGCAAACACGCCACTGCGCTACTGGCCCAGACAGAGGCCAAACTGACCAGGGATTCCTGACGCATGGATATCAATGCGTTGGCCAGGAACTCCACGCCCGGCATCGGTTGCTGAAAACCCGAGACCGGTGTGGGCAAACTGTCGGCCATGCCGGTCGCAGTTGAGCCGACGAGAACCAATTTGTCTTTGAAAGTGCCAGGCTGAAAATGCCCCCGCAGGACCTGTTCGAATGACAAGCTGGGCAAGTGGTGTGCGGCCGTTGAGAAGTTGATGTAACGCTGGTCGTATTTGACCAGGCGCTGTTCCTGACCAACGGCTTGGACGGGCATATGGGTTGGGAATTGTGCGGGGAGTTGGCCTGCAACTGACAAAACAGCTTGAACAAAATGCGGCCATATCGGCTGCCCCAGGCCTTCCCAAAGGCTGATGCTGCGCGCAATAGCATCTGCATCCAATTCGGCGTGAACGCGGCCCATGGCAGCTGCTTTTGATGCAATGACTGGCAAGGGCAAGGCTTCAATGAGCAGCCCATTGCGACGTACGGGTTCAATCACGACGGGCAGTACCACATTGCCAGCTCGCCCGATGGCTTCTGCCAAAGAGCGATCAGCCAGCGGGTCGTCCATTTGCGGCTCAACAAACATGACGTCGTAGCCAATGACTTTGGCACCATCTGCGTGAAGCCGGTCAATCAGTTGACCATGCAGGTGTCTAGACCACGGCCATCGCCCCAAGCTGGTCAGGCTTTGCTCGTCGATGGCGACCACCACCACATCTTGAGGGATGATTCTGGGGGTGTGTTTTTGAGTCGCGTCGTAGATGACATTGTCGATACGAGACAAAACGCCGCTGATGTTCAGCGTGATGGCCAAGCATGCCAACCATAACGCGGTGGAGACGCGTTCACTCAACTGCCATGTCTTCACTTCAGTAAATCCAAATCCACAGGAAGTGTGGTTCCGTGAAGCCGGTTGGCGCAGGTACTGTCAAAGCGGTGCCTGGATCGAGTTGGTGCCAGACAGGCTGCCTACCCTCTGCGTCCTTGGTGACCTGGAGCAGGTACTTTCGACCGGCAGGAAGCGGTTGTAACTGGAGTGCCAATCGGTCGTTGGAAAAATAGTCTGGCTTCAACTGAATCGCAGGGCCATGCAAAGCGCGTGGAATCGACACTTCAAACTCATGTATGCCGATTTGACCAGGAATACCACGGGCATCCAGACCCCATGCACGCAGTACATAGGTACCGTTGTCCAGAATGCCGGCATCGATGTGGGGAGATGCTTTGACCTGCGTGGAAAGCAATTGCGCCATTTGCCGGTCGCGGCCTACTTGTGCTGACCACGCCTGCACGTCTTGTTGCTCTTGCCAATGGAATGTGATGGGGAAATCCGTGACCTTGCTCCTGGGCTGTACAAATACTGGGGCTGGTTTGACCCTTTCTGGTTCCGATGGTTTTTCACCGGGTTTCACGGCGCTCCCAAAACCTTGCGGCACCAGCACGCTACCTTGTGCGGTTTGAAACTCCACCTGGCCGGTCATGGTTTGCTGCACGGTTTGCAACTGCTGGACCTCTACCAAAAACTGAGTCCCCCTCACAGAGGCCACTGCAGCCGGTGTCACCACTTGAAATTTTTGCCCTTTGCGGGCTTGCGGATTGGCATGGACTTCAACACGACCCGCCTGGAGTCGCAACTGCGTGTCAACCATGAAGCCGTCTGCATAGGTGCTGAGCGTGTCCATGGTGACGCGGGTGTCCGGCTGCATGACAAGCTGCGATGCATCTGCAAATTGCAGGAGCGCACTGCTCAAGGGTCCGACATGGATGCTTTGGCCGATTTGGATGGTGTCACCGGGTTGAGCGTTTCGCCAGGTTGATTCGGTCACCTGGATGCGCACCTGGCCGGAAAAAGTCACCAGTTGGGCATGTGACTGCTTCATGGACAGCCACTTGTAGGGGATGCGCAATTGCTGGCCGGGCTGGATGCTGTCGGGATTGACCAGTTGGTTGTATCGCGCAAGCAATGGCCACGTGATGTCGGATTTGAGGTATTGGCTCGTCACCCCGGAAATGGTGTCTTGGGGTCGAACGGTGTAACGCCAATCTTCTTGCGCGTTGATCGGGCCTGCGACCGTGAACACCAAAAGTGCGCACAGCAAGGCCCTGCCCATTTTTTCAATAGGGTGCATTTGAGCTTGTTTGCAGATGCTCCACATCATCAGGACTCACTGAGCAATTCAAGTCTGTATCCACGCTGGTAAATCGATGTGAGACGCCAGCCGTTCATGACGTTCAGCATCAATTTGCGACGCAAATTGCTCAAGTGAACATCCAGTCTTCGGGTATCTATGGCGATCCCGTCGATCCCAAGAAGTTGATTAAGCTGTTGGCGCGATACGATTTGACCGCGGTGCAAGAAAAGATGAAATGCCAGAAGCACCTCTGAACCCGTCAAGGGAACCAGCTCACCATTGCGGGTGATCACTTTGTGGCGGTAATCGATGCACAGGTTACCAAGTGTTTCTTTGGAAACAGGAGACGCACGCATGGTGTGGCGGCGCAGGATGGCGTGAATACGTGCATTCAGAACACCAATGACAGGTGGCTTGATGATGTAGTCATCTGCGCCAGCCAGGAGCACGTCCGAGATGTCCTGCTCACTGTCGTTGCCCGTGATGAAGATGACAGGCGACATCCGGCCGATCTTTTTCAGACGTTCCATGACCTGTGGTCCAGGCATATCCGGCAAGTTCCAATCAAAAAGGCAGATGTCGTGTTGATGGGTCGCCAGATGCTGCAAACAAGACTGCCCCGTTTTGAAGTGCGTCACTTCATATTGAAGGATTTCCAATTCACGGGACAGATTCGCGGCAAACTCCAAATCATCCTCAAGAAGGACAATTTTGATGCTTGGTTCGAGATTTGTTGGGCTGTCGGTCATGAATTTACGCCAATGATCATGGATCTGGAAATCATCTTTCACCCATTGATTTGCTGAGTGTCTTGGAAATGGGTTTGATCAAATAGCTCAGAACCGTTCGGTCCATCGCTTTGATGTCCACACTGGCACTCAAGCCCGGTCTTACCTTGATCTCCTTTGCCCTGGGACCTTTGAATTCAGTCTCGGTCAAGTTGATATGAACTCGAAAGTAAGAAAACGGCCCTTGCTTGGTTTCTTCCACCAATATGTCAGGGCTGATGTAAGTGACTTTCCCGTGCAATGACCCGTAAATCGAGGCGTCATACGCATCGAGTTTGATGCTGGCGTCTTGATTCAACGCGATGAATGCGATGTCCGAAGAAGCCACTTTCGCTTCCACAACCAGATTTTTTGTGGAGGGCAACAATTCCATGATGGTGTCTCCTGCCCGCACCACCCCACCCAAGGTGTTTACCCGAATATTGTTGACGATGGCATCAGCAGGCGCGACGAGTTCTGTTTGCTCCAAAATTTGACGACGATCGCGCAGTTGTTCGGTTTGCGTACTCAATTCTTCCTGCGCTTTGGTCATTTCTGCCTGCGCATCTTGAAAGTATTTGTTTCGCTTGTTGATGATCTGCGCCCGATAATCTGCCACGCTGCGCTGAAGACGAATCACCTCTGCACGACTGACATCCCCGGTTGCTTCAAGCTTTGCATTCATTTTCAACTCCTCTTCTGCGAGCCTGAGTAACTCGGTCACAGATTTGATGTCGTCGTGAAATGCGGTCTGTCGTTTGTTGTAAAGGTCGCGTTGATTTCTGATGTATTCAGCGTAACGGGTCAAATCGGCGTCAAACTTAAGCGGCTTTTCATAGACCTCTGCCTGGAGCCTTGCCAGGGTGATGCGCAAGGCGGCCACTTTGGCGCTGGTATCGGATACCGCTGCTTGCGCACGCTCTTTTTGCAGGGTCACCAGCACTTGACCGGCTCTGACTTCGTCTCCTTCTTTGACGTGCAACTTGGTCATGACCCCGCCGTCTGGCGATTGCACCAGTTGGGTCCGTGCATGTGTGATGATTTGAGCCTGAGCACGGGTGACTTGTTCTATGTTGGCCACGCTGGCCCAAACCAGCAACAGGATGATGCCGATGGCCATGAATCGGAAGCGCAAGATCATGGGCCTGGCGGTTCGGCCATGGTGGATATGGTCGATTTCCAGTGGCTGGCTGTTTCCGAGCGCTGGCATTGTTTTGTTCATGCAAGCACCCGAGATGTCGTGTGAACAGCGCTTGTTGCCGTTTGCGTTGCTGGAACCATATTGGGCCTGGTTTGGGTTCCGCCTTGCCGAAGTTGATTCAGCACCACTTCACGGGGTCCGTCCATCACAATCTGATTTCCTGCGATCACGATGATCCTGTCCACCAGTGCCAACACACTTGACTTGTGCGTCACCACAACCAGTGTTTTTTTGTTTTTAATTTCTTCTTGCAGCACCTGGATGCATTTGCGTTCTTGCTCATCGTCCATCGTGGCGGTGGGCTCATCCAATAAATAGACTTTCGGATTGCAAAGCAACAGTCTTGTGAATGCAAGAAGCTGTTTTTGGCCCCCGCTCAGACCTTTGCCGCCTTCATTGATTTGTCTTTCGAGTCCCTTGGGGTGCGTGGCGACAAACTGGTCCATGCCGGTTCGACGCATCACTTTGAAAATGGCTTCATCTCCCGGGTCTGGCAATCCAATCAACAGGTTCTCACGCAAGGTGCCTTGGAACAACCTGTGATCTTGCTGCAAGTAGCCAATATGCTCATTCAGTACTTGTGGCTGAATGTGTGACATGTCGAGACCATCCAGCAAAATCCGACCTTCCTGTGGGTGGTACAAGCCACTCAACATGCGCAGCAGTGTGGACTTGCCGGCACCAATCGGCCCCACCACAGCCACACGCTCCAGAGCTTGTATTTGAAGCTTGTTGACCTGCAAAGCGGGCGGATGGTACCCGTGTGCAAATTTGACACCTTCCAGCTTGAATTGACCCTCCAAATAGTCAGGCACCAATGGCTGGTCAATGCCTTCGTTGTCAGCTTTGAGTTCATACAGACGCTCAATGCCTTCCAGCGCAGCTTGTGCATGTGCATGCTGCACCATCAGGTTGGGCAATGTCATCAGGGGTGACATGATCCGTCCACTCAATATGGAGCATGCAATCAATGCGCCCATGGTCATTTCGCCCGACATCACCAGCAGCGCTCCGACCACGACCAAGCCGGCATATCCCAGTTGTTGAATGGTGGCAACCCAATAGTTCACGCCCTCGCTGGTTCGGCGCATCTTGAGCTCATTTTTGATGGTGTTGCTGTTGACGTCTATCCAGCGGGACAGGAAGTTCCAGCCGCCAGATCCAGCCTTGATGGTTTCTATGCCGTCGACAGCCTCCACCAACAAGCCTGTTTTCAAGTTGGCCATCGCTGCGCCGTCTTTGGCTTGCTGTTTCGTTTTGGAGCGCATGGTCATGCCCAGAGCCAGGACCAACACCCCAGCAACAGCAGGAACGATCCCTAGCCATGGGGTTCCAATCCACATGACCAGGGCGATAAAGCAAAATGCCATGGGAATGTCTATCAATGCAAACAGTGTGCTTGCTGTATAGAAGTTTCTCAATTGTTCATAACCGCGCACTTGACTTGCCAAGGTGCCCAGTGTCGATGGCATCTGATCGACGCGAACTTGCAGAAGTCTCTGAAATACCTCACGTGTCAGACGAGCATCCATGCCCACAACAACATGGTCCATGATGTTGGATCGGGTGAATTTCATGGCCAATTCAATCAGGATGGTCAGCATGACCCCTACTGCCAGAACCACCAGTGTCTCTTCTCCTCGCGTGGGTATGACCCGGTCATAAATTTGCATTGAAAAGAGGGACGTCGCCAAGGCGAGCATGCCAATGAACATGGAAGCCACACTGGCTTCAACCAATTCGGTTCTGTGAATGCGCAGCGTTGCTCTGATGTGGTCAAAAAATGTTATTTTTTCGGTACGCCCTTGGAGCAGGCGCCAGGTGAGGCTCGCGCCTTTGGAGAAATTGATCTTGACCAATCGCCCCTTCAAGTCTTGTTCACTGACTTGAACAAGACCGTCTTCTTTGGCAAGCACCCACTGCCCTTTGGGGTCGCGATCAACAACCAGCGCCCACTGGTGATCCTCTGTGTATGTGAGCAATGGAAGATGGGCTCGATCTGGCAGAAGGAGATATCGCGGTCTTTCCCACTTCATGAGCTTGCAAATTTCCTTCAACGCTTTCAAAGGATTTTTGCTTTCGCTCAAGAGTGCTTCTGCCCCTTTGAATGGCAGCATGTCCACGCGGGTTCCTTGCATCTTGGCCATGCGCTGCAGGGCCCATGCGAAACCGATGAGGGATTTTTGGGGTGTGGTTTTGGAGGCTGTCATTGGATGGCTTGCCCTGTACGAATTTGCAGTCGTTGCATGGCCCCAAGCTGAGCGGCACGGGCATCTGCCAGAGCGAACTGGTTCTGTACCAATTCACGGACTGCGTTGAGCAAGTCTTGCCAGGTTTTCTTCGCTCCTTCAAATTGCCTTTGGTAGGACTCGAGAACGCTCTCTGAGCCCTTCACCGCAAGTTCAAGAACTTCCACTTTTGATTTCGCATTCAAATACTCGTCCTGGTCTACTCTGAGCGTCTGCTGCAGGTTGATTTGCGCTGCAGTCACCAACTCTTGAGCGCTGGCGATGCGTGTGGCCAATGCCTTGGCCTGGAGTTGGTTGGAAAACCCTGGTGCGCTGGTGTACTTGAATCCAACGGAGGCAATGGGGTCTGTGGGGCGTCCTTGGGGGACACCGAAAACAGGTTGACTCACACGTGCATAAACCTGAGGCCACGCTTCGGCTCTCTTTTGTTCCATTTTGCTTTTCTGTTGCTCTGATTCAGCTTTTGCTTTGGCGATCGACGGGTGTTGATCTGTGACTGCTTGCCAATCTGTTGAAGCCAGCATTTGTTCGAAACCTGTTGTCGGTGCAACAAATGAAAAAGCATCTTTTCTTCTTGTCAAAGGCAAGAGGTCGTTGCGCCCTGTGTATTGTTCTATTCGGGTCAGTGCTTGCTTCAAGCTTTGTTCGGCTGCTGTCAAGTCCACTTGCATCTGCAAGATCCTGGAGTTGGCAAGTTCAAGCTCGATCCTTGGGGAGACTTCAGCCCTGACGCGTCGTTGCATCTGCTGTTGATACGCTTGAAGGGTAAGAATTGCTTGTTGAGCGACTTGCATGCGTTGTTGGGATGCATAGAGGTTCTGCCACGCGCTGGCCATTTGCAGATAAACCTCTTCTTGTACCAACAAGGCTTTGTTGATCTGTACCTCCGAGCTGCTTTTTGACTCTGCAATTTTTGACTTCACACTTCCGGCATCCCAAAGGATTTGCTCCACGATCAATGAGCGGTTCGGGAATGTCACGGCAGGATTGGTGGATGCACTTTCAACATTGGCTGAAACAGTTGGCCATCTCAACCGTCGCGCCGCTTCCAGCTCTTCCTGAGAAGCCCTTGTATCCAGGCGTGCAGCCAGCAAAGTCGGGTAGTTTTGGTTGGCTTGATCGAGAAGCGCTTTGAATGTCACAACCTCATGGGCTGTACTTTGAGCGCAGGAACAGGCCAACATTGCCATCAATGCATAAGTGCTCTTTACTTTACAAAAGTTATAATACTTTATATCCATTTTCCTTGGTGTCTTTTTCGCCCAGTGCTTGGTTAAAACCATGAAAATTGGGGAGTTATAAATAGATTTGCGATGAATTTTGATAATTTATCGAAAAACAAAAGGGCATTTCATCTTGATTATTAAGATTTGTTAAACGTCAAAGGACTCGACCCTGGGTGGGCTCTGATGTGATCAAAGGTGATTACTTTCATATTGACTTTTGGATCAGCCAGTGCACTGCTTGTTATGCATGGCCACGCAGGTCAAGTCTTGCTGTTTAGCAAGAGTGGGTGCGCAGGGTGCCGACTGGAGTGGAGGTGCGTTGTGAAGCGACGCGCGATCAGGAAGAGACGCACCGGACGTGATGGGGCGTCTTTGGGCTATGGCGTTGAATCAGGCCAGCGCTTTTTTCAGCCAGTCGGCAAAGGTGGCGCATTCCCAGCGCTCCATGGTGCCTGTACGCCAGCACAGGTAATGAGCGTGCGGGCTGGGGACGCTGCGTTCGAAGAGCCGGACCAGTTGGCCACTTTCCAGCCAGGGGGCTGCCAGTTTGGTCCGGATCAGGCCCACGCCCAGGCCTTGGGCAGCGGCATCGCACACCAGACCAATGTCGTTGAACGACGAGCCATCGGTGGGTTCAGGCCAATCGAGGTCGTGCGCCGCAAACCAGGTGCGCCACGGCTCCAGAGGGCTGCGCAACAGGGCAACACCATGCAAGTCTTCGGCGCTGGCAAAGGGGCCGTTTTCACGCAGCCAGGCTGGCGATGCCAAGGGCGTGACCTCGTCCTTGGCCAGGCACACGTGCTCCACATCCGAGTAACGGCCAGTGCCAAAGCGCACGGTCAGGTCAGCATCTTCGGCCACCACGTCCAGCAGAGGAATGCTCACCTGCAAGGCGATATCGATTTCGGGGTACGCGTCCAGAAAATGCTTCAACCGAGGCATCAGCACCGAGCGCGCAAAGGTCGGTGTGACCGCCAGCCGCAGCTTTCGGCGGCCTGGCGTGTTGCTGGCGCTTGGAAAGCGCTGCAGCGACACCAGCCCTTCACGCACATGGGCCAGGTACTCGATGCCTTCGGTGGTGAGCGAAAAATTGGTGCGCCCAAACAGCTTGGTGCCGATGATCTGCTCAAGCTGCTTGACCCGGTGGCTCACGGCGCTCGGTGTGACGCACAGCTCTTCTGCAGCCTGGGTCACACTGCGTAAACGCGCCAGTGCCTCAAAGGTCAAGAGGCATTGGATGGGCGGAATGCGAGCGTTGACGGACATGGTGTATCAGTTGGGTAAGCGCTGAAGATCTGTCCCGCAAAGCTTGGTCGGTTCATTTGAAAATCACGGTCTTGTGACCGTTGACCAACACGCGGTGTTCACTGTGCCACTTCACCGCGCGGGCCAGCACCTGACTTTCGGTGTCGCGGCCCTGGGCGGTCAGGTCCTCCACCGTCTTGCTGTGGTCCACGCGGGCCACGTCCTGCTCGATGATCGGACCCTCGTCCAGATCGGCGGTCACATAGTGCGCTGTCGCGCCAATGAGCTTCACACCCCGGTCATGGGCTTGGTAATAAGGCTTGGCCCCTTTGAAGCTGGGCAAAAAGCTGTGGTGGATGTTGATCGCCCGGCCTGAGAGCTTGCGACACAGGTCGTCCGACAAGATTTGCATGTAGCGCGCCAGCACCACCAGTTCGGCCCCTTCGGCCTGGATGATCTCGTACTGCCGTGCCTCGGCCTGCGCCTTGGTGTCGGCCGTGACCGGGATGTGGTGAAACGGCACGTTGTAGCTGGCGGCCAGCTGGTAGAACTCGCGGTGGTTGCTGACGATGGCGCGGATGTCCACAGGCAGCAGACCCGACTTCCAGCGGAACAGCAGGTCATTGAGGCAATGGCCTTCCTTGCTGACCATGATGACCGTGCGCATGGGCTGGGTGGTCGCATGCAGCTGCCAGTCCATCTGGAAGCCCTGGCCGAACGCTCCCCATTGACGGCGCAGGTCATCGGCATTGACCGCGCAGGCGAACTGCACCCGCATGAAGAAAAGACCGGTGTCGTGGTCGTTGTACTGCGCCGCTTCTTCGATGTTGCCGCCGCGTTCGAGCAGAAAGCCCGAGACGGCATGCACGATGCCGGTCCGGTCGGGGCAGGAGAGGGTGAGGATGTAGGTGGGGTTCATGTGCGGGTCACTGCGCTGCCAGGTCTATTTGCAAGTGCAGCAAGATGTCTATTGTAAAAGCCGGCACCGTGCCTCTACGGTAGACTCCCGCAGCATTTCCCAAGCCCGACCATGCAAGACTACGCCGCCCGACAACGTTCGCCACAGCGACACGCTGTGGGGATCGCACTCGTGCTGGCACTGCATCTCATGCTGTTTTGGGCGATCCAGTCCGGCCTGTCCCGCGAGGTGGCGCGAAAAATCCAGGTGGTGGCCGATGTGCTCCTGATCAGCCAGCAGCCCAAAGCCCCTGAGCCGCCACCACCGCCTCCATCGCTCCAGAAAAGCCTGCCCAACCCGCCCCGCAGTCCGGCTCCGGCGGCCGCTCCCGCGGCCGAATCGCCGGTGCTGGCACCGCCTGCGGTCAATGCGGTCACAGTGGCCCCCAGTGCCCCTGCTCCCGTGGCGCCCAGTGCGCCAACGGCCGTGGCTGCACCCGTGGCACCCGCACCGCCTGCGCCCCGCAGCGAGCCGGTGCGCACGGCAGCCGTTGTCAATGCGGCGCAATGCGAAAAGCCCGAATACCCCAGTGCTTCCCGGCGCATGGAAGAGGAGGGGACCGTGCACCTGCGTTTTCTGGTTGGTGTGGATGGCAGGGTGATCCAGTCCGAGATCGAGAAATCTTCGGGCTTCAAAAGGCTCGATGACGCCGCCAGGGCAGGTCTGGCCAAATGCCAGTTCCGCCCCGCCACGGTCGACGGCAAACCCGAGCAGGCCTGGGCCCACATGCGTTACACCTGGCGTCTGGAGTGAGGCGGTCTGCAGATGTCCGTTTTATTGATTTTCAAGCATTCCCCGAGGAGTCTTTTCATGCAACAACACCGCCTGTTTTATCGTTGGGCCACAGGCCTGATGACCGCACTGTGGCTGGGTGGCCAGGCATGGGCCCAGGCGGCCGAGGGCGCCAGCACATTGCCAGAGGTCAATCCGTATGGCTTGGCTGCGTTGTGGTCGCAGGGCGACTGGGTGGCCAAGGGCACCCTGCTGATCCTTGTGCTCATGAGCATGGGGTCGTGGTATGTGATCTTTACCAAGCTGGCCGAGCAGATGCGGCTGGGACGCCATGCCCGTGCGGCCCAGGATCAGTTCTGGAGCGCAGGGTCGGTTCGCCAGGGTGCGGACGCGCTGGAGACGGGCAGCGCCTTCCGGTTCATTGCCGAGAAAGCCCTGGAAGGCGCTTCCAAGCACACGGGCATGCTGGGGGCCATCGACTTCAATGACTGGGTCACCATGAGCATCCAGCGTGCCACCGGAAACGTCCAGAGCCGCATGCAGGACGGCCTCGCCTTTCTCGCCACCGTCGGCTCGACAGCGCCTTTTGTCGGGCTGTTCGGAACCGTCTGGGGCATTTATCACGCGCTGGTCAAGATTGGCGTGAGCGGCCAGGCCTCGATCGACAAGGTGGCCGGTCCCGTCGGGGAGGCCCTCATCATGACGGCGATCGGTCTGGCGGTGGCGGTGCCGGCGGTGCTGGGCTACAACTGGCTGGTGCGTCGCAACAAGGCGGTCATGGAGCAGGTGCATGCCTTTGGCTCCGACCTGCATGCGGTGCTGCTGGCTTCGGCCAAAAAGTAAGTCGCACCTGCCACAGGAAACTGCGCGATGGCCATGAACTTCGGTCCTCAGGACGATGACGAGATCATCGGCACCATCAACACCACGCCCTTGGTGGACGTGATGCTGGTGCTGCTGATCATCTTTCTGATCACGATTCCCGTGGTCACCACCTCGATCAAGGTCGATTTGCCCAAAGAGAGCAATGTGGTGCGCGAGAGCTTGCCCGAAAACCTGATCATTTCGGTGGACAAGGCCGGGCGTATATTCCTTTACGACACGCCCGTGAAAAACGGTCAGGACCTGTTTGAGCGGGTGAGCAAGGTCGCCGATCGCAAGCCCCAGCCCGAGGTGCAGATCCGGGGGGACGGTGCCGCCGATTTCGAGGCCGTGGGGCGCGTGATGCATGCCGTGCAGCGGGCGGGCATCGCCAAGGTCAGTTTCATCACCGAGCCGTCAGGCCGCTGAAGGGAGTGCAGCGATGGGCATGAATCTGGGCAGCGGATCCGGGCAGGAGCCCGAAGTCATGATGGACATCAACACCACGCCCCTGATCGACGTGATGCTGGTGCTGCTGATCATGCTGATCATCACGATTCCAGCCCAGTTGCATGCGGTGAACATGGACATGCCGCGGGTCACCACCACCCCGGCGCCTCGTGAGCCTGTAGTGATCAAGGTGGATGTGGACGCCGCCAATGTGGTGCGCTGGGACGGCAGGGCTCTGTCCGGGCGGGACGAACTCGAGGCACGCTTGCAGGACGCCGCGCGACAGCAGCCGCAGCCGGAGCTGCACTTGCGCGCCCACGGCAAGGCCAAATACGACACGGTGGCAGGGGTACTGGCCGGTGCGCAGCGCCATGGCCTGACCAAGCTGGGCATTCTGGGCGCAGACCAGTTTGCCGATTGATGCGGGCATGTCCCCGTGCCACGCCACGACAGACCTGACCTGCAGGACATCACTGCAAGCCAGCGGTTTCAGCGCCGCATCACAAATCGCCGTGCCGATGCATCGGGTGCACTGCCGGTGAAGCGCAGACCCTGAAACTCCCGGGCGCACTTCCCCTGGCTGGCGGTGGCCTGCCAGGTGGCGGCGATGCGTTGGCCATCGTGGCTTTCTTCCATGGTCAGGGCCTCGTCGTCCCAGTCGGCCACGACCAGATGGCGTTCCTGGCCCCGGCTGAGGGTGCCCTTGAGGCTGCCTGTGTATTCGGGGTGAGGCGCCAGCGTCAGAACCCAGGGGGCTTCGCCGCGCTGCCCCCATGCGCTGGTCCATTCGATGCGCCAGCTGCCCACCAGCAGGCCGGGCTCGATGTCGGCGGCTGTGGGGCAGGCCGCCGCAGCACCCAGGCAGGAAGCCAGCCCTGCGGCCAGCAGCGCCGCGCGAAAACGCAACAGTCTCATGGCGTGGTGGGGGCCGTGGTGGCCGCACGTTTGGCAAATTCGGCGCGCAGGGCCTTGAGCTTCTCGCGCGGGTCTTCCTTGACCGTGGCCTTGTCGAGCGCCATTTCTGCGATGAAACGGCTGGGCACCCCCGCCACCGTCTCGCGGCCCTGCTTGCGCCGCCTTGTCCAGCTCACGGCCAGTGTGCGCTGGGCGCGGGTGATGCCCACGTACATCAGGCGGCGTTCTTCCTGCAGTCGCTGCACAATGCCTTCGCTCATCGGGCCGTCGGCACGGCCGCCGGGGTTGGCGTCGTCGCCGAGCTTGAAAGGCAGGAGGCCTTCGTTCACGCCCACCAGCATCACGTGCGGCCATTCCAGACCCTTGGAGGCGTGCAGCGTGGACAGCGTCACCACGTTCTGCTCCTGCTCGCGCTCGTTGAGCGTGGAGATGAGCGACACGGTCTGCGCGATTTCGAGCAGGCTCTTTCGTTCGGTGGTCTGGGCACCTGTGGCATCCTCGATCTCGCCGCCGCAGCGCCCGGCCATCCAGTCGCAGAATTCGAGCACGTTGGTCCAGCGGGCGTTGGCAATGCTTTCGTTGTCTTCGCTGTCGTAGAGGTGTTTTTCGTAGCCGATGTCCTTGAGCCAGTCATTCAGAAAGCGCATGGCGTCTTCCTTGCCCGAGGTGTGGCGTGCGCGGTATTCGAGGTCGTTGATGTAGCGGCCGAACTCGTGCAGGCCATGGATGGCCCGACTCGACACTGCGCTGGGCAGGCTGCTGGCAAACAGCGCCTCGAACAGGCTGACCTTGTACTGCGTTGCGAAGGTGCCCAGCTGTGCCAGCGTCTGGTGACCAATGCCGCGTTTGGGGCTGGTGATGGCCCGCAGGAACGCCGGGTCGTCGTCGTTGTTGATCCACAGCCTGAACCAGGCGCACAGGTCCTTGATTTCCGCCTTGTCGAAAAAGCTCTGCCCGCCCGAGACCTTGTAGGGGATCTGCGCGCGCCGCAGCGCCTGCTCGAAGGGTCTGGCCATGTGGTTGGCGCGGTAGAGGATGGCGAAATCCTTGAACTCGCGGTGCTGCGCCCCTTCGGT
>JACCDS011667617.1_pt1 | contig 26283 bp, 26 predicted proteins | sample 7446441 | NCBI WGS metagenome assembly JACCDS01 (sample SAMN15323445, study PRJNA562643) | freshwater metagenome | isolation source: river surface water | place: USA:Blue River Watershed | collected 2017-08-17 | reverse complement strand
CCGACTACAACGATATGGCCGAAAACAAAGCCTACTTGGAGTCGGTGGCCCGCAGCTTTGGCTACCACTACGGAATCCGTAATAAAGTGCGCATCAATACGATCAGTCAGTCACCAACGCCAACCACGGCGGGCAGTGGCGTGAAAGGATTCAACGCATTCCTGAGCTTTGCCGACAAAATGAGTCCACTTGGCAATGCGTCTGCGGAAGATTGCGCCAACCTTTGTGTGGTGATGTTTAGTGACCTAAGCCGTCGCGTAACGATGCAAAACCTATACAACGACGGCGGATTTAGCAATACCGGCGTTAGCCAGGAAGTGCTCGATACCTACATGAAGGGCGCGGAATAACCAATCCATATTCAAAAAAAGAGCCCGCTTCGGCGGGCTTTTTTTATGCTCAGTGGAATCGCGTTAAAATTCGCTCTTCTCGTGAAATGCGAGGCGATCAAACTTTTCTACCGTAAGCTGCAGCCCAAACTGAGAGTCGGCCAAGAATACTAAGCGTCCGAATTTGTCGTGGGCGAGTTGTCGCGCCTTCATGCGCTCTAATTCAGCTAGCTGAGCTGCGTCCTTGCCTTCAACCCACAGCGCTTTGTAGGCTGGAAAAGGTTCGTAGGAGCATTTCGCACCGTACTCGTGCTCGAGTCGGTACTGAATGACTTCGTACTGAAGGGCACCCACGGTTCCGATGACCTTTCGACCGTTTGCGACCAGGGTAAACAGCTGGGCAACCCCTTCGTCCATGAGTTGGTCCACGCCCTTCGCCAGCTGCTTGGCCTTCATCGGGTCCGCATTGTTGATGAACCTAAAGTGTTCCGGTGAAAAGGACGGAATGCCGCTGAAGTGCAGGGATTCACCTCCGGTCAAACTGTCGCCAATTCGAAAGAGCCCCGTGTCGGGCAAGCCGACAATATCTCCTGGGAATGCACAGTCCACCACTTCGCGCTTACTCGCTAAAAAGGTCATCGGCGAGCTGAATTTTAGTGATTTACCTTCTCTAACGTGGAGGTAGTTGGTGTTGCGCTCAAACATTCCGCTAACCACCTTCACAAAGGCGATCCGGCTTCGGTGGTTGGGGTCGATGTTGGCGTGGATTTTAAACACGAATCCACTGAATTTGGCTTCACTTGGATTAACCACGCGCTCATCGGCCTGTTTGGGTTGGGGGTGAGGGGCAATCTCCGCAAAGCAGTTAAGCAGCTCGCGTACACCGAAGTTGTTGAGTGCGGACCCAAAAAATACGGGCTGAAGCTCGCCTCGCAAGTACGCGTCATGATCAAATTCCGGATACACACCGTGAACCAGTTCCAGTTCCTCCCTCAAGGATTCAGCGGCGTTAGCGCCAATTCGGTCCACAAGTTCTGGACTGTTGAGGTCGCTAAAGGCGACGCCTTCGGCCACTTTCTGCTTGGTTACTTGGTCATAAATAAGCAGCGACTTTGACCATAAATCATACACGCCTTGAAACTGAGCGCCCATCCCGATGGGCCAGGAGAGGGGACAGAGACGCAATCCCAGTTTTTGCTCTACCTCGTCCAGCAAGTCAAATGCATCGCGTCCTTCGCGGTCGAGTTTGTTGATGAAGACAATAATCGGTGTCGCACGCATTCGGCACACGTTCACGAGCTTCTCGGTCTGCGCTTCGACGCCCTTAGCCACGTCGACGACGACGATGGCGCTATCCACCGCAGTCAGCGTGCGGTAGGTGTCTTCGGCAAAGTCCTGGTGTCCAGGAGTGTCCAAAATATTGATGTGCTTACCCTGGTACTCAAACGCCATGACCGACGTTGCCACAGAAATTCCGCGTTGGCGCTCAATTTCCATAAAGTCCGACGTAGCGCCCTTCTTGATTTTATTGCTTTTTACGGCTCCCGCTTCTTGAATTGCACCGCCAAATAAGAGTAGTTTCTCGGTAAGGGTGGTTTTGCCCGCGTCAGGGTGGGAAACAATTCCAAATGTTCTTCGGCGTTCAAGCTCGGTGTGCAAATTCGACATATCAATTAAATTGCGGTGCGCAAAGGTAGGCAGTACCTCTGCGAACCTTTTACGATAAACTCGGTTGTTAACCTAATGGAATCGTCGTACAGCATCAAAGATTTGGAGCACCTGACGGGCATTAAAGCCCACACGCTTCGTATTTGGGAGCAGCGCTACGAAATTGTGGTGCCCAAACGCACGGACACAAACATTCGGACCTATTCGGACGAAGACCTTAAAACCCTACTCAATGTAGCGGTGCTTATACAAAAAGGTTGGCGCATTAGTAAAATCGCCGACCTAACTCGTGACCAGCTCAACAAAAAGGTGCTTGAGGAAGCATTAGAGCGCGGTAGTCAGTCCGCTCAAGTCACTCGAATGATTCAAGCGTGCATTGACCTCGATGAGTTGACTTTTTCACAAATTTTAGACGCTAGCATTAGAGAATCAGGTGAAGAACACACCTTCACGCAGCTTGTAGGCGGGTTCATTCATCAAATCGGCTACATGTGGCAGACCGACGCGATTGGGGTGGCCAATGAGCACTTTGCAAGCAACCTCATCAAGCAAAAGATGTATGCGGCGCTAGATCGACTGACAGACCAGAGAATGAGTGTAAAAAAACCGGCGATTCTGCTTTACTTGCCTCAAGATGAATTGCACGAGTTAGGCTTGCTTTACCTTCATTTTCTATTAAAGGCCAAGGGCGAAGCGGTAATTTACCTAGGGCAATCTCTTCCCCTTGAGCACCTTGCTCCAATTTTTAAGTATGGAAACTCGTTTAAGTTGGTGGTTAGTGTCTGGACTACCCAGCCGCTGCGCGATCAATTAGATGATTATTCCGTCGAAGCACGAGCGATTTTTGGCAGTGTGCCACTCTGGGTCACCGGACTGGCTCCGTCGGAATGGCAGCCGGTGGACCCAAAAATCACGGTCTTCCCAAGCTTAGCTCAGTTGGGTAAGAACCTTCTGAGTGCAGATTTAGTTTATTGATTTATAGCTTGTTAGAATAAAGTTTAAGTTTTTATCTAAAAACTTAAACAAAAATGCCGGGTCGGCACATTTCTTGTTTAACTTAGCAGTAGAATTGTTAAACAAAACAACAATGCAACCGGAAGCCTTTGGCCCAGAAATTTACCAACATGAGCACTTCTTGCGTGGATTAGCGTTTAAGCTAACTCGTCACGCTGAAGACGCTGAAGACCTGGTACAAGAAACCTTTTACAAGGCAATTAAAAACCAGTCTAAGTATCAAGAAGGTACGAATCTACGTGGCTGGCTATACACGATTCTGAAAAATACGTTTATCAACAACTACCGCAAGAAAAAGAACCAAAATACGTACGTCGACGATAGCGAAAATCAGTACGTCCTTGGTGGGATGATGGCAAACCGTGAAGATGAGGCCGACAGCCCCTACGAGTTGGCCAACATCGTAGACCGTATCGAAAATGTAGAGCGAACCTACCTGGACGCGTTTATGATGTACTTCAACGGCTACAAGTACGAAGAAATAGCCGACCAAATGGGAATTCCCCTTGGCACCGTGAAGAGCCGAATTTTCTTAGCTCGAAGAAAGATGATGGATCAACTTCGCGGAATACGCGATACCGAATAAATGAAAAAGCGCGCAATCGTCATCGGTGCTGGATTTGCTGGAATGTCTAGTGCGGCCTACCTGGCGCAAGCAGGTTTTGAGGTCAAAGTACTTGAAATGCATGACGGCCCCGGTGGCCGAGGTAGGCAGTGGATTAAAGATGGGTACACCTTTGATCTCGGACCCTCCTTCTACTGGATGCCCGACGTTTTCGAAACATTTTTTAGCCATTTTGGTAAAAAATCGAGCGACTACTACGAGCTAAGGCGATTAGATCCATCTTACAGTATTTATTTCGAAGACGGCCCCATGCCGATTCCTGCCTCAATGTCTGAAATTGAGGCCCTTTTTGAGCGACTAGAACCTGGCTCTGCAGCACGCCTACGTGTTTTTTTGAAAGATGCCGAATACAAGTACCGCGTTGGCATTGATGATCTGGTTCGTAAACCCTCTCGAAGCGTTTTAGAATTCGCGGACATGCGAATTGTGACTGGCCTACTCCGGATGGATCTGCTTCGCAGCATACGCAGCAGTATTTCTAATGTGGTAACCCATCCAAAACTTAGGCAATTACTTGAATTCCCCGTTCTTTTTTTGGGAGCAACACCCAGCAACACGCCTGCTTTATACAGTCTGATGAACTATTCTGACTTTGCACAAGGTACCTGGTATCCGATGGGCGGGATGTATTCAGTGGTTCAAGGCTTCTACCGCTTGGCACAGGAACAGGGCGTACAATTTGTTTTTAACCAGGAGGTTAGTGGGTTTAGCTATCAAGGACGCAGCATTTCTGGCGTGTACGTGGGTGACACGTTATACGAGGCCGATGTGGTGGTCGCATCAGCGGACTACGCCCACGTAGAACAAAAACTGGTCAAGCCTGAATTTCGTCGCTATTCTCCGTCGTACTGGGCTAAACGCAAAATGGCACCATCTGCGTTTATGTACTACTTAGGTTTGGATTGTAAACTGCCTAATTTAGAGCACCATACGTTGTTTTTTGATGCGGATTTCGACACGCACGCTGACGCCATTTACACGAATCCTCGCTGGCCTGAAAAGCCATTGTTTTACTTGAGTTTAGCATCTGCCTCCGATGAATCAGCCGCTCCTTTGGGCAAAGAATCTTTAGTTATTCTCATTCCGATGGCGACTGGACTAGAAGACGACGATGCGACCCGCGAACGCTACCTAGATATGGTTGCGGAGCGAATGAAGGCACAAATCGGTGTCGACATCCGTGAGCACATCGTGCTAAAACGAACATTTGCCTACCGAGACTTTATCAAAGAGTACCATGCCCACCGCGGAAATGCCTATGGCCTGGCCAATACGCTTGACCAAACTGCGATTCTTAAACCGCGTCTCAAAGGCAAGTTGCACAACCTATATTATGCAGGTCAATTAACCGTTCCTGGTCCTGGAGTGCCGCCTTGCATCATTTCGGGTGAAGTAGTTGCTCGTGAAATTACCAAAGAACACCCTTCCGCATGATTGATCTCTACACCAAAACCGCACTTCGTGTAAGCAAGGATATTACGAAAGCGTATTCTACTTCGTTCTCGCTTGGTATTCTTGGACTTTCAAAGGCCTTACGCGACCCCATTTATGCGATTTATGGTTTTGTTCGGGTTGCAGACGAAATTGTGGACACGTTCCATGGTAGCCCGCAACGACAACTACTGGAGCGTTTTTGGGCAGATACAGACAAGGCCATCGAAGAGCAAATTTCCACTAATCCAGTCCTACATGCCTTCCAGCACGTGGTGAATGCCTATCAGATTGATCGTGGGCTTATTAATACATTTCTGCGCTCCATGGAAATGGATCTTGAAGACCGAACCTACGACCAGTCCGCCTATGAACAGTACATCCTCGGAAGCGCTGAGGTGGTTGGACTCATGTGCCTCAAAGTTTTTGTAAATGGCGACCAAGCTGCCTACGAGCAACTTACGCCGCATGCGATGAAGCTCGGCTCTGCGTTTCAGAAAATCAACTTCCTTCGCGACGTGGCCGCCGACTTTAACTCACTTGGTCGCACCTACTTCCCCAATGTGGACCTGACTACGTTTGATGACGATGCGAAAATGGCCATTGAGCGCGACATTGAGCGCGACTTCCGCAAAGGGTATGAAGGGATTCTCAAGCTGCCCAAGGGATCCCGATTTGGGGTCTACATTGCCTACATGTACTATTACGCCCTGTTCCAAAAGATTATGCGCACACCTTCATCAGAAGTGTTTTCTGCGCGAATTCGCATCAGTAACCGAAAAAAATACCGTCTCTTTGCGAGCTCATTTGTGCGCCACGCACTGAATTTATTATAAATGGAAACAGTTATCCTCGTCAACGCGGCCGATGAGCCGATCGGACGGATGGAGAAGTTAGCGGCCCACGAGCGCGGACTCCTTCACCGTGCGTTTTCGGTTTTTTTATTTAATGAACGCGGGGAAACCCTGCTTCAGCAACGTGCTGCGGGCAAGTACCACTCTCCGTTGCTTTGGACCAACTCGTGCTGTAGCCACCAGCGTGAAGGTGAATCTAACCTCGTGGCTGCAACCCGCCGTCTTGGTGAAGAGTTGGGCATCGATTCTGCTAAACTGTACCACCTTCGGGATTCTTTTCACTTCATTTACCGAGCGGAGTTTGACAACGGTTTAACCGAACACGAGCTTGACCATGTCATTTTAGGAACCTACACGGGTTCGTTTGAACTCAACCGCGAAGAAGTCGAAGCCATTCGTTGGATTTCGATGGCCGACTTGGCGCACGAGATGGAAGCGCAACCTGAGCACTTTACCGCCTGGTTTCAAATCATTTTTCGCGAATACCAAAGCCATCTTCCCAAATGAATTTCAAATCATTGCGCGCTTCGGTCAGCCGACACGCCCACTTTAATGCAGCGCACCGGCTTTACGTGAAAGAATGGAGTGACGAGCAAAATGCCGCGCAGTTTGGACTCTGTTCAAATCCGCGCTACCACGGCCACAACTACGAACTAATTGTTCGAGTCACAGGCCCAATTGATCCCGTTACCGGGTATGTAATTGACCTTGGAGTGCTCTCAGACCTTATCAAACGTGAAGTAGAGGCCAAGTTGGACCACCGCAACCTCAATGAAGAGGTTCCCGAATTCGCCAACTTGATCCCGTCCGCAGAACACATTGCCGTAGTGATTTGGAATTGGCTTCGTCCGCATTTGAACCCGGAGCTAAAGCTCCACATTACGCTTTATGAAACCCCCCGAAATTTTGTTGAATACGATGGCGCAGAATAAAACTTTTCACGGAACTCCAGTCACCAACGGCTTAAAGCCAGCCAACGGAAGGCATTTGGCTACCCCAACGGTTGAGGAAAATCTTCTCCAGCCAGACGCGGAGAAAATCGACCGAATTGCGCAGAAATTCGGGGAAATCATGGATATTCTTGGCCTAGATCGCAGCGACGATTCGCTGAAAGACACGCCCCGACGCGTGGCTAAAATGTTCGTGCTAGAGCAATTTGCTGGGCTTAATCCGCTCAACAAGCCCGAGGTTACCCTATTTGACAACCGCTACCATTACGATGAAATGGTACTCGAGCGCAACATCACCGTGCATTCAACCTGCGAGCACCATTTTGTTCCCATTTTAGGAGTATGTCATGTGGCGTATTTCTCTTCAGGACAGGTGGTTGGGCTATCTAAGTTGAACCGAATTGTTAAGTACTACGCCAAGCGTCCACAAGTACAAGAGCGACTAACCGAACAAATAGCTGCCGAACTTAAAAAGGTGCTCCACACCGAAGACGTAGCGGTTTACGTTGACGCCGAGCACTTGTGCGTTAAAATGCGCGGAGTGGAAGATGCCCATAGTTCTACGGTGACAAGCCACTTTGGCGGGAAGTTTCGTGAAACCGAAGTTCGAGCCGAGTTTTTGCAGGCTATTCGCGGTTAAGCGAGATGGTTCTTTTTTGGTTTCGTCGAGACCTTCGCCTTGAGGACAATGCCGGTTTAGCCAAGGCGCTAGAACTGGGTTTGCCGGTGCAGCCCGTGTTCGTTTTTGATCGCGGCATTCTCGACCGGCTTGAGGAGCGAAGCGACGCACGCGTTACCTTCATCCATGCGCAGTTAAAATTATTAGATCAAGAATTTCGCAAGCACGGCGGTAGCCTATGGTGCTTTTACGGTTCACCCGAAGAAGCACACACTCATTGGATCACGAACCATCCAGAAATCCAAGGCGTTGTCGCAAACCGAGACTACGAGCCCTATGCTCGGCAACGTGACCAACAGATTGACGAAATGTACCGCCAATCCGGAAGGTGGTTTAAAGGCACGAAAGACCACGTCGTTTTTGAGAAAAACGAGGTGGCAAAGCCCGACGGAACCCCGTATTCTGTTTTTACACCCTACAGCCGAAAGTGGAGGGAGCGGCTATCCGCCGATGGTATTCCGCACTACGATTCGAAGTCTTGTTTAGGGCAGCATATGCACCGTTCCGAAGGATTGTATCCCATTCCTTCGCTTGAAAAAATGGGGTTTTCTCCTAGCGCGTTGAGCATACCATTATGTGCATGGACCGCCGAACAGGTGAAAAACTATGCACTTAACCGGGATAAGCCGAGTCTGGAGCATGGGACCACCAGACTTGGAATACACCTGCGCTTTGGCACGTTAAGCGTGCGTTCGCTACTTCGTCAGACGCTTGAATTAAGCGAGACTTTTGTGAGTGAACTCATTTGGCGGGATTTCTACCAAATGGTGTTATACCACTGCCCAGAAAGCCCTTCCAAAGCAATCAAGCCAGCGTACGATCACATTCAGTGGGAACATAACGAAGCGCACTTTAGTGCGTGGTGCGAGGGGAGAACGGGGTACCCGCTTGTGGACGCCGGCATGCGGCAGCTCAATGCGACGGGCTACATGCACAACCGAGTGCGCATGGTGGTGGCAAGCTTTTTCACTAAACACCTTCTACTCGATTGGCGCCTTGGGGAGGCTTACTTCGCCCAAAAGCTACTGGACTACGACCAAGCCAGCAACGTTGGCGGTTGGCAGTGGGCGAGTGGGTCTGGAAACGATGCAGCGCCGTACTTCCGAATCTTTAATCCAGAAAGTCAGCAAGCCAAGTTTGACAAAAACCTTGTCTACGTAAAACGCTGGGTTCCGGAGTACGGAACGCAGAATTATCCTAAGCCAATTGTGGACCACGCGGTGGCGCGTCAACGTTGTTTAGCACGCTATAAGTCGGGACTCAATCAGGTCTTAAGCCTGTAGGGATTTCGGCGATTTTGGGTAACCAAATAGGCCCTTTTCCTTGATTATACTGTCAACGTATGTTGGAAGACAGGACTCCCAACCGTCTTCACCATTGCGAATCTTGCGCAGCACTTCACGGCTCCAAATGCTTAGAATGTTCGGATCAAAGTCGTGAATATCTCTAACCCGGCGAGCTTGCTTTAGGTAATCGTAAATATTGCGAAATAGGTCATTTACTACAATGTCGTCTGTAGTAGTCACCTTGCCTTCGTTGCTAAATGGGTACGCGTAGATAATCAGGCTCTTGGAGAAAAGACGCCCCATTGCCTCAAGTATTCCGCCGGTTAGGTGGTCGTAATATTTGTCCTCAAAAATCTCTTGAAGCGAGGGTATTCCCATAATGAGCCCCATTCGCTTTTTGGTAAAGCTTGCAAAGTAATCCACCAATCGGTAGTACTCTTGGTAGTTGGAAATCAGTACGGTTTGGCCGATACTACAGAGAATATCTGCTCGATCTAAAAAGTCTTGTTCGTCAAGGTTGCCGTCCGCCAATAGGTTATTAAGGGTGATTTCAAAAAGAACCACAGTTTCATCTTTTTCGACACTGTTGGACTTGATGAACTGCTTGTACCCCTTTTTAATCATGTCCATATTCACTTTTGTGACCGGCCTAAAGCTCCCGCGCATCGCGAGAATGTTTTTCTTGTACAGCAACTCAGCGGGAAGTAGGTTTTTGCCCTCTGGTCCAAAAATGACCGCGTCGGTAAAGCCGTTTTTAATGAGTTGTAACGACATTAGGCGGTTGTCTACGTGCTCAAAATCAGGACCTAAGAAGTTAATTAGGTCAATTTCAATTGCAGACTTGTCTATGCCGTCGTAGAGACTCAAAAGAAATTTCTTCGGTTCATCAAAGTAGTTGTAGGCCGCATAAATCAAATTGACTCCCATTGCCCCAACGGTTTCCTGCTGGTATTTGGCATTGTCTTCATGCAGCCGAACGTGCACGATTACTTCATTGGCATCCCCATTCGGACGAGTCTGGTAGCGAATGCCAAGCCATCCGTGTCCTTTAAATGTTTTCGCAAAGTTGATGGTTGCGACGGTGTTCGCAAAGGCAAAAAAGCACTTATCAGGAGATTTATCGCGGTCAATTCGCTCGTGGAGCAAACGGTACTCATGGTTGAGCATCTTTCGAAGGCGATTCTCCGATACATATCGCCCATCGGCCTCTCGGCCATAAATCGCGTCAGAAAACTCCTTGTCGTAGGCACTCATGGCCTTGGCAATTGTGCCGGAAGCACCACCTGCCCTAAAAAAGTGGCGAACGGTTTCTTGTCCTGCACCGATTTCAGCAAAAGAACCGTAAATATTGGGATTTAAGTTTGTCCGGAGCGCCTTTTGCGCGGCACTTAACACCATGTCAGCCATGACTCAAAGGTAGCGTACATTTGACCTGATGCCCGCGATTTCCTTGGATTTTTTTGGAACCGGAACGAGTCAGGGGGTGCCCATTATTGGCTGCTCGTGCGACGTGTGCACGTCGCGTGACGCGCGCGACCAGCGCCTCCGATCTTCCGTACTTATTTCAACTGAAACCACTACCGTCTTGATAGATTGCGGACCGGACTTTCGGCAGCAAATGCTTCGAACACCCCAGCGAAGGCTTGATGCAGTGGTGCTGACCCACGAGCACATGGACCACGTTGCTGGTCTAGACGACCTCAGGCCGCTCATTTTTCATGAAAATCGGCCAATGCCTGTATGGATGACGGAACGCGTGGAACAGCGCCTAAGGCAGCAGTTTTCCTACGCTTTTGCCTCGGAACGCTACCCGGGGGCGCCTGAATTTGATGTCCAACGAATTGCCCATCCAGATGGGTTTGCAATTGGAGATCAAGAATGGGTTCCGCTGTTAGGAGAACATGGGACGTGGCCTGTACTAGGATTTCGTATTGGTCCGATCGTTTACCTTACAGATCTGTCAGGAATGGGTGATGCCGAGCGCAGCAAAATCTTTGGGGCCAAAGTTCTCGTGGTCAACGCACTACGCAAAACGCCACATATTGCTCATTTCACCTTAGGTCAGGCCATAATTTTCGCCCAGTCGTGCGGGGTACCTGAGGTATACTTCACCCATATTTCGCATCACCTTGGGCTGCACGCAGAAGAAGACCTTGCGCTGCCTCAAGGAATGAAATTGGCCTACGATGGACTTAAAATTACCGTGGAACGTTAAACTGTTGGCGCTTCAGTCACCGCGGAATGAAGGATGGTACCAACAGCCCGTCCACGCACAGACCAGCTCGGAACATTGATGCCGAGTGAAGCACCGCCAGTAGGTGGTTCATCGAGGGTAAATAAGGTAAAATCCGCCGGACTTCCCACGTTGATCGAGACATGGCCCAATCCGAAAAGCGTCCGCGGGCGGTGTGCCACCGCGGTTACCCAAACGTCTAGTTCGCGTGCATTGGATGCATGGCAAAACCACGCAAAGGCATGTTCAATTGTCGCGGCACCAAAGCTTGCACTTCCCCATTCGCACATCTTCAATTCATGATCCATTGGGTCATGGTCACTTACCACCACGTCAATGCTTCCGTCACGCAATCCTTCCCAAAGGGCAGACTGATCTTCAGCACTTCGCAGAGGGGGCATGAGTTTATAGGCGGTGTTGTACTTCTCTATATCGGTATCCGTTCCGATCAAATTAGCAACAGCCACATCCGCGGTAACGTCTACTCCTCGGCATTTAGCGTCCCGAATTAGCGCGACGCTCTCGGCGCACGAAATTCCACTGAGGTGCAGTCCGCCCCCCGCATATTCGGCAAGGGCAAGGTCACGCTGAACGCGCATAGTTTCGGCCAGCCGAGGTATAGGAGCCAACCCAGAGCGCAGTGCAGAGGCGCCTTCATGGGCTACCCCAGTGGGACAAAGGTTGCGTTCTAACGGAAAGCTCCAAACTCTGGCGTCAAGTCCTTGAGCATATTCCAGGGCGAGCTGCAAGGTGTGTGGTCGATCAATGGAATGTTTATCGTCGGAGAATGCAAGGGCACCGGCTTCGCGCATGTCAGCGAGCTCAGCAAGTTTTTCACCGTGAAGACCTTGAGTAAGTGCGCCAACGGGTATCCATGTAAGGCCATCATGCTCGGGAATAGCCTCAATGCTTGGTCTGTTATCTCGCGGAGGGTACGTCGAAGGCATGAGTGCTACATGGGTAAATCCGCCACGTTGAGCGGCCAATGCCAGCGATTCAAACGTCTCACGTTCCTCATGTCCAGGCGCACCGCACCGAGCGCGACTGTCGACCCAGCCAGGGCTGATAAAATGGCCTCGAGCCCATTCTATGGTTGGTGCATTCGCAAGGGTTCCAGATTCGCCCACGGAACGAACTTGTCCGTCGACTACATGAATATCAACCTGTTGGGCGTGGTGAGGAGACCGCGGGTCCACCACATGGACGCAAGGCAGAATGAAAGAACCGTTATTCATAGCCAGTGCAAAGGTAACTTTTTTTAGTTCCCATTAAGTACTTTTGCAGCCGCAATCGCGGGATGTGGCGCAGTTGGTAGCGCACTACGTTCGGGACGTAGGGGTCGCTGGTTCGAGTCCAGTCATCCCGACCGCGAGAAAGCCTCGGTTCAGCCGGGGCTTTTTTTTGGAGTGAATCGTATTTTAGTCCAAACAAAACCATTTTGCACATGAAGTACTTCATTTACTGCATAGCGCTTGCTGCGCCGTTGTTTTCCGCAGCTCAGGCCCCAAAAGAGGTTCGAATAGAAAAGCGGGTTTTTGTGATCAAAGACGGAAAAATGCTTGAACAGCCAGGTGATTCCGTGTTCAAAGAGCTCCGAATAAGCGTGGATAGTTTAGTGCAGGGACTAGATCTTGATTTGCAGGCCATCCCTGACGGTAATGTAATGGTATTTAATGCCTTGAATTCGGGGCCTGCGATGCTCGGGGTGCGCATTGGGCATGTTGATGGGGTAGAAGGGGTTACGGTCCAGTCCGTGGAGCCGGTGAGTACTGCAGCCGCATTAGGTCTGGCTGTTGGCGACGTAATCTACCGTGTAAACAGTCAAAAAATCACGGACCCTGCGGACTTGGTATCCTTGATTCGAAGCCTTGAACAAGGAGCGCTTGTTGACCTTGACTTCCGTAGGGACGGTAAAAGAAAACATGCCCAAGGTTACCTAATCCCGGTGCACGGTGGGCTGGCACGTCCCCAGTGGTCAGGGGAAGGTCCCGTGCGCATCGAGCTGGTTAAGCCACGAGAATTTTAGCCAAATACAGGAGTGTTCCTCTGTTTTTGTTGTGTACATAACGATGTTTAAACATATATTTGCCGTATGAACACGGTGCTCCATCCTTCGACTTCGCGCGGAACGGCCGACCACGGCTGGCTTAAGACCGCCCACAGCTTCTCGTTCGCCAATTACTACAACCCCGAGCGGGTGCACTACGGCGTGCTCCGGGTGCTCAACGACGACTGGATTGCGGGCGGAACCGGATTTGGGAAGCATCCCCACGACAACATGGAGATCGTGACCATTCCGCTCACGGGAGCCCTCGAGCACCAAGACAGCATGGGCAACAAGGAAGTTCTTCGCATGGGGGAGGTTCAAGCCATGAGCGCGGGAACAGGCGTGTTCCATTCTGAATACAATGCCAGCGCTACCGAACCCTGTTCCCTACTGCAAATCTGGATTATTCCAGAACGCCGAGGCGTGGAACCACGCTACGAACAGCGCTTTTATGACGTAACCAAGCTTGAGCAAGAATGGCATACGGTGGTTAATCCGATGGGGCAGGGGGATGCCATGCCCATCCACCAGCAAGCCTGGTTTTCCTTGACGAAAATTCCTGCAGGTTCAGCACGTACCTATGCCTCGAAACGTATCGGTAATGGCGTGTATTTCTTTGTGATCGAAGGCAAGGCCGAAGTAGCGGGCCAGGTCCTCGGGCCTCGCGACGGTTTTGGCGTTGCAGAACGCGAACAAATACCAGTCATTGCGTCCGAAGATGCCTTTATTTTAGCAATGGACGTACCCTTACGGCTCCCAACTATAGCCTAACTTTGCGGGGATCATGTTTGAATCCCTAAGTGAAAAAATCGATTCCGCCCTTCACCGACTATCGGGACGCGGAAAAATTACGGACATCAACATAGCCGAGGCGGTAAAAGATATTCGCCGCGCACTCGTTGATGCTGACGTTAACTACAAACTAGCCAAGGACTTTACCGACCGCGTTAAGGAGCGAGCGCTGGGTCAAGATGTGCTGAAGTCGCTTGAGCCTGGCCAGCTGATGGTCAAGATTGTCCGCGATGAAATGGCGGAGCTCATGGGCGGTTCCGCAACCGAAATTGCCACGGGCAACGGCCTTCAAACCGTGCTTATGGCCGGCCTTCAGGGTTCGGGTAAGACCACGTTCACCGCAAAGTTGGGTAACCACCTCAAGCGCAAGAAAGGACGCAAAGTGCTGCTCGCCGCAGCCGACGTATACCGTCCGGCGGCGATAGACCAGCTAAAAACCCTAGGTGAGCAAATTGGAATTGAGGTTTTTAGCTTAGAAGGTGAGAATGATGCCGTGCGCATTGCACGCGAGGCACAGAACTACGCCAAGTCGAACGGCTTCAACTACCTGCTTATAGACACCGCAGGCCGTTTGGCGGTTGATGATGCGTTGATGCGTGAAATCGCCACCATCCGCGAGGCCACCCGTCCCGAAGAAATTCTATTTGTCGTCGACTCCATGACAGGCCAAGATGCCGTGAATACAGCCAAGGCCTTTCACGACGTGCTTGACTACACGGGCGTAATACTGACCAAACTCGACGGCGACACCCGAGGCGGTGCGGCCCTTAGCATTCGCCAGGTCGTTCAAAAGCCGATCAAATTCATCGGAACGGGCGAAAAAATGGAGGCCTTAGACGTCTTCCATCCCGACCGCATGGCGGACCGCATCCTCGGCATGGGCGACGTGATTTCGCTCGTAGAACGTGCCCAAGAGCAGTTCGACGTCGAGCAAGCTCGAAAGCTCAATAAAAAAATTGCCACCAATAAATTTGGCTTTGACGACTTCTTGGATCAAATCCAGCAAGTCAAAAAAATGGGCAACATGAAGGACCTCATGGGCATGATTCCCGGAGTGGGCAAGGCCCTCAAGGGCATTGATATTCCGGACGACGCCTTCAAGCACGTCGAGGCCATGATCCGCTCTATGACCCCAGAAGAGCGAAGCAATCCCAGCATTATCAACGGAACCCGCCGTGCCCGTATCGCTGCAGGCAGCGGACGCAGCGTGCCTGAACTTAACAAACTCATTAAGCAGTTTGACGATATGAGTAAGGTGATGAAAATGATGCAGGGCCAAGGCGGGCGAAGTCAGCTGATGTCCATGATGAACCGTATGCGCTAATGGCACAGCTACTAAGCGGTCGCGACGCAGCACAAGCCTGGAAAACCCACATTCGCAAGGAGGTAGCTGGTCGTCTTGCGCAGGGAAAGCGCGCACCGCACCTCGCTGCCATCCTCGTCGGTGAAGACCCTGCGAGCCAAGCCTACGTCAAGGGAAAGGTCCGCGACTGCGAAGAGGTAGGGTTTGGATCCACCCTCATTGAACTTTCGTCGCAAACGACTCAGGCCACGCTCCTTCAGCATGTGGCAGACCTCAATAAAAACCCTGAAATAGACGGATTTATTGTCCAACTTCCGTTGCCCAAGCATCTAAATCCAGATCAAGTCCTGCTGGCCATTGACCCTAGAAAAGATGTAGACGGCTTTCACCCAGAAAACGTGGGACGTATGGCGCTTGGGCTTCCGACCTATTTACCCGCAACGCCCTACGGAATGCTCTTGCTGTTAGAGCATTATGGCATAAGCACTGAAGGCCGAAACGCCGTGGTAGTCGGCCGCAGCAACATCGTTGGTTCCCCGATGAGCATCTTGCTCAGCCGCAACAGTAAAATGGGCAATGCCACAGTAACATTAGCACACAGTAAAACCGCCAATCTTGAGTTTCTTTGCCAGAATGCAGACCTCCTAGTGGCGGCAATTGGTCGTCCTAAATTTATTACAGCAAACATGGTTCGCCCAGGAGCCGTCGTACTCGATGTGGGGATTAACCGAGTTGACGGAAAATTAGTTGGCGATGTTGACTTTGCTGAAGTTGAACCAATTGCAGGGGCAATTTCTCCGGTTCCAGGCGGGGTGGGCTTGATGACCCGAGTTGGATTGCTCATGAACACCCTCCATGCAGCACGCCGCCACTAAGTCATCTGCGCTTCCGTTAATGGAAGCCTTTAGAACCGTCCAGGGGGAGGGCGCCCATACTGGCCGACCAGCCTTCTTCATGCGCATCGGAGGGTGCGATGTTGGCTGCCATTGGTGCGACGTCAAAGAATCATGGGACGCTCTGAAGCACCCACTCACGGCGCTCGAAGACCTTTTAACTCTTCCAGGCCCAAACGACCTCACGGTGGTGGTGACTGGGGGAGAACCCTTAATGTGGGATATGGGCCCACTGACCGATGGGCTTAGGGCTCGCGGAATCAAGGTCCACCTCGAAACCAGCGGAGCTTATCCAGTAACTGGAACCTGGGACTGGGTATGCCTTTCACCCAAGAAAACGAAGGCACCCCTATCGGAGTGGTACGCACACGCCAACGAACTAAAGGTGATAATCTTTAACGAACACGACTTTGCTTGGGCCGAACAGCATTCGGCTAAATGTCCTGTGAGCACGGAACGGTTCCTGCAGCCAGAATGGTCGCGACGAGAGGCCAACTTGCCCAAAATCATCACCTATCTTGAGGAGCACCCTTCGTGGCGCTTGGGCCTGCAGACCCACAAGTACATTGGGATGCCCTAACGGTTGGATATTTCTCGATCGACCCGTTCAACGCCTTTGATGGATTTCAGTCGCTGCACAAGGTCGGTGAGGTGGCTTCGGTCCGCAACGTGTACACTAACGGTTCCTTGAAACACGCCCTCGCTTCCGTCGATATGGAACGCACGAATGTCTATCTGCATGTCGCTCGAAATCAACTTTGTCACCTTAAGGATCAAGCCCTTTGAGTCAAGCCCAGAAAATCGAAGAACGGCGTTAAATCCTTGCCTGCTGCCGCGGTTCCATACGGCCTTGATCACGCGTTCCGCAAACTGTCCTTGTAGCTTCACTGCATGACGGCAGTCCATGCGGTGGACTTCGATGCCGCTCTCTTCGACGAACCCGAAAATCGCATCTCCTTGGATTGGCCTACAGCACGGTGCAAGAGTAAACTCAAGGACCACCTCGTCGGGCCCAAAAAGTACCGCATTTGCACTAGAAGACACTTCTTTAATGAGGCCTTCCTTGGCTTTTGGCCGGAATCGTCGCAGGATGTACTGATAGAAACCGCCACTATCCTCGCGGAGAAACTCCCTTAAGCGATTGCTGTCAAGTTCACCTTTTCCGAATTTAACGTAGAGTTCTTTGGGAGTTCGCAGTCCATAAAAATTCAACATACGTTGCGTTGTGGACTGGTTCAGTTCGACGTTCGCTCGTTTCAGCAATCGAGCAATTTTGTCTTTACCCTCGGATTCCTGCATCCGCATTCGATCCCTGAAGTACGACTTGAGGCGCGACTTGGCCTTAGGTGTTGCAACCCAGTCTAGCCACGCTTCTTGGGGCAGCTGGGTGTCGCTGCTAATGATTTGAACCTGATCCCCATTTTCCAGCGTGTAGTTGAGGGAGACTAATTGACCATTGACTTTGGCGCCAAGGGTCTTCATGCCTAAGTCGGTGTGAATTTCAAACGCAAAATCTAATGGAGTAGACCGCTTGGGTAGCGTGACCATTTTGCCTTGCGGTGTGAACACAAAAATTTCATCTGAAAACAACTGGAGTTTAAAGTTGTCTACAAATTCTACCGCATTGTCGGTTTGTCCTTCCACCACATCTCGGATTCGTTCAATCCATGAATCGAGTGCAGCGCTACCCGAACCGTCTTCTTTATAGCGCCAGTGGGCTGCGTAACCGCGCTCTGCTTGGTCGTCCATGCGCTTCGAGCGAAGTTGGATTTCAATCCAATGCCCTTCAGGGCCCATTACGGTAATGTGAAGCGATTCATAACCGTTGGCCTTTGGTGTGGTGACCCAGTCGCGCAACCGTCGTGGATTCGGTCGGTAGATTGAAGTGATAAGCGAATACATCCGCCAGATATCAGCCTTTTCGCGATTGGGTGCGGAATCCAAAATTATCCGTACCGCATACTTGTCGTACACTTCCTCGAACGGTACGTTTTGGTTGTTCATTTTACGCCGAATGCTGTAGATGCCTTTAGTTCGTCGCTTCATACTGAACGAGAATCCTTCAACGCGAAGTAGGTCTTCAAGATTTCTACTGAAGCGCTCGAGGTACCCGCCGTCGAGCTCTTCGGCTTCAGTCATCTTCTCAATTAATTCCTTGTAGACCTCTGGTTCTAAATATTTTAGACTTAGATCCTCAAACTCTTGCTTGAAGGCATAAAGTCCCATCCGGTGGGCGAGTGGCGCGAAAATATAGAGCGTTTCTGACGCAATTTTAAGCTGCTTCGCATGCGCCATGGAATCCAAGGTCCGCATGTTGTGAAGGCGGTCAGCCATCTTAATCAAGACGACACGCACGTCGTCACTAATGCTCACTAAAAGCTTGCGAAAGTTCTCACTCTGCATGCTTGTCTGCATGTCGAAGATTCCTTGAATCTTGGTGAGGCCTTCGACGATGTAGGCCACATTCGGTCCAAAGAGGTGGTCGAGGTCTTCGCGGGTATATTCGGAATCCTCAATGACGTCGTGCATGAGCGCAGCCGCGATGGACTGAGGCCCCAACCCAATCTCATGGGCAACAATTTGTGCTACGGCCAAGGGGTGGGTGATGTACGGCTCACCCGACTTTCGACGAACGTCTTTGTGGGCGTCCTCAGCCACTTTGAACGCCTTTTTTATGAGCGCAAGGTCATCCTTATCTGCGCCTCGTTCGGTCGCAGACTTTACTAGCGCACGGTACTGCGCGCGAACGAGCTTGTCAAAATCTACTTCGGCCATGATTTCGCAGGTAGCACCTTAGCACGGCATTCTCCAAAGCCAATTCGCGAACCCTTGGTGGTTCGACCACGAAGTACCAACGTGTCTCCGTCGTTGATGAACGCACGCGTTGAACCGTCGTGCAGGGTGATGGGCTTGCTGCCGTTCCACGTAAGCTCGAGCATCGATCCAAACGAATCCGGTTCGTCTCCGCTAATCGTGCCAGACGCCAGCAAATCACCGCTTTGCATGATGCATCCGTTGATGCTGTGGTGCGCAATTTGCTGCGCAAAACTCCAGTAAAGGTGCTTTGCATTGGACCTCGAAACGACCGTTTCGCGTCCGTCTTCAGTGGCAATGGCCACCTCGAGTTCAATATCCCAATGCGACGAAGTTCGGTTTTGAGCGAGGTAGGGAAGGGGTTGAGGTTCTTCTTGTGGCGCTCCGTCGCATCGCGCTTCGGACAGGGCCTGGTACGGCACAATCCATGCCCCCATCGTCGAAGCAAAGTTTTTGGCCAGAAACGGACCAAGTGGAACATATTCCCATTGCTGAATGTCGCGTGCCGACCAGTCATTGAATAAAACCAAACCAAAAATGTGGTCCTCCGCTTGTTCAACCGGAATCCAGCTTCCGTCTTTTGGCCCACCGCGAAGGATCACACCGACTTCCAGCTCAAAATCCAACTTGATGGACGGTCCAAAGACGGGTTCGGGGTCGTTTGGACCCTTGCGTTGACCGTTGGGGCGAACGACGTCGGTTCCGCTCACCGCGACGGTGGAGGCCCGGCCGTGGTAGCCCACCGGCAAGTGCAACCAGTTGGGAAGTAGTGCGTTAGCCGGATCTCGAAACATCATACCTACATTGGTGGCGTGCTGCCGTGACGCATAAAAATCCGTATAATCGCCAATGTGTATCGGTAGAACCATGTCAGCCTGTGAAGCCGAAACCTCACAGTTCACCCGCCGAGCGTCGTGTTCCCAGCTCGAACCGCTTCGGTACAAGTGCTCAAGTTCAGTGCGCACGGCCGACCACGCCGATCGACCCCGGTCTATAAACGCATTAAATGTTTCGTTGTCGAGTTCGGGGAATTCATGCAGCCTACCGCAGCCCCGCAGTTCCTTTAAGCTTATGACCGTGTCTCCAATTCGCGTAACAAGGTGCACGCGTGAATCAGCCCAACGAGCAGCGCCCCAAGGCAGGTTAGAAAAGCTGAAATCTGATTGGTCCGAAACAGGGATAAAGCTTGACATGGCCGTATTTTTACCTCCAAGTTACACGCTATGAACCGCGATTCCGCCCTCTTTGACCTTATTAATGCCGAGCATCAACGCCAAGTTGAAGGCATTGAACTAATTGCATCAGAAAATTTCACATCTCCAGCGGTCATGGAAGCCGTTGGATCGGTGCTGACCAACAACTACGCCGAGGGCTATCCAGGTAAGCGCTACTACGGTGGATGCCAAATTGTAGACCAAGTTGAAGACCTTGCACGCAACCGTGCTGCCGAACTCTTTGACGCGGAATACGTCAACGTACAGCCCCACAGCGGTTCACAAGCCAATGCGGCCGTCTACCTCGCGTGCCTAAAACCGGGCGACACGATTCTCGGGTTTGACTTGAGCCACGGCGGCCACCTTACCCATGGTTCACCGGTCAACTTCAGTGGCCAAACCTACCGTGCTACTTTTTATGGCTTGGAGCGCGAAACCGGTCAACTGAACTACGCTAGCATTCGCGAAATCGCCGTGCGCGAGAAGCCCAAAATGATCATTTGTGGAGCCAGCGCGTACAGCCGTGACATTGACTACGCGGAATTCCGCAGCATTGCCGACGAAGTAGGTGCATTGCTGCTCGCCGACATCAGCCATCCTTCTGGGTTGGTAGCGCGCGGACTCCTCAACGACCCCATGCCGCACTGCCACTTTGTGACGACGACAACCCATAAAACCTTGCGCGGCCCACGTGGAGGCATGATCATGATGGGTCAAGATTTTGAAAATCCCTGGGGTCTCACGACGCCTAAAGGCGAGCTGCGTATGATGTCGCACGTACTCGACATGGCGGTATTCCCCGGAATCCAGGGCGGCCCGCTCGAACACGTCATTGCCGGAAAAGCTGTTGCCTATGGCGAAGCCTTGTCGGAAGCGTACTTCAACTACATCGTACAAGTGCGCAAGAATGCACAAGCCATGGCCAAGGCTATGGTGGACCGCGGCTACCACATCGTGAGTGGCGGAACCGACAACCACCTCATGCTTGTGGACTTGCGCAGCAAAAACGTGACGGGTAAGCAGGCCGAAAATGCCTTAGTTGCCGCCCACATTACGGCCAACAAGAATATGGTTCCGTTTGACGACAAATCTCCGTTTATCACGAGCGGAATTCGATTCGGGACCCCTGCGCTCACGACGCGCGGCCTCAAAGAGGCCGACATGGAAGCCGTCGTGGAGCTCATTGACGAGGTACTCCGCCAGCCAGACAACGAAACGGTCCAGCGCCAAGTCGGCGAGAAGGTCAAGGCCATGATGGCCCACCGCCCGCTGTTTACGTACTGAGTATTCGGCACAGGGATTGCATCGGCCAAACCATGCGAAACCTACTTGTATTGCCCGCGTTAGCACTAGCCCTTTCGTGCCAGGCTCAAATTAACGTCCCGCCCAACCTGAATAAGGCCGCTGCCCGCCTTTTGCCCAAAAGCACCACGCCCCTCACCGAAGCCGAAGTGGCAGAAGGGCTCAAAGAGGCATTGGTTCAAGGTGTTAAGTCCGGCGCGGACGGTCTGGGAGCCGCTGGCGGATTTCTAAAGTCCGAGGTGTACCGACTGGCCCTGCCGCCTGAGGTAGCCGATCTTGAGGCCAAAATCCAATCGAATCCGTTGCTGCGTGCCGCCCTCAAGCCGCAGTTGGACGAGCTCAAGGTCAAACTCAACGAGGGAGCTGAGCGGGCAGCAGCCAAGTCGTTCCCCATATTCGAGCAGGCCGTTGTGGGATTGTCGGTTCGGGACGCCATGGGCATTCTTCGAGGGGGATCAGGTTCCGCTACGCGCTACTTGCGCAGCGAAACCGAAACGTCGCTTCAGCATGCCTTTCGTCCGGCCGTGCAATCGGCCCTTGACGAGGTTGAAATCTCCAAGTATTGGGAGCCCGTGGCCAAAGCGATCAATCAAAACAAACGTTTGTTAGGACAAAGCGAGGACATCCAAACCGACTTGGTGCACTACGTGAATCAAAAAGCGACGGACGCACTTTTTCGTGAAATTGCTCGCGAAGAAGACTTAATCCGGCAAGATCCGTTGAGGCGAACCACGGAACTGCTGAAAAAAGTCTTCGCTTCCGCGCGCTAAAGAGGAAAACCGTAGCGTTTTTTGAACTCAGCTCAACGCTTTTTTAGCCTGAAATTGGACGACTTTAGGCGCTTTAGAGCGCAGATTAACGGCGAAAACCGCTCAGAGGAGGCTTCGTCTCGCTCAAGTTGAGCGAAGTACACCGAAAGAGGCATTTGCTCGATCGGCTTGGGGTAAACGTTGTCGACTGCCCGTTGGCGAATGTTCTTCCTCGAGCGCCGAGGGTTACGTTACCGACATCGTGAATACGTTGAGACCACGATCCGGTCATCGCAGGTCAATCCGCTCCAAATCCACGAAGTACCAACGGTTTTTGAAGCTGCTGATCCTCGAGGAACGCCTCTAAAGCAGAGTGCAATCGGCATAGGTTCTGGCGTCAATGCCCAAAAGGTTGCGCTCGGAATTGCTTGATTTTGGCAGATTGTGCAGAAAACAGCTCAGCGTCGTGCAGTAATCGCCTATGGACTGAATTTAAAAATAGATGTACTTTGCTGCTATCCTCAATCAAACAAGGAATTATGAGAAAATTAGTTTACGCCCTCAGTTTCACTTTAGCTGCGTCCTCCGCTTTGTTTGCGCAATCTGAGTCCAAGAAAACCCTAGCGGTTCTCGACTTTGACGTGCGCAACTATGCCGTTGATTCGCAGCAACTTATTGACAAGGCCACTATTGAGCTGATTCGAATCAATAAGTATGAGATAGTTGATAAATACGACATTGAGTACATCTCAAAGCGCGATAAAGTCGACCTAAAGGGCTGCTACTCGAAAATTTGCCTTGAAGATATTGGCAAGCGCCTAAAATGCGACTACTTACTCACGGGCTCCTATGATTTACTTGGGGACCGAGTGGCAGTTACGGTGCGCTTGTACGATGTGGCCAAGGGAAGCTTCACCGAATCGGCTAGTCGAATTTACCTGAACATTCCACAGCAGAACTTGACCATGATGGAGGTTGCAATTAAAGATCTTTTGGCTGTCGGGAATGACGAAAACCTTATCAAGAAGCTTACCATTAGTGAGGAATACGAAAGTGCCCTCAACAACCCAGAAACGTCCGTCATCAATAATAACGGTCCTCGGATTGGGGTGACCGCGGTTGCAGGACCAAGTGCCAGTATTCTCATGGCAGACCCAAAAGTTGGTGGTTTTGGTTATAGCCTTCCAGCGCTGACCTCGTTTGGCTACCAGTTTGAGCAAGTTTTTGTCAATAGTGGCAACTTTCAAGCGCTCTTTGAGTTCATTCCCCTTATTGCTGGTCTCGAGTACGGCCGAGTAATCCCTAGCGCGAACGTGCTTATGGGGATGCGCAACAGCCGAACAGGTTGGGAATTTGCCATCGGTCCAAATTTCACGACCTCAGTACTAGGTGAAGGCTACCTTGAGGGAGGAAACTTCATCTTACGCGGTTCAAGCAACTACAATCCAACAGGAAAAGATGTGATCACCCGTTTGGATTCACGTGGAGATGTGGCAATTTCAACTGGTCTCGTAATAGGATTCGGAAAGACCTTTAAATCAGGCAAGATGAATTTTCCTCTCAATTTATTTGTCGTGACTCCAGGTCGTGGAGACTCTTGGCGCATTGGCACGTCGGTGGGTTTCAATATTGTGCGCAAGAAAACGCCAAGTTTTGCACCTGCGACACCCCGCGTTCGCCCGTTGGAGCCCGCATCTACTGGAGCATCAGTAAACCGAATTACCATCCAATAAACCTAATATCCTATAATGCGCGCCCGGCCGAAATGCCGGGCGCGTTGCGTTTTGATCAAGCTGCGAGTACTTTCGCAACCACGTGGAACCAGGGATTCGCCTCAACAAATTTCTAAGTAGCCAAGGGCTGTGCAGTCGCCGCGAGGCAGACCGAGCCATCGAGGCAGGGCACGTTCGCCTCAACGGTCGTGTTGCGGTGCTGGGTGACCTCGTGATGCCTGGTGATGAAGTGTCGCTCCACGGACGTAAAGTGCGCGCTGAAGAAAAACCGAGAGCCGTCTACGTGCTGCTGAATAAGCCAGAAGGCATCACCTCGACAACGGATCAGAGCATTCGCGGAAACGTAGTTGATTTCATTGGTTATCCGGAGCGGATTTTTACGGTCGGAAGGTTGGACAAAGACTCGCGTGGGCTTTTGCTATTGACCAACGACGGAGATTCCGTCAATAAAATACTTAGGGCAGGCAATGCCCACCCTAAGGAATACTGGGTTCAGGTTCGTCGACCGATTAGCGACCAGGAGCTGGCAACGATGGCTAAGGGCGTGCCGATGCTGGGTACGCGCACGTTGCCGTGTGCCATAGAACGAATTGGACCATGCTCCTACAAAATCGTACTGGTGCAGGGGCTTAATCGGCAGATTCGCCGCATGGCCGAATTCGTTGGACACGAGGTGGCCATTCTTGAGCGTAAACGCATTATGCACCTGACCGACAAGGGGTTGAGTCTGGGGCATTGGCGGGAACTCACTCCGTCAGAGGTGAAGCAGCTCCTTGAGGCCGTCAAGGACAGCGACGGCGACCCAACGGCACCTACGCAGGGCCCTCGGCCCAAGGATTTTCATCAACCAGGGCCTGGGTACCGGGGAGCAGGAACACGTCGTCGTTGATGAAGATTGCGCTGCTTACGCTTTGTGGGGTAATTACCTGGTTGATTCTTCCATTTTGGCTGCAAGAGGGCATGTTTATGGACGGCCAAATCTATGCGGCCGTTGCTCAGAACCTGGCAGACGGAATTGGAACTTTTTGGGCTCCGGTGTACCAGCCATCTGCGGCACAACCGTACTCAGAGCAGTTGCCGTTGTTTATGGGAATGGAGTCTCTTCTGTTTGACCTTCTTGGCGAAACGCTCTGGGTTGAACGCATTTTTATGGCTGCCGCTTGGGTAGCCACTGCTTGGGGAATTGTAGCATTTCAGAAGTGTTTTTGGCCTGAACGCAGCTCGGATACCACACTTTGGGTTGTGGCCGTGTGGAGTTCAGCTCCGCTTGTTGGCTGGGGAATGGGAAACCACGTTCAAGAAATGTGGATGGCGCCGTTTACACTTTGGGCCGTGGTTGCCATGACGCAAAAAAAGTGGGTTTGGATTGCGGGGCTGTTAGTACTGTGCTCCACGCTTTTCAAAGGACCACAGGGATTATTTCCACTAGTTTGGCTGCCGATACTGGCGTCACTTGGTGTGCTCCCTAAGGCTCAAGTATGGCAGCGGTTTAGCGTACTGCTTGGGGTTGTACTGCTATTATGTTTGGGGCTTCTGATTTGGGAAGATGCACGCGAAGCAATAATCCGCAATGCGGAGAATCGATTGGTTCGCACGTTTACCCAAGAACGTGCGGTGACGACGAACGATAGGCTATGGCTTTTAGGGCCAATGCTCGGACAATTGACTGTGCTAGTGGGATCTTCGTTCGTGGCTGCTTTGATTCGTTATGGGACACTCCGAGTTTCTGTGGATCGAAGGGTTATTGCTTTGGTTGGGCTTGGGCTTGCTGCCTCCATTCCACTTATGATTACCCATGAACAGCGAGATTTTTACCTTATCACTTCGTTGCCGTTTATGGCTTTGGGATTAGTCAATGCTTTGGTCGGAACGCCCGTTGTGCGCAGTGTAAACACGAGTATAGCCCTTTGGGTATTCGCGGTAATCGGAATCTGCTTACTGCCTTGGCGCAGCGTTGAACGGGACACAGCCTTGCGCTCGTCACTTGCTAAAGTTCACGGTGAATTTGAGCCAAGGACTGCCTTCAATACTGCACCGGAATTGCGTTTAAATCATGAGTTGGCTGCCTACGCGATGCGCTTGTATCGGTGGGAAGTTGATTTGAGCAATAAGCGTGTTCATCCCTATCGCATGGTGCCGGATTCCTTATTGTCCGAAGCGGTGGTGATTGAGGCCCATCCTAAATTAGCCCGCGAGCAGCGGTAAAACGATCGGAGCTGACTTAACAATCGTGTAAAACTGAAATTATATGTCCGAAGAATTCGACGCTGCCTTTCACGAGAAGAAAGACAAAAACAAGAAGACGTACAATTACGGAGGCGGTCAAAAGCTGAAGATGAAAAAGGCACTGAAGCACAAGAAGACCAT
>JACCDS010700297.1_pt1 | contig 26289 bp, 30 predicted proteins | sample 7446441 | NCBI WGS metagenome assembly JACCDS01 (sample SAMN15323445, study PRJNA562643) | freshwater metagenome | isolation source: river surface water | place: USA:Blue River Watershed | collected 2017-08-17 | reverse complement strand
TTCTCTGCCTTCCAATAGCCAAACGGTAACCCCCCGTTTTCACTATACCGCATCAACAATGGCAAGTTACGCAAGGCGGTACGCAGTGCAAAGGCTGCCCGTTTTTCACGCGGCAACGCTTGCAACCGTGCTTGCCATTCAGCCTTTAATTTCTCTCGATCCACAATCCCCCCGCACCGCATATTCTGCCAAGGCAACCGCCGCCAGCCGATCCAATTTCCCTGCTTTGGCATTGGCTTCAATTTGCGCATCCCACCTGCCAGCATCAAATTGCACAAACCAGTCACGAAACCGCGCCAAGTCCCCATCAGACAAATTTTTCACCGCATCAACAATACTTTCCACCGTTCTCATCAACCAACCTCAAACGCCACCACAATGTGCGCCACGCGCACCCTTGTAACGTGCGAGCAAGCCGAATTGGTGCTCGTGTTCTTCCAGTTGCTGACCAAGCGCGACGTTCAATGCGGACAGCGTAGCCAATGAATCACCGCCAAAGCTGATACAAATCACCGGATGGCGCACCGAAAAATCCCAGTCGCGAGCAGCATACAAGCCCTCAACCTGTCAGCAGCAATCAGCCGTAACAAAACCACCAGTATAAATCGCCGGTCGAAATCAGCAGACAGGTCTATCCCCGATATTGAACTTCTTGGGTTATAAAACCACACCACCCACCGAATTTCTGCTGAAACGGCTTACAATTTATGATTAAAATCACCTAAATACAACACTCAATAAAATTAAAACATGGAAAAAGCCCTACTCGGCGCATTCAAACCAGAAGCCGTTTTTATTGTCCATGGCTACCATGAACGCTATTAATTTACTCATCGCACTCGCGCTCACGGCCCCAGCCACGCTGGCCATTGCCGCTGAACTAGCAATTTCGACGGCAGATGGCATCGTGCGCGCAGGCAAGCAAAAAAAACTCCTCAAGATTAACGGCATCGGCTACACCCACCGCACCCGTACCGGCGTGTATATGGGCGGCTACCTGCGCGATGGACAAGGCGCAGCAAGCGCAGCCATTGCCTATGTTTCCCATGATTTAAAACAAGAAAAATATTGGCCGTTGCCAACTGGCGTGGCACAGTTTTTCATCTATCAGGGCAGGCTGCACGTACTTGACGATTCTGGAAACACTTTTTTTGAGGAGAACGAGCACTGGCAGCCTGGCCAATGGCATTTCCCCCCGTCGTGGAAAGTGGTGTACAGCGATGCCTTCCTGATTGCGTGCCGCGCGCATGATCTGGCAAAAGAAGCGCCGCCACGCCGCAATGGCTGCATTGCGCCACAAAAAAATTGGGAAATTGCGATTGACTGGGCCATAACGCCGCCGACAATGTGCCATAACCGGTTCATGATTCGGCAATACCGCCACGGCCCGAACGCTGCCAACATGCCGTTTGATCTGGTGCAATTTGATCCAGACAACGGCAAGGAAATCGCCCGCAAGCGGGGCGTGACCGAAACAAAGGACATTTGCAGCGTCAAATTCCCTTAAAACCCTGGCCAAATACGCTTGTGCAACCCTATTTTATAAACCTGCCGCCCCTGCCACGTCAAAGCCCACCACATTCCTCGCCACGCGCGAAAACTCCACCCCTACCAACACAACTGGCACACCCAAATCCCGGTATTTATCGGCATAGCCCTTATCCAACAACTGCTGCAACGCCCCACCCTCCGGCAGCAATTCCACCACCTTGAATTCAAACAAATACACGCGCGCAGGCAACAGCAGCGCCATGTCAATCCGGCCATGGTTGGTCGCATCTTCCACCCGCAAATCAAACCCGAGCACGGCAAAATAGCTGTAGAACACGCTGGCATAGTAACCTTCATAACTAACAATCGGGTTATTGGCATACCAGTTATTGGGGATGCTGCGGTCCGGCGATCCGGCAAAAAACGCATGAAACAGTTCTCGCATACCAGCCACATCACCAGCAACAAGCAAATCTTCCAGCCGGGCGCGCTGTTCTTCGGCGTTATCGGCGGCCCCGGCATAACCAGTCAATAGCCGATTGTTGATCGCGGTTTCAACCTCGTGGTTCGGGTAGCGCAGCACATAGCGCACATTACCGGCTGCGGTTTGCTCGGTTCCGGCAATCGTCAGGTAACCTGCCTGAAACAACAGGGCTTCGGCTGGAATGTGATCCAGTTCAAAGGTGGAGATCAATTCCGCGCCGGTACGAAACCCCGCCAGTCTGGGGGTAAAAAAACGCTGTTTGGCCATCAGCTTGATCAGAAACGTTGGGGTGCCAGTTTCAAACCACCAATGCGAAAATTCACGGTTGGCAAACAGCAATAACAGGTCGAACGGGTTATACACGGCAGTGCCGCGCCAGTTGTAGCCGTAATACCAGCGGCGAATTTGCTGCCGATCCAAACCGCAAAGCTCGGCAGCAAAAGTGTGATCAAGGTCGGCCTCGGCATAGCCGCACAGGGCCGAATAGGCCGCATCCATAGTGATATCTTCCAGATTATTCAACCCGGAAAACAAACTGCCTCGGGAAACTTTGGTGACGCCGGTCAAAAACACAAAGCGCAAATGCGCATCCAGGTCTTTTAACACTGAGTACAGGGTTTTGAGTTTGCCGCGCATGGCTTCGGCCAGTTTCGGCTTTTCGATGTTGTCAAGCAGCGGCTTGTCGTATTCGTCGATCAGCACCACCACGCTCTGGCCATCCTTTTCGTGCAGGCGTCGTACCAAATCGCGCAGGCGGCCACGTGCATCCTTGTAACGTGCGGGCAAGCCGAACTGGTGCTCGTGTCCTTCCAGTTGCTGGCTAATCGCTGCGTTCAATTCGGCCAGCGTGGCCAATGAATCACCGCCAAAGCTGATGCGAATCACCGGGTGACGCACCGAGAAATCCCAGTCGCTGGCAATCGCCAGCCCATCGAACAAGGCTTGGTTGCCCTCAAACAATTCTTTCAGGGTATCGAGAAACAGGCTTTTGCCAAACCGGCGCGGACGCGACAGGAAGTAATATTTACCCTCGTCAATCAACTGGCGCGCAAAATCGGTTTTATCGACGTAGTAATACCCGTCCCGAATCAGGGTAGCAAAGGTCGGAATGCTAATCGGCAATTTTTTGCGTGGCAATGGCATGGGCATGTCCATATGGGGGTCACAACATTTTAGCCGAAGACTTACCCCAGCAATGCATCATATTCAGCATGTGTCCCAATCCAAAACCATTGCACACCCGCCGCAACCGGTATCCCAAGTGCCCGATAATACAAGCCCACCCGGACACTCCGATAGCGCCCGCCACACACCGGCTTGAAATGTAAGGAGGGATGACGGGGATCACGCTTGAGCAGCGCATAATTGCGTATTGCCAAGGCCCGGATATCTGGCGGTAAGCGCTCAAAGCAGCGCCAAAAGCTTGATGAGGCAAAGTGTTTCAAATTTCGCGCGCCTGTCCCGCGTCATATTCAGCTAGCGCTTGTGCCGCCAGAGCGTCCAGCTTGCCTGCTGCGGCATCGGCTTCAATCTGTGCATCCCATGCCATGGCATCGAATTGGGAAAACCAGCGGCGAAACTGGGTCAGTTCCTCGCTTGACAAATTTTCGACCGCATTTTCAATGGCTTCGACCGTAGACATATTCACCCTCCCATTCACTTTCAAGCATTTTAAGACAGAAAGCCCGGTATGCTCAAGCAATTATCCCGCAACCGGGCAAACTCATTCCCAACCCCGCATCACATAGCGGTCGCAAAATTCAATATCCCGCTCCGTCACCCCGGCTGCGGCAAACACCGTGCGCCACTGGCTGCACTGTAAACGCAGTTGCGCACACGCCTGTTGTAGTGCCGGGCTGATACGGCGCACAAGATCATACTGCCAACTGGCCATTTACGCCCCCACCTTGTTTTTCTTAATGGTGCGCAACTCTTGCAACAAGGCGATTTCATCGGCTTCCGGATTGGCAATCTCACCCAAATACTGCACCCGCCCCAGCAACCACAGCGCCGTCGCATAAGCGGCCATAGAGACGTTCGGATCCCCCGCTTCAAGGCGGCGCAGGGTAGGAATCGAGATTTGTATCCGTTCGGCCCAGACAGCGAGCGACTCCTTGCGCCGCTTGCGGGCAAGGTGGATGTGCGCGCCCAGTTGTTGCAGGTTTCTGGAAACCGCACCGGGCAGCATGAGTTTGACGTTCGATTCGCGGGACATGAATATATGGTTGCTTATTTTGCCGATTTTTGCAAGCACATATTCATATTTGGCCCAATCCGCTTGGGCAAGCCGCATCCCTTGCCTCAGTCGTCCTGATTCGGGTCTAGCTCAGGAAACAGCACCTCGGTATAGCCAAAGCGGCTAAAATCAGTAACCCGCATCGGGTACAGCACCCCCATCAAATGGTCACATTCGTGCTGCACCACCCGGGCGTGAAAGCCGTCTGCTTCGCGCTCAATCGGCTTGCCGTATTGATCCACACCCACATAGCGCAAGCGGCTGTGGCGCGACACCACGCCGCGTAGGCCAGGCACCGACAGGCAACCTTCCCAGCCCTCTTCCATCTCGTCGCCAAGGGGCGTGAGCACCGGATTGAGCAACACCGTTTCCGGCACCTGTGGCGCATCCGGGTAGCGGTTGTTGTGCTTAAAACCAAAGATGACCAACTGCAAATCAACCCCGATTTGCGGCGCGGCCAAACCGGCTCCGTTGGCGGCGTGCATGGTGTCGAACATGTCGGCAATCAAGGTGAGCAGCGCCGGGCTGCCAAAATCGGTGACCGGCTGGGCTTGCCGCAACAGACGCGGGTCGCCCATTTTTAAAATAGGGTGAATAGCCATCTTACTCCTGGGGGGTCGTTTGCATGGATTTGACGTATTCGGTGAACGCCGCGCTGGTTTCCGGGTGTTTCATGCCCATTGCCAGCGTGGCTTTCAGGTAGCCGAGCTTGGAGCCGCAATCGTAGCGCGTGCCGCTGTAGCGATAGGCCAGCAGCCGTTCGTGCTTCATCAATTGGGCAATGCCGTCGGTGAGCTGGATTTCACCACCGGCCCCGCGCCCAACGCTGGCCAGATGAGCAAAAATGCGCGGCGTTAAAATATAGCGCCCAACCACGGCCAGGGTGGACGGGGCGGTTTCCGGTGACGGTTTTTCGACGATGCCGTTGACCAGTTCCAGATCAGGCCGGTAGGCGTTGGCGCTGACGATACCGTATTGCTTGGTCTCAAGCCGTGGCACATCGTGTACCGCGAGCAGGCTACAGCCTTCGTAGCCATAGTGCTGCACCATTTGCGCCAGTACCGGCTTTTGGTCGGCGGGCACATCCATAAAATCGTCGGCCAGCAGTACGGCAAACGGGTGATCACCAACCACTGGCCGGGCGCACAGCACGGCGTGGCCCAAACCGAGTGGGGCCGATTGGCGGATGTAGATGCAACTGATATTTTTCGGAATCACATTGCGCACCAGTTCCAGCAATTGGGTTTTGCCGGCCTGTTCCAATTCCGATTCAAGTTCAAAGGCCGTATCAAAATGATCTTCAATCGCGCGCTTGTTGCGTCCGGTAATAAAAATCATCTCGGTAATGCCCGCCGCGACCGCTTCTTCGACAGCGTACTGGATCAGAGGTTTGTCCACAATTGGCAACATTTCTTTCGGTTGTGCCTTGGTGGCAGGGATAAACCGACTGCCCAAACCGGCTACGGGAAACACTGCCTTGGTGATTGGTTGCATATCTCTTCTCCTGTTGTTATGGATTGTCTAGACTACCCTGCCGTTATTGTTGGGTCGCTGCCCGGCGCTGCCAGTGCATCAAGCATGGCCAGCAACCCGGCCTCATCGATGATGGTAATACCCAGTTCCTGCGCTTTGGCCAGTTTACTCCCTGCATCAGCACCGGCGAGTACAAAATGGGTTTTTTTTGATACGGAACCGGATACTTTACCGCCCTGCGCCTCAATTTTGGCGGCTGCCAAATCCCGGCTCAGGGTCGGCAGGGTGCCGGTCAGGACAAAGGTTTTGCCCTGCCACGGCAAGGCGGTGGCACTGCCCCCAGCGCCAAGACTGGCGGTGCCAGGCTGTTCCGGCCAATGCAGGCCAACGCCGCGCAACTGGGCGATCAATTCCTGATTCAAGCCATCTTGCAGATAGCTTCGGATCGATTCGGCCACGACCGGCCCAATATCGGGCACCGCCAGCAGCGCCTCGGCGTCGCCCGCTGCCAACAACAGGGCATCGAGCGTGCCAAAATGGCTGGCCAGGGCCTTGGCGGTTGATTCGCCGACGTGGCGAATCCCGAGTGCATAAATAAACCGGGCCAGGGTGGTCGATTTGGATTTTTCCAGTGCATCGAGGATGTTTTGTGCCGATTTCTCCGCCATCCGCTCCAGTGCCACCAGTGAGCCAAAGCCGAGCTTGTACAAATCAGCCGGGGTGGTGACGATGTTGCGCTCAACCAGTTGCTCGACCAATTGCTCGCCGAGTCCATCGACATCCATCGCACGCCGTGCCACAAAGTGAATCAGCGCGCCCTTGCGTTGGGCGGCACATTTGATTTGCCCGCCCGAGCAGCGCGCTATCACCTCTTCTTCCGGTTTGATAATCGCCGAACCGCACACCGGGCAGGCCTGTGGCATGAGGAAGCTGCGTGCATTTGCCGGACGGCGCTCGGGCACGAAAGCCACCACTTCGGGAATCACATCCCCGGCGCGGCGCACGATGACGGTATCACCGATCCGGATATCCTTGCGCCGCACTTCGTCTTCATTGTGCAAGGTGGCATTGGTGACGGTGACGCCGCCGACAAACACCGGTTGCAAGCGCGCCACCGGGGTAATCGCCCCGGTACGCCCGACCTGTACTTCGATCTCTTCCACCGTGGTCAAGGCTTCTTCTGCCGGGAACTTGTGCGCCAGTGCAAAACGTGGCGCGCGCGAGACAAAACCGAGGCTCTGTTGCTGGGCCAGTGAATTGACCTTGTACACCAGGCCATCAATCTCATACGGCAACTGGGCGCGTCTGGCCCCCATGCTGCGGAAAAAGTCGAGCAAGCCCTGCGCGCCCTGCACCACCGTGCCTTCACCACACACCGGCAAGCCAAGGCTGGCGTACCACTGCATCAGCGCCTGATGTGAAGGCGGCAACTCCGCACCCTGCAAGGCCCCAATGCCATACGCAAAAAACCGCAGCCGCCGCTGTGCAGTAACCCGTGATTCAAGCTGGCGCAAGCTGCCAGCGGCGGCATTTCTCGGGTTAACTGCTTCCTTTTGCCCCTGCGCGCGCTGTCGCTGGCGCAGCTTTTCAAAATCAGCGCGGAACATCAATACTTCGCCCCGCACATCCAGCAAGGCCGGTGCCGTGCCCGTTAGGCGCAGCGGAATTTCCTGTACCGTGCGAATATTGGCCGTAACATCTTCCCCAGTCGCCCCATCGCCCCGGGTGGCGGCCTGCACCAGCAAGCCGTTTTCGTAGCGCAGATTAATCGCCAGCCCATCAAATTTCAAGTCGGCGGCATAGTCCACCACCTCGCAATCGAGCGCTTCGCGCACCCGCCGGTCAAACTGGAGAATCTCGTCATCGTCAAAGCCATTGTTTAACGACAGCATCGGCACGCTGTGCGCCACCTGGCCAAATTCGGGCAAGGGTGCGCTGCCCACGCGCAAGGTGGGCGAGGCCGGGTCTTGCCACTGTGGATATTGCCGCTCCAGCGCTTGCAGTTCACGGAACAGTTGATCGTATTCGGCGTCGGGAATGGTCGGATTATCCAGCACATAATAGGCGTGGCTGTGGCGCGTCAGTTCGGCCACCAGTTCTGCCATATGGGTTGGCACATCGGGTGGCGCATTGGTTGGCGCATTGCTATCGGTCATGGGCAACATTCAAGGTAAGCTTAAGCAGTATCGAGATCAAATATCGAAGCCAAGCCGCGCAGCGCGGCGGCATCCGGAACACATTTAAGCGGAAAACAGGCGCAGGGCGCGGGTCGAACCGGCCGGAATCTGGCATTGCTGCATTTCCTGATAGAAACTTTGCACCTGTAGCGCAATCTGGCCCAGTGCCGCATCGGACAACGGGGTATTGCCATCATCGACGATCAGGCCGTCGAGCCGCTCGGCCAATTCCCGCGCGCACGACAGCATGGCCGCGAAGCCATCGCGCTCGGGCGCGACGCACGGCACATCGAGCAACAGGGTCAGGCGCATGGTCATTTCGGCAGCCGGGGTGACATTGGTCGACAGGCCAAACAAATACCCGCCATCGCCATCCGGCATCACAAAGCGGCCATCGGGCCGAACATCAAAGCCCTGTTTTTCCAGCGCCACCAGCAAGGTATTCATGGCCCACGGCACGCCGTTCGATTGCAGGTTAACCCCGAGCTGGGCATCGTGCTCCACCACAAACTGGTGCAGCGAACGGGCGCGCGTCATCACGTCGATCATGTCTGGCACTTCCGGCTCCGCGCCCAACTGATCGGCCAACTGGCGCAACCGCATCACCAGTTCCGAATATTCGAGTTCGTTGAGCGCCGCGCCACGGCTGGCCATTTGCACCCCGACTTGCAACATGCTGTAATGCCCGCCGCGCTCAATGGCGCGCCATTCGCCATCGAACCCGGCATAATGCACCGGCTTGTTCGCCACCTGGCGCAGGTTTTGCAGCATTGGCAACAGCTTTTCGCCATGAATCGGCTGTTCCAGCGCCAAACCAATCACGCAATCGATCAGGTTATCGACCGGCAGCAACTCGCTGTTGCGCTGCGGCTGGGTGAACCCCATCTGGCTCGCATCCTCGTGGGCGGCCCCCGCTTCGGCCCGCGGTGGCACCGGTTCGTGCGGCCGATGGGCCGTCAAATCGTGACCATCGGGCAAATCGTCGTCCCGCCCGTAATCGGCACCGGAATCGGCCCCAATGTCCGATGTGCCGGGCGGTGTCGGATCAAAACCCGGTTCGCGCCGCCCGCCCTGCATCAACACATCGTCATGCGCCGCGCCAAACGCACGCTCCACGCTTTTTCTGGCCTTGTATTCCTGCCACTTGTTATAGCCAAATACCGCGACGATGAACACGCCCCCGACCGCGATCAAACTCATTTGTAGGTCTGTCATGCTGCTTGCGCCTCTTGTGCAAAGTTGATGGCGGATTCCATGTCCACCGCCACAATCCGTGATACACCCTGCTCCTGCATGGTCACGCCGATCAACTGCTGCGCCATTTCCATGGCAATTTTATTGTGCGAAATAAACAGAAACTGGGTCTGGCCCGACATCCGTTTTACCATATTACAAAACCGTTCGGTATTGGCATCATCAAGCGGTGCATCGACTTCATCGAGCAAGCAAAACGGGGCCGGATTCAACTGAAACATGGCAAACACCAGCGCCGTTGCCGTCAACGCCTTTTCCCCGCCCGAGAGCAAGTGGATCGTGGCGTTTTTCTTGCCCGGCGGCTGCGCCATGACCTGTACCCCGGAATCGAGAATTTCATCACCGGTTTGAATCAGGCGCGCCTGCCCGCCGCCAAACAAAATCGGAAACAGTTCGGAAAAGTGCAAATTCACCTTGTCAAACGTTCCCTGCAATAATTCCCGTGTTTCCTTGTCGATCTTGGCAATCGCATCTTGCAAGGTGTTCATCGCCTCGGTCAGATCGGCATGTTGCGCATCGAGAAAATTCTTGCGCTCCGATGCTACCGCCAATTCTTCCACCGCCGCCAGATTCACCGCGCCCAAAGCGGCAATCGCATTGCCGAGCCGGGTCACTTCGGCCTGCAAGTATTGCGCCTTCAAATCCGGGTGCAACTTTTGCGCCAGCGCTTCCAGATCAGCTTGTGCTTCTTGCAACTGGGTAGCAAATTGCTCCTGATTCAAGCGTGCTGCCTGTTCCTTTAATTGCCATTCCGTTATTTTGTCACGTTGTGGCTGCAAACTGCGCTCTGCCTGCATGCGTGCCTCGTCAGCATGGCGCAATTGTTGCGTCATTTGATCCAATTCGTGGCGCGCATCGGACAAAGCTTTCTCTTGCCCAACCCGTTTGTCCAGCAATTCTTGCAAACCACTGCTGGCCGACTCGTCATCCAGCCCCAGCAATTCGCCCTTGCCTGCCTCAATACTGGCCGCCAACTGGGCGCTTTGCTCGTCCGCCACGCCAATGCTGCGCGACCATTCGTCGATTTTACTCTTTTGCGCCTTTTCTGCAAAAACCGCATCTTGCGCCACCCGCTCCGCTTCACGTAACCGGTTGCGTGCGTCAGCCAGTAATTGCTCCTGACTTAAATACGCGCTTTGCCCCTCTTCGTGCAGCGCCTGCAATTCGGCCAATTCCGCATCGAGTTGTTCAAATTTTAGTTCTGATTCGAGTTTGACTTGATTGTGTTCAGTTTCCTGCGCAAAAATTTCCGCCAAATCGCCACTGATCTGGCCCTGCCGCTGGTTGAACCGCTCTTGCACTTCAGATAATTTGACGACTTCAATCTGCGCTTGATGCAAGCCCTGAGTTTGGCTCTGGTTTTTTTGGCGCAATTCCTGCAAGGTGCGGGTCGCTTGTGACAGCGTCGCTTCGGCGCGCACGGCACGGGTATTGGCTTGTTCGGCCAATAATTGTTGGGCCCGCACCTGCTTGGTCAGGTTGTCGATCTCTTGCTGACGCCCCAGCATGCCATCTTGCTCGGAATCGGCCGCGTAATAGCGCACGCTGGTTTTGCCGATCAAATGCCCGGCCCGGGTCACAAAACAGGCACCGGGCGGCAGGCTGGCGCGGGCCGCCAGTGCCTCGGCGGCGGCGTTCGGTGAGTCTGCCCCATCGGCAGCCACATACACTTGATGCAGCCAGTCCTGCATTAAGGCGCGCAGGCCCGGATCATTCAATTTTAATAAAGAGATAAACGGCTTCAGGCCCGGCTGCGGTTCACTGAACTGGCCCGGTAGCGGCAGGCTGTACAGCGCCAGTTTGGCCGGTGGTGCATCGACAAAAAACGCCTTGGCCCAATCCAGATTCGATACTTCCAGCGCCGCGCTGCGCTCGCGCAATACCGCTTCGAGTGCGGTTTCCCAGCCCTGCTCAATGGCCAGCTTTTGCCATAGCCGGGGCAGGCTTTCCAGTTCGTGCTTTTTCAGCCATGGCGCAACCTTGCCCTGGCTTTGTACTTTTTCCTGCAACTGTTTCAGGGCCGACAAACGCGCATCGAGTTGCGCCTGTTTGGTGTTTTCCTGCCGCAAGGCGGCCTGCGCTTCATTGCGCTCTTGCTCCAACAGCGGTTGTTGTTCCTGCGCGCTTTCCAACAAATAACCGTTTTCTTCCAGAACCAGTTGCTTTTCTTCCAACTGTTCGCGCAATTGCGCCAAATGGTCGGCATCCGGTGCCTGCAAACCGCTTTTCTCTTGCATCAAGCGTTCGCGCCGCGTGGCCAGACTATTCAAAATCGAGGCCGCATTGCGCTGGTGCGCCGCTTCCAGTTCCAGTTGCTGCTGCACCTGCATGATTTTGCCGCGCGATTCGGTGGTATTTAACTGCGCCTTGCGCCAGTCAAATTCGAGTGACGGAATCCGGTCGTTGCACTGCTGCGCCGTCAAAGCGGTTTGCTCAACCTTGGCCGCCAGTTCTTCCAAATCATACTGGCCCTGCTCCAATTGCTCACGCTGCGCGGCGGCCTGGCGTTGCCATTGTTCGCGCTGCGCGGTCAGCGACGACAATTGCGCCTGCAAGCGCCCTTTTGATTCGATCACAAACTTGATTTTGGCTTCCAGCGAACCGACTTCGGCATTGGTTTGGTACAGATGCCCCTGCGCCTGATGCAGCCGGTCGCCCACCGCGTAATGCCCTTGGCGCAAATGTTCGAGATTGGTTTCAATGTGGCGCAATTCGGCAGTTTGTTGCTCCAGCGCATTTTGCGCCAGTTCGATTTCGCGGGCATAGCGGGTCTGCTCGGCCTGCGCCTCGTTGCGGCGCAACAGCCACAGCAGCTTTTGCTTTTCGTCTTGGTCAAGCTGCAAGCCCTTGAACTTGGTCGCCACCGCCGCCTGGGCGTCGAGCTTTTCCAGATTGGCGTTCAGCTCGCGCAAAATATCGTCCAGCCGCAACAGGTTTTCGCGGGTATCGTGCAGCCGGTTTTCGGTTTCGCGGCGACGTTCCTTGTATTTCGAGACCCCGGCCGCCTCTTCCAAAAACACCCGCAACTCTTCCGGGCGCGATTCGATGATGCGCGAAATCATGCCCTGCCCGATAATGGCATAGGCGCGTGGCCCCAAGCCGGTGCCAAGGAAAATATCCTGAATATCGCGCCGCCGCACCGCTTGGCTATTGATGTAGTAAGTTGAAGTGCCGTCCCGGGTCAAGGTGCGCTTGACCGCGATTTCGGCATACTGGCTCCACTGGCCCGAAGCGCGCCCGTCGGAATTATCAAACACCAGTTCCACCGAAGCGCGCCCGGCGGGTTTCCTGTGGGTACTGCCGTTAAAAATCACGTCCTGCATCGATTCGCCACGCAGTTCGGACGCTTTCGATTCGCCCAGCACCCAGCGCACGGCATCGATAATATTCGACTTGCCGCAGCCATTTGGCCCCACCACCCCGACCAACTGGCCCGGTACCTGAAAATTGGCAAGATCGACAAACGATTTAAATCCTGACAATTTAATGGAAGATAAACGCACTTTAGAGACTTTTCCAACAAGAAAGATCAGACCAACACCGAACCGGCCTGCTGCCGTGGCCGGTTGCCAAGGGCGCTATCATACCATTTTGGCGGGGGGATTTCGGCAGGGGATGCTGCCGCATGCCAGCAATATGCCTTTTTGGAACAAAATACATGATAGGATGTTCATTTTGTTAAATATGACAACCCGCTGCATATCATCGCCCTACTCGCTTGCTGTTTCGCAGTAGGCAATGCGGTGCTTATGTTGGCAGCCTGCTGGTTGTCCAGTGAGTGAGCGCGGTGCCGATGAAAACTATGCGCAACACCCTACTTTTTTACTCGTCCAAAGCACGCTCTTTGTTTCCGTCAAGAATGCCAATCAGCCCGACCGTTAGGAAAACTGCACTCAGGAAACATTGTATTTTTAATGCAACGCAATTCAAAAATATGACATGAATATGAAATAATCTCTCAAACAGTGTGAATTCTCTATTAAAATCTTCGTTGCAAACCAAGCGCTGTGCCACCATGGTGAAATCCCCCCCTTTTGCCAGCGCTTCTTTCTAAACACACCAAATCCCAAAGGAAATTCATATAAATGCCAGTAATTAAATTGCACGATGCCGATGGCTTCCGCGCCTGGGCAAATATTATTATCAATAACCATGAAACCTGGGAAGTTCCAGAGAAAAACGCGCAACTCGATATTTTTAACGATGATGACACTGCTTATTTAGTCGTTAATATTTACCCTACCCCAACTACCGTAAACCAGTATTCCTTTATTCCAGAGCAAGATGATGAAAAGGCTTTGGTTTTATTATTTGATTTTCTGAAAACGGTTGATTTCAGTTTGGAAAAGCTCTTTTACTGGTTGGAACATACTCCTTTTGAAAAAACAGAAATGGGAAACCGTATTTTCACCCACGGCTTAATTATATGCCATGAATACTTAATTAATTCGCAGCCAACTCATTACTAAAATCATGGAAAAGAAATATACGGTTCGTTACCTAGCCAGCAAGCCTTTGACAAAACCGAGGCCAATTAGTGCAATACAACTGGCAAAGCGTAACCGGTCACAGCCAATTGAATCGGGGAATGGGGCGGAACCGCGTTCGCTGGTGTTGCTGGCTGTGCAAAAGCACGTATTTCTGCCACAGTAAAGTGCCGCACCAACACCCTGAGGCGCTGCGCCAGAAATGCGCGTTTTCTGACAGCCATCCACACCATCTTAATGCATTGCTTCATAATTAAAATTTTTCCCAAATAAAGTTATTTATTACCAATACACAGGAGTACCATATGCAACTAGAAGCGCTTTCGGCATGGTTGAGATTCTTAACCAGTGCTGATGGTTTTGCCGAATTTGGGGAATGGAGTGTTTTCATTCATTCTTTTTCGGATGATGCAGCGAGTTTGGTCTTTGAAAAATATGACTATACAGGCACAAACTCAGCGCGACCACAGACAACCAAGTATATTGTTGCGCCCCCAGAAGAGGAAAATGCACTGTTTTGCATATTGGAATTTCTAAAAGAAAACAATTACTCGTTCAAGCAGATAAACAGCGCACTACTGGGGATGGCGGTTGTTAACCACGCTGATTTTGATTATGGGATTTTGGGTAATTTTCGTATTCTTGTGATGAATTTGGGATTCCAGCGCGCTTCCCTTCCCCTGGCAAGTCCGTGCCACCGGCCACCATGCCTCGGTTTTGGCACGGCGGCACACCGCCCGCCCAACGAATTACAAGGCCAACCGGTTTTGCCCTCTCTAGCAAAGAACTAACACGCCAATCACATCAGCCCATTAATAGTTGTTATAGACAGCACCACGCGGCTTCGCATCCAGAATTAACACCTCAAGCTCGCTGTCGTTAATTCTATAAACAATTCGGTACTCACCAACCCGATACCGATAGGTTTCACGATAGCCGGTCAACAGGATTGCCCCGTGCAGGCGGGGATTGGCCGCGATTTGATCAAGCGCATCGATTATTCGTCCCCTGATTTGGGGATGCATGCCTTTTAAATCTTTCTTCGCATCCCTGTGCAAAATCACCTGATAAGGCATTATTTTCCTCCCCCACCAGGAATACCGAATTCACGCTTTAACTCTTCCAGTGCCGAAACCTGTTTCATTTTTTTCTGAAGTTCCATCTCCTGTAGCCGTCTGAATATGTCGGCCCGTTCTTCAGGTGTCAAATGTTCTGCGTCGTTGCCGCTCATAATCCCAGTTCCTTTTTCAAATCGGCCAAACTTTGGCTTCCCTCACGGTCATTTGCTCGCGCCTCGACAAAGCCCAAATCCTGCTGTGCATCAATTTGGTCCAGAAACCAGTTATATTGTTTTGCGGTAATAACCGCACCAACAACCGCCCCTCCCTCGGTCAGCACCATCTCAAGCGCCTGATTCTTTATCGAAGCGACATAATGCAAAATCTCTGTCGTTGCTGAAATATCATTCTCAACAATATCCCGAACACTCATAGAAATTCCTTCACAGAAATAAAATTCAACTAATTTGCCAAAGTTGATAATCATAGCACAATGCCTGTGGCGCTACAGCGGAAAAAACTTACCACACCCCAGCGCCACCCGGTCAAAGCAACAGGCCAATCTCTCGCCCCCCTTGCCCCCATGGATTGCGCTTGCGGCGGTTCCAGCGTAACACGCCCCCATTCGCTCCAGAATCAGGTAAACTGCGCTTTGCCACGGAGACTCACGGTTTACGATTCGCCCCCGCCTTTCAACACCGGCTTTCCCACCGCGCCACTCCAACCCGAACCACAGGAACACCCATGCTCACTGGCGAAATACGCAGCAAAATCGATACCATCTGGAACGCCTTCTGGTCTGGCGGCATTTCCAACTCACCAAGCAGGAAACTAATCCAATGCCCGAACTTCGCGGCTGTGCAAATCCAGCTCAAAATTCTGGTGCTTGCCGTTACGAATCAACAGTTTGGTATTATCCGGTGCCAGCTCCATTGATTTAATGTACACGTCCTCAACATCCGACTCAAATTTCCCGGCGAAATCGACCCGATAAACCAGTACCTCCCATAGCCGCGCCCCACTCTTTTCATCCACGGCGGCAAGCCGCCCACCATGTTGTTTGGTGCCGGGGTAAGCCCCTTCCAACAGAACGTCATAGCGCACTCCGGCGAACACTACAGGTGCAACCTCTTTGGGCGCAAGCCTTCTTGCATTGAATTTCATCGCCTTTCCTTTTTCACAATTAGAATCCTGTGCCATTCCGGCACAAACATTCCGGATTGCAACTTTGGCGTAATTTGTTTATCATAAGCCAATTCCCCATCCAAGCACCACCCGGCTAGCCCTACCTCTGCCACTGCGCTAGCCCGTTCGTACCGGAGCCATATATATTATGAAGCCCATCGCCCATACCACTGCCCTGTTGTTGGCACTCACCCTGTCCGCTACCCCGGCCCATGCCGTATGGGGCTTGCTGGGCAAGCTCGCAATCACTGGCGGCAAGGCTGCCACCGGTACTGCTGCCGGTGCCGCTGCGGGTGCAGAAGCGGCGGCAGCGGCCAATGCTGCGCGCAATGCAGCACTGGCCGCAGAAACCGCCAATGCCGGTGCCCATGCTGGCACCGCTGCGGCGGGGGCCAATGCAACCCGCACCGGCACCAATGCCGCCAACTCGGGCCTGCAAGTCGGCGGCAGCACGAGCCAAAGCGCCGCTCTTAATCTTAACCGACTGACTCACGAGCTCTCGCTGGCCAATTCGGCACAAGCCTTGCCACGCTTTTGCGTGCGGGCGATGCGCGCTGCGGCCTGTGAATTTCGCCACGCCAGTTCGGCCCTTGACGCGCTGCGGCAAATCCGGGGGCCGAATATCTCGATCCGTCCGGGTAAAAAACCGGGCTGGCATGAGGTGCTGGATTGGTCGGGCAAGGTGATTGATGTCGTGCAAGTGGTGCAGCAGGGCAATGCTGGCTCGACGCTGGCAGGCAGCAACAACCTGTTCGTGTCAGACAATTCGTATGTTATTTCCTGCCGTACCGGATACGAGCCAATTGCCAATACCGCCGTGCCGCAATCGTTTGCGGACTGGTCGTGCCACACGATCAGCAACCGGGAAGTGGCGGGGCCACTGTGTCATTTGCCCGGTAGCCGGGCCTGGGTGGTTAATGCAGGCAGGATCGGTGCGCCGATCCCGTGTCCGGTGTAAGTCTGCCCGTCCCCCGTATGTTCCTCAGTATGTCCCTCAGTATGTCGGTCGGGGGCGAGTCCCAACCATTGGGGTCAAGCCACAACCCTTGAGGTTCGCTTGTCGGTACAGGCATCGTCTTCATTGCAACGAATCTTGCCATCGGATTTACGGTGTACCGCCTCCTTGGCGGCATCTAAATAGGCAGGGGAATGGTTGAGATTGGCCTTCTGAATCCCGTCAAGTGTGCCTTCTGCATTGGGTGGTTGCAAAAACCAGGTGGAACTTAACACCAATGCGGCAGCAAGCAAGTTGGCAGGCCGGGACAAACTGCTGGAAGAAAACATGGGCATGACAAACTCCTTTGCAAACAATCAAGTAGCGCCACTTTGCCCAATCCGCCCGCAACCGACAAGTACGATGTGACGAAAGGCAAAAAAACGGGGTTAAAGCGCAGTTTGGGAGGGTGAAATCCGTCGCCAGTAGCAAGGCAATCGCATCAAAATTAAGCGGATATCCGTCATACAGCAGCAGACTTTGCTAAGATACAGGCAATTAACCGGACTGGGGAAGCGAGATGACCATGAATCCTGAGGTATTGGAAGCGGAGGCCATGAAATTGGGGCCAACCGACCGTTCACACCTACTCGAAAAGCTGATTGCCAGTCTGGATCTTGATCCCGAAATTGAAGCCGCATGGGAAGAAGAAGCCGATCAGCGCGAAGCCGAATTGGCTGCCGGAACCGCGACGTGCATTCCCGGTGAACAATTCGTCGCCCAGCTACGCACCCGCTCAGTACGATGAATGACTACACGCTGCATCCCAAGGCAGCGCAGGATATAACCCACGCATTTGATTTTTATGAAAAAGAAGCGGGCCAACCGGTTGCCCAGGCATTTCTGAGCGAATTTCAGCGCGTTGCCCGACTGGTGGCGCAAGTACCCGGCTTGGGGACACCGATTAGCAAAGGCAGAAAAACTTTTCCCTTGCGCATCTTTCCTTACTCGATTGTCTATCGGATTGATTCGGCTACCATTCAAATTCTGGTCGTGCGCCACCAACGCAGGCGACCGAACTATGGAAACACGCGCCGCTAACGCCCGCACCACTGCCACACACAACTCGCCACCGCCTTCACCCATATGCTAGAATGCCGCGTTGACCTGAAAACTCGTAAAAGAAAGACTGGAACATGGCTGGACATAGCAAATGGGCAAATATCAAGCATAAAAAGGCCGCAACCGATGCCAAGCGCGGCAAAGTGTGGACGCGTCTGATCAAGGAAATTACCGTGGCCGCACGCATGGGTGGCGGCGATATCAGCACCAACCCCCGGCTGCGGCTGGCGGTGGACAAGGCAGCCGATGCGAATATGCCAAAGGACAATGTGCAACGTGCAATTGCCCGTGGTACCGGTGGGCTGGATGGCGCGAATTATGAAGAAGTGCGTTACGAAGGCTATGGCATCGGCGGCGCAGCGATTATTGTGGAATGCATGACCGATAACCGGGTACGCACCGTGGCCGAAGTGCGGCACGCGTTTTCCAAGTTTGGCGGGAATATGGGCACCGAGGGTTCGGTGGCGTTTTTGTTCAAACATTGTGGCCAAATGCTGTTTGCACCGGGCGCGAATGAAGATGCTCTGATGGAAGCGGCATTGGAAGCCGGGGCCGAAGATGTGGTGGCCGATGACGAAGGCGGGTTTGAAGTGTTGTGTTCTCCACACGACTTGCCAACGGTTAAGGAAGCGCTGAAAAAAGCCGGTTTTGAACCGGATTTGGCCGAAGTAATCATGAAACCGGCGACCGAAACCGTGTTTACCGGTGATGATGCAGTCAAAATGCAAAAACTGCTTGATGCACTGGAAAACCTGGACGATGTGCAGGAAGTGTTTTCCAACGCGGTGATTGATTTGTAATGGCGTAAAGGTGATTGGCAAGCTCGATTGGCAAATTCGCCTGTCGTTTTTATAAATTTCCATAATCTGGCACGAATGGTATTCCTCCCATGAAAATATTGGTAATCGGCTCCGGTGGACGCGAACACGCGCTGGCGTGGAAATTGTCGCAGGCAGAACGCACGCAAATGGTGTATGTGGCACCGGGCAATGGTGGTACTGATCCGGCCAGCCATGATAATACCCGGCTGTGCAATCTGGCCATCAGCGATACCGATGCCTTGATCGCGTTTGTCAAGCAAGAGCAAATCGGCTTGACCGTGGTTGGGCCGGAAGCCCCGCTGGCCGCTGGCGTGGTCAATGCGTTTCGCGCTGCCGGGTTAAAAATCTTTGGCCCGACCAAAGAAGCGGCGCAACTGGAGAGCTCGAAGGATTTTGCCAAAGCCTTCATGGCGCGGCACCAAATTCCAACCGCGCGCTACCAAACCTTTACCGATGCCGCTGCGGCCCATGCCTATATCGATGCCGAAGGCGCACCGATTGTGATCAAGGCCGATGGACTGGCCGCAGGCAAAGGCGTGGTGGTGGCGATGGAGTTGGCCGAAGCGCATGAAGCGGTCGATATGATGCTATCAAGCAACAAACTCGGTGACGCCGGGGCGCGGGTGGTGGTTGAATCGTTTTTGGCCGGAGAAGAAGCCAGTTTTATCGTGATGGTCGATGGCAAACACATTTTGCCGCTGGCCACCAGTCAAGATCACAAACGCCTGAAAGATGGCGACCAGGGGCCAAATACCGGTGGCATGGGCGCGTATTCCCCGGCTCCGATCATTACCCCGCAATTGCATGCCCGGGTGATGCGCGAAATTATTTTGCCGACCGTGCAGGGCATGGCGCGTGACGGTATGCCGTTTTCCGGCTTTTTGTATGCCGGCTTGATGATTGACGACAAGGGCAACCCGAAGACGCTGGAATTTAATTGCCGCATGGGCGACCCGGAAACCCAGCCGATCATGGCGCGCTTAAAAAGTGATTTGCTGGTGGTGATGGAACATGCGGTCAATGGCACACTCGATACGGTGGAACTGGAGTGGGATCGCCGTACCGCACTCGGGGTGGTGATGGCCGCTGCCGGTTACCCGGATGCGCCGCGCAAGGGTGACCCAATTTCAGCGATTCCAGCCGATACCCATGACTGCATCACCTTCCACGCCGGAACCACGCTCAACCAGGGCCAGTTGCAAACCTCGGGTGGCCGCGTGTTGTGCGTGGTGGGCTTGGGCGACAATGTAAAAATGGCGCAAAAGCATGCCTATGACACGATTGAGCGCATCGGTTTTCCGGGTGCCCAATACCGGCGCGACATTGGCTGGCGCGCCAAACACCACAGCTAAGACGGCGCATGGATTCCTTACCCGATTCGGCACAGGTCAAGGCGTATTTGCTTGGTTTGCAGCAGCGCATTGTTGATCAATTAAGCGCACTGGACGGCCACCGGTTTGTGGTCGATAGCTGGCAGCGACCGGAAGGTGGCGGCGGCATGTCGCAAGTGCTGGAAAATGGTGCCATTTTCGAGCGTGGCGGGGTAAATTTTTCGCACGTTACCGGAAACCAACTGCCGCCCTCGGCTGTAGCGAACCGGCCCGGTTTGGCCGGGCGTGGCTGGGAAGCGATGGGCGTTTCGCTGGTTTTGCATCCGCGTAACCCGTATCTGCCAACCGTGCATATGAATGTCCGGTTTTTCACCACGGTAACGCCATCCGGGGTCGCGGGCAATACTGATACCGATGCCGATGCTGCGCCGGGCTGGTGGTTTGGCGGCGGCATGGATTTAACGCCGTATTATGGCTTTGCCGACGACGCGCGCCATTTTCACCAAACCTGCCGCGATGCGTTAGCCTTTATGCCGGATGGCGCGCAACTGCATGCCAAATTCAAGCACTGGTGTGACGAGTATTTTTATTTAAAACACCGCAAGGAACCGCGCGGTGTGGGCGGTATCTTTTTTGATGATTTTCATCAAGCCGGTTTTGCCACCAGTTTCGCCATGCTGAAAAGTGTCGGCGATGCGTTTTTACCGGCCTATGTGCCGATTATCGAACGGCGCAAGGATTGCCCGTATGGCGCGCGCGAACGGGATTTTCAGGCTTACCGGCGCGGACGCTATGTCGAATTTAATCTGGTCTGGGATCGCGGCACGCTGTTTGGCCTGCAATCCGGTGGCCGCACTGAATCGATTTTGATGTCGATGCCACCCGAAGTAAAATGGCGTTACGACTGGCAGCCTGAACCGGACAGCCCGGAAGCGCTGCTGTACCGCGATTTTTTGATTGCACGCGATTGGCTCTAGCGGCATCGGCCCGGCCGGAACCGTCAACCACCGCCGGGCCAACCAGCCTGACATTGCTCTACCCTTTTTGACCGCTTTTTTACCCTTACCTTAAAAAAACAATGAATATCCAACAATTACAAGCCCTTGTGATCGACGCGCTGGAAGATGTGAAAGCGCAAGACATCCGTTTATTCGACACCATGCACTTAACCAGCATGTTTGAACGGTTGGCGATTGCCTCCGGCACCTCGAACCGCCAAACCCGCGCCCTGGCTGCTGCCGTGGTGGAAAAGGTGAAACAGGCCGGTGGCCATGTGGCGGGTCTGGAAGGCGAAACCACTGGTGAATGGGTACTGGTTGATCTGGGCGACATGGTGGTTCACATCATGCAGGCACCGATTCGTGCCTATTACCGGCTGGAAGAACTGTGGGGCGAACGCCCGCTTGATTTGGCACAGGCCAAGGCAGCGGTAGCCGCCAAGCCGACCAAGGGCACCGCCAGCGCAAAAAAGGCAGCCGAAGCACAGGCCGCCGCCGATGCAGAAGCGGCCAAGCCAAAACGCGCACGTGCGCCGAAACGCAGCGACAGCGCCATCGAAGCACTGGAACAGCCGAAAAAAACCCGCACCCGGGCTACTTCCGCTGCCTCCGCTGCCCCTGCTGCCTCGTTTGACAGCGAAGCCGCCGCACCGCGCCGCCGCAGCCGCACCAGTGCCGCCAGTGGCGTTGCCGCTGATGCACCGGCCCCAGCCCGCGCTCCGCGCAGCCGCAAACCCAGCACCACGGCGGATGCAGGCACCCCGGCAACCCCGGCCAAGCCACGCGCCCGCAAACCGAGCGCCACGGCGGCTGCCCCCGCCGCCCCGGCCAAGCCGCGTACCCGCAAACCGCGCAGCAGCGAATAAACCGGGCACACCATGCAATTGATCATCGCCGCCGTCGGACACAAAATGCCGGGTTGGATAGGCAGCGGCTTTGATGACTATGTCAAGCGCATGCCGCCCGATTGCCGCATCGCGCTAAAAGAGATCAAGCCGCAAGAACGTACCGGCGGCATGCGCGCCGAACAGGCGATGCAAATTGAGCGCAGCCGGATCGAAGCGGTGTTGCCCAAGGCCGCGCGCATCATTGCACTCGATGAGCGCGGCAGCGCCCCGGACAGCGTGGAATTATCACGCATGCTGCAAAAATGGCGTGAAGACGGGCGCGATGTGGTGTTCATCATCGGCGGGGCCGACGGGCTGGACCCGGAGCTTAAGCAGCGTGCCGACCAGTTGCTGCGCCTGTCCTCGCTCACACTGCCGCATGGCATGGTGCGGGTACTACTGGCAGAACAACTGTACCGCGCCTGGTCAATTACCCAAAACCATCCCTACCACCGGGTATAGCGCATGAAAGCACTCGATCAAACCATTTATCTCGCCTCCAAAAGCCCGCGCCGCCGCGAATTGCTGCGCCAGATCGGAGTCTCTTTTGAATTGCTGTTGCTGCGCGATGCCGCGCCGCGCGGGCCGGATGGGACCGAACAGGTCTGGCCCGACGAAGACCCGGCGCACTATGTGGCACGCGTTACCGTGGAAAAGGTCAAATTTGCCGCGCAGGTACGCGAACAGCGCAAACTGCCTGTGCGACCGATTCTGGCCGCTGACACCACGGTGGTAATTGATGGCGAGATTCTCGGCAAACCGGCCACCCCTGACGAAGCTTGCGCGATGCTAAACCGCCTGTCTGGCCGCCGTCATCAGGTGCTGACCAGCATTGCGCTGTGGCACCAGCAACAATGTCAGCAGCAGACCCACGTTTCACAGGTTGAATTTGATACACTCACGCCTGAAGCGATCGCCACCTACTGCGCTGGTGGCGAGCCTTATGACAAAGCCGGTGCCTATGGCATTCAGGGGCCTGCTGCCATGTTCATTCGGGAAATTCGTGGCAGCCATTCCGGCATCATGGGCCTGCCACTGTTTGAAACCGCCCAACTGTTACGCCTTGCCGGATTGCAACTACCATGAGTGAAGACATCCTGATCAACATCACCCCGCAGGAAACCCGGGTCGCCATCATTGTGCAAGGCGCAGTGCAGGAATTGCACATCGAGCGCACCCAGTCACGCGGGTTGGCGGGCAATGTGTATCTGGGCAAGGTGGTGCGGGTGTTGCCGGGCATGCAGTCAGCCTTTATTGATATTGGCCTGGAACGGGCCGCGTTTTTGCATGTGGCCGATATCCGCGAAGCACGCAACCCGGATAGTACGGGCAATAGCCCACCGCCGCCCCCGACCCCGATTGAAAAAATGCTGTTTGACGGGCAAGTTTTGACGGTGCAAGTGATCAAAGACCCGATTGGCACCAAGGGCGCGCGGCTTTCAACCCAAATTTCGATTGCCGGACGGATGCTGGTATACCTGCCGCAGGATACCCACATCGGCATTTCGCAAAAAATTGAAAACGAAGCCGAGCGCGAACTGTTGCGCACCCGAGTGCAGCGCCTGTTGCCGTCGGACGAGCGCGGCGGCTACATCGTGCGCACGGTGGCCGAAGAAGCCAGCGACGATGATTTGCAGGCCGACGTTGATTATCTGCGCAAAATTTGGGCCGCCATTAGCAGTTCTGCCCGCAGCAAACCCGCCACCACCCTGTTGTATCAGGATTTGAATCTGGCGCAGCGCGTACTGCGCGATTTCGTGACCGATGAAACCACCACGATCCAGGTCGATTCACGCGAGAACCACGTGGCCCTGCGCGAATTTGCGCTGGCCTACACGCCGGGCGAGCTATCGCGCCTGCAGCACTACACCGGCGAGCGGCCGCTGTTTGACCTGTATGGCGTGGAAGAAGAAATCCAGCGTGCGCTCGGGCGTCGGGTCGAATTAAAATCGGGCGGCTATTTGATCATCGATCAAACCGAAGCCATGACCACGATTGATGTCAACACCGGCGGTTTTGTCAGTGGCCGCAACTTTGCCGACACCATCTTCAAAACCAATCTGGAAGCGGCGCACGCGATTGCGCGCCAGTTGCGGTTGCGCAATTTGGGCGGCATAATCATTCTCGATTTTATCGACATGGAAAACCCGGAACACCGCACCCAAGTGTTGTCCGAACTGAAAAAAACCCTGTCGCGCGACCGCACCAAAATCTCGGTCAGTTGCTTTTCCGCGCTCGGGCTGGTCGAACTGACCCGCAAGCGCACGCGTGAATCGCTGGCGCATATTTTGTGCGAACCGTGCCCGGCGTGTCAGGGCAAGGGCCAGGTCAAAACCAGCCGCACGATTTGCTATGAAATCCTGCGCGAACTGCTGCGCGAAGCGAAACAGTTTAACCCGCGCGAATTCCGGATTCTGGCCTCGCAAGAAGTGGTGGATTTGTTTTTGGAAGAGGAATCACAGCATCTGGCGATGCTGGGCGATTTTATTGGCAAGAAGATTTCGCTGCAGGTGGAGAACACCTACCATCAGGAACAGTATGATGTGATTTTGATGTAGAGATTTTTCTGATTAAAGTCAAATAGCCATGTTGCCTTCTAGATAATTAACTTGAGTATTTCCGGGCAGTCACTTTTAAAAACAATGGGCCGAAGCATCGTCGTTCCCGCGAAGGCGGGAATCCAGTTCTGTGTAGGTGCCAACACATCAACGTCTGTACGGCCGTGCTGCTTTGGCTCGCTTGCCGACGGATCGAACACATAAGTGATGATATTCCATCACGGCTTGCCTTGGCCTTGCGAATAACCACATATCGCCCAACATTCCAACTCGAATCGTAATCTACCAATGCTAAGCTGCGGCCTGGCAGTTGTGATGCGTCGGCACAGTACTTCCAGACAGTGGCAACCAATTGATATTGGGTAAGCCAGTAAGCACTTTCGCCAGAAAATCGCTGTCCAGCATGTGGTTATACGGCCCGGCTTTTGGCAAGCCAAGCTGTTCTGCTTTTTCAAACACATCGGCAAGTGTGGTCGATGCGATGATTGCAATACAGGCGAGGCTGTCCGCATGTCGCTCCGTGGTGCCGCCGTGCTTAAAGGCCGAGGCGAACCCTGCGTTGGTGGAGTTAACGGATGTAGGTAATGCAGTAGTCATGAATTGTTCCTTGGAATGGGATAAAAAATGTGCGCAGCAATGCCTGCCAGAACGGCAACGACCGGATGTAAAGGGCGAGGCAAAGTGGTTTTGGAGAAGCAGATCAGCCACCAATAAATCTGAGGCTGGCGCGGCTGCGCATTAATCAAGTGCTTACGAACGTACCAGCGGGTTGATTGCCGCAACATTAACTTTAAAGTAACGTTACATCAAAATATCCAGACAATTAATGCATTATAATTAACTTTGTCTATTTTGCAATTTTTCACCCCCGTTTGCTCCGAGATTGTTTATTGATGAGTCAGCCGGAAGTGACTAGGATATCGAGTAATATGTTGAGATTGACTTAGGATAAGTAACAATCCAGCAAAACTGGTCAGTTAACTAGAGATCAAGTCACTGGTCTGTTCTTGTCGCACATTTCCAAGAAAACCTTCAGCGATTCTTAATTCAGTACTTTTTGCACAATGAAAGATTGCCTATTTCCATATGAAAGATCAAATAATTGATGTAATTGATCAAGCTGATGCTGGCCTAGCACCATCGCCATTCGGTGAAATGGAGATAACCATCCCCGGGGCCCCCGTCTCAGTGCAGTCAAAACAAGCCGTTCGAGAAGCCTATCTCTCGACTATAAAGAACGAACTGTCAGAATTTAGCTTCGTACTGACCGGACAAATTAATTTGGAGATAACTTGGCTATTACCCGCAAAAAGTAGGTATGAAACTGATGCTAGGGCTGACATTGACAACTGCCTGAAGCCAATCATTGATGCGTTTACCGGCCCTCAAGGACTTTTTATTGATGATTGCCAACTGAAAAGTCTTTACATCTGCTGGCGACACATCGAGTCTGGCTTGGAACGATTGAAGTTTAAGTTTAATTTTGATGCTGATCAATGGTGCGAGAAGAGCGGCCTAACTTTTATTAGACTTGAGCGTGGGCTATGCTGCCCAGTCAACATCGCTTGGCCTAAACCACTTCGCGAATCATGGGTTCAAGCAATGCGAAGTGGCGAGCTACATAAGGCAACACTTGAACGGTTAGGTACTCCGTACTTGGCTTTGGCGGGAATGATTGGCGGAAGTCAGCCTTTTCATATAACCCGAACATCAGGATTTCCTGTCTTGTCAGCGGATGAGTTCGCAACGCTGCCGGACAGCTATCTCGAAGCAGGAATTAAGCCATCAACAGC
>JACCDS010137548.1_pt1 | contig 26316 bp, 22 predicted proteins | sample 7446441 | NCBI WGS metagenome assembly JACCDS01 (sample SAMN15323445, study PRJNA562643) | freshwater metagenome | isolation source: river surface water | place: USA:Blue River Watershed | collected 2017-08-17 | reverse complement strand
CCATCATGTAACGTAGAGGTGACAACCATACCTGGAATTGTTGACCAAAAATTATTAGCTGCAAACGCTGGCGTATTCAAACGATGCTCATCATGATTCTCTAAAAAGCGTAACATATGTTTGGCAAAATCACCTGATTCATGCTGCCATACGCGAGTAATATCTGACGTTGTTGCTTCAGGCTTTTGTTGCATTAAACGACGAATACCATCATATAAGCCAACTTTGTCATACAAATAATCAAATCCACCTCTAAAAATATAGTCATTGTAGCGGTCTGGTTGATAAATCTCTGCGATAAATACCACTTGTTTGTGTTGACTTTTAATCTTTGGAATCGCATAAGACCAAAATTCTACTGGAACCATTTCAGCCATATCACATCGAAATCCATCGACCCCTAAATCGGCCCAATATTGCAATACTTCAACCATTTTTAACCAAGTATCTGGTATTGGATCAAAATGCGTTGCATTACCGTGTTGGTAATCGATCCCATAATTTAATTTGACCGTCTCAAACCAATCGTTGATGGAAGGCTGCGAACTAAACACATTATTACCACTTACTTTAGCTGGAATCTCTGTATAGGGAATATTTACAGTCACAGGAGGATGCACTCCTTCAGGAACTGAAAATTGAGTACCAGGTAAATAATAGAAATTATTATTGGGAGCAAATGAAACTTGATTGTTATCCTGAATGCCAAAATCCACAACTCCTGCAGGTTTTTTGTCCGAATGATATTGCCTAGCCAGGTGATTGGGAACGAAGTCAATGACGAGTTTAACTCCGGTTTCGTGAAAGCGTGCCAACATAGACTTGAATTCTTCCATTCGTTTGGCAGGATTATCTGCAAGAAACGGATTCACATCATAATAATCCTTGATGGCAAAAGGAGAGCCGGCCCGACCTTTCACAACAGATGGATGATCTAATGGCGAACCATAAGCTGTAAAATCCTCCATCGTTGCATGTTCGATCAAACCAGTGGCATAAACATGCGTAATTCCTTTAGCTTTTAAAGCCTTCAAAGCCTTGGTTGAAACATCTTTGAATTTTGTCACTCCATTTTGTTGAGCAGAACCATTTCGAACCAAATTTGTATTCGTATTTCCCCAAAGGTGAAACATCATTTGATAGACAACAAATTTTGAGGTAGCGTTTGAAGAGTTAGGCATAACAGTTTGGGAATACAAATAAGTCGAAGGACCTAAGAAGGTCAAAAACAAAAATAAATAACGTGTAATTCGTAGCATATCTTAAAATAAACAGCCTAGCACAGCAGAAATAGCTTTCTTGGCATAAGTAAATGTAATAATTTTGAACATTCAATTAAACAGATTTTTATAAAATATCACCCAAAATGACTTACAAGGCATGCCTATTTGATTTAGATGGCGTTTTAGTAGATACCGCTATTTATCATTTTCAAGCGTGGAAAAACTTAGGAACTAAGTTTGGATATACGTTAACAGAAGAACAAAATGAACAATTAAAAGGCGTTTCACGCGTAGAATCCTTGAACCGTATTTTGGCTTGGGCAAACTATTCTGCCACAGAGGAACAAAAATCTAGCTGGTTAATTGAAAAGAATGACAATTACTTAGAATTAATTTCCAATATGAATCCAAGTGAAATTTTACCTGGCGTATTGGATTTCTTACATCAAATCAAACAAGCCGGCTATAAAATAGCACTTGGTTCAGCGAGTAAAAATGCGGAAATCATATTATCAAAAACGGGATTAATAGATTGGTTTGATTTGATAATTGATGGCAACAAAGTAACCAAAAGTAAACCAGACCCTGAGGTATTTTTAAAAGGAGCATCTGGCCTTGGATTCCAACCTAATGAATGCATCGTATTCGAAGATGCACAAGCTGGAGTACAAGCTGCCAAAGCTGGTAATATGCGTGCTATTGGAATAGGAGAGGCTGAAATGTTAGGTGAGGCTGATAAAGTCATTCCAAGCTTTGTCGGGATTCAAGCATCTGAATTGTTGCAATTTTAAGAAACACACTAGCACAGAATTTACAAAAAGAGACATTCGTTTAATTTTGTAAGGATTACCTAATAACCCTGAGTTTACATGAAACAATATTTAAAACTCGATGCTTGGAAAATCATCGAAGATCAATTTCATCCCGAGTATAACGAAATCACTGAATCTATCTTCTCTCTCGGTAATGGCCGCATGGGTCAGCGCGGATCATTCGAAGAAACTTATACAGGGAAAACGCTTCAAGGTAATTATGTTGCAGGCGTCTATTATCCAGATAAAACACGTGTGGGCTGGTGGAAAAATGGATATCCAGAATATTTCGCCAAGGTTCTAAATGCAGCCAATTGGAATGGTTTAGAAATCAGTATCGAAGGGGAAATTGTGGATCTTCATACGAGCCAGGTCAATGACTTCTATCGTGAATTAAACATGAAAGAAGGGTATATTTTACGTCAATGTACCCTAACACTTGCTTCAGGAAAATCAATTTCAATTGAATCAATTCGTTTAAATAGCATGGCTGATGATGAATCAGGTGTTATTTCTTACTCGATCAAACCAATCGATTTTTCAGCTTCCATTTTAGTTAAAGCTTTTGTTGACGGAGATATTAAAAATAAGGATTCCAATTACGACGAGAAATTTTGGGATGAAGTAAAGGTAGGAGCTAGTGAAAATACTTCTTTTGTCTGGTCTAAAACAAAGAAAACAGGTTTTGAGGTTTTTACAGGTCAGAAAATTGAAATAGCAATCAATGGTCAAAAACAAGCTTTAAACTCACAGGCTGAAACGAAAGAAAAGTTCAGCTCATTGACTTACCTAATACCTGCAGCGCAAGGAGAACAGGTATGCATAACCAAATTTGCCGTTAATTTAAGTTCGGAGAATCACCCTGTTTCAGCGTTAGAATCAAATGGAATTGCCTATTTGAACCGCATATGCGCAAAGGGATTTGAGACCATGAAAAAAGAACAAGCAGAAGCTTGGGATGCGAAATGGGCGATAAATGATGTAATCATTAAGGGAGATGTGTCGGCCCAACAAGGCATTCGATTTAACATTTTTCAATTAAATCAAACTTATACAGGAGCGGATGATCGCTTAAATATTGGACCCAAAGGTTTTACGGGTGAAAAGTATGGTGGATCCACTTATTGGGATACTGAAGCATACTGCATACCTTTCTATTTGGCTACGGCTCCAGAAAATGTATCCAAAAATCTTTTAATCTACCGTTGGAAACAACTAGATCGTGCCATTGAAAATGCCGGTAAACTTGGTTTTAATCAAGGTGCCGCTTTGTACCCCATGGTCACCATGAATGGAGAAGAATGCCATAATGAATGGGAAATTACATTTGAAGAAATTCACCGGAATGGAGCAATCGCTTATGCTATTAAGGATTATGTAGATTATACCAATGACCGTAAGCACTTAGTTGAATATGGCTGGGAAGTATTAATTGGTATTTCTCGTTTTTGGGCACAACGTGTCAACTGGTCGGAGAACCAGCAAAAATATGTTTTGCTGGGTGTAACTGGCCCTAATGAATATGAAAACAACGTCAACAATAACTGGTACACGAATTATTTCGCTGTTTGGTGCTTGAAATATACGTTGGCTGTGTTGAAAGAAATCAAATCAAATTACCCTGAATTAGCACAAGAAAAACTATCAAAAACGAATTTCAAGGAGGAGGAGATAGCCCAATTTGAGCATATCATTCAAAACATGTACTTCCCTCGCGATGAACAAAAAGGGATATTCTTACAACAAGACGGATTCTTAGATAAAGTAATAGCACCGGTCGATTCTATTCCTGCGGGTCAACGACCAATCAATCAAAACTGGTCTTGGGATCGCATATTGCGTTCATGTTACATCAAGCAAGCTGACGTATTGCAAGGCATGTATTTCTTTGAAACTGATTTCAGCAAAGAGGAAATGGAACGCAATTACAATTTCTATGAACCTTTGACAGTTCATGAGTCATCATTGAGTCCGTGTGTACACAATATTCTAGCTGCAAAATTGGGTAAAGAAGATAAATCATATGAATTCTATACCCGTGCTGCACGTTTAGATTTAGATGATTACAACAATGATACCGAAGATGGATGCCATATTACTAGTATGGCAGGCACGTGGATGTCCATTGTTAAAGGATTTGGCGGAATGATGATTATTAATGATCAATTAAGTTTTAATCCATTCCTTCCAAGTCAATGGGAAGAATATGCGTTCAAAATTAATTTTAGAGCTAACCACTTGGCCATAAACATTAAGAAGACGGGAGTGGAGATTGCCAACTTATCGACTAATCCAATCACGCTACTCTTAAAAGGTAATTCGTATACGATACCCGGTGAAAGCAAACAGGTTATCTAATCAAAAGGCCAAGAATTTCTTCTTGGCCTTTTTTATTAAACTAAATCAATATCGGGTGTCGACTTATCAGTTAACGGAACACCTGCTCGTTCTTTTCTAGCGATTCTTGAAAACAAACTAACCTCCTGAGCGAACAAGAAGGTAAACAATAGTTTAACAAAGGATGTGTGATATTTCAATTGATCATAAAATTCAGGAGCAGCCGCTTTTAACTTAGGTAAATTATTCCAAGGTATAGATGGCATGTCATGGTGTTCATTATGATATCCTACATTCATGTTAACTCCATTCAATGGCCCATAATAACTATAGGTTTCTTGATTTTTATCGATAACTAAATAATGCTCTTGGATCCAACGGGCGCCTAGGGGATGTAAACCAACTGAAAAAAGAAAACTCAACCCTAAATAGGCGAGGGCAGGCCAACCTAAAAAATAGACAATCAAAGCATCGAACGTAAATTGAGCAATAATGTTGAGAATTACTCCGCGATCAAAAACGGCTAATTCAATACATCTGATCGTCCGAAATCCCTGGAAAAATGGATATAAAAGCAACCAAATGATTTTACCTATAGCATAATTATTAATCAATTTAGCTTCCCAATAATCAGGTAAATCAGCGTCTAATTCATGTACACCTTGAAAAGCATGGTGTTTTAAATGATAATTTTTAAACGAAATTGCTGTTGGGAATAAAGAAGGGAAATTGGCAATAATACCTGCAAATACATTCCACCCCGTCTTTTTAAATATCAAATTATGAGCTGATTCATGAATACACACAAAAAGTGTATGCGTAGGAAAGGCACCAATGAACCAAGCAGTACCAATAATCCACCACCATGAGGCATCTTTAACAAAATAAGCGAGCATGATTTGTAAACTAACACAACCCAGAATCCAAAGAAACGTAAATGGATTCTTCCCAATTAACTTTTTCACTTCAGGGTGTTTTTTAATAATATCCCGTGTTCGCTGACGATGAGGTTCGGCGCCTTCAACCCAAGTAAAATCTGTTAAAGTTGACATATTGTATTCAATTTTCTTACCCTCAAAGATACTATTTCGACTGATTATCTGACGATTTAAGGGAATTAATCTTGATTTATGACAATTTGGCATAAAGTGGCAGGATCGTTTAAGATGGCACTATCCTTGTGTAAAAGGGTGAAAATTAAAAAAAATAATCATGGGAAAAATTATTGGAATTGACTTAGGTACCACCAACTCATGTGTGGCGGTTATGGAAGGGAATGAGGCTGTTGTTATCGCTAATTCAGAAGGTAGAAGAACGACGCCCTCCATTGTAGCATTTTTGGAAAATGGGGAACGTAAAGTAGGTGATCCTGCCAAAAGACAAGCCATTACGAATCCACAGAATACGATTTCATCTGTGAAGCGTTTCATGGGTAAGAAGTATTCAGAAGTAAGTTCAGAGTTAAAAACAATCTCATATCAAGTTGAGCAAGGAAATAACGACACACCACGTGTTCGTATTGGAGATCGTTTGTATACTCCACAAGAAATTTCAGCTCAAATTTTAACAAAAATGAAGCAAACGGCAGAAGACTATTTAGGTCAAACTGTTTCGGAGGCTGTCATTACGGTACCTGCTTATTTTAATGATGCTGAGCGTCAAGCAACAAAAGAAGCTGGACAAATCGCTGGTTTAGAAGTAAAACGTATCATCAATGAACCTACAGCTGCAGCTTTGGCTTATGGCGTTGACAAAGGTGGAAAGGATATGAAAATTGCCGTATTTGACTTAGGTGGCGGTACTTTTGACGTATCTGTTTTAGAATTAGGAGATGGTGTATTTGAAGTTAAATCTACGGATGGTGATACACACTTAGGTGGAGATGACTTTGATCAAGTAATCATTAACTGGTTAGCGGATGAATTTATTGCTGACGAAAAAATTGATTTACGTAAAGATCCAATGGCTTTACAACGCTTGAAAGAGGCGGCTGAAAAAGCTAAAATTGAATTGAGTTCAAGTGCTTCTACTGAAATCAATTTGCCTTACATTATGCCGGTGGATGGTATTCCGAAGCACTTAGTTCGTTCATTGTCAAAAGCAAAATTTGAGCAATTAGCGGATAGCTTAATCCAGCGTACCTTAGAGCCTTGTCGTCGTGCGATGAAAAACGCAGGATATACGAACTCGGATATTGATGAGGTAATCTTAGTAGGAGGATCTACTCGTATTCCTCGTATTCAAGAAGAAGTAGAAAAATTCTTCGGCAAGAAACCATCGAAAGGAGTTAATCCAGATGAGGTTGTAGCCATTGGTGCAGCGATTCAAGGTGGTGTATTAACAGGTGAGGTGAAAGACGTTTTATTACTTGACGTAACACCACTTTCTTTGGGTATCGAGACTATGGGTGGCGTATTCACGAAATTGATTGAAGCGAATACAACAATTCCTACGAAGAAGTCAGAGACATTCTCGACAGCTGCAGATAACCAACCATCAGTAGAACTTAATGTTTTACAAGGTGAGCGTCCGATGGCGAAAGATAATCGTTCATTAGGTCGCTTCCACTTAGATGGTTTGCCACCAGCACAACGTGGTGTACCTCAAATCGAAGTTACATTTGACATCGATGCGAATGGTATCTTAAACGTATCTGCCAAAGACAAAGGGACAGGTAAAGAACAAAAGATCCGCATCGAAGCGTCTAGCGGTTTAACTGACGAGGATATCGAGAAAATGCGTAACGAAGCGAAAGCGAACGAAGCATCGGATAAACTTGAAAAAGAAAAAGTTGAAAAAATCAATCAAGCAGATGCGTTGATTTTCCAATCTGACAAGCAATTGAAAGAGTACGGTGAGAAATTATCGGAAGGAAATAAAACGGCGATTGAAGGTGCATTAGCAGAATTAAGAGTTGCACATGCTTCTCAAGATTTAGCGGGTATCGATGCTGGATTAGAGAAATTAAATACGGCTTGGACCGCAGCTTCACAAGAAATGTATGCTGCAGGTGCATCAGAAGGAGGAGGAGGAGAAGGAGCACAGCCAACAGATACAGCCGCTGACGGTGGAGCTGAAGATGTGGCCTTCGAAGAAGTGAAATAACCCAACTTCGCTAAATTTAAAAGCCCGATCCTAAACAGATCGGGCTTTTTTTTCATATATATTATAATACTTACCTCTTACCTCTTACTTCTCACCTCTAACCGGTGATCCCGTCCCACAAACGCTTTCTCACTTGCAAGGATTCAATTGCAGACTGAGTGGCTCTTGACCATTTATCTGAGTCTTGACCACATAATTCCTCCATCATTCGATAGGCTAATTGACTATGATGATCTCCATCCACTTCAATATGACGTTCCAAATAGTACACCAACGTTTCGATTTTAGCAGGTGCATCTTGTTTTAATTGATCCACAATGAGTTGAAACATCCCAGGAATTAAATCCTCCCGTCCAAATGTAAATATTGCTGCAACCTCCTCTATAGGACGATTTTGGATTGATTCAAAAGTAAAATTTAAGAAATCACGAACAGAATCAGGAATCTCTAATGTAGGCAATAGAGATAAAACATCTTGAATCGATTGACAATTCGTCAATTGATTCAACGATGGTAAAACGTCAATGCCTAACTCTTGCATGGAACGAATATACAGTTCAAAATGACTGGTATATTGACCATGTTGGTCTACATCAGATTCCTCACCTAATACGATCTCATTGATTAAAAAACGAACCTCTGGCGAACCCTTAGGCACCCAAGGTTGATCCACTGAAGTTAATTCTTTTTGCAGTTTCTTAACCAAAGACATAAAATCCCAAACAGCAAACACATGATGCTGCATGAAATTAGCTAATTCTACTGGTGACTGAATATATCCGTTGATTGGATGTGTTAATAATGCTTGTTGGTGAGGCTCAATCGCCTTTTTAAGTGCTACTAGGGAATTCATGAATGTATACTACCTTTTCTAAATTTTAATGATTGGCCATTCCGACCATTTTTTACGGCTAATATCTCTGATACAATCGAAACAGCTATTTCATCTGGACCTTCAGCGCCAATATCTAATCCAATCGGACTCGATATTAAATTAACTTGAAGCGCTGGAATTTGTTTTAAAATTCGATCCAATCGTTTCGTTGGCCCTAATATTCCCACATAAGAGAAGCTTCGTAGATCTGAATACTTTTTTAAAAATGCCACATCTCGATCAAAATCATGTGTCATTAATACCAGACAATCTGTTGAACGGAATGGTAGTAAATCATCCCAATCATAACATGCTTGAACTGATTCACGAACTTTTGGATTCATCTTGAGTTTATTTCCAACCCAGTGAATTTCCCATGCTAATTGCTGGCAAAGCTGAATTAAACTGATCGCGTCAAATTGATTGCCTACAATCCAAATGCGCATATTAGCGGGAATATGTTCAACAAACACTTGTTTGTCGCCTTCTTGCGTAAAAGAACCAACCAAATCGGAAACTATTTTAATTTCAAAGCTAGGACCATCCCATATACTTTGAAGTGTATTGGCTTTTCCAGATTCTATACAAATAGTTAAATGCTCAGCAAATTGTTCAACATGTTCTCTAATCGGGTCTATAATGATTTCAATTAATCCTTGACATCCTAATCCAACACCCAATTGAAATGGATCATCTTCTCGGGTATCATAGGTAATATTTTTAATGGTTTGTTGGCGCATAGCTAATTGCGCTTTCTTTAATAAATCGCCTTCTAAACAACCGCCACTAATTCCGCCCCACCAATTTCCATTTTCGTCAATTAACATTCGTGCACCTGGCCGGCGATAAGCAGAACCTTCTACAAAAACTACGGTTGCTAATGCAAATGATTCCTCTGAATTCAACAAACGTTTTAATTGGCCAAGAATTTGAATTAATTCTTTCATGATTAAACTAGTTTTTCAGTTAGATAGGAAATCAGAAAATTAACATCATCTGATGTCGTACCCAAACCCATCGAGATTCGCAAGGTAGCCAAAGCCTCAGCATCGGACAATCCAATCGCCTTCAAAACATGAGAAGGTAAATGCGTTTTAGCATTACAAGCAGAACCATTAGATAAGGCAACTGCAGGAATTCGTTGAAATAATGTTTCCCAGTCAGTTTCAGGTAGGGAAATACTCAGTATATGTGGAACTGTCGCTTCATGCTTCGCATTCAATTTCCAATGGTTAGGTACAGCTTGAGCAATCCTTGATTTAAACTGAGCTAATTTTTGGGCATGAATCAATAATTCAGGGATCAATTTAAAGCTTGAAGCCAAGCCGATGATTTGTTGGACTGCCAACGTACCACTTCGAATTCCACGTTCCTGATCTCCTCCAAATACGATTGGATGAATCTTTACACCATTTTGTACGATTAAAGCTCCTATACCTTTAGGGCCATAAACCTTATGACCTGAAATACTTAATAAATGAGGCAATTGTTTGCCTTGAAGATCAATTTTACCAATCGCTTGAGTTGCATCTGAGTGAAAGGTAATTTGATTTAAATCAGCCAATGAACGAACGGCCTCATAATCTAATATTGTTCCCAGCTCATTATTCACAAGCATAAGCGAAATTAAAACCGTGTTGGGCTGTATTGCAGCCTTGATATCCTCCACCTCGATTAAACCACTTGCAGTGGGAGTCAGATAAGTGACAGCCCATCCAAGTGATTGCATCTGTTGGCATACCGCCAATACAGCCTTATGTTCTAATGAAGAAGTAATGATGTGCCCAGGCTTTTTACCTGACAAAAATCCCTGGATCGCCAGATTATTCGATTCGGTGGCTCCAGAGGTAAAGACAATACTTGAAGAAGGTAATTTAAAATACTGCGCAATCTGCGCACGAGACTTTTGAATAGCTTCCTCAGCGACCCAGCCGTAATAATGTTGATTTGAGCCAGCGTTACCGAACTCCTCGGAAAAATAGGGGAGCATGTCGTTTAGCACCGCTGAATGAACAGGGGTGGTAGCAGCATAATCAAAATAGATAGGTTTTTGCAAGGTTACCAGATTAGGTAACAAAGATAAGGGATAAAAAAAAAGTCCCGACTAAATCGGGACTTTTCATTTGGCTTACGCTAATTTCTTAACGACTGCTTTAAAAGCTTCTGGGTGATTCATCGCTAAGTCAGCTAAAACTTTACGATTTAAAGTCATTCCAGATTTATTGTATTTGCCCATGAACGCAGAATAAGACATTCCTTCAGCACGAACAGCTGCATTGATACGTTGAATCCAAAGTCCACGAAAATCTCTTTTCTTAACTTTACGATCGCGGTATGCATATTGCAAACCTTTCTCTACTTTGTTTTTGGCTACAGTCCAGACGTTTTTACCGCGACCATAGAATCCTTTTGCTAACTTAAGGATTTTCTTTCTTCTAGCTCTTGAGGCTACGTGATTGACACTTCTTGGCATAATTTTTTGTTTTTTGAAATGAGGCGAATCTCTCGATTACTTTAGCCTACTTTCTGGTTTAACAATAACTGAAAATGGTGATTAAAGACCTAGCATTAAGTTAACGCGATCCATATCAGCCGGTGAAACTAAAGTAGCGTGAACTAAATTACGCTTTTGTTTCGTTGTTTTTTTAGTAAGGATATGGCTGTGAAATGCGTGTTTACGCTTAATCTTACCAGTTCCCGTTACTTTGAAACGCTTCTTCGCTCCAGAGTTGGTTTTAATTTTTGGCATTCTTTAATTGATTAGACATGTAAAAATTGGAACGCAAAAGTAATAAAATTACCTCTACAATCCACAAATATATAAAATTATTTCTTCGCAGCTTTTGGTGAAAAGATGATGCTCATACGTTTTCCTTCTAACTTCGGCATGTCATCTGGCTTACCAACGTCTTCAAGACCTTTGGCAAAATTCAATAACAACATTTCTCCGCGTTCTTTGAAAACGATCGTACGACCTACGAAATGTACATAGGCCTTAACTTTAGCACCTTCTTTCAAAAAGTTAACAGCATGCTTTAATTTAAAATTAAAATCATGCTCATCGGTATTAGGACCAAAACGAATTTCTTTAATAACCGTTTTAGTAGCATTAGCCTTGATCTCTTTTTGCTTTTTCTTTTGATCATACTTGAACTTCGCATAATCAATAACTTTACAAACAGGAGGGACAGCTTTAGGTGAAATTTCAACCAAATCTAAATTTTGAGATTCTGCAATCTCTAAAGCCTTCGCGAACGGATAAACACCAATCTCGATATTCTCACCCACTAAACGAACCTCTTCAACACCGCGAATCAATTGATTTATACGGTAGGGTTCTTCTTCTCTTTTATTTCCTCTGTAATTGTTGTTGGGGCGTAAAGCCATAAATTATAATTTGTTAAAATAAAAATCACTTCGAAGCTAATTTAAAAACCCCATAATTGCAAACAAATGACACTCAAGGGCTTAAATTATCAACTTTTTCTAGTTTGAATACGACTGTTGGTTAATTTCTTCTCCAGCCAAGGCCATAAATGCATCCAATGACATCATTCCTAAATCACCTTCACCTTTCTTACGGATACTCACCATGCCATCAGCTTGTTCTTTTTCACCTACAATGATCATAAATGGCACTTTACCTACTTCTGCATCCCGAATCTTGCGTCCCATCTTTTCATTACGATGATCTACATAACCACGCAAATCACCTTCTTGAAGACGTAAATAAATTTCATTAGCATAATCTTCATATTTCTCTGAAATAGGAAGAACTGCCAATTGATCTGGAGATAACCATAATGGGAAATTACCAGCGGTGTTCTCAATCAATATGGCGATAAATCGTTCAAGCGAACCAAAAGGCGCCCGGTGAATCATGACAGGGCGATGTTTCAAATTATCTGATCCTGTAAATTCCAATTCAAACCGCTGAGGTAATTGATAATCAACCTGAATCGTACCAAGTTGCCATTTACGGCCCAAAGCATCACGAACCATAAAGTCTAATTTAGGACCGTAAAATGCTGCTTCACCGTATTCAACGACCGTTGGCAATCCTTTTTCTTTAGCAGAACGAATGATTGCATTTTCAGCACGATCCCAATCTTCATCATTACCAATGTATTTTTCGCGATTCTCACGATCACGCAAAGATACTTGAGCCGAATATTCCGAGAATCCCAACGCCTTAAAGACATATAAAACAAGGTCGATCACCTTCATGAACTCTTCCTCTACTTGATCAGGCCGGCAAAATATATGGGCATCATCTTGAGTAAAACCACGCACACGGGTTAATCCATGTAATTCACCCGATTGCTCATAACGATAAACCGTTCCAAACTCAGCCAAACGCAAAGGCAAATCCTTGTAAGACCGCGGCTTCGTTTTATAAATCTCGCAATGATGCGGACAATTCATAGGTTTCAATAAATACTCTTCACCTTCATCAGGTGTATGAATCGGCTGAAACGAATCTTTACCATATTTTGCATAGTGACCCGATGTCACATATAACTCCTTGCTTGCAATGTGAGGAGTCACAACAGGAGAGTAGCCCGCCCGAACTTGCGCACGTTTTAAGAAATTCTCCAAACGCTCACGTAAAATAGTTCCTTTAGGCAACCATAACGGCAATCCCATGCCCACTTTTTCCGAAAACGCAAACAACTCTAACTCCTTACCCAATTTACGGTGATCACGACGTTTGGCTTCTTCCAACAAGAATAAATACTCTTCCAATTCTTTCGCCTTTGGAAACGTAATGGCATAAATACGCGTCATTTGCTTACGCTTTTCATCTCCACGCCAATAGGCTCCAGCTACACTTAATAACTTAACTGATTTAATAAATCCAGTTGATGGAATGTGCGGCCCACGGCATAAATCCGTAAAGTTTCCCTGACTGTAAAATGTAATTTTACCATCTTCCAAACCTTCCAATAACTCTAATTTATACTCATCATTCTTTTCCTTGAAATAAGCAATCGCATCTGATTTAGAAACCGATTTACGCTCATAAACACTTTTTTGACGCGCCAACTCCACCATCTTATCCTCAATCGCCTTAAAATCATCCGATCCAAACTCCTGCTCTCCTAAGTCAATGTCATAATAAAAACCGTTTTCGATCGCTGGACCAATACCAAACTTGGTACCTGGATAAATCGCTTCAATCGCTTCAGCCATTAAATGGGCTGAAGAATGCCAAAAAGTTTTCTTTCCTTCAACATCATTCCAGGTTAATAATTGCAAGGTTGAATCAGCTAAAATAGGCGTAACAGCATCGACAACATCACCGTCCAACTTAGCAGCTAAAACATTACGCGCTAAACCTTCCGATATGGACAATGCCACATCCATAGGAGTAACCCCTTGCTCGAACTCACGAACCTGACCGTCTGGAAAAGATATCTTAATCATAGAAAAAATTTTTGCAAAGGTACAAATTAAGCAGCAATCTTAACAGCGCTTAATCGCTTTTTTGTGTGGTAGAATCCAACTTAACAACCGTACTATCTATACGTTTTCCAATTAATCGATCACGTAAAAGACTAAATCTAGCATCAGTTACATATTGCATGCGTGCAGAATCTAACATCGATAAACTCCGAGATTTTTGACCCAAGTTTAAATAAACAAGTACTTGATTATACAAAGCCTCTCTATATACACCAGATTGCTTAGGCACTTGATCCAAATAGTTAAGTGCTTGCGTATAATTAGCTATCCGAACATAGAATTCACCAATCTCCAATAATAAGCCAGGATTCTGAGGCAACTGCCTTAATGTTTGTTGGTACACCTTTTCTGCCCGACCGTATTGATGCAATTGAACCAAAAATCTCCCCCAATTAAGTAGTAAATAAGGATCAAATGGATATTTTTTCAATTCCGACAGAATCAATTTTTGATAAGCCAAATGTGACATTCGAGGCAACTGATACCTAAAATAGGCATGACTTAGGCTCCCATGATTGATGTCCGCCAACTGGATTGAATGCATCGCTAGAAGACTATCACCTCGAGCCATCATGCTCAGATAATTAATATATTTCTTCTCTGAGACTGGAACACCAAGTGCATTTGCTTGACGTAAATAACTGGAAGCCAATCGTTTGGAATGAGAAGCTAAATAGATTTCACCCAAAGTCAAATACATGTAAAAAGAACTATAACCTGTTGATTCTAAGGCTTTAGCATCTTCTAAAGCTAAAGAATACCAACCCATTTGACTCTTAATTTGAGCAGACAATAATAAATAATCAACATCGCTCGGAGTCTTTTCTAATGCCTTTAAAATATCAGCATGAGCATGAATGTAATCACGTAATTGAAAATATGCTTTTGCACGCAAGTAATAAAGGTGAGCCCCATCATTTTCACGCAATAATTGAGTTACATAAGATATGACCAACCCAGGTCTTTGCGATTGGTTATAAACCGATTGCGGAGGAATAATCTCTCCTCGTTGATCTGCTGAAGGACCACAAGACAACAACCAATAAGATATGATTCCGATTAAAAACCGATTTCGAGTACCAACGGAAACCATGCAAATTCTTTTGTTTGTGGTAAATATACGCTTCGAATGCCCACCTCAAATTCTTGAGAAAAACGCATCAAATGCATTTGAAAAGACAAATCTACTCCGATTGATCGATAATCTCGTGTTAAAGATTGAGATTTCTGACTTACACGTCCACGTCCTCCATCAGCAAATAAATCCACATTAATACGCTTAAAATAAGCTAATCGACCCATGTTCCAATCCGTTGACGCCAATGGAAATTTATAATCAACACTATAACTAAACATCTGATCGAATGAGGCATAATTAAATCCTCTCGGAAAATAGAGATTACTTCCAAATCGATAATTCCCCTTGGATTCCTGCTGATAACCTGCACGAATACTAAATCTATGATGTTTCATCAAACCAGGGAAATAAGCTTTAGCCTGTAGCGACCATATTTCAGATTGCAATGATTGCTTGAATGGGGTTGATGTAAATCGGCCAACAACCTGAATTCCCCATTTAGATTGTAAATCACGATATGTTCGATTAAACATCTTTGAATAAACAACATGGTAATTCATCGAAGAATAGGTACCATTAAACGCACCAGAGATATATCGACGTTGTAAATCATAACCTGAAACTTGCAATAGGTCTAATTTAGAACCAATCTCTAAGGATTCCTGAAATACAGAATGTGTCAAATTAAAGGGTATGCGAATACCTAGCCCGTATTTGGTTTGATTCCATTTATCTGAACTTAATGCAAATTGATTTGATAAGGATGGAAGATTTAACTCAGTCATTCGTTCCCCTGATTCCACGGAAAAATCAAAAACGGGAAAGAAGCCCTGATATGATAAACGCGCAAAGGTGTTCGCTACGCGTTCATTCGCGTTCCATTGATAACCGGCACTAGCTTGTAAATTATTTAACACATCCTTACTAACAATTCCAAAATCAATACTATTTCCCTGCGAATTCACCAATGGCCCCCACGCATATGGATTGATAATATTCCATTTAGAATAAGTTGTTGAGGAATAAGATTTAATTGAATCTGTAACACTTTTCAGATGATGTTCAGCCTGATCAACCCTACCTTTATCAACTAAATCACCTTCAGCTACCTTATGCCCGAAAGCTGTATAGGCTGAATAAACTAATTTACCATGAAATGGAACCCCATAATAGGCACCGTATTTTTCCTGAGTGACGACACTCATTTGGTGGGATTTTAGGGACATGCGAACAACCTGATCTACTCCATTAACTGGCAAATTAAAATAAATCTCATCTCCTGAAAGATAGGGGTGAGACGCGTTTAATGCACCTAATTGAACTGAATCACGAATAATATGATCTTTCCAATTCCAAATAATAACAGATTTAGATTGGGATGATTTTAACATAAATACAAAATCATTTTCCCCTTGTAATCGAGGTTGAACAAACTGTTCTCCAGGTTTAGCTGCTAAAGTGGCCATTACCTCACCAGAAATACGATCGAACACCTGCAAAAATGATGCACCTGAGGACTGATAAATTAAGGCTCCTATATATTTAGAATCAGCAGATATACTCGGATTTGTAGCATGACCTAACGATTTCCATTTCATGCGCTTTTGGTTGACCAAATCATATAAATAGAAAACAGTATGATTTTTCTGTCCCCATCGGGGATTAAATCCATATTCAGACCAGATGACATAATTAGCTGAAATGGACAACATCGAATTATCAAAATAGGGTCCTAAATAGGTCAAGCGCTGCTCTTTGTGAGGCATGCGTAAAATAAGTTGATTATTCGCATCGAATCCAGACTTTAACACAACATAAGTCGAATCATTAATCGGCGTAGGGTATAAGTAATTCGTAAATCCTGCAGGTTTAGATTTAACAGATTGTGGGGCAGCTTGAGCGCGCAAACTTTCTCGAGCAAATTCGTCAATTGACCTTCCTGTGATATTTTTTATAGAACGAGAAAAAGAAAAGAATGAAGGCCTATTTAATGTTTGTTGCCAAAGTTTGCCAATAACATCTTGACCATAATCTTGTTGTAACTTTTGCACAAAAAATTGACCAAAAACATAATGATTGGGAACATATTCCCGATAGGAGCGACCCATTAATTTAGCATAATGTGGGACTCCAAATGTATCCAAATAAGCACGTAACGGCATTCTGAATTGTGGAATTAAACTACGACCAAATCCATTCACCCGGGTTTCTGTTTCCACGGCATCACCTTCCCATAGCCAATTGGGAATCATTAGATTGGTGTAGGCCATTTGACCATTATTACCATACAAAGAATACATCCATTTCGAAACCCCAGACCGACCCATTTCATTTTGAAACATATGTCTTGATTCATGCGAGACCAATAAATCAATCCAATCATTCGTACCAATCAAACTCGGATCTTGTGACGGCATCATAAAATACTCCGCTCTTGGTGCAGCCAACGTAACAAAACCGTTGGACACCATTCCTTGATTTTGTAAAACAACCTTCCAAGAATGTAATGGAGCTTTAATACCCTGGCCGACTTGCGCCAATTTATTTTCTAGTTGATTTGCGGTAACCTGTGCCATCGAATCCAATCCCTCAGGATAAATAACTTGAACAGGGAAGTTGTGAAGCTTAATCTGCCGGTGACGAACAGAAAAAGGATTTTGATCCAAAATAGGATAGGACACTTGCGCCAAACTTAATTGACTGCACAAACAGAAAAAGAATAAGGCAGAAAACCTTAGAACCATTTTAGGACTTGTTCGATGAGCCACTTAGTTTTAATCGTGTAAGGAGGATAAAAATAACGCAGCAAATTAGTTTTTTGAACCAAAACAGATTTGGCATGTGAAAATTCCATGTAACCAAATTTACCACCTGACTTACCTATCCCCGAATTATTTACACCACCGAAAGGCAACTCGTCATGGCCAAATTGAATCAAACAATCATTAATCAAACATGATCCCGATGACGTATTCTGAACGATATAGTCGGAAAATGCCTGATTCTGGCTAAAAATATAAAGTGCCAAAGGTTTTTCTTCCTGACTCAAATATTGGCTTATCTCCGATTCATTCTTATAGGTCATAACGGGCAATATCGGTCCAAAGATTTCCTCCTGCATAATTTGCATATCTGTGGTACAATTGATTAAAATCGTAGGACTAATAAAACAAGTATCCTCGTCAAAATCACCACCTGTCAATATTTTAGCACCTTGATTAATTGCGTCATCTACCAAGGATTTAATCCGAGAAAAATGACGTTTATTGACAATACGAGCATAGTCTTTGCTTTTGGCAATCTCACTTCCTGTCCCATAAAAACTTCCAATGGTCTGTTCTAATGCTTGTAAAAATTGAAAATTCACCTTCTCGTGAATAAATAAATAATCCGGAGCGATACATGTTTGTCCGTTATTAAGAAATTTTCCCCAAGCAATCTTTTGAGCAGCACTGGAAATATCAGCGGATTCGTCTACAATAGCAGGTGATTTACCACCTAATTCTAACGTCACAGAACATAAATGCTTGGAAGCAGCTTCCATCACCTTCTTTCCGATCATGGGACTACCCGTAAAGAAAATATGATCAAACTTTTGGGCTAATAAATGACTAGCTACAGATGCATCGCCTTCGAATACAGCCACCTCAGAAGGATCAAAAAGATTACTGATCATCTTTTTGATAAAAGCTGATGTATGCTCACTCATTTCAGACGGCTTTAATATCACGGCATTACCAGCTGCAATCGCATGAACTAACGGATTTATAGCCAAATTGAACGGATAATTCCATGGTGCAATAATTAAACACATCCCTTTCGGTTCCAATTGAATTTGCCCTTGTGTTCCTAATAACATAAGTGGTGTACCTACTTTCTGTGGTTTCATCCAAGATTTTACATGCTTAATCATGTAATTAATCTCTTTTTTGACACCTAAAAGCTCAGCAATAATGACTTCAGAACTTGGCTTTTTAAAATCTGCGTAAAGTGCATCGAATAGGTCTTGCTTATGAGCCAACATATATGTCTCGATTGAACGAAGTTTCTCAATGCGAGAGGCTGCACTGGCATTTTTTAAACGTTGTAAAGATGCCTTTTGCAAGACATAAGTTTCATTGATTTGCTGTTCCATCATAGCATTAAATTGTAAACAGTGTACGTAATTTCGTTTCAATTAAATCAAAATATCCCTTATTACCTGAAGGTCTAAACCACGTATCACCAGCCACATACCATTTTCCGTCCCCAGGATAAATTGCAAATTCCGTTTTTGGCTTCAATTCTTCGATACCTTTTTCAAATACAAATTCACCAATAAACAAGACCGACATCAATTCCTGAAGCCCTTTCCAATCATCCGTGAATCGTAACGTTTCATGACCATCTTTGGAATACCTAAAGCTCAAATTAAAAAAGGATAGTTCTCCTTCAATTCTTACCCACATACCATCTTCATCCGCAAATTGAAATCCTAAATAAAGTGGCATTTCTTTTCCCGCAGTTTCTAAAATGGCCTGCATAAATTCTTGAATTAACGTATCATCTAATTCCAAGATTACAGGCAGTGCAGTCGTCGTATCTGCTGCTTCTAACGTAATAAAAGGTTCCTCATCCCGCGGATTACAAGAACCGGACTTGTACATACGAAAAGAATCTTCTAAACGATTACGCCACGCAATAGGCAGTAAACCTTCCCATTCAAAATGATCTTCGATATTTAATCCCTCTGCTAACAATTCTTCCCGAGAAAAGTCATCACGATCAATGTATTGAATCGTCAATTTTACAGTCGGCGTATCTGACAAAAATGAACTAAATTCAAATGCAGCCTCTAAATGATAGGGAGGAGGTACATTGTTTGGACTCTCGTAGAATAACTGAAACTTCTTTTCTAATTTGGCTGGATTCATTTTTGCGCATTAAGATACAAATCTACGGATTTAAGTCGGTCCATTTTACCAGATGCCGTAGTTTCAAATTTTGGCAGGTAAACTACCTGCTTGGGAATCTCCCATGATTCAAGTGAAGTTAACCGAAAGCGTTGCTCATCAATGAGCTCTAAGCCCTCCACAAATAAAACGGCTTTTTGACCCAATGATTCATCCGGTAAACTAGACACAAAAAATGATCGATCCGTAATTAGGACTCCTAGCTTTTGCTCAACTTGCTCCGCTTGAATTTTACGTCCTGCCGAATTAATCACACGATCTGCACGTCCGAGTAGTATAAAATGATTTACATCGATAAGCTCAACAATATCATTAGTCTCAACCCATTTCGAATTTGTGACATCTCCCTTAAAACAAGCACAAGAATTAGCATTGACTTCAAATTCAATCGAAGGCAATAATTCAAAACAGTTGGTTTGCTGCAAACTCAAAGACCGAAATGCCACATGAGAAACGGTTTCAGTCATTCCATAGGTCAAATAAACCGGAAATTGCATCGCAGACGTTTGGTCTAATAACCCAGGACTTAATCCTGCACCACCGAGAAGAACACCTTTTGAATTCGCAAAATAATTATTCAAATCAACACCCTCCTTTAACAAGGTGTACCATTGATTTGGCACGAAAGAAGCTAATTGAATAGAAATAGGTGCTAGATCTTTCAACGGATTAACGCTTGGATCAACTAATATCAAATTTAGTTTCAACACTAAAGCACGAACTAAAACCATAGCACCGGCAATGTAATTGACTGGCAAACAAAGTAAAGCCAAATCATTTGGTTTTAATTCCAACCATTGGCCTGTCATATTTGCCGAGGCAATCATGGCCTCACGGCTAATTAAAATGGGTTTAGGTAGGCCAGTTGACCCAGAAGTCATAAACTCAAAATGGGACTGTCCATCTTTCCACTTCTGGCAAAAGTCGAACACCTGCCTTTCAAATTCAGAAGCAGGTTGCGGATAATCCGACGCAAGTGGGGAGAAAAGCTGCATAAATCAATAAATCATTCCAAAAATAGCCAAACATTCTCTAATTTCGTGAGTTAATAAAAGGTTAATCATTTTAACCTTGTGTACATGAGCGAAGATCCATTTGTAAATCCCATTAATCCAGAAAAAGTTGCCCAAAACCCGGGCTTATTGCCCTATGCACATACGGCTGGCGGCGCAGTAATAAAACCGGAAGATACGGGCAAAACAAAAGGGAGATCCATTTTAGCGATGCGTCAACAGACCGATAGGCAAATGAATCAACTTTATGAGCAAATGGAAGTTTTGGCGAAGCAAGCCAAAATGATTGCAGATCGTAAAGAAATATCAGAACGCATTTATGATGCGGCCATGGGTTTCGAGCCAATTATTAGTGAAACCTATTATATGTACGAAAAGGAGGATGGAACCGATTTGCTTTCTCTCGTAGCCCCGCATGAATGGGGGAGATCGTTCAAATATAGCCGCTATTTAGCCAAAGTAATATTATTAGCAGACCATACTTGGGATGTAACTTATAACGAAGAATCAAAAAAACATGATGATTTCTAATTTTCCGTGGAAAACGATTAAAGAGTACAAAGATATTTTGTTCCAACAATACAATGGAATTGCTAAAATTTCCATTAATCGCCCGCACAAGCACAATGCATTTACCCCATTGACGGTACAAGAAATGTCAGAAGCCATGGAATTGGCCAGACAAGACACTTCAATCGGTGTAATCATTTTAACTGGTGAAGGAGGAAAAGCATTCTGTTCAGGTGGCGATCAAAGTGTTCGAGGAGATGGAGGATATGTAGGAGAAGATTATGTACCTCGTTTAAATGTACTAGACTTACAGCGTCAAATTCGGACCATACCAAAGCCAGTCGTAGCTATGGTCGCTGGCTGGGCAATCGGTGGTGGACATGTGTTACATGTCATTTGCGATTTATCCATAGCAGCCGAAAATGCACGTTTTGGGCAAACAGGTCCTAATGTTGGTTCATTTGATGGTGGATTCGGAGCATCCTACCTTGCTCGTGTTGTTGGCCAGAAAAAAGCACGTGAAATCTGGTTCCTATGTGATCAATATGATGCACAAGATGCGTTGCAAATGGGATTAGTCAACAAGGTAGTACCCTTAGAGGAATTAGAAAACACAACCGTTGCTTGGTGTGAAAAAATACTTGAAAAAAGCCCATTAGCGCTACGCATGCTAAAATCAGCCTTCAATGCAGAATTAGATGGACAAGCGGGCATTCAAGAATTAGCAGGTAATGCAACGTTACTGTATTATTTATCTGATGAAGCCAAAGAAGGGAAAAATGCTTTCCTAGAAAAGCGCAAACCAGACTTTTCAAAATTCCCTAAATTCCCATAAAGATGAATTATTGGTTAGTTAAATCAGAACCATTCAAATATTCTTGGGATGATTTCGTTAAAGAAGGGAAATCTGTTTGGGACGGTGTGCGTAATTACCAGGCACGCAATAATATGAAATCCATGAAAAAGGGTGATTGGGTGTTTTTTTACCATTCAAACGAAGGCATGGAGGTTGTGGGCTTAGCTGAAATATCCAAAGAATATTACCAGGACCCCACCACCGAAGATCCTCGTTGGGTCGTAGTTGAGCTAAAACCCATCAAAAAATTGACGAAAACGGTGACGTTAAAAACAATGAAATCAGATGATCGCTTAAGTGGTTTAGCATTAATTAAGCAGTCTAGATTGTCCGTAACACCAGTCCTTAAAGCAGAATTTGACATTATTTTAAGCCTAGCTGAATAAATTATGAAAAAGTTCCTCCTGCTTGTATTGATGATTTTGGGTCATTTAGTTCATGCCCAACGAATTGAAATTCCTCAATTCAATGGAAATATTGAGAATTTCACCATTCCAATAGGCGAATCGGGGGTCGTTTTATTGAGTCAACTAAATAAGCAGGAATTTAACATTCGGAAATTTGATACGAATCTTCAACAAACCTGGTCGGCAAATGCACATGTCGAATCCTCTCAAGATTTTGTAACACATAGCTATGATGGCAAAAACTTGTTTTTGCTTTTCAGTAGATTTAAAAGTAATTCCTACATCATTTTTAGAGTAAATACGTCCACAGGGAAAGTTGAGAAGTTTCAAATCCTTTCTGTGGACAGAATTGAAATTTCGAATTTCAAGGCATTTAATTCCTCTTTATTTATTGGTGGAGTTGTTAATAGTCAAGCGGTGATTTTGTTCACTAATCTGAATGAAAAGAAAACCCGTATTCTTCCTTCCGTCGTAAAAGGAGAAGCTGAAATCCAATCCATGGATTTGGATACAACTTTTCAGCAAATCAACGTGACTTATTCGGTAGGTAAAAGAGCAAAGGATTATCAATTAATTATACGCTCATTTGATGAAGATGGCAATTTATTAGGTTCGGTACAAATGAAGCCAAATCAAGAATTTGCGATGATGAATGGCAAGCTAAGTCAAATGAATGATTCTTTACAAATTGTTGTAGGTACCTATGGACATAAAAATACGATTGGATCATCTAAGGGACCTAGCTCTCAAGGATTGTACTTTCAGTCGTTTGTTGATGGTGAACTACAGCATGAAAATTTTCAAAGTTTCACGAAATTTTCTAATTTTTTCGAATTTCTAAGTCCGAAACAACAGGAACGACAAGCCAAGAAAATTAAAGAAAAAGAAGCCAAAGGAGAGGATTTACGCTTAGATTATCGATTACTGATGCACGAAATTATTCGCAAAGGAGATCATTATATTGTCGTTGCTGAAGCATTCTATCCGGATTATAAATACAACAACATGGGGCCTTATGGCACTAGTTTGATGGGTATGGGCGGGATGTACAACTTTTATTCACCATGGAGTATGATCTACAACCCGTATCGCTGGGGCTACGGTAATTACGGTTTATATTCACCGTTTTCAAGCTATTATAGCCCATGGGGATATCGTGGGTATAATTACTATGGAAACAATCAGCAATTTGATGGTTGGGTTTATACACATGCTATCGTAGCTGAATTAGATGAGAATGGTCGTGTCCTGTGGGATCATGCAATTCCTTTGAATGACGCCAAAGAAGGAAAACTCGTTCAAAAAGTTAAAACATCCGTAGTGGGAGATCAGGTAACTCTTTCTTACAGTCAGAATAATCAAATTATTAGTAAAATCATTAGTCAATCGGGTACCGTAGAACAAGAACGTTATCTTAAGATTCAAACTGAAAATGAATCAGATCGTATTCGAAAGGCATCTAAATTAGATTTAAACTATTGGTACGGTCCTTATTTCATCGCACATGGTACGCAATCCATTACGAATGCCGAAGAAGGAAAAAGAGACGTATTTTTTATCAATAAGATTCAATTCAATCCCTAAATTTTGAAAAACCAACAAGCCGTTATCGCCATCGAAACTCCTGAATTTTGGGGTAAAAGTTATGAATTAATTGATTCAGGTAATTTTGAAAAACTGGAACAATTTGGCGAATTCTGCGTCAGAAGACCTGAGCCTCAAGCACTTTGGTCAAAATCCTTATCAGAGGAATTTTGGACAGTAAAAGCAAATGCTCATTTCAAAAAAGAAAAAGGCAGTTCAGAAAGAGGCCTATGGGATATAAAAAAAGGCGTTCCTGATAAATGGTTTATTCCTTACACCTCAAAAAATTTAAACCTCAACTTCAAAATAAGCCTTTCGTCTTTTAAACATGTTGGCTTATTTCCAGAGCAGGCTTCTAATTGGGAATTTTTGGCAACTAACATTCCACTGTTAAAAACAGCGAAACCTAAATTCTTGAACCTATTTGCGTATACAGGTGGGGCAAGTTTGGTGTGCCGACAAATGGGTGCGGATGTCACGCACGTAGATTCAGTCAAGCCTGTATTATCTTGGGCTCGTGAAAACATGGAAGTTTCTAAACTTGATTCGATTCGTTGGATGGCTGAAGATGCTTTGAAATTTGTAAAACGCGAAGCAAGAAGAGGCAATTTCTACCAGGGAATTTTATTAGACCCTCCAGCATATGGTCGTGGACCTGATGGAGAGAAATGGGTATTGGAAGAGCAGATCGATGAATTATTACGTTCTGTGAAGGAAATTTTAGATCCCAAAGAACACATCTTGTTAACAAACGTTTATTCCTTAGGATTCTCTACACTTGTCGTAGAAAATTTAGTCAATGGAATTTTCAATGTACCTGAAAATGCTCAGTCTGGAGAACTGTACTTGAATGACCAATACGACAAAAAACTCCCATTGGGAGTTTTCCATCGCTATTTATATCAATCTTAGTTTTTAGGATAAATAACTCCCTTAGCAGCAAGGATCGTGTTTTTCATAAGTGAAACGATGGTCATGGGACCAACGCCCTTAGGTACAGGTGTGATGTAAGAACACAAAGGTGCGACCTCTTCGAAATCAACATCTCCTTTTAAGGCAAATCCTGATTTTTTAGTTGCATCGATAACACGTGTCAAGCCAACATCGATCACAACAGCACCTGGTTTAATATGCGCTGCTTTAATGAACTCAGGCTTACCTAATGCCGCAATTAAGATATCGGCTTGTTGGCACATCTCCTCCAAATTTGGTGTCCGCGAATGCGTCAAAGTCACGGTACAATTCCCTTGAGGATGATTACGCTGCATTAAAATAGACATAGGTAAACCTACAATTTGGCTACGACCTACAACCACACAATGCTTTCCTGAAGTTTCAATATGATAATAAGCGAGCAAATCCAAAACACCTTGAGGCGTTGCAGAAATATAAGCAGGAAGACCTTTTGCCATTCGTCCTATATTGATCGGATGAAAACCATCAACATCCTTAGACGGATGTATCGTCTCCATCACTCGATCAGGATTGATGTGATTTGGTAAGGGTAATTGAACGATTAAACCATCCATTTCTGGGTTATCATTTACCTCCTGAACGGCTTTCAATAATTCGGCTTCAGTAATAGAATGTTCAAAACGCAAGAGGGTAGAAGCGAAACCCAATTCACCACAAGACTTAACTTTATTAGCTACGTAGGTTTCGGAGGCACCATTATCGCCAACTAAAATAGCCACTAAATGCGGCGCACGCTTACCTGAAGCAACTAATTCTTTTACTTCCTCTGCAATCGCCGATTTCATGGATTCGGCTACCATCTTACCATCAATAATTTGGCTCATAAATACTTATTTTTTTCTCGTAGTCTTTTTAGGAGCAGGTGCAGCATCACCTAAGGCAATACAATCCTCTAACGTAAGGGAAGCAGGATCTTGGTCTTTAGGAATTTTAACGTTCCTTTTTCCAATTTGGATATAAGGTCCATACATTCCATTCACAACTTTAATCGCCGCATTTTCTGGAAATTCTTTGATGAATTTATTGGCTTCTGCATTACGTTTAGCTAAAATCAATTCAATCGCACGTTCCTGCGTTAAAGAAGCTAAATTATCCGTTTTACCCAATGAAACATATTTACCATT